>Ga0210059_1000545_pt1 | contig 48872 bp, 28 predicted proteins | sample Ectturendosymbi2_FD_188042 | JGI IMG/M metagenome (GOLD analysis project Ga0210059, IMG submission 188042) | Ecteinascidia turbinata endosymbiont from Florida, USA - Sample 2 (SPAdes) (version 2) | ecosystem: Host-associated > Tunicates > Ascidians > Unclassified | place: Key West, Florida...
AACCATCTCACCACGTTTTGCAGACCTTTCGTCCACTACGCATGTTTAAGATTGTGTTCCGCGATAGTTCACTTTATCCAAAACAATTGTCTTTATTTTGTCGGTTATTTCTGATCAGGGCCGTCGCCAGCGGGGGGCCAGTGGTGCCCGGTCCCTCCATTTGAAATCGGTGTTTGAAATCAAACCCATTTCACGTTTGGCTCCCCGGTTGCTGCATACATCCAATACTGTATTTCAAAAATGTGCCCCCCCCCTTCTGGATTTGGGTCCGTCCATCTGGTTTTTGGCCCCCCCTGCTGCTAAATCCTGGCAACGGGCCTGCAGTGCATGCGCTGACCGCACTGGTTACATTACCAGTTTCTGTAGCATGATAGAACTGCATGAGCTCAAAAACAGCAATTGTTAACATAAAACCATTCAGGCATTTGATAATGTCTCAAGAGGGAAAAAGGAAAACTACTGTCAGGGTTTTTTTTAAGGAAAATGTTAGATACGCGGTATGAACCTGTAGTGACCCGATTTCTCTGATTCTAGGTACCCGATCATAATTTTCTCTGATTCTAGGGACCCGATTTTCAATTCTAGGGACCCTGCTACTGTAAAAGTTAAATAAAAACTGCTACTGTAAAAGTTTCCTGGACTTCTACATTCATAGCAAAAAAACGAAAGTTTTCTTGCGTACTTCATGTGCATTCTCAATTCTTGTGCAGTTTAGCAAGATTCGATCTTGCAAGCCGGACTGCGGGAGTGTGCGCAAGCCAATCCAGCCGCACACCAGAGATGATCACGGAGCCGGAGTGCCGTAGTGGACTCCGGCCTGAGTTTGCATTTTAGGCTGGAACAGGAGCAGGAGCCGGAGTCAATATTTTAGGTTCGAGCCGGAGCAGGAGACGGAGCAGGAGACGGAGCCGGAGTCAACATGAAGGTCTGTGCAGGAGCCAATCAAAATATTTAAGGGAGTTATTTCTGTAATGATGCTTGTTGTTGTTAAACAGAATGGAAGTAATTGAGACGGGTTTTCTGGCCAGTGTCGTCATATATCACAACAGTGTGACACTGGATGGGAGTAACGAGTATTTCATGGTTTCACCACTAATGATGGTTTCAAAGTTATGGCAAATGCAATATACAGTGTGTAAGTGACAATGCAGTTCGGGAATTTCGGAATCCATGCCGTAACTATGAGAAAATTGGACTAATGATGTGGGCAATAACACAAGACACATGACCAAAAACAATGGTTAACGAAACAGATTATAGAGAAGTAACAGTGTGCCGAAATGACCAATACACTATAGGCCTAGTGACAGGATTTGACGATGATGCTAGACGTAAGTAATGTAATGTGCAGTAGTAAAATATAATGTTTATTCGCATTGTGCAAATTTCTAGTCCAACCACCGCTTTCATAGGTCAACCTCTGCTCACATTTTGGAGCCACGCTGAACAAAGTTGGATCTACAGTATTCTTTGCCCTGATAGTTGCAGCTTCAAAGATATATATTGTTTTGCATCTCTGTTGTCTATGATAAATCTGAAAGGGATTGTAGCTTAAGTTATGCGTAATGTAAATGTTCATCTTGTTAATTTTTTTGTACGATTTGCTTGCACATTCATGTTAATAGCTCAGTTTGGCGCAGTCATAGTTCAAACTTTTATCTGAGCACATGGTTAAAGAAAGTACGATTCAATATTTGTGAACAGGTGATCAGTTTCTGGCCTCGGAGATTTAAAATGAGTCTGTTGTAAAAATTGAAAATTAGCACTCACTTCAAATACTTGTCATCTAGCCTATCTGGTTAATTATTGAAGCATGAACTACTTAATAACTGGTGTATCAATGGTTTCCACTTCATAATTTAATTACAGTAGAATCTAGCTATACTTTCAAAGTGTATATTTGATAAGCAGCGTCTATTTTGTCTCATGGGACAAAAACAGTTCTGAAGTTATTTTGTCAGTAACTGCGCACATTCGTTTGAAGTGATCACATGAAAAGTTGGCAATGCATTACCTACATAGCTGACCATAATGTGTAATTTAAATGGGGGCAAGCTTTTAATGGCTGTTTGTATACATTGTGTAAAGAGTAGGCTAAGCCATAACTTTAAACCCCAACATGTTGTGTCTCTCTGTATTGTGCTAGTCACGTGACCATTTCAACCATTTGTGTTCTATCAAAGGCAAAATAGCCACGACATAATTTTGCCTCGTGCGGCAAAACAGACAGTATCTTTTTGATACGACTTACTTGGAAGTTTTCGGAGTGTTAACAGGAGTTGGAGTTGATGCTTCAAAATTTTTCGGAGTCGGAGCAGGAGTCTTAAAGTGCGGAGCAGGAGCGGAGTCGGAGTCTGAAAAATGTGACTCCACTCATCTCTGCCGCACACCTTCGACTGCTCGCATTCGATGAGACATTAGCGAAGCCTGATTTTGTTGCAGATGTATATTGCTCTGACACAGTGATGAGTTTGTGTTACTCCCATGTTTTAACACGCGGCCTGACATTTTGCAGTTTTGAACTGCTGTGTCTTGGCGTGGAGTGCATTTTCCTCCAATATCCTAACATGGAGCTCTGATAGTTTATATTAAGTGCAATGATACATGAAATAAGGAGAGTACGTGTAGGAGAATATACATATTGTGGCAAGGACAACAAACTTCGCTAAAATATTGGTTTGAAAACATGAATGTGACGTCCAATTGTGACGTCACAAACAGCGCACACGAAATAGAAATAACCACCACCTGCCACTGAATGAAACCCTCCCCATGGAAATTTTCTGCGTACGCCACTGGCCGTCGCCGCAGGTTTTTTTGTGGGCCTAGCCCTCCCAAACAAAGCTTCAACTCTCTAAATTGAAATATGAAGCACTATAAATCAGTAATGTTTTCATCAATCCGTATTCTATTCTGTAATTTATACAGAGCAGTTCCTGCCGCTGTTACTTAGAATAACATCGCCTGATCTTTTTTGACAACTTGAGGCTGGCTCGGATTTACCATTAGGCTATAAAGACTTAAGCCTAGGGCCCCCGATTTCAGAGGGGGGCAAGATTTTGGGGCTAAGAACAGCTTCCAGAGTTTCTGCAAGTAATTATTTTTGTAATATTGTTTTGGTTCAACGCACGTTTTTTTACTATGCCGTTAACAAAAGATCTCTATAGATAGAAGAATGAGCGCGAGGATTGAGTGAATGGCGATGAGCATTCTCTTTTTATGGCGTTGAAAATTGGTTATGGTTGCGTATAATGTGTGGAATAACACGCCTGAATCCATTTTTCAGATTGCATGACACGAGGCTAGTGAGGTACTCAATAAAGACATAGGGTGTGGTCAGATAACTTCCCCGCTGCCTTTTTCGTTATTTTCATTGTGGCTGTTTTTGTTCATGATAGAGGGAATTCAGAATAAAGTAATATGTTCATGAACTGGTGGAACAACTTGTTCAGTGAATGTAACGAGCACGTGCAGTGCTAATTGGTATGACAGCAGTCGTCGCAAAACTTCCAGACGGGCCCCCAATTTGAAATAGCCTAGAGCCCCGAAAATGAAAATTCGCCTCTGTTCTGAGGTAATAAGCATATTTGAAGCTTGAGCGTAAAGCGTCAACATATATTGCTTGGGATGTTGAACGTGACGTTTACCTATATGACTAGTTTTATACGACCAGAATTGATTTACGTGTTTTGTGTAGTGATTGTTGCGAAAAATTTATTATGACAGCCCAGGTAGTCTTCTCGTATTTTGTACAGAAGCAAGATACCTTTGGTGCTTTCGACCAAAGTCACACATATGCGCAGCCTGCTGTACAGACAGCAAGATGGAGGTAATCGTGTAGTTAGAAGAGTTTATTTAGCAATCACTGCAGCGATTGTTCCAAAAGAGTAATGCAGTCAGCGGATTATGGGTGTTAACCATGTTGCGTCCACGTAAGCCTCATCCAGGGCCGGCCTTTGGCCGAATGGACCGATTGCTTCCGATCGGGCCCCACGCCAAAGTGGGCCCCGTGCTACGCCTAAAAACTTACACTTTCAATCGAAAATGTTTGCGTGGTGCCGGCGCGGGGCTCACAGTATTTTTTAAGCGTGGGGCCCGCCGCCATCGAAAACCATCGAAAATAAAAATGAACCGGGGCGTTTTTTAACGCCCTCAATCATCATAAATCGTTTTTTTATCGTAACAATAGTCATTGTTTTCAGGCAATGTGTAGCTGAGTTTTTTCAATAGCGGCAGAGAGGATAAAGTTTTGAAGCTGTTTCTTGTTTCAATGACAAGCGTTTCGTTTTTGGCAGGTCAATTTTGAATAGTTACTAGAACAGGGGTTCTTAACCGGTGGGAAATTTCTCAATAGTGAGAAATTTCATCCATGCAGTGGGAAATTCTTTCTGATCTGGTGCAGTGAGAAATTGTTTTACTCCAATACCTAAGGAAGGAGATCTAAATATTAAGTCACAAACTTATTTTTTAAAGAAACATCTACTTGTCAACTAGTGCATCGTTTTGCAATTACTGCGTTTTTACCGTTCAACAATGTTCAAAAGTCACAATCGAATAACGACCGTTGTTGTTTAAAGGTAGCCACGGTTGCTATAGGTAGGTAGTTAGGTCAAGCGTACTGCGTAGCGTAAGTACGAATGATATGTAAAAAAGCTGACTTCCATACTTCCATTTATCAGCAAGATTGAATTGAAATCATACTTTGCTGAAAATGAGATGATGTTATGTTGTACTGTAACAGATTAGATTAAAATTTTTTGCGGTGAAACATGACAACCTGCTTCTTAACGAATAATTATTTTTCGAAGACATCTAGTGTAGTGCAAAAATGTTGGTTGCGAAGGCTAATAAGCGAAAATACAAGGAAGTCTACATCAGATATGGCGTTGCTTGCCTCCAGAAAGATGGAGAATATATCCCGCAAGGGTATGTTGTACATGAAAACACTGGCTGACAACTGTTTGAAATCATTCCAACTCAAGCAGCATTTGAACAATGCTCACAAGGAGCAACCTAGCAAAATCGATTGAGCAGGCTACTTTACAGTAAGTCTAAGGAAGGTTGTCTCAAACGTGTCAGACTGGATGCATGACGTGCATTTAACCAAATAAATTTGTCCGTTGAGGCATCCTATGTGGTTGCACTTCGCATTGCTAAAGCGAAAAAGTCATGAGACTTTGCAGAACTAGTGCAACCATGCCTCCGGAATTATGCTAAAGTAGTTTTGGACGACAGAGCTTGCAACACGTTGAAACAAGTTTCCCTTTCTAGTAACACAATCAAGATTTTCAACACTAACCCTCGTATCGAGATGTTGGTGAAGTGAAAGCAATCGCAAAAATCACATTCAAAATTAAAAATGAGCACTTTTCTTTTCTGTTTGATTGATATGATGTAAATGAGTGAAATCCTTGAGTGAAACCCATGAGTAGATCCTTTTAATTGTTATATCTATTATGCGAAACGAAACCTATATACCACCGAGCTAATAGCTACTATGAGTATTGGCTAAATAGCGTTCCGTAAAACATCGTCACTAAAAATATCAGGAGGGAAATTCGAACTTGGTGATTGGCCTTTGTGGGAAACTAGACCGAAAAGGTTAAGAACCGCTGTACTAGAAGATACGGTACAATAGTTATTGCTGTTTCAACAGGTACAACGACTTGTGTTCAGAACGTTAAGCTTAGTTCGTAATTGCAAATGCGTGCTGCTTAGTCAGTCTTATTCAATACCACTCCGGTAGAGATCTGATAAGGCAACCTGAGATCGGCGATAAAGTTTGAAATTAACTTAGTTTTGATTACAAATCACTACTTCCAGTGTGCAAAAATAGCGGTTAAAAAGCACTAGAAAATTTCTTTAACGAATATTAACAGGTTAGTGATTTGCAAAGTAACAAGTGTTGGCACCACCTCCTTTGGCTAAAGACAAGTGACAGTTAGGTGTAAGGGAAGTAAGCCTTATGGAGTTCTTGTGGTGTGAGAGTTGATCGTGAAACACTGCCGAAACGAGCGTTATGGCATCGCTCTCACGCAGATTGGCGTTGTAATTCTGAAATATAGCCTAAAAAATTTGAAGTTGCCAAATGTCTGAAAAGGTGTGCTGGTGGAATGACTTTTGTGGAAGTTTTAGAGGCTACTAAAATACTTGCCTATCGTGAAATTTTTCTGAAAAATAGGTTTATAGTTATTGGAAAGTCTGCAATTACATTTTATATTCATGTTTGAAGAGAAAACAAATTTTTAACTTTTCCTGGATATGCAAAACCTGCTCTAATAAGCCATTTGTGCTCTAAGCGGATTTCACTGTAACCCAGGTGTCTCAAACTCAAATTGCTCCGAGGGCCAAATGAGGACAAATAAAGTAACCCAAGGGCCGCGTTATGACGCTGACGCAACAATGGCCGTACCTGAACCTTGCCAGAAACAGCTTTTACATCTTATTTCCTGCGAGCGTTATCGTGAGTTATAAGCAAATCGTGAGTAATTAGCACCGGTGAATAAACTAAATGACATAAATGTTAATTATTTGAAATTTCCCAATAAGTATCGCGGAACGCACAAATCGCCCTCGCGGGCCGCGTGTTTGAGACCCTGCTGTAACCATTATCCAAGTGTGAAGCATATACTCAATTGATCGGCAGGTGTTATGCTGATGTTTTGTTTTTGATTTTAACAGTCGAATTTAGAATAATTAATTTAAAATGTATTTATTCTGTAATTAAAAGAAATATTGTGAGTCAAAGGCCAAGAGACACAAGGCGAAAATTTTAAGTGTTAGTGAAAAGAGGGTTAAAGCTAGACAAAAAAGGCCAAAACAGAAGAGAAAGGTGCACTGGACAAGTACTTTGGTAGAACTACCTCAGAAAATGTGCAAAAACTCTAGAAGAGCCAAGCCACGTGAAGATGGCGACATTCCGATAACGCCGGCAGTCAGCTTGATGATGTTATGCAAGATAGTCAAAGTGGAAGTTTATGTACGAGAAGTGAGATAAAACCTTTCGAAATTGTTGAGTTTGATAAAGAAGGAAGCTAGTGCATCTGATGAAGCTTGTGAGAACGAAAATTCAACATTTGTCAGAACCATTCGTTTAACAAACGATCCTGCTACATGCCCATGTGTTATGAGTCGGAATGTTCGGGACTATTTAGCTCAAAGAGAACTACAATCATAACAGAAGTTTTCACCAGAAGCGAGAGTGATGACACATGATTTTCTAACTTCCACTGCAAAAGCTACTGAAAAATGTCGAAGCAGTAGACTGTCCATGGCTAATATGGTCGGCATCGAAAATAGAACCTGTTGCTGCTACTGCAAACGTTTTAGCTATGGATGTGCAGTGCAGAAACTCATGAATTTATTGGTGTTCCGGCGTTTTCCGTTGAAGTCTCTGCTGGAAAGGTGAAGCTGGGAGTCATACCCAAGACCTCGCTCTTTCACATCAACGATTCCGATCATTATGACTTGATGCCCTATCAAAAATTTCTGCATACGCCACTGAGTGGGGCCCCGCAAAAGTGCTTCCAATCGAGCCCCACACTAGCTAAGGTCGGCCCTGGCCTCAGTCTATGTTTGTTCACAGCCTATTTGAAATACGAAATGTATTTAATCTAAACATGTGCCAAGCACCAGGAGAATAAAGGTCTAGACCTCAGAACAGGGGCGTAACGAGGTTAGAAGGCGACCGGGGCAACAAGTAATTTTGGCGCCCCTATATTCGAACCTGAGGTCTTTCGGAAGGAAATTTACTGTATTGAAGAAAGTACTTGTAAAATTGTTGGGACTTTTCGGCGACCCCGCAGTGATTCGGCGCCCTCATAATTATCCGGCGACCGGGAAATTGTGCCCCCCTTTACCCCCCGTCGTTACGTCCCTGCATCAGAAATTTTTATGCATGCATATTTCCGCCAGTTAAAAGCACGATGTGCATGCTTTTTAAGCAAGATTCACTTACGGTAATGGTAAAGTTTATCAATTTGCGGTAATGAAAGAAAACATTCAAGGCGCAATGCTTCCACAGGCCTCAGGTTTGCTCCTTCGGTAATAGTGTTTTCAAACCTGAACGATAGGCTGATCGCCAAAATTTTTGCGCAGGGTTTGCAACGCTATAACTCGCCAGCCGATTGATCTAGAAAGCTGTTCAAACCATCTACGGATTCAGCAAGTCTGCTAGTTGAAATTGAAAAAAATAAATTTTTCGTTTTTGGTTTGTGGTTCTCTGTGGGAGGACGTCACAAGTGGGGGTGTCATTTCATTTTATTGGCTTAGTTTAGGCCTAGTTGACGCGGCCCTGGACGCCAATCCAATAAGCCAATAGTTTGGCTCAAGTTGTTTTTAGAAACTAGGCTATCCTACGAGTCTTCAGAGCCCTTGATTGACGTTCTAGCACATCTGGATCAAAAATTATGACACAAAAAAACAAAAAGTGGTCAAAATTTCTACCCCTACAAAAGCAAACCAGGGGTTGAATAACACTCCCTTTGTATATGGCCACAGCTCGCCGTTAGAATAGGCTAGGGAGCTGTTCAAGCCCTCAAAAGACTCGTGAAGGCTTGCAGTTTAGAGAGCAAACAAATTTTTAGCTTGAGACCTCGGGTTTTTTGTTGATGTTTACATAAAGAGAGGATGTTCATGCATAATGTGTTTACATTTGGATGATGACGTTATATCCTGGGAGTCGAACAATCCATCAGATTTTGTGGCTCAAAGTTTGTTTGGATTCTAGGCTACAATACGAGTCTTCAAAGGGTTTGATGGACTTTCTAGCATTTCTGGTTCAAAAGTTATGGCAAACAAGCAAAAAATAATTAGGGGAATCCCCACTAATTCCCTAGGGCATCCTTAGAAGATTAGGGGTCTTTCGGTTATAACTTGGGGACCAGAAACGCCACGAAGTCGATCTGGGCCTCCTAAAGCTTCATATTCCAGCCTAGAATCCAACCAAATTTTGAGTCACTATTTCGGCTCATTGTCTAGGTGATGACGTCATAAAAGAATAACCAAACAACAGCAAAATTTACCCTTTTTCTAACGATACCCACCGAAAACCACGAACCCAAACCTCAAAAGTTTTTTTTAGAGCAAACTACAAGGCTTCACGAGTCTTTCTCGAGCGTCGCGAATAGCTCTCGATCGATAGCTCGCGGCATTTTTCTCTGGAAAAACATGCCGTCAGTGGGAGACTCATGCTTTTTCTGCAGTTTTTGGAATTTTGAGAACAACGGGGTTTTTGGGTCATAAGTTTTGTTTTAGATATGCTAGAAGGTCAATCAAGAACTCTATAGACGCGGATGATCATCTAATTTCCAAAACAATTTTGAGCCATAAAAATGTATCATTGGATTAGCGCCCAGGGCCAGTTAAAGTGGGTCAAAATCAAAAACCTGCCTTCTTTGTGACGTCACCAAGAGAAAACCCCCACCCAAATCAAACAACTTTTTTTTAATCGAAACTAGAATACTTGCTGAATCCGTGGATGGTTTGAACAGCTCTGTAGCTATAGTAGCTGGCGAGTTGTAGCTTTTAAAGGGTTTAAAATCCGCGCCAAAATTTTGGCGGACGCGGGACTTACAGAGTTTAAGACCCAATTTCTTTTGTTAAGCTCGTAGAAAAAAATTTAGTGGCGAATTGCTACGAGCCTATTGTAGGCATTTGCGCAAAATATTTAACAAATTTATAACTAATTTGCACAATTTGCAAATTTTGCTGTGAATTAAATATACTGCAAATTTTCAGAGTGTCTAGCCCCCCTGTGCAAGCATGAAGCCCCCAAATGAAGACTTTCTGGCAACGGTTCTGCCGAAATTATGTCTGCAAGTGGAACTAAAAGACAGTGAAATACAAAAAAAGAAAAAATTAGGATATTTTATTGTGAAGGCCATTCGACCTCGACATGTGCCATAATGTCGAAATCTTTTTTTATAAATCAACATTTAAGGTGGGCTGTTATCATTTTGGGTACAGAGTTGAGCTGCTACGGCACTGCGTATAGTGCTGTGGACATCTTGTCACATGCATTAATTGAATCTTTACCCGCAAAGATGGTCACGCATTTTCATTTGTTGAGGCGCTTCTTGCAATATTTGCTAATTTTCTCTTTCCTTGACATTATGCTGTGGTTACTAAGGTTGCCCACGACCAGTGCCGGGTTAACAGTAGTAGCAAATGTAGCAATTGCTACGGCACCGCGCTTTTGGGGACCCCGCGGTTCTTTGTGTGAAATCAGTTCTTTATTGTATGCAAGGGTGTATATTAGAACTAGGTGTCCAAGGTAAACTCTCAGAAGATGGCCCTATATTTTACACATGCTATACAGAAAGTTAATCCACTGAAAGCAAGTTAAATTTTTCATTTTGTCTGGGAATTTGCTTCTGCGTGAAAGTACATTTCACGTTGCAAATTTTTTGAAGTCATTTTATTTTAAATTGTTCTATGTCTACACATTAAAGTTGTTGAGGGGCCCCTTTTAGCAAGTTTCACGTAATTTTTGCTATATTTTGACAAACATATGACTTGCTTCAGACCTTATTGAATGTGACTCTAGAGTGATTAATTATAGGCTTTATAACAAAACAATGCAACAACTAAGTGCGAAACTCTCAAAAGCGGTGCCCTCACATCATCTCTGAAAAAGAGGGGCCTGAGGCAACCGCCTCGTTCTCCTCCCCTAAAATCCACATCTGATTATATGTATAGAATTTAAAAAAACATATTAGCAGCCCTGGATTTGGCATCTATCCACTGGCCTTTGGGTCGGGTACTTGGAGTCTTCTTTTGCAAATTTATTAAATAATTTGCGCGCTTATTTATCTCTCATAGTAACCAACTGCAGCGGAGAACGGTCATTATCTAAACTTAAGATAGTATAATGAATCAAAGAGCACCATTAGACAAAATGAGCTAGACAGACTGATTCTAGAGAGTATAGAGCATGAATGTCTATGTGAAATTGACGCTACCAGTATGATACATAAATTTGCTATGGCAAAATCTAGAAAATGCGATCTTAAGCAGCAGGCTTGCTGCTTTTGACAATCGACTTCGACACATACTGAGACTACACTGTTTAGATATAGCAATGATCAAATTTGTTGATGATTCTTGAAGCATTAATTACTGCCTTAGTACTGTACTTTTGAGCTGTACAGTATGTAACCTACTCCTTAGTAAAAAGATACATACGAGTATATACGTTTTTGGTAATAAAATATGTAGCCCATAATCAGTAGCAGACACAGGATGATTTGGTGGGAGGGATGCGATGTCGATTTGCAATGAACCCAATGCTTCACAGAACCACAATGCGTAAATCAATCACTTCCACATACGTACATTTACGAGGAAACAAGTCTAAGCTTGGTTTAGAAGAAGTTTGAGTGATAAAACTGGTCAAACTTTAACACTGCACCGCTACGGAACCAACAAGCAAATGTGGCACATAACAGCGATCGGACGTAGTCACTGGCGTCGGCGCAGGTACATCGAGGACTCGAGATGTCGTTCATGTGACGACATGATACTGATTCTCATTGTAGGTTACGTTTGTTAGATCACAATTACCGGCGGCAGTAGCCAGCATCGTGTAGTAGCGCTGTTTAACTTGTATGTTGCAGCAAGTGGGCGTATTGTCACTTGGATGCGGTTTAGATCGGTGCTCTTGAAAGAGGGAACCTTATCGTTTTTAATTTTCGTTTGGAATGGTCTGCAACAGCCATAGTAATTTGTGCATAACGTTTGTTATTGCAGGTAATTTTGATGAAATAATAACAAGCGGGTTGATTCTGTTTATTTTGCAACTGAAATTAAAGAGAACAGAAAGAAACAAAACAATTCGTAATGAGTAAAAGCACGAAAAAACGAAAGCGAGAAAGCACGATCATTCATGGGCGACCGCAGCAATTCTTCCAGAGGGGAACGCCGACATTTTGTTTATCATTTCAAATTGCTGATGATCAGTGTTCCCTCTAAGATAATTTTACACTGAACAAATATACGTTTTAGTGAGTATGATTATTTTAAGGCTGAGTAAGTGGAGTTTTCAATGAATTACAAACTTTGTGAATTACATATTAAATATACAATCTTATCAAAATACGAACAAAACACACATTTCATTCAAATAGCTCCTTGTTTTCGGTGGAGTTTCCATTGCTTTAGAATGTTGCAAGTGCGCGAGAATGAGATTTCACTGCGCAACAGTTCTCGTGGTCCTGAGTATTTGCGTACCTTATAGGGAACATTGCTGACGATGCAATGCAAATGGACGTTCAGAAAACGCTTTATCCTTTCTACACTACAAAAAAAATGCCCCATGTTACGGTAACAATCACAAAAAACGCTTCGTTGGCAGCAATAGCCAAGTATATTAGTATTACAACAAATTACATAGTGCGCAATCTACAGATTTTCAACGCAGGGCATTTCTTTTCAAGGAAGTATTGCAATGATCTGTAAAGAAAGAAGCATTGGATTGCCATGGTTTTCAACGAAAACACAAATTATGACTTTATTTTACTTAGCAAGCAGGGACGCACCCAGCTGGTATATTCAACTGAACTAACAACTGAACATGTTTTTGAAAAATTCGTGGGAGAATTGCCCAGTTGTTCTCCCCCTGATTGCGGGATCAGCTAGCAAGACTTGTCAGTATCACTCAGAACAGTGGTTCTCAAATTTCATGAGCCGTGGCCCCTTCAAAAACTCTCAACACTTGTGGCCCCCTGCTCATCGATTAAAATACCTAGTTTTGGCCTCTGCTCGTGGCCCCTGCTCGGCCTCTGCACGTAACCCCCAGAGAACAGTTCCGTAGCCCCCAAGGGGGACGAGGGCCCCGTTTGAGAAACTCTTGACTTAGAAACAAGAGCTGCAAACGTCTGGGATCTCTACCAAAGCGATCAATAAAACCTTACTACACAAACCGGACAATTAAGTAGACCTGTATGTGGACACGACTACGGACAAACTTACTACAATTAGAACATCACGCAGGTTTTGCAAAATTGACCAAATGAATTATGAAAACTCGCCACAGCAAATAGAGCTTTGCACTCAATATTCACTCAGATACCAGAACTAAACCTTAACGATTAAGATGTATTCCCACAAGCCTGCATAGATGTATTCTACTGTAACAAGCCACGTAATTTTATATTGCATGAAAAGAAGCCTGCATAAGTGTAGTTTGACACTCAGGCATATTGCTCAAACTCCCACTAATAATGGATTTTTTAAACTTGTTGAAGCATTTCTATAGACTCACTCGTGCTTCTTTTCACAAAGTATAAATGTACATGGCTTACCGCTATCAGCATGTCACTGTCTCGCTGTATCACCTGCCAAGAAGTCTGCGTTCAACAGTCTCATGCAACAAAACGCCTGCCACCGTAGTATAAAGTGAACCTTTGCAGATTTGTTGCCATGTTATTGTTACGCAATAAAGACCGACAGCAGAAAAATCCGCTCGCGACTTTCGCAACCCACTTCTGCAGGTAAAGGAGGGGACATGAGTGAACTGCAAGCTCATCACTGCACGACACTACAACTGTGAACCTGACTCTTGCGCAGTGTAAATTTCATACAGGCAAAAAAACTGTCATTGCAAGAATCAAATCAATTAATCGGAATTAAGATACCGACTTCAGGTTTTTCCAGAAATATTTGGTTCCTAATTCCAATTTCCAAGCGGAGGGCAAATGCCCGTTTTGCCTCCCCTGCCCTGCGGACGCCCATACGATCATTGATTATTTTATATCAGGTTCCACAAACAAGGCTAGCTCATCTAATGAAACGAAGAAGCACTTTTGACTAATTGTTTGCATAAGTTAAATTTTAGCATCTTTAGCGAGTAATGTGCAGTACAAAAGTATTTTGGCGATGATTTTTAATGAAATCAAGTGTCATGTCAATACCTCTTTAGGTCTGGTTGGGGGGATGCATCCCCTGCATCCCTCCCTGTGTCCGCGCCTGCCCATAATGTCCACCGTTGCTGCTTAAGACCAGGATTTTCGTGCTTATGAAATTCAGTATGCTTGATGTTATTCATATGGATGCCTAAAGAATTCATGATTTAATAGTTTTTTCAAGTGTGTTTTAACTTAGGGCCCCGCGCTGTTAATATGCTACAGGCCCAGCTCTACCTTAATCTGGCACTGACCAAGACACTGATTTTTTCTGAAAACGTTTGCCAAACCTTGACAATGCGTGTTTGAAAAAGTTTATTGATAAGCTCAACAGCTCATAGATGTCGAACAAGAACTAGAATTACAAAAACTGAGTGGCAGGTTCGGCCTGTGCGAGAAATTACTTATGAGATAAAAATGGCTGCTAATCGGTGTTCCTGGCCGTCATGATCTGGTCGATTAATTTGACGTTAAAATTTCATGAAACAATAATGGAATTACGCAGTCACACCACATTAAGATACAGAGTAATCAGTGCGTGAACTTTCGTTACTTGTTTGCTGGTAAATCTAAACCTGTTACTCATACAATTAGCACGCAAATCCACAATTAAGGAGCAAGCTATAGAAGTTGTTTCACAGTTACAGGCCACGCTTGTTTCAAGCCTTTCTGCACAAGAGTTCTGAGGATCACACTCAGAGAAGCATATGCTTTCGACATCATCTGCCTTGACCAATTTGTTGTTATGAAACAAACAGTTTCGGTTGATATTGCATTTCAAAAAATGTGTCACAAGTAGTAAGCCAGTCCTCGATAAAGCCAGATAATAAGAGAAAGTGTAAACGCAAGCATGTATTGCAATTAGCGTGAAACACTTGAACATACGATTCAACCCCTGTCTCCCATGCCTTTCAAAAAACTATTTGCATCAGTTCTTCGGAAAGTCACGATTGGTTAAACAAATTTGAAAAGGTCATAATCAAATCACAACACTGCATTTGTGTGGATTAGTATACGTGCAAAGAATTAAAAATATTTATGGAAACAAGTAAAAATAATGAAAAAAGCATATGCAGGAAGACATTGAAGTCAAACCTTTTTGATAATGAGCAACACAGTAAAAAACTCATAAAACACGAAATCCAGTGATTACAAAAGTTCTACAAAACATACCATATAAATTATATGTTGACTACTGTATTTAACAGTTAAGTCAACATACCACTGTAGTACAAAACAAAAATTCAGCGTTTGAAAAGGCAGACTACACAAGCAAAAACGGCCACTTACAGCTTAACTATTGGTACTGGGTTCAACATTCAGCAGTCTGTTAATGTAAAACCGTAGAACACTGTGACAGAGCAGCCTTTCAGATGCAAGCATTACTCGACAAGTTCGCTGTCTTTAATAAGCTAAATATCCGTCGCTCTATAAAATAAACAGAAAGCACAATTTACAATCATGACAACAACAACCTCTACAACGATCACCGCCCAAAATGCACAAGATTTGGTACGAGCGTGAAACCAGCGACCAGACTGACGCGCAAACAGCTCAAGGCACAATGCAAAAGGAGAGCACGAAACGACGCAAGTAATAAGTAAGTTACCACAAACACGAACTTCAGCAACCATGAAACAAAAATTATACCACCAAAGTGACAACGAGCGAAGTTGCTTCCTGACCAGGGCTGTAGTCCTAAACAAAAAAGTGTGGGAACGCACACAAAAAACTAGCCATTTTCAGTAGCACTTCAAACTCAATTTAAAATCAGTATTCAATGAAGTGGTCTATTCACTTTCACTACAAACGAAAACATTCACAGTTTTTAGGGAGTTACGCAAGAGATATCTTGTCGTTTATTCATTTACGCGACGTCTAGAGCTATACACAGGAAATATGAGTAAAAATGCATAAATTCAAGTCAGGTTACTATGAAAAAAGCGTGGGAACACGTTCCAACACCCACAAAAGTGTGGATACACCCCTATTCTTAACTAATGTTCAAACGTATAATAACGACTGAAATCATAGCAATTTTGCGGTCACCAAAATTTAGACACCACTTGCAACTGTCAATATCCTAGCGTTTTAGATAAATACAGTACATGGGACTGCAGCAAATTGCTCATAATACAGTCTGACACAAAAAAACGTATGTAGTGGAAATGCATCATAATTATCACTTTACCAAAGTGCAAAACTGCTCTTCGTAGAAACACTCGATGCACAATACAATACAAGACTCAATCGTCAGTGGTCAAAGCTACAATTTGGGCACTACTGTTATTATTCTATTACGCTGGGTTCCCTCATCTGAAAAAAATAAAACATAGCATTGAAGAGTTTCAACCAATTATATTTGGCAAGCCTGTTAAACATGAAGTGCCTACAAAGGAAATGATTAGGTTGAAACTTCATTACGTATCTTGTGTTACAAATGGAACTGTACGCTGCTTTCTTGGTGAATCGTTCTCACTGAATACTGTATTTGTTAATGCAGTGCTATTAAACTGGATATACGACACACCTATGACGTCTACCAGATCATTCACTAGGTTAATACCACTGCGAAAAGATGTAACAAGATAATAGGTTAAACTAGAAAATCTAAGAAAGGTTGCATATAAACTAGAACTAGATACACGTTTACGACAATAAAAACTGAGTACATGTAAAAATTAAAAATCTTTGCGTTTTTGCAACAGCTGCTCTACTAAGAAGAGCACGTTTTGATCCATTGTGGTATCCTGTTTCAAAACATGCTTTCGTCTGTAATTGACTTCACCAGACCAAGTGCTTTGGGCTGACCATAGGAAGATTCCACTTTGGCTACAAATTTCCATTTCTGTTTGAGAAATTAAGTCGATGAAAAAGTCTTCAGACTTCATCTTGCAATTTCTAAACAATAAATACTGTTTCAACATATCAAACAAAAATCCACAAAAGGAAGTTTCATTGTACGCGCTTTGTAGGCTACTGCCTGTGGAGTTTCGCATGTGGTCTGCGGGCACCCACTGCCATTTACTCTACTCCGTTGGGCACCCGGATATTTTCGCGGTGAACGCTGGACGCTGCACTGGCAGCATGACAATGGCAGCACCGCGGATTAAAGCTTTCTCTTGCACCCACCAAATAATACCGAACATGAGGCCAGACAGGTCGCAAGTAACGTTTGTCAAGTCTTTAGAACCCCTTCAAGTTTTCAAGACCGCCTAACAGCCACAGTGGCGCACGCTATGTACCACTTAGTCGGTTAAGTCCGTAAAATAAATTCATTTTTATTTCTTTCACCGCAGTGAGCCCATAATGGGGCCTCGTCAAATAATCTACGGTTTTGAATACGTGGTTATTACACATTGATCAAATTGCAAAATTTTTCTAACGTTGCTACCTGCTGGAACAGCAATTACAATGCTTCTTGACTCTCACGTGATCCTGGTACCTTTTAGACAAAATTGGCGTGGTTCTCTATCTCTCGTTCATTCATGCACATAATTTCGTTATACTCGTTTGTGCATTCACTCAGTAATGTGTTAAAGCCACGTACACAACATGAGCAAGCAAAGCTACTTGAGTACAGGCGTGGAAAAAATTCATGGCACCATTATCGGCAATGTCAGCATTAGGCTAAAAGTATTAGTTTGCTCATACACGGCATTTGTCCATGTACATTATTAACTCGCTGCTTCACTCTCTTGGAAACCGCTTTTTGGCAAATAGAAAGCCATTGTCCACTGCTCGGCAGAACACTCTCAAATAATTTATTATTCAATATAAAAACTAAAGCTAGTCCTTAGCTTCAGTTTCTACAAAACGTCACCTTTCCCATGTCATTTCTAATTCTTTTTTATGAATGAAATATTTTATCACTGAAATGCGAGGCGTATGTGTCAACCCTTCTATCTGCTCGTTTTTTCAGCTGTATACAATAAGTAAGAAAAGTCAGCAAGTATATTTCAGCAACGTTTGATTGAGAAAAAAAGCAAAACCATGTCTGTGACTTATATGAAATTGGAGTTGTTATTTTTTGATGAAAACTGTTTTGGAATTAAGAGAGTGACAACAATTTTGGGTGTATTTCAATGGCGTATGGGCATATGTTTTGTGCTGGACATATTTTCAAATACTTTGTCTTTGGCTTCTCCCTGATTATACTGCATTTATTCAAATCTCAAGAGAATCCATTTTTCCTTTAAAAGAAATTAAGAAACCTGCTTGATTTTAATGCTTTTGTCGTGGATGAAAAACTCTTGGATTACGCGCCTCACTGGTTTCAACAAGTCCGAACTATCACAGAGGGTTCAAACCACCTCGGCCAATACCTAGGCAAAAATCAGCAAACAAAGGATGTAGAAAAATAAGGTAGTGCAGTAGCGTGTAAATTTAAACTGCCAAGACGTAACACTGACAAGGCCTTCACCAGCCTATAGTGAACGCCCGACAGTGAAGTCATAATAATCGGGCTGCTGATAGGTATTTAGTTAATCAGTAGTCAGTACTGCGACTAAATTGCAGCTCGAGCAGAGCAGAGAAATGGCTACGTTACTTGTTGCAGGTGATCTACCAAGAGTTTAGTACAGCAGGCAAGTTGCTGTTACCTTGAAGATGTAGCTCGAAATTGAGAGGCGAACCATTAACTTTCTCTGTTGCTGCGGTGAGTGCTTCAGGCGAAGCTTGACGAACGCCCAAGGCCACTCACCGTCCTGAAGGAGCGCTCCACTACCTCTATCTCAATTTTGGTGTTTATCTTTGGTGGCTTTGGACTCTCTCCCGATTGTTATTCCCCTTGCGGATAATTCCGGTACTTCCTGTTTTTCCGCGACCTTGCGATGTTCATGTTTGTTCTAGCACGGCCGTAACGCTAGCTAGCCTACTGGTTTGTTGCAGAGATGAGGGCAAGATAAGTTGATTTGGACAGTGGGGTAAATTGAAACGTTGCAGCTCCACAACAAATATTGGACGTGTGGCAGGGGCGCAACCAGCTCTTAATTTCGGGGGGGGGCAATTATCATGAAATTTCATTCGATGACGTTATCGCGCGTATTCAACCGTGGTAGAACTTTTTCGCAAACGATCACAGAAAAACTTTTCTTTGCAGCATTTCCGAAAATGAGAACTTTTCAGTTTTAATCAATATGCAGACTGAACGATCAGGACAGAGTAAAAATTAGTAGCCTAACACAAACACCTGCTTCGGTACTCAACTACTGCAGTCATGGCTTTAGTGTGGAAGATGTGTAGGCTACTAGTAAACCTGCCTAACTTTTCGTCTTGTTTTAGCAAAATTGTTCTAGCCCTATTCTTCTAGCACAGGAGTTTCCAACCTGGGCTACATGTATCCCTATGGTTACATTTGCTTATTTGAAGTGGTATATTTATTGCACAGCTGCCACAAACTAACTTTGAGAAATAAAAACGGAGTCTACCTTTATAGTTTTATAAATATGAAAGTTCTTTGCAGATTTTTGTGATTTTACTCAGCTTTTTTGTCATAAGAAAGTTTAGGGATACATAATCATCTGTCGAAATGCTGAAGGGGAACACGGTCAGAAAAAGGTTGGGAACCCTGTTCTAGAATCTAGAACATGTTTGAATTTCTATCACAAATGAAGATCCCAAACTTGAAAGATCTCTTATGTCAAGGGTGAGGGGATCTTTGATTGCTACCATTTCGGGCAAAACGAATCAGGTGTCTTGTGTCTTTGGCGCATAACGGATCAGGTGTGTTTGGGGCAACATGGCATTTCTGGCATCTACGAGTTGTGTGAATGTTTTTAGAAGCAGATTTAAGGCTATGGGCTTTCAGGGCTTGCATTGGCTGCAAAAGTTAAGGTCTGGTAAAGCGTCATTAGGAACCAAAGTGGTGTAGCAGGTAGCTGCGATCAACACTTGACTAGCACTCATATGACACTTTACTAAACCCTTTTTGCCAAGCCGTAATACTGGTGTCAACCCAGGAAGACACAAAAACATGAAATAGTCCTCGCGCTAAATTTAGTTAAAAACTATCAGGTTTCGAACAGAAAATGCAAATAAACAAAGTTTTTTTATGAAATGTACTAAGTCAGGGTTGGGCAAATATCGAGCCGCGGGCCACATGTGGCCGACTACAGCGTTTACAGTGGCCGCGGAAGCATTCAGGAATATCTTCAAATCTGAAATATCCACCAACTCATCACAGTAAAGGTTCGTGCCGAGGCTAACTTGAACCGAGACTTGCTTCAGTTGCAATTATAAGGTACGGTCCTCCGCTATACGTGGCCTTTTCAAAGTGGCCCGTGAGCCAAATTAATTACCCACCCCTGTACTGGTGATCCGTTTTGCCCCTAACAAAAGTAACCAGAAGGCCGTCGCAGAAGAACAAGCGTTTTGACGTGACCACAAACTTTTTTAATAACAACCACCATGTCAAGATTTCTCTTATCACTTTGAAAGTTTCAGCGGTTTGCACGGTTCAACAGTACCCTAATGTGTAAAAGTTTCATGAGGCCAAATTGAGGCCTGTCTCAGAAAAAAGCGGTACACGAACAAAAGGATTAAAAAATGCTTTAGAAATACCAGCATTTTAAACTTTCTCCCACGTTTTAACAATTCCAGCATATTTGTGGTTACATACCAAGTTTTTACGAAATTTTCGACCAGATGGCTTGTTTTAAGATAAATCTTGTACGGAGACAAGCAGCAGGACAAAGAAAAATTCAAATAAGACTTTTCTAAAAAATGATTAGAATATAAAATTTCATCCTTATTATTTTAAAGTTTCAACAAATGTCAAAGTTGCGAGGCAATGTTTTGAAAATTTCGGGGGTGGGGGAAATGCCCGAAATGCCCCCCCCCTGGTTGCGCGTCTAACGTGTCGTTATGTGCTACCGCCTAAGGAACGAAGTGGATCACTCTAGAGCACGGGTTCTTAGCATGGGGTCTGTGAATGTGATTTAAGGGGTCTGTGAATGAAATTTAAAGGGTTGACAGGCTTTGCAGACATTTCGATTACCACTACGATAATTAAGACCTAATTTCAAATATTTATTACAACGTTTCCTCTTGGGGGGTCCGTAACCTTTATTAGGATATAGGTACTAGGGGTACGTGACCCACAAATATTTAAGAATTGCTGCTCTAGACTTATTTTCTGAGAAGCTGAAGTGTGACTGATTACCAATGCTTTATGCAAATCTGTGTTTCAACGCTCACCAAGTAAAACTGACCTCCTACGCCACCTATTGAAGCAGTAGTGAACGCCCAACCAGAAAGATCACTGTACGCCACTGGTGATTTGCATTTCTCCTGTATAAATTGATCTGACTCGAGTCACAGTTAAGGTTGGAAATTACAGCGGATGCAAACAGACATGTGCATTTTACTTAAGCAAAGCTTGCCTACTTGAATAGCTATTCTACCTGAACTTGTTCTTCGCAAATCGCGTTAGCAGCTTTCCTGTAAAGAAACGTATATCGTTCATTCCTTGCTCATGTAGGGTTTTTGCAAAATCTTTCTTTGTCGCCAAGAGGAACTCTTCCATAGAGGGAGGAGCTGCAACATACACCGATTCAATTTGACTTTGAACTGAAAGCTTTTGGAGGGAGTTTACAATGATTTGGGCCAAAATGGTTGAGTTGGTTCCGTGTTCAACTGATAAGCACATTCTCTCTCGGTTGGAGGTTCGGTGGTCTCTGCAAAGGTACTGGAAGAAGTCCTAAAAAACAAAGAATTTCGTTTTATATTTTCTTCAACAAACTGTTCGAATCAGTTATGTCCAACGCGCGATCGAAGGTTTTGTGTGGCCCAATGTAGGTTTTCGCTGTATAAGTGGCCCATATACGTTGTTGTATTGTATAACGTCTTCACTCCCACACGCAACGCAGTAGACTTAAAACATGCATGACAGTAACAAGAAAGGCACACATAAATATACATGAAAAAACACGAAGATAGATATGTGGCGGTAGTAGAACCAAATGTAACCACATACGAACTTTTCCTTTCTGTGTAGTGCGGTTGGCGAGAAAAGTCACTATACTGACAACCTGTCCTTATTTTGATAATCCTAAATTTGACATTTTCGATGCAGGCGGTGCTCAGTTCAACTTTATTTATAGGAGCCAAACAGTCGTTACCATTACAGTTAGGATTCGAACGCTTTCAATACATTAGCTTAAACTAAATTTAGTTTGCTAAGATCAAAGTAAGCCATTCAATGTTCGGCCCTCATCAATATGTCATTCAATGTGCGGCTCTGGTTACGATAGTGACATAATTTTTGGCTCAAAAAGCAATTTCGGTTAGACGTAGCTGGTTTAAATTAACAACGTCGACAAAGTTCTCCAATTTGCTTGTTCAAATACATGCAATATTTCCAGTACATGAAATCTAAAAAGTTATCTAAAAGTTTGAATATTTTATTTTGTGGCAAAATGACTGTTGAAATGTTTTGTGAGAGATGGGTGAAAAACTCAAAAAACTAGTTTTAATGAATGAGTGACTAGTAGTTAGCTTCAGGTTCTCTTTTCGTCGTATAATACCAATGATTCACCTTATGATCATACCGCCAGTGCATAGCAAGATAAAATCTATTTGAACTTAGTGTGCTTCGAATGTAGTCTTCTGCGAGCTCCATGACATATTTCGGCGGTGGTGTGTGCTTTTTGATGGAGTCAAGAAGTACGCCGGCGTCTTCCAACTCCACAGCGTTCTTCCACGGATTTCTAAGAACCTCATCCACAGTTCGCGGCCAGTTTCTCGGCACTGACAAACGCAAAATATTAAGTTGTTGTCGTTTCATGTGTACTGATGTTTTGACAACTCTGCGATTTTTGCTGTCGATATACGCTGCTGATTGATAACGCTTTAATTTAGTGGCGTGCAAAAGTCAGTAGTCTAGTTTACATGTAAATAAAAATGTTGCAAAATTCTCTTTGTACACTACACACTACAGTATGTAGGTCTACAGTACTTCGGGGCTATACAAAACAAGCGTGCATAGGGGAAATTGTTTTTTTAGAAACCTTGCATTTGGCAGGACCGAAAGTTTTCATTCGTGCTGCAAGGCTTGAATTGCCCAAATTTTTGATTTACTTGAGGAAATTCATATTTGACGAATTCCTTACAATATATTGCGTCTTAGTTGTTTAAACAACATAACAATGGTGAAATCTTAAAATACTAGAACTGCTACCTATACTTGAAGATATAGTGGTGCTTACATCAAGCAGTACTATGGGACGGTTTTGCAAAGACAAGGGCAATTGTTGATTGAAAATTGTAATTCAGGAGGCAAGATTTTAAAGTTCTAGTTTAGTCGGCAAACATCGGCTGTCACTACGATAGAAATAACATACTCAAATCGTTCGATAAAGAGTACGTCAGACAAAATACACGTGTTTCATTTCAGCTGCTTTTGTTTCCTTAATTAAGATTCCACTGTTTGATAAATGAATGGAGTAAAATCTAATCATCTCAAACTATTTGCAAGAAACGAAAAGTCTTTTAGAGTCAAACGAAGTTCAACCCGTTACAGGTTTTTGAAAACAAGTCACTGATTCACGTTTTTGTACCTTGGCAGTTTTGTAGCAATATCACCAATTAACACTGCAGGTTCTTACCAATTGGTGCAACTGAATTGCAGAGTTTGAAGACATAAATCGCATGTCACGCCCCAAGGACTTCATGAAATCTTGGTTCTTGTTTGCCTTTACATTCGGCAGCATTGAACAGAAAAAAGTTTATGCACAGACAGCAACATCTCTTCCACCAGTTGTTCGTCACCTCGCGCTTATAGATGGTCGTCGGAAGGGGGGTGCTGGAGGCGAAGGCACCCCCTGCAGTTTGAAATCTGATATTTTCATATAAATTTTTTGGGAAAAAATGCTTTTGAGTTGGTAAAATGAACTTTAACAACCGTTGTCTCCTGGGAATGGCCACCACCTCCACCTGGAAAATCCACTATTGCCCCCCCCCTGGAAAAAATCGTTTCGACGCCCATTCGCTTATATAGCTTTTGTTTCAGCGGTCATATTTGGCTTCGGTATTTGGCAGCATGCACCAAGAACTCATCTATTTCCAATTATGCAATGCTGATAACAGCAAGAAACTAGGTACTTTTTGGTTCTGTCTGAACTAGTTTTCGGGTCATTTTGGCTCATGTTGCCTGGCCTAGGGCCCAACCGCTAGGCCAAAGTGTTTCGCTGAAGTTTTCATTGGAAACTAGGCTCGAGACCGAGTCTTTTGAGCCTTTGACCGACTTTCTAGCGTTTTGGTTCAAAAGTTATGATCTAAAATAAACAAATTAATTAATCAACTAATTAGCTAATTAGTCAAGTATTTTTACTAACTTACATCATAACTTTTGAACCTAAAACCCCAGCAGGTCATCCAAAGTATCAAAAGACTCAGATTGCAGCCTCGTTTCCAGTAAAAACTTCAGCGAAATACTACCACCTAACGGTTGGCGCCCAGGGCCAGGCAAAGTGGGCCAAGGTGGCCTAGAAGTCCTCCACTTATGACGTCACTCACAAAAACCCACCCCCCAAGCAAAAAAATTTTTTTCGAGTGCAGATTAGAAGACTTGCCGCGTCTTTTGAGATATTTCCCGGGTCTGTAGAGCATACCGGACCGGAGAAATTCCCGCGCAAAGCCATGTGCGTTTAGGCGTTTTTTTCCGAAAATCCTCGAAAGCAGCCGGACGCCAAAGTGTTCAAAGATTGTCATTGACACTGTTTCAAAAACATTGAAACTCCTTCTAACCCAAATTTCATTTTCAGAAAAACCTGTCTTGTCACTCTGACGCTGTGCAAACATAATACAAGTGAAGAAACTTGTATATTAATTAACATGCCGTTATGAAAAGCTGTATGGACGTACGCACCGTGAGGTGAAGGCTTTATTTGCAGTTGACGAAACGGATACTGATATAAAGGGCATCTGGCAGATGACTGGTACAGTCTTTGTATTTTCTGTATGTCCAGAAGTTCCTTTAAATGATGAAGCCCCAACATTTCACCCAGAAGAGGATTGCCGTCGTCTATGAAGCAAGGAAGCAAAACTTGAGATAATCGCAGCACTGTTTACGTAGCAAAAGCACATGCAGAGCTGTATTGATTAACGCAAGAGGCCACTAGAATAAAAAACACAGCAGGGCGAATTCGATGCCACAATTGACACGATATCTCTTGCGATACTGAAATCTGCGTAAGAGCTAGACCGGTTCGAAATAATCTTGTCTTAAGACATGTCTTGTCTTAAGACATTTTGAGAGACCGCATCGATTTTATCTGTATACCGAGATGGTCACATAGCGAAGTTTTAGTTCATTTTGGTGGTAGTCGTAAAGCGAAGTTTTACTGTATTTTGAGAGGCCGTTGGAAAAATTCAAGAGACCGTTTCGGTCCAACAAAGCACTGACCTCTTCACTGTGTAGTGTACAACACCAGAATTGTGAAACTCGCTCTTGAGCAGTGTGAGCGTCATACTGCAATAAACTGTCATTGCAAGGAGTAATTCAATTGATCGAAATAAAGCTTCTGACTGAAGGTTTTCCAGAACATTTTGGTTCTTAGTCCCAATTTCAATTGGGGGAAAATGCCCATTATCCCCTTGCGGACGCCCATGCCTAGAACGTCTCACAGAGGATCACTGTCCTTAGATATTTTCTAGGTTAACACATGTGCCACATTTAAACTGTATCAATGTTTTCATGAAATAATCGATAAATTTGCAGCAGCAGAGGCAAGAAAACTTCGTCTATGACATTGAATAATGACTAGGGCAACCAAAAGTCAGTAAAGTTAAAATTTTTCTGCCGTTTCTAAAGTTTATGAAACGTCAACAAACCAAAGTTCACGCTCATACCATGAGGGAAGCCCAGGTTATTAGGTCAAAAAATGTCAAAATTCATCATTAGGTCAAAATTTTCTTGCAGCACAGTTTTTTTCTATTTATCGATATTTTATTGAAACTGCAACAACAGATAGTGATATGCTTTTGCAAGTTTAGTTGCAATTCTGTAATAATAATGGGCTTGTTGCAATATCTGACGTAATAATGTTGTTTTGCCCACTACTGGACGATTGAATATTATGTAGGATAGGCGTGGTGGGCGAGAAATGTGGTCTTACAGTACTTGTTTGGGTAAATGCTCAATCCATTATTCATATAGTGTTTCAGCTTTATGATGTTCTCAGGTTTGACTCAACTGCAGTTATAAATGTACTTATCAATATATCATCCCCAAAGTTAAACAACCAATTTTTTTTAATTTCGAAGCAGAGTGCATAAATGTGCTTCTGGGTTAACTTCAGCACCTAAGGCTGAATTATTTTGCAGTTGCAAAGCAGAAAATTTATAGGTCAAAATAAAGTCAAAATTTGTAAAATATAAAGTTAAAATTTTAAGTTTTTAGGTCAAAAAATTGGTTGCCCTAATAATGACACTTACGAAGAAAGCATTACATCGCAGTATTTCTTTTCGTTTCAGGCATTAAATCCAAAGAAATGTTCCAAAAATTTGCAATTATATATTTGTCTAGTAGTTTTGTGTAAAATCATTTGCCTTCAGCTTTTCATATTCATTCTTCTGTCTGTCCTTATCTTTTATGTATTTGTAGGCCTGCCCTCTGTCAATCCCTTATGACGTTTTAAAACTCAAAACTCTGGGAATGCATGCTGCAAAACCCCCACAAGGCCGCACCAGCGGTGAATGTGACCACCAGAACTGACGAGAGAGGGAACAAGCGGGTACGCTACATTCGGAATTTTCAAAAGGCTCTAACAAATCCGTGCTTTAAAAACAAGGTGCAACTCTAGCCAATTATATGCCGTGTTATCAGAAGACCTTTGTGTCCGTAAAATTGTGTCATTAAAATTCATGCAGATTCTTGCGGATGATCAGGGAACCGTTGCCTAGCTTTGTACTTTTTTTACTAGTTGCTACAATTCGAATATACTACAGCAATCATTTGTGACTGAAATTTCAAAGAGGGGATAGGTTTACGCGACACGATCAGATTCTTTACTTGACGATGATAATGATTTCCAAGATTCAGAGGTACTGACGTCAATTCCGTAACGTCACAGTCATATAAATTTTTGGACGGGTGCAAAAAAAAAATATATGCAAGGCCCGAGTCAGCTTCCGACGCCCCTTGACTCCCAACTCATTCTTCGCATGTATGCTGCCACGAACGGGCTAGGTGAGGACGCCCAAACTGCTGACTTTGTCCCAGGGCGCGGGAAACCCTAGGTACGCCACTGTCGCCCTCCCCCTGACGTTACTAGCTGGATCCACTCCTGGTCTCAACAATGTTGCAAGAACTTTTTTTAATACATTACACTTACTCTCAAAAGACCTTACGTTCGAAAATGGGGGCGCCAAACATGGTTCTTGCCCCTTGCGCCATCTAACCTCGGTACGCCCCTGCACTAACGTTGTGAAGCCTCGCTACTACGCGATCGTTTTTTAATTGGTTGTTATCAAATTGTGCAGAAAATTAGCAAATCCTTGAATAACCTCTGTAATCTTTAGATAAATACATGTATTCCCAAAACTTCAATAATTGACACACGAAATGCTTTGTACAGTGCCGTAACGAAGGTCACCTGTTTTGAAGATACTTCGGCCAGCAACTTCATCTCCCAATTCGTGGACACCTGCTGGAAATAACTGTTGTCTGTACACTTGTCCATTTTTCAAATTTTCGGTACACTGCAGTAAATTTATTTTAATCTTTCCTAGTTAAGAAGATTTTACGATACACGGTTGGAAGATAAGGATTACAAAATGACATCATATCCAAATGCTTCACGTTTGTCACACTGAAGATACACGAAAAATGGCGAAAACATACACAAAGTGATGCTAGGCAGTCGTCATGTGCGTTTACAGTTATTTGGATCCACCGGATGTAATTTCGTGTATTAAGAAATCCTTCAAAACCCAGTTTTCTTGAAATTATTTGCGTGTTATAGGTAATTTTGTACACATCACTTCGTGGAACATATAGCCTGTGTTCATCTGCCAAAGTAAATCATAAGATGGGTGTTTCAATCTCCCAGTTGGTAAATCAGTAATTCGATTGAGCGGGTGCGTTACTGTGTTAGCTACAAGAGCAATGATGGTAGTAAGTGTACTGAAAAATTATCATAACTACTTGCCTGAAAATCATATGAAATGCCTTTACACAAAGCGATAAATCATAAGACATGCCTTTTTATGTTTCACACAAACACGAATGTTGCTGCTTTACACAAGCAAGCATTTTTTATTCACCAGTGCAAAATTTCAAATGTAATAACTATTTAGTGGTGCTGCTAGTAAATATTTCATATTTCCTCTCTATACCCACGAAAAATTCACAGAGACACATTTTGCGTGTTTTTATAACGAGGAAAAATCTTAGTTGTGCCGGCGGTTTTATCCTGTTTCAGAACACGACAACGAACTTATACGCACAAGTTACTGTACACGGAGTGGATTACGTTGCAGCATTCAAGTAACTTATAAAGTTAAATTTAATTTTGTCCCTGAAGGCAATTCTTCCGCAGTTGCAAGTCACCATTTTCACCATGTCCGGTGTTGACATCTGTTTCCATTTTTTTCCGATATCAACACCAACATGTTGATCCATAAAAGTGCGGAAATTTTTATACTATGGTACCGACATTTGTATAGTGCGGATAAGGCCTGTGTTTGAATTTGGAAAAGTTGACAATATGCGATTCATGCAAACTTGCAAATGCGTCTTGAGTGGTGTTATGGATATTTTTTCAATACGTTTTAACGTGTTTCTAGCTTTCGAAATATTAAATAAAAATTTTAGGGTATTTTACTGGAAATTAAATTAAACATCTGCACGTTTTCTTGAAAAAAACAATTTTCACTGCAAAGTCTTCAATTTTTTCTAAGTGAAACATCATATCTTTACTTTTGTTGAACTGACATATATTTTTGCAAAAACACAGCGATACAGTCCATTCGATACCAAACTATCCCTAAATTTGTACTTTGCCGTCATATACAAGATATATTTTCGCAAATTTGCTTTGAAATTATATTCCCTTTTTCGTATGTAACTGCCGTTGCATTATCCCTCTCGGAGGTTGTCAAACTATAAATAACATGTTTACATTTCTTCTATGTTTTTAGTTTTGAAGTAATAGTAACGTCTTTCCCGTACGCAACATAAAACGCAAGGAATGAAACTGAGTTAAAAAGATGTATCCTCATGCTCTTCAAGATTTGAGCAAAAGCCAAGTCCTGCCATGTTGTGAACCAAACAGGAAAGAATGCTAACTTTCGGACAGGTGTTGAAAGATGGATCATGTCACAGAACCTCGTTCAAAAAGTAAAATATGGTATATGTACTACTGTTTCGTAAGTTTTATCGGTACACTGTTGCAAAATCACTAGAGATACGTTGTCAGTTTTCAACACACTGGCATGGCTTCAATTACTTACGCCGTATTTCTTGCAAAGTAACTCCTTGCTTGTATTTTGCTACCTGCATACCAGTCTCCAGATGAACTCTCCCTGCTATCTCGAGAACAGCCCACTGCGAAAGTATTTTTAAAATCAAAATAAAAGACAATTTTTAACGCTAGGCTTATACATGCATCTTATAAGCACAAGGTGAAGGTTTATGGGATGCTCTTTCAACAATTTAAGTAACTAAATGTAGTCGGATTTAAGATCCTAAAAACAAAGGCGTAATCCTACGAACACAGTGTTTGTACAGCATCGTTACAGCTGAAAGTATTTGGCACTTGGCAAGGAAACATAGCACATTGTTAAAAAACTAAGAATTTCATTTGTTGCCTGCAATGTAACACAATATTATATTGTGTTGAGTGGAAAGCTAAGAACGTTTGCAAAAATTGTCACTTTCCAACGAAAGGTGTACTTACAGTCAGACCCGTAACCAGCATGCGACAATAGGAGGGGCGAAGAGTTTTCTGAGAGGGGCCCAAATTTTTTTAACTATGTCCAATAGTTTTAAACGATGTCCAACACATTTCTCCAGGAGGGGCGAAACTTTTTCTAGGGGGATTTCGCCCCTCCTGGTTACGGGCCTGCTTACTGTATGTACCAAGAATAAGATCCTCCTATTGTAGGAAGATGCTCTTCTCAGCAAAATTAATCTTCCCCTTACAGTAAACTCCGACCCGATTTTCGCTGAAGCATCCTGAATTGTGAGACTCAGTTTGCAATTAGTACCAAGAATGTACGAATCAATTATGTGCATAATGTAGCCTACGTTTGGGTTAGAGTTTGATTTTTTAACAAAAGCGCCACTTACTTTGTTGGGGAGATTAGCTAAGAACACGGCATCGAACTTTTTATGACATAACTTTGATGTTGCTTTCATCGAAATTACTGGTAATAACTTCTTCAGTTCGTCAAGGTCCATTCGCTCTTCAGGTTGCGCCATACGTTTCAATATTCTTGGTGAGGTGTCGTGATAGTAGAAAGATGGAAGAGTCAAAGTTCTGTTTTATTGAGAAAAGTTATAATTAATCTTTGCGACGCAGGGGCGGACACAAAAACGTTATGAAAAAAGCATCCACATAGTCCCAGACCAACGAATCTTTCATTAAGTAATTCTGGGCAAGGACATCAGCTTTGGCTGCCTAAATATTTTTTTTTTCTTGACAGACATTAAAAATATTTCGGACTTTGCCCTATTTCAACTCAATGTTACATTTATGGTAAGCTTGTCAAAAATCAATGGAATCCCATGCTCAGTCCTAAATTAGGAATTAATGCTGTAATGCAACGCTGTCTAACCTACCCAGTATCACAGTGTTTGGAGGAAAGATACGATGTCCTGCGATTCTTTTACAAAACTATGGCAGTAGGATCGAAGCTAAAGAGTCTACAAAATGTTTCTCACAGCATACGATTGAGAACAGCATTAACTACATTACAACCCCATTTACGTTTGAGGTTTTATAGGACAGACAAACTTCTTTCAGCTGCCTTTTTGACCAAAAGGAAAATTATTGCAGCCATGCATAAAATACTGTACAATACTGTTCTACCTGTTCAGAAAAATTGCCAGCAAGACACTTTGTTGAAAACCAATCAGTTGATTGTTTGGTCCATTGAATAGGGTCGGAATAAGGAACTTTTTTGGATCCAGTTGGTATCGAGGAGTTATTTCCCTTTTATATGTACTGCGCAAGTCGAAACATGTTTGATCGTTCTCGTAAACACTGCTTTTGGCTCCACCTAGAAGTTTAAAGTTTTTTCCTTCGTTCGTAACACCTGCCTCTATGACAGGCTTTGTAGGTCTAACAGAAGGTTTGTCCTTTATGATGGTATTGACTTTCTTGACTTCGAAGGCAATGTACTGTTCGTAACTGGCACTGTTGGTAACTACACTTAGATTGAGCAGATGGATTGATTTGAAGAAAGCGACAGTGACACAAATGACGAGAAGAATCCGTATCTTTTTGAAATATTTCATCTGTATCTCAGTAAAAATTATGGACAAGATTTCCATTGAAAAGTTGGAGTCAAAAGTACGTTGCGCTTTATTAATTTACAGATCGCAAATTGCTGTGACTCAGAAACCCACGTTCAGCAACTACATTGCTCAGTTTTGCACAAAGCTCAATGATGAACGCATCCATGAGTAACCATCTGATTAGGTCCAGAAAATCCACGAAAGATCATCAGCAAAATTATTCAGTAACAACTGACCCCTTTCAAAAAAGCAGTGTTTTTGCATTAAAATTGTTTTAACTTCATTCTTTCAATTGGCATTGAAACAGGTTTGACGATCCATTATTGCGATTCCAAAAAAAATGTTATTCCTCCTCGTAATTTTGAGTTGGTTGCCCTGTTTCCAGTAATAGTTTGGAAAAAGACGCGCCCTGTGGCCTGTTCATATTAAAAGTTTTCAATCATAACGTGATAGCAAAAGAAGGCAAAACATGATTTGGCAATGTGGAATGCATACACTGTATTAAAAAAAGGGCGTTCAGGAGACCACATAAAAACAGCTAAAAATTATAACTGAGACAAACAGACTTTGGGGCGCGATTAGCTCAGCGATGGAGTGTCCGCCTCTCAATTGGAAGATTGGGTTTTCGATCCACGGCCACTGAGTGACTTGCCTTATAGCGCTCTTTGGGCAAGAGCGTTCACGTTAACTGCCCCGACAAAAAGCATCATTCGGGCTTCGCCAAGTGTCGTTGCATGAATTAACGAAAAAAGGCTTTGAAACTTTCGATACAGTACGTTGGTAATTTTACTTTACGTTGATGTAAATTTCTCAAATAGACTATTTTGAGGTATCAAGAGATTGAAACATTTCTCTTCTGCTTTCATATGCGCAGCGAAATGCATCTGAGGCCATGCGCTCCTATTGCAATGACAGAACATACCAAACTATGCAAACCATAAGTAAATTTCTGCAGAGTTTTACAGAAGGCTGTCAACTACGGGCAAATTACGATTTCATCGACACTGTGCCTTCTTTGGCATTAAAATGCAATGAAAGATCTTTTTCGAAAGTTAACATGGTTGTTCTCGTGAAATGGACTTTAGCGGACCTGTGCAATTTGTTCTCTAATATTTCTGAAATGTGCCTATACGTGCAAGGCTTGCCTTAAACTTCTTTTTATTTGAGTTGGTTATTTAAACCCAGTAGTATTACCAGCGTGTTTTGACCAATGCTAACCCGAAAAATATTCAGACGTTTCAGACTGTGTATCCGGGGATCTACGCACCTGATAGCCTTCAAATCAGTTTTTCACCTTTCCATGAAACAGTTGTGTAACATGGCAATTTGAAATTATATTTTAAATTCTGGAATTGTGGTGAGGAATATTGTTAACTGTTGTCGTGGGTGGCTTTGACATTGATGCTTATTTTCGACAATAGTGCTGGAACATCAAATGCAGTAGGCTACAACAAATACAAGTACCAGTAGGCTAGTTCACAAAGAAAGTAAAATCAAACATATTTAAAAGCCATATAGAGCTATTGGCAGTTATATTAAATTTCGGTGATGCTTCTGTTTCTTTGCGATAAAGCTCCCAGAGAACAAAATGTTGTTCTGTCAAAGGCTTAGTTAATGTGGAAAGCTTAACGTATTCACAAGTGCAGGAAAATGTAGTTTACTAAAGCCAGTTTCTTGCATCATGCACGTGAAGGTTGGAAAGCAGTGTCCGTTGGTTATTGAACCTAAGGAAAGTTGTTGTAATTTGAACGTACATGAGTGCAACTGCAAAACAATAAGGAAAATAAGGTGTTTAGAAGACAGAAAACCTAAATATTTGCCGAGACTTCTCTCCTATAGCAATAAAAAGCCTGCCGAAACATTAACAATTTATGGTTTTTAATTCAATTTATACTGCAAGACATCTATTTTCAGCAAATAGGATTTTTGTGGTAGAAGCAGTTTTGCATTGAGCACTGGCGAAATGTATAATGTGCTTGTGCAGCCACTTGTATCATTGACAGGCGAGATAAACCTAAAAGAAAGTCTGTGATCCATTGCTCCTGAGACTGTTACAGAACTTCAATGCTGGCAACATGCCATGTCTACAAGATCTGTTTCGATCAATTGCAAATAATTATTTTGTACGAGAGCTAGAAATGTTTGATGCAGTTGAAAGTATGTATGTAGGCCTAGTTGAAAAAAGACACATTTAAACGGAATTTTTCTCATCAATGAGTTTATCAATCAACACACGGGACACCTTTTATTAGAATAACCTCTTCTTGGTAATTGGCATTTCATCTACTTTTTGTTCCTTCAACCATTGAACTAGCATTGGGACTCGTTGAGAATAAAAAAAGCCTTAGCACCTAAAAGGGACTTTCATTTTGCTTTCATAAATGCGATTTTGGGACCTACGCAAGCTTTAAAATCAGGCGAAAGATTTAAGTTGTATATTTTGTGATGTTTAAAAGTAGTCAGTTTATTTCACAAGACACACATTCAACAAACAGTTTATGACACGTCCCAACGTATTAGCAGCAATGTCTTCTGAATCAGTTGTTATTCTTCATTTCATCTCACTCCGCAATTAAATCTAACTGTTGTCAACTCCAATTTGTTGAAATTTGTAATGATTCTTCAATGTTCATCTTGCAGGGCAAGTCGACGCTACCAGCAACTAACCAACCGCTGATATTTACCTGCTGACATATACTGGACTAAGAAACAGCTGCTTTCAACACCTGGCAAAAGTGGATCCTGAAGAAATCAAGCAAGAGCCTCGGAGACAACTTGCTGCCATGGCTAAATTTAATAACTTTAACTGCTGTACTTGCGAGAGGCCTCACCCGTCTGAAGATCACACACGTGAATGGATGGTTTATGTTCAAACACGTAATGGCCCAGCGCCAGAGTGCGTAAGCCTGTCGTAACGATTTGCCTGAAGCAAAATAACCTTCACCTGAGCATTACGCTTTGCGGTAATTTCTCGAAATGTTTTCCGGTACTTACGTAGTACAGTAGAATTTGCCAATTCGTCACCTCAAGGGGATTAGAAAGAAGTGACATCAGGCGAACTGACGAATTATGCAAACAGGTGAAAACTCTATCACAGAAGCTCGTACACTTTATCATAGTAACTCGTATACATAGTGCTCTTATTTGCAGTAAAATACAAGTGTATAACGTTATGGTTGAATACAACAATTAATTCCTTTGCTCTATCTGGACTCCTCCATTTAATCAAGCACCTTTTAAATCTTTAACAAACGTTTCCGCGTTCTCTCAATGGGGAGTCGGGTCGCGCTTCGAACCTCGTGTATAAATTCGATAAACAAATTGCGAGGTGCAACAATTCTTAGATAAAGATCCTTAATTTGTTTGAATTCCCAAACGTACTAGCTGCTTAGCCATCAAAAGTGACACTGCAAATGACGAATTATACGAACAAAACGCTTCTCGGGGATAGCAAGAGGTGACGAATTAAGCAAATTGACGAATTAGACGAACAGAAATGTACACAAAAGATAGGGATTCTGCCGGGACCGACGAAAAAGTGACGAATTAAGCGAATTGACGAATTAAACGATGACGAATTAGACGAGTTCTACTGTATTTTATAACCATCAGTAGTGTCTTAGTGAGTGTGTAGGATGTGCAAAATAGGCAGTGGCGTAACTGGACGAGGTTTGAGCCAGGGGACAAACTTAGCTGAATACCTGCACTTGGTTAAACTTCGTATGTCAACGCGTGTGGTATGTGGGGAACAGCGCGAAGTAAGTTTAATTGCACAACGTACGACGGCGAACGACACAGCGATACGCTCAGGAGCAAAACCAAAAAAGATCTGCGTGCATTTTACCGCGGCAGCGTCTGTGGGTCGCAAGACACAAATGGCCCTGAAACGAAGTCAAGCATGGGCGTCGGAGGCATTTTTTCCAGGGGTTGGACCAACAGCGGATTTTTCGAGGTGACCAAAACGATTTTTTCCAGGGTGGAACAGTGACGGAATTCCATTTTACCAGCTTGAAACTAAGATTAAAACATTTTTTCTGCTAAAACGTTAATAGGAACATGTCAAAGTTCAAAATCCAAGGGGGGCATTTGTCCCACTTCTGATGCCCGTGAGGTCGCGTTTATGGACATTAAATATCAAAGTAAATGAGTTGCGTGTTGCAATGCGTCTCTACTCTTTTCAACTGGAAATCCGAATTTAAATATATTATCGAGAAATTCTTGCGCCGGGACCAGATGACAAAGGTCGCAGTATCCATATATCAGAAGAAATCGTGATAGTGTAAAATAACGCTTTGCAACAAAGAAAGCACGGACACTTTCCCGTCTCGCAAACGGCTAAGTCTGTGACGTAAGATCAAGCTAAAAATCTATTAAATGCATTATACGCGGAGTCCATGTCGAAAAGCATTTGCCTGGCTTGAGCATCTGTCAGGTCGTCGGAGGCAGCCATGCCTTTAAACTGATGAAGCCTGAAAACAAAATAATCGCTTAACTACGCATATCGCCAAGAGCCACCTCACGTCTACTTTTGTACTTTCCACTAGTTTTGAGGAGCATTGCTGCTGTTTTCAAAATTATTTAAAAAAAAACAAAATTATATTTTCGTAAGCCGAAAGCTGATGAAAATTCAGCGACACCAGAGCCGCCCCCCCCCCAAACAACCATGCAGGCGACCGATAATATCAGAAGAAAATCACTGGTTCAAAAGCATTTAGCGCCTGTGAAGATAGGGTAGTGCGCACAGTGACAGGTTACCCTGCGGATCGCATCATACCAGCTGTTCACTTTTTCCTTTCCCTCGAAGTCTGAAGGCAAGGTGGTCATTCGGCTCATGCTTTCCGCCAGCTCTTTGAGGTCGGGGTGCAGTTCATCCATAGCGCGGATCTCCAAGCGGAGTTTATCCATAACAGTTATGAAAAGCTGAAATTGACCAAGACAAAAAGTTTAACGTGCTATCGTTCCACTTGGCTTCAAGGGATCTGATCCCATGACCACGCCACGTCATCTCCAAAGTGCGTTCGAAATGAAATTCAATTTGGCGACAAAGCAACACCAAGAACTCCATTTTTACTGAACAGCAATGATGGAGTTCCGGGACTTGGTCTCTCGAGACCCCTTTTTGTGAGTCTTGGTCTCGCCTCCAAAGGTGCAGGTCTCAATCTCTTGACTTTAAAATTCTAGATATAGCTTGGTAAAGCTTCTGTAATTCAGCATGTTCATTGTTTGTCGTATCTTTGGGAAAGGAAAAAAAACATGGCAAAAATGTGATAAATTTTTGACAAGTTTCTAGCCTGGAATGACCAGCACTAATATAAACTGTTATGACTACAATACCATGAATAACTGCAGAGTTCAATCACAGTACACAGTGTTTGTGGATTAGTGTCATATAATCATAAATTCTTCAAGACCAAAATATGCCCTCTGTTTGTCAAAACGAAGTCGAGAATACCGTACTGCTTTAAAATGAGAGCAAATCAAGTGCTTACATGTTTTTTATCAGACAAGTGAGACCACCAAAAAGAAAACGTTGCACTTACTGAAACAATATCAGCCACGCATTTGCTTGTGTTGCCTTTATCATCAGGAATTGTTATTGGCCGGTCTTCCCTGATTCTTTCCAAAGCAGCATGGTAATCTTCAAGCTTGTATAGCTTAACGAATTCATCAAGTGTTGAAAATTCAGTTTTTACCTGGCGGAAGGCCACTTTGTACTGCTCAAGTAGCCGAGAGCATGTGCTGGTATAACTGCAAACATAAGATCATTTGGACGTGAACTTCACAGCAAACTTTGATGATAGATGAAACTTTTGTATGTTTGAAATCATTATCTCTACTGCTAAAGAACTAGACAAACCTAAAAACACAGCTAATCATTCAAATGTCAACTTCAAGCACCCACAAGAATCAAGTTGATGGATTGTTGCAATGATATTTTATCTTTCTTTTATTATCACAGTATAACATCTAGTATAGTACAACATAATATAAATGGATAGAAAATATGCATTATATATGGCATTCACATACTTAATGCTCATTCACATCAAAAAACTGGATTCACTGATGCATCAGACAAAACTTGATTAAAAACTAATGTGCATCAGGTAAAAACAGAAAAAAATAGTTTTTACCTGCATTTTATCAAATAATATCAAATAGTTTTACCTGCATTTTATCAAATAATGCAGTAGTTAACCAGCAACAGCTGAAATTTATTTTCAAATGCCTTGATTTGCTCCTGTGACTCAGCATTATTTATGGATACTGAGCAAACCCACCATGTTATACTACCTTTGAGGTTATGGGAGCTGTTTTCACTAAACTCTTAGTTAAAATGTGTTGTATGAGGAGAAGTAACTGCATCTTGACTTTTTACTCGGTGAACTTGAAATTATAAGAAAAACATCCAAATTATTTAAAATGGACATTCTTAACAACCAACAAATGTTGGAAAAATGCAAAAAAACTGTTAACAAAAAAGTCTCTAATAATATAGACTGAGTGAATAACATGACGAATGTAATATACATCTTTTTTAAAACTAAAGTTATCCTTAAATAGTGAGTAAAATACCATAGAGTTAAAATTGACATTTGCTAACGTATAGCTAGACATTTACAAGTTGAAATCAGTGTTTAACTTTTTTCCATAACAGTCTCAAGTGTCTCAGATACCTTAGATCAGGCAATCTTTTTCGCACTATGGACTGGCTTAAGCCTGACACTATTCTGCAGACCAGCCATCAATAAAATAGTGAATGTTTGGTGCAATGTACATTTATTACAACTCATAAGTCATCATGGTATTGATTCAGTGAGAGATCTGGTCTTGCTTTGCGGCAATAAGATGCTCCGAACTGTTGAGATTATGGTAGTCAGTGACACCTGCAGTGTGTTCCTTATGTCATTCCTTATGAGCACACACATGTTTGCAGAGCACTAAATGCTTTCAGGGAGGAATAAAGCTCAAATTCCTCTTTTGATCAGTTTGTTACTACTCCCAGTGGAAGTAGCAGAGTACAAACAAAAAAGACGACAACCTTATTAGTGATTTTACACTAACATATTCTAATTCAAATGTCTTGAGCTGTAATTTGTGAAATACTTCTTGCACTTTTCTTTGTACTCTACTATTCATTTAAGCTTAAAAGCACATACCTACCTTCTATACATTATTTAAAGCATGGTGTTTATGACGAAGGTGGTGTTTACTGTTTATGACAGTGTGGTCCAACTACAGGCCTGCAGGCCGCATGTGGCCTGCCACAGCGTTTTCAGTGGCCTGCGGAAGCATTCAGGAAAAATTTTCAAATGTGAAATTTGTTGAGAAGTGTGAAGTTACATTTGTCTCACTGAATTGATTGTGCTGGATAAAGTGCATTTGCACAAGAACAACGAATAGCACATTTTTGTGTACCATTTCATTTTATTTCTTTATTTTACGATCAAATTAGAAGGTACAGCCTACCACTAACCCTCCACCGGGGCACCTGTCTGGATAACCTCTGTATTTCTTCAGTGCCCCGATGTTCTTTGTCTTGGAGAATACAAGAGTACGCAATGGACTCAACACTGCCAAATAAATTTGTCTAGCCGCCAAACGTGGTCTTTTCAAAGTGGCCCTTGAGCAGGGTTTTTTTTTTTAAGGAAAATGTTTGGTACCTGGTATGGATCTGTAGGGACCCGATTTCTCTGATTCTAGAGACCCGATTTGAAATTCTAGGGACCCGAATCGGGTCCCTAAAACGCCTTATAAAAAACCTGCCCTTGAGCCAAATTATTTGCCATCCCTGCAATATAATTTTAATTAGAACAAGCATAACATCTTTTAATAAAAATGCACAATATTAACGGTGTCAGAGACTGTAGAGAGCTTCTGGAAATTAGTCAGCAAAGATAGATTTCCTAAACTGAAAGATTTTGCACTAACTCAATTTTTGGAAGCACATACGTGTGTGATAGTACATTTTCTACAATGAAGCAAGTCACATCTAAAAACAGAATTTGAATGGCAGACGAAACACTGGATGATAGTCTCTGACTTGCAACATCGACATGGGTATTGTTAAAGGAACGATAGTGCCACAGAAGCTTCGACCACAGGCATCCCATTGATGGAGATTTGATAAATTGCTATTTGCTATTGTGTAATAATTTTCAATGACGCACTCACTTAACTTCCCTTTTTTAGTTTTAAATGCAGTGGATCTGTTGCTTTATACAACATTTTATTGAAAGTGGCCCTCAAATTGTTATCTTTTTGTAAAATGGCCCATACGTTGAAAGTAGTTGGACCATGCTGGTTTATGATAAAGATTTGGGTATAGCTGATAGTTAGCAATGTTTTGACTGCTCATGTTTCTCTGTACAAAATGCAGTCAGCATATGTGATGAGTTTGGATTTTTTCAGGCAAACACTGCGACAATACATTTATTACTTCAAAATCTATATACTATGGGAATTACCTTGCTATACATAACAGGAAATATTGAAAATTATTTCATTATAAATAGGAATAATTTCACCATAACAAAGCAGCAAGAAACTTTCATAAAAAAGCAAAAAATATCTACATGTGAAAATGGACATCAAGAACAAGCAGACAAACAGTGCAACTGACAAACATTGCAGGCATTACACATCTGACCCAGCACTGTAGTGGTCAGCTGTGTTTAAGTTATGTCATTCAGAGTTTATCAGCTTACATTAGGTTTAAACATGATTATAAGTCATGCTCAATATTATCAATGCAGTATTCCATAAAACATTAACATAACAAATGATATTGGTGGGTCACAGTCAGGGTTGCAGAGTCAGAGGTAAAATGTCTAACTCTGACTCTTAGTTCCCATAATTTTCCAACTCTGACCGTTCCAGAATTTCCGACTCCAACTCCTCAACATAATGTGAATGAAGTTAGGCTATCAAGTGTCAATTATGGCAAAAAAGCACGCAAAAATTTTTTCAGAAATAAGCATTTTGTTATTGTCACTAGATAGATGAGTTTCACTCTGTGGATTTCCGGAGTCAGATAAAAAACCCAACTAGAACTCCTAGCATTCTTAGGAATCCAACTCCGACTCCACCCAAAAACCTCGAACTCCTTGTGATTCTAACTCTGCAACCCTGTTTACAATAACCAAACATCTTACTCATTTCAAAATATTTTCACACACATACCACCACTGATAGCTCACATTATTACATAGTGATGGCAGTTAGCTAGGTTTTAGTAATGGCAGTTAGCTAGGTTGCTAGCTATGTCTATGCAAGGTCAACTCTTTCATAGCTGCCAATGGCTATGCAAGGTCAACTCTTTTATAGCTGCCCAAGAGTACATAATAACTGAAAAACGTAGCTTACAGGGATTACCCACTGAAAGCACTGGCTAGGTAGTGGACTAAGGCTACACAAGGTCAACTGCTACATAGACGACTATAGCTATGCAAGTTGAGCTGAGCAGTTATGTCATTTATCATAATTCATGATAACATGACAGTCATACTCACAGCATAGCCAAATGTTACTTACAGTTAAGACTCAAGATTTCATGGTTTTGGTGCCGTGAAACTTTGTTATGCAGAAATGTAAACCTTTTGTTTGAAAAGCAATAAATTAAACGCAAATGAACAAAAAGGTGATAACTGGGAGCAATGCTAGCGTATTTCAAATGATCAAAGAATACAGAATAACCTATGTAACCCTAAAGCTAAGACCTTAAAAAGGGTTCCCACACATTTTTAAAATTCACTTTCCATGCTTTTGCAATACCTTTTCATTGCTAAATTCAAAAAGTTCAATGCCACTACTTCTCTTATTCGTAATTCTTAATCATGAAATTAAATTTTACGCATTGCATAACACGGCAAAAATAATGAATTGCTTTGCCTTCAGCATAATTCTGCTGAGATACTTCTGATTTCTTTTCCATTTAGAATTTCCATACTTTTTCAATACTGACTGTAAATTTGGGCCAAATTCAATACTTTTTCAAGGTCTTGAAAACTGATTTTGAAATTCAGTACTTTTTCAATACTTTTGATAGTGCATGGGAACCCTGTTTAGCACCACAACAATGAAACTGAAATCCCTGCATAAACCTTATCATAGTATAAAGACCACCTACTTAGATCACTCTATTATTAGCACATGTTCTATTATATATATATATATATATAAGGAAACTCTGAACATGATTTCTGTTTGTAGGTAACACTAACCATGCACTGAATTGCATAGACATGGTATTCAGCTGCTATCTAGTGGTTGACCTTGCATAGTCGTAACTGGCTACCAGTACCTGGACACTTCCCTTAGTGATTGGAAATGACTTATAAGCACACAAAAATATGGAGTCTTTCTCAGGTACTTATATTGCAAAAATAAAAAAAAACATGTTGCAATTAACATTTAAAATATCAGACTGAATTAGGATAGTAGTATGATAATGAATTTCATAGCATATGAGTGGTTTATAATTGGCAAAAAAACAACAGGGGATTGAACACACACAGCAAAATTCAGTCATAATATCAGATATCAGAAGTTAAAACATTACTTTATTACACAACACAGTAATAGATTTATATCATGTGTATTGTATTTACATCTTTTTTTATTCTTTTTGCTGCAAATCAATTTTTTGTAGTCACTAATAGAGGTAACCAAATGCAAACATTTTTTTTTAAATATTAACAGCATAGTCTGAGTGAGTAGAAACAGGCACATTCAAAAATACATGGCACAAATGACAATTACTGTACTGTTATTAGATTTTATACTTATTCACCAAAAACAGAAATGTCACATGACTTTGTAAACTTACTCTTTCACTGACAAAGAATCCTTAACGTAGGCTTTTTCAAGAGCTTGCAGTGTTTTGATTATAGAGTACAATTCTGCCAAATTATCATATTTCTCTCTTTCTCTTGCTGTGTTATAAAGTTTTACCTCTTGGTATAACTCTGGTCTTGACATTCTTTTACCTGGCATAAACGAACTTTCTGAAAAAAGGGAGACATATCAAATGAAATATTAACATTAAGATTAGATCTCTAAATGAACCAAGACAGCTAAAATCCCAGTTCAACATTTTGTTTAGCCTCTGAACTCAAATCCATTTACAATTTAGTGATCCAACAACCTACGATGCAACACAAAAAGAGATGGGTGACACATTCATTTCCAATTTTCTGTCATTATCTGTTGGAGGTCTTTGTGTCCAAACCACCATCAGTTGAATAATGCAATCCCTGGATATTATCTAGCCTTCTATTTCACTGACTATGGGCAGTAGCATACATGGTTAGCCCAAAAATTTGGGAAGGGCCATATACTGTGACTCTAAGCGAGCAACAGTATTTTGTTTGAGACATTGCCTGTCGAACTACAAAAAGACAAGATTTTCCAGAATTTTTCTGGTAGGCATGGCCCCTTGGCGACCTCTATGCTTGTGTATGCCGTTCGGCCCAGCTGAGTCTCATTTCTTTCTCCGTACTTGCAGTTGCACTGGAAGCAGGGTTGCCAGATTTATCTTTACAAAAAAGGCCAAACTTTCAGTAAAAAAAGGCCAAAAAAGGCCAACAAAAGTGCTGAAATAAGCCAAACAATCAATTAAAAAAGGCCAAAAAAGAGCCAAACCTTTTACTTAACAAAGCGAAATTTTAAATTTTTCTGCTCACAACTCAAATTCACATAAAAATGCATCTTGTGTGCTCACTTTGCCTCCACACAACGCAATCAATTCATAACTACTTTTAGTAGTTTTCACTTATGACAGAAAAATGCCTAAGTTTTTTTTCTTTTTCGAAAACACCTAAATAAAAGTACCTTAACAACGTTGAGAGCCGGCCTACGGTATATTCGTACTTCGATTTCGACCTAAAAAAACAGGAGTTTTCGGTTGCCTTACCAACACCCTAGCTCCTCCGCCGATTGCGCTAGAGAGCTGTTTAAGGGCTCAAACGGATCAACCAGTCTAGTAGATTGCACTCGAAAAAAATGTTTTGGTTGGGGGGTGCGGATTTTTTGTGACTAACGTCATAAGTAAAGTAGTTTTAGGGTCATTTTGACTTATGTTACTTGGCCTAGGGCCCAACCGCTAGGCCAAAGTGTTTCGCTGAAGTTTTCATTGGAAACTAGGCTCGAGTCCGAGTCTTTTGAGCTTTTGATCGACTTTCTAGCGTTTCTGGTTCAAAACTTATGATTTAAAATAAACAAATTAATTAATTATCTAATTAGTTAATTAGTCAAATATTTTTACTAACTTACATCATAACTTTTGAACCCGAAACCCCAGCAGGTCATCTAAAGTATCAAAAGACTCGGATTGTAGCCTAGTTTCCAGTAAAAACTTCAGCGAAATACTACCACCTAACGGTTGGCGCCCAGGGCCAGGCAAAGTGGGCCAAGATGGCCTAGAAGTCCTCCACTTATGACGTCACTCACAAAAAACCGCATCCCCCAAGCAAAAAATTTTTTTCAAGTGCAATCTACTAGACTGGCCGATCTGTTTGAGCCGCTGAACAGCTCACTAGCACAATGGGCGGAGGAGCTAGGGCGTTGGTAAGGCAACCAAAAACTGCTGTTTTTTTTGTGAAAATCGCCGAAACCAGGCGGCTCTAAAAGTGTTAAACATCAACAGTTACTTCAGCATCATCACTCAAATTTTGAACATTTCAAAAGAAGAGCTTGCAGTTTATCATAACAAGTCAAAATGCATTCAAAGACAAGTTCATTTTCATTTTGCGCTGACACTAAATACAATAGCAGTGAGGTGGCTAACCCGAGGCCCGCGAGCCACATGTGGCTATTTGCACAGTTTTACGCGGCTCTTACGTTTAATTATATACCAGACGTCCCACTAAATAACACGCATAACAATAAATGCCTTGTAAAGTTCTGTCATTGTCATGTTGGTAGTGTGTGAGTGATATTTACGATAAATCTAGCTAAGCAAAAGTATGTGCGAGAGAAGAAGAAATGGCGTTATGTTCATGTGTGCCCATGTGTATGATGTGGCTCTTTGCTGCAACACAGTAAGAAATGTGGCTCTTGATCTCTGACCGGTTGGCCACCCCTGCATATAGCAAGACACATACTTCTTAAACCAGTGGTTTTCAATCTTTTTCATGCAGCGGCCCATTTTGCCACCAAGTTTAACCTAACAACACCCTTCCGAAAATTCTAGTCAGGCATACGCAATGCATTTGTGTTTGGACAATAGAAAATCACAGTGACTAAAAAATCACTTAACGGTATCACTAAATTGAACAAAGACTTATTTATTAAATTCATGCACATGGCAGCATCAGTGAGAGAGACCCATGCCGTATGCAAATCACTCCTCAGCACAACTCATAATGCATTTAGATATCTAATTTACAAATAACACATTCTCACGCCACAAAGTTATTCCTGCATTGCCAAACGCAGCACTACTGCAATGGTTATAATCACACTTAAAACAAGTTTGAATGAAAACGTAGGCTATCATTTCTGCCAGGTGATCCTATTATTTTGACTACAACAAGATGTGGTTCTGTATACGAAATATAAAATATAGAAAAAATCATGAATTTTTTGTTAGAAGCTCATGCGATCCCTAGAAAAAAGGCAAACAACCCCCAATGGAGTCAGGCCCCCATGTTAAAAATCACTGTAAACAAACGAATCGCCACTTCATGAAAAACAAAGGGATTGTGGACATAAGACATAATGCTAAATAAAACAGGCTAACACTTGAATGCATACGCAGCAAGCAAAGATTCACAGCTAGGTAGAAAGTGGTTGTGTGTCGCTACAAAATCTCACACTTAAAACTATCGGCATGGCATGCTTCAAAGACCATTCAGAAATGAAGAAACACTTAATTTCCAAAGGTTAACTTAATTTGCCGAAGAGTAATCAGTCCTGTCGCCACGGGGGAAGGGCTTTGGTGGGCTTAGCCCCCAAACAAAGCCCCAAGCCCCCTCAAATTAAAATATGAAACGCTATAAATCAGTGGAATTTTTGTCAAATTTGTATGTCAAACACCTTGCACAAATGTAAATCCTCCCCACACAAATATAAAGCCACCCTGTTGACGATTTTCTGGTGACGATTCTGAGTGTAATTACCACTTGACATTTAGAGCACAGAGTTTGTTGAAGACATAAAGTGGCAACATAAAAAGAACTGCGAACATTGATTAGTAACACAGGCAGTTGCTAGCAATATTAGAATAACAATGAATAAGAAGAGTTTATTTGGTTACACTGGATGTCAACCAAATGGATTGTCACAAGCCATGCCAACCAGGTATATATGGTCTGTTATAAGCCATACACTACAGCAGCCGCAAACAGGTACAGGCACACGCACAATGGCTCGGCCTACAAAGTGCAAGGTCTGCAAAATGTGCCAAGTACAATTGCACACACACCCTGCCTTGCTTTCACTTATAATAATTCACTACATAAGGCAAAACGTACACACAGGGGACGAGATATTCAAAAAAGGTTGTTGTTGACAGTTAAGCCTTAAAATATAGACATATTTTCAAGATAGTGTCCATTTTAAAGACGATATTCTGGCGATAACAGATCAGCTGGAGCTATTGTGCCGCCAGTCAAAGATTCGGTCTCGTGGCATGACGCAATTCCAACAAAAAGATCACTTTGTCAAGAAAGCACTGTCCTGCTCATGGTGCAACGGTTATGTGATACGGCTGCTATGCCAATGGTTTTCGGTTCGACTCTCACCTTGCGGGACTTAAGTTTTTTTTTCTTTGCTTTTTTCAAGCTCTGCTTAGGTGTAACGTTTAGGTGTTAGTGTTGTTAGGTTAGGGTTAGGATTAGGTTAACGTTAGCTTAGTGTTAGGTTAACTGTTGGGGTGAGGTTAGTGTTAGCTTAACATTAGGTTAGCTTAATGTTAGGATAGGGTTAGGAATAAGGTTAGACTTAGGTTAGCTTAGAGTTAGGTTAGGCTTAGGTTAGTGTTACCGTTAGTTTAGCATCATCAGGTTAGCTTAGTGTTAGCTTAGGGTTAGGCCTATGGTTAGGGTTAGATTTTAGGTTTACTTAGGTTACATTTACTTTGTTTCTACCAAGCCTTTTGCTGCTGCCATCTTGGCGGCAAAATAGACACTGCCTATTGTCAAAGGCAGTGGCTACAGATACACCTGTGGATCTTGAAATTTGAAAAGTGATTGATACGCCACCTGTGACGTAATAGTAATGCACGACGAGAGTGCAGTTGGCTTGGTAGAAACGAAGTAAACGCAAAAAATAAACCCTAAACCCTAAGCCTAACCTTTTCCCTAACCGTAGCTCTAACCCTAATCCTAACCCTAACTAACCTAATGCTGACCTAAACTAACTAACCCTAATAAGCTAAGGCTAACGTAACCCTAACCTAATGCTAACCTATCCCTAACTTAATGCTATGCTATCCCTAACCTAAGCTAATCTAATGCTAACCCATCCCTAACCTGAGCTAATGCTAGCCTAACCCTATATAACCTAACTACACTGATTACTGAAATGAAGTAAAGGTAACATGTAAGCCTGAAAAAAAGTAAACGAAAACAAGTAAAGTCGGCAAGATGAGAGTCGAACCTACAACCATACGCTGTCTGATAAAAGGGTCAGTTTGTCATTCATTAGCATAGTAGGCGTAACGCCTAAATGCTGAGCCACAAGACGCATGCTGTTTGAATGACAAACTGACCCTTTTTTTTTATCAGGACAGGCGTATCCGTAATGTCCTCCGTACTCACTTCCATTTTCAAAACCGGTCAACAGAAAAAATTTTAGGCCAAACGACCTTTAAAAAACGGCCAAAAAAGCCAAACGGCTAACTCAAAATTCGTACGGCCAACCAGCTTGAAGTTGAAATAAGGCCAAATTCCTGAAATTTAGCCGCAAGAAATTTGGCCGCAAAACAGCCATCTGGCAACCCTGACTTTCTTACATGTAAATGTAAGATTTGTCTTACATTTACATGACTGATGTCTGATGATGCGTTGGAAAACGCGAAACTAGTTTCCCCGTCAATAAACTGTGACTGATTTACTTGCCGCCATCTTTGTGGCCTTTAACTATGAAAAATAGATACACTTGCAAGTTTTAATCGTCGCAGAAGAATGAAAGCAGAAAGCAGGCAGATTCCTCAGAAGCTTGCCACAAGGCTAAAGTTTACTTCCTGTTGCTTTTCCCATATGTGAGCACTCCGTCAGGCGCGACTGGCAGGTACACTAAGAAACTTTTCGTGCATGGTGATAACTTCTTGCATGAGCGTGGCGGTCAGCGGTTTTGGTGCTGAGTTGCTTCTTGGAGGAAACGTGTTGTGCAACATTTTGATGGCGTGCTATAGGTGTTTTTGATATATGCACCATATCACAATCGCTTTATAAGTAAGGTCACGGGGTCTTACGTTTAGAGTTTTAGGTTTAGGGATTTGGTTCAGGCTAAAGGTTGAAGGTTTTATGGTGAGGGTTCAGGTTTAGGCTTGTATGATGAGAGCTATAAGTTGAGAGCAGAACGGCCTCCAGAAAGTATTCAACAGGGGAGTTTTGCTTTTGTGCGGGGGCCTTGACATTTTAAAATTGACAACAAATCCACTGATTTATACAGTATAGCTTCATATTTCAGTTTGTGGGGCTTGGAGCTTTCTTTGGGGTGGCTAAGCCCAAAAAAGCTACCCCATGGTCGGTGACGGGACTGGTTGAGGGTTTTATTTTTAGGTTTAGGGATTTAGGTTAAGGTTTTGAGGTTAGGGTTTTAGGTTTGGGGTTTTAAATTTAGGTTTGGGGTTTTAGGTTTAAGGTCTTAGGTTTAGGTTTTTAAGCTTACACGCTAATCCAAGCATGTAACTTTGTTTATTGTGCTTGTCACATGATATGTCCACTTCAACGAATCATGTTCCACAAAAAGCAAAATAGTCTCAGCAGATATTTTGCCTCAGAAGGAAAAATAGCTCTCGGAGATAATTTGCCTCAGGAGACAAAATAGACAAGACTGCCAACTGTTTAGCGTGCCATGGGCGGGACGGTTTGGAAAAGAATAAATGTCGTCAATCCACGGGCGATTAATGGGCTGAATGTTGTGGGATGTGGTCGGTCCGGGCCTGAAAAATCTTGGACCGTGCCATCTCTAGCAGAGATACCAGGTATGAGCAATGACTGAGCCCTGGACTAGACTTGGATTGGACTGGATCCGGCAATAACGATTCTGTTGGATTTGCACTGTGAATAATAATGTTTTATTTCAGACAAATGGTCCATAACATAGTCACAATCAAACAACGCGGGAGCACAAGAAAAACGGTTAGTCATATAACTAGGGCAACCAAAAGTCAATAAAGTCAAAACTTCTCTGCCTTTTTTTATCATTAGGTCAAAAATTTATCATTAGTTCAAAATTTATCGTTGGGTCAAACTTTTCTTGAAGTGCAGTTTTTTTTCTTTAACGGCTTTTTGGAACTGAAAAACAGATATTGGTATGCTTTTGCATGTTTAGTTGCATTC
>Ga0210059_1000546_pt1 | contig 48869 bp, 21 predicted proteins | sample Ectturendosymbi2_FD_188042 | JGI IMG/M metagenome (GOLD analysis project Ga0210059, IMG submission 188042) | Ecteinascidia turbinata endosymbiont from Florida, USA - Sample 2 (SPAdes) (version 2) | ecosystem: Host-associated > Tunicates > Ascidians > Unclassified | place: Key West, Florida...
CACTGTTCGTAAACTTTGACCAAACTCTCGGCGGGTTCGGTGGTGATCGTGAACATGTCGGCTAGCAGCGTCGTCACGGCGCTCGTGATCGCCTTGGCCAGGCTCCGTACTTTACCGCGCGCGACGCGGCAAATCGATCCGAACTCGGATGAATCTTCGGCGCTGGACGCGAGTTCGTCGACGAGCGGCGATTGTCGCGCGGCGCCGGACAGACGCGACACGACGCAGGCGAGTTCGATCAGCTTGCGGCACTGCTTGATCAGGGCGTCCGCTCGACGGGACGTAGAGGGGGAGCTGAAACGAATAAATGACAAAACGTCCCAGAAACCTGAGCGAAAGCACACAAAAACAAGCGGGAATGATAGTAACCAAAACACCAACAGCATCCTTGAACGTTGATGTCAGAGGCAACCACAGGGCGCAAACCCCCCCCAGAAATTCTGTCACTCTCAATTCTCGGTCCTTCTTCACGATGAGATGTACATCTTTTTCTTTTGGAATGTTTACAAAAGATTTCCTCCCTGTGACGCATTTGCTCCCTGTTTCCCCCCTTGACTAGTAGCCACGCCACGACGGGCCCTGTACACAAAAAACGACACACGTACTGTTCATTGACAAAGGTCACGAAAGTCATGACGCGATGGACCAGCGATTGGACGGCTGTTTCCAGCTCCAGTTTATTCATTTGGTAGCGACTGCTCAAACTCAGCATTTCGTCGATGCGGCGCGCGTACAGCACGAAGTCGCCCAGTTGTCCGCCGCTGGCATCGCCGCCGGCGCTTTCCGGCTGGGCCTTGATGATATGCACGATTTCGCTGATCGTTTTGTCGACCTAGAGCAAGGAAATAAGTGCATCGGACAAATCGAACCGACATTTAAAAGACCTGTATTCTACAAGTCTTTTCAACTTTTTCTGTTTCCATTGACTTTCATTCATTGCCATACGCAAACTTTTCTATACGTACTCTGTAGCACCCGGACAGAACAAGTCTGTGTCAACGATGCCGCGCGTAGAAACGCAGAGAGGAAAAAATTTAGAAAAGCGGAACTCAATTCATGAGAACGTTAACAAAATTGTGACGTTAAAGTGGCGCATCTCGCAAACTCGCCAGAAGCAGGCGAGTTCTTCAGACAAGTGCAAACGTAACTTTGCGGCAATTCAAACACTTCAGGAGCAGCTGGGAACCGGTCACTGACAAAATGGGTGTAAAAACGCCAAACGGCCAGCTTGTTATTATTGATCTAGAATAAGTTTCTCGTCGGTCAATCCGTTAAAGAATTGGAATAAATACGTTTACGAACGGCCGTTGTTCGCATCGTTATGAGCTGCACATCCTTGATTTTGACCAAAAAGTTTGGAATTCAAAGAAATTTTCAATGCTGTTGAGGCGAAGCGAACGTTTTACGCAGTGAATGCGGAAACACTTGCGACGACATGCGAGCACACCCACGAAGAAGCCTGAAGAACACTGCGACAGGCTGGTTTGTAAACAAAGGCACTTATAACCAGAACACGAAGCATCATGTCACCAAATGTCAATAAGCTTTCAAGCTATACCTGCTGCAGCGCAAACAGTTTACTGGACGTCGCCTCCTCGTTGCGAGGATACTTGATCGCCATGTTGCACGCTGTCGCGAGCATCGGCATCGAATGCTTCAGTGCCGACAGAGCGCGATGAAGCTTTTCCTGGCTTTTTGCGGATAAAAGCTCCGAGCGCCTTTCGTTGGCGGATTTGAAAAATTTTCGAACAGCTTCTGCTAAAGACGCGTAAAGACCTGAAACACGAAGAAAATTAAACTGAGTCTTTTCTATACGACGTTAAGGAAAATAATTCTTTCTTTTAACAGTAGCACAGCGTAGTCGGCAACGATAAAAACTACATGCAAGAAATCAAATGACAGCGGCGGACATCAATTCCCCCACCGTAACGTAACAGTGGTAAAGGTCTTTGTTTCGTATCAAACAACATGGAGATCTCGGCGATTTAACATCGTAAGACGATGAATATATTGTGCGTTGCTAAATTGTCGCTAATAAAACCGCCAAACCACTATTACCGCTGTAGTGCATGCAGAATAACATGCCACATCAATCAACGGGGAGGCGTGTAGTACAATTGGTTGGTCATGATAGATGGAGCTCTTAAAATTTACATACGACACAAAGCTGTCAACAGAAAGAAGAGCAATGAATTTCTATTAACAAACAACAGTCTAATTGTAACTTTTGGTAGCTGCAGACAGAAAAAATAGAAAAAATCAATAGGCCTTTCAAACTAAAAGAAGATAAAAAGGCATATTTTGAAAGCCGATATTTAAGAAACCAAACGTCAAGTGATGCAGCGAACAAACTTTTTGTAATGTGTCATCCCACAAGATACGTCGAAAGCAAACTCGGAACACTGCACCTACCACTACAAACCCAGCCTTAACCGAATAAAGAAAACTTGACAGTACTCACCTACTAAGCTCTTCAGAGAGGTAGCAGCAGTTAAGTTTGTCAGAGCCTGCTTCGCCTCGTTGGCTAAGCAAACGATTTTCCTCACTTCAGCATTGTCCACACAGAGTAGTAAGATTACTACGCACTATATAAAAAAAACGAAAGAAACGGGGGATAATGGTTATTTCCTTGAGAGGGTTAAAAGCGAGTCGAAAACGTTGCAGGCGGTAGTAACACTGTAAGCATGGGCGTCGGAAGAGGGGCAAGGGGGCCTTGGCCCGCTCCTGGATTTTGAAATTTGACATTTTCCCATCAAATGCTTAGCAAAAAAAGGTTGTTTTCTTAGGTTCGAGGGGTTAAAATGAAATTTTGCTACTTTTGGCCTCCCCCTGCGATAATCTTGAAGCAAAACTTCAAACGAAAATTTAATGTTGAGTGTCTTTCAAACAACCCCTGAGACAACTTCACCAGTTAAAAGGTTTGCAGCCATTTTATTCCTAAAAACGTCGCTTGCCATTTCAACGAAAAACAACAATAAAACGAACTTATTTGTCGTGAGAAACAAGTTTACTGTCGTGTTTTACCTGGAACGCTTTTGAAGTACACGAAGCGATGTCAGATGGTCGATACGAAACTTCCTCCTCGCAGTTACGTCCCTCGGTTGAAGCCACAATCTGAGCAAGAATATTCTTCGCATATTCACGTACTGTCGTCTATTGGCGTCGGAAGGGGGGGCAGGGGCGGCCTTGACACCCCTTGGATTTTAAAATTTGACATTTTTCTATTACACTTCTAGCAAAAAAGGTTGTTTTCTTAGTTTCAAGAGGGAAAAATTAAATATCACCACTTGTGGCGTTCCCCTGGAAAAATCGTTTTGGCTATCTTTGGAAAAATCCACTATTTGGCCCCCCCTGGAAAAAACTTCGGACGCCCATGCTATTGTCTTCCAGTGACGTAGTCGAGACCGTAACCTTCGAGACCGAGACCTGGTTAAAACTTCGAGACCGAGACTTCATCAAAAATCCCGAGACCGAGACTTGACCTTCGAGACCGAGCCTCGAGACTTCAAAATTTATTGATTTTGCCGAAATTTTTTTTAAATGTCGCCATCACTTCCAAGTTGATTTTTTTCAAATTTCTGTCATATTTCCGAGCTGTTTTGGTTGTTTTTTATCTGCAAATACAATAAACAAAAAATCATTGAATTATAGAATTTTACTAAATCATTTCTTCGCAATATTCAAAGTCTCGAGGCCTGTAGCCTTCGACTCGTCTCGAGACCAATTCCAAGTCTCCAGACTCCACCACTGTTGTCTACAACAGAAATATCTCAGTGCACCAAAGATCAAGAGTTAAAATTTAATAAAAACTGACGCAAAAAATTTTGCAAAAAATAAATGAAGCAAATGCCATGCTTACTAACAAAAAAATAAACTCCGATTGCATTTTTGCTTTTAGATCGAACAGTGATATCCCTGAATGGTTGCCTTCTCTCTGAGTAAGCCAATATGTGTCTTTAAATTTCAAACCTGAATGTTTTAATCTTTATTCTACCGTCCACTTTGTGACCTCCGAGTGACTCAACCTCAATCTGCACTTGCAAGCAACCTCGCAAATGTTGCATTGTCCAACATTCCCCATAGGAGTATCCGAATTGACATAATTTAGACAGATGAAAAGACAGAAATGAAAGCTCCATGAAAATTATCAAAATCGAGTTGAGCAGAACCACAACAACGTTTACTTACAACAGCAGCTTTGATCTTGTCATGACATTTCTACTGCGGTTGAATTTCGACTTAGATGAGAAAGTTTTTTTGCTATGACTCTTAACACCAGTATTGAGAAATGAATCATCGATCAATTTACGTTTTTTTCTAGGTATGTGACTGAAAGATGTACGTGAAAACATCAGTTTGAGAAGTAATGCTTTACACATTTGTCACTGCAACTAGTGCAACGTTGTGAAGCCGACGGCGACAGGGCTGAAGTTTGTGCAGTTACCACGAATGAAGTCGGGAAATTATATCAACGGAACAGAGTTAGCAACTATCACCAGACGTCTGTAAATACAGCGCCGCCTCAACATCAGTGTGCAACATTTTTCAAGAACCCAATCGCAACAACGGCGCCAAGCGCAAGGTTTGAACTCGCTCTCCGAAAGGTCGAGGTGAAAAACTGCCAAAATATGTCGGCAGGTGAAGTCCATGATCTCCCTCGCGAAGAGGTGATGCTGTGACACCGCAAAGTCGACGGAGTAAAAGTGTGGTGAAGTGAAGTCACCGCAAATAGCAAGTCAGGACTCAGAAGTGGAGTGGACATATATCAACACAACAGTTCCAGCAACTAATGCCAGACGTTCGGAGCTGCTGGATTGCATCAACGTCTGTGGTCAGCATTTTCCATGATATCTGTCTCAACAGTGCCGTTTCGTTGATATAATTTCGTTTCATTTGTGGTGACTGTACTACACTTCAGTCCCCCTTGGCTTCACAGCGTTGTACAAGTTGGAACAGATGTAAAACCAGTTTTGGTGACTCAACCACTGTTTAGACCTACATGAAGCGAAAATTATTTACTCAATAATCCAGAATGGTCCTAAAGGTGGCAGTGGAAATTATGCTTAAACCCTACAATCCCTAAATCACCAGAAAGAACAACAATTGCAGATGGAACGAAAAAAACTGGGCTATTCAGAATTTCCAGCAATGGGTGATGAAAACATAATTTTGCATTTTCAAAACAATGCTCCTAAATCAATACACATTACCTGACAGCATAGTAAAAGATTATCAGCAGTAATCTGCATGTTCTGCAGAGCTGTTTCAACTTCATCCACAAGCCCTGCATCATTGCTGTACTGGTGCTTCACAGTATTTTCAGTTACCTGAAAGCAATAACGTAAAATTTATGCAAATTTCTGGATTTTTGGATAATATGCTCATATCAGTCGCAGAAACTACAACATAATAAATTTACACCCTTTTCACTGTCTGCATAGGGAGGAAAATTGCTGTAGTAGTGACAGAAATGTTTGGTATCATATATTTTTCCAAAACGCACGCTATGTGAGTTAGATGTAATGAGAAGCTTCTGCCAAACATTAATTCATTTCTCAGACCATAACAAGTTGTGGAGGGTTTGTGAGGCATCAGGGACAAAAAAACGTCCGACCTGTCCCGTTAAGAAAAATGATAATAGCCTCTCTTTTTCAGGTGAAGTGATTGCTGCATGTCTGCACTTGCAGCAGACTCGATGAAAGGCCAGAAACATCACCAGAAAGTCTTCGATAAGGGGGCTTTACAACCCCAAAATTGACAAAGCTCTACTTATTTACAGTGTTTCCTATTTCAATTTGGGGGGATCGGAGCTTTGCTTGCCCACCAAAGCCCCTTGTGGTGACAGGAATGTGAAAGGCCTCTCCCAGACGTATGTGCCCGCAGCAACGCCTTCACATGGCACCACCTGATATCACCTAACTTGTTCTGCAAACGTCGCTACTGCTTTTCCCACCGGTATCTGGGCACTCACTTCCATGAAATGCACAAAATCAATCAATATCATCAAGCAGTTGATGTGCGCATAACTAAGGAACATGTTGGGGCTTTAGGCAGAGGGACCTGTTCGAAAAATCTGTGACAGTCTCCAGACATAGGTAATCGTCATCGTCAATCGTAATCGATTTCAGTTTTTTGAGTAATCGTAATCGATTGAACTGACCAAAAATGACAAGTAATCGTAATCGATTACATTGGCAATTTAATCGTAATCGACGAATACTTTCGCGATTAAACTTGGAAATTCTTTACCCTACATCACTGTGCGACGAACCTGGGTTTCTTGGTGGCTTTCTTCGGATCCCTAGAACTTCAAATCGGGTCCCTAGAATCAGAGAAAATTATCATCGGGTCCCTAAAATCTGGTCCCTACAGATCCATACAGGTACCTAACATTTTCCTTAAAAAAAAACCTGGTTAAAAACAGATAGTCCAGCGGCAAACACAGCGTTTGTAGCGAATTCTCGCTTTTTTCCAGTTAGCCTAGCCTTTCTGTTGGCCGCCAGAAATAGCGTAGTGAGTCTAGTGAGACGCAGCAACAAAAATAAGATTGACACTTCGGAAACAGAAGAGATAGCAGTACATTACGTGGAGAGTGTGTGGTTTTATTTATATATATTCAGAGTGAATCTATGAATGTAAGTGCTGGAGTAGATTATGTATATAATTATTAATTAGTACAGTAAATTATAAAATTTTCTTTTCATAGGAATAAGGTAATATAATCCAAGTCGAAAGCACCTTTCCACAACGCTGATAACCAGCATGTCAACAGAGATCATCCATGGATACTGGTAAACAAAACTCAACCAAACTAGTGAGGTTTTTTTGACCACTTGCTTTTGGCCCAATAGAAAGATGCGTAGTTATATTGGCATCACTGTTCATGTCATTTCAAATTAAAAGCTACACAATGTTATGCTGGCTTGCAGACGATCCAAAGGCCATCACTCAGCTGAAAACATCGTAACCCGCAGGTTGAAGAAATAGTCAGCAGTTTTGAAATTACTAACAAACGACTTTTCAGCGTTGCTGGACAAATGTTCAAGCCTGATAGATGTCGTTTGACTGATGAAGGATTTGAAGCGTTGATGTTTATCAACTGTAACAACGATTTTAAACCTTGAATATACAGTATTTGTTTAATCAATACGAAATGTTTGTTGCAGTGGAGTAATTGACGGGATGGCAGAGGGGCGAATTGACCCCTGCGGCAAGCTAAATCTAGAAACCAGGCCCTCACTTGGCTTATATTTCGGTTTTAGTACTCTTTTGTTTTTCAGTAGGTTGTTGTTTTTTGCATTTCTCAGAGTATTTTCTGTTGATTTAGGATTTTAACAAAGCCATCCACATCTGCATTCACCATCATTTCTTCTGAGTGTTGGCTAATAGATCCCTACAGAGGCCAGTAGGCCTCTCAGCTCAGTTTGTTCCCCTGGCTCAAACAGCCACTAGTTATGCCACTGGTTTGTTTGACTGCACGAACATCTCAGTAAACAAAGGAAACAATGTGATTTTTCTTTTTTCTGGTGCTTAATCCTTACAGAGTGGTAATTTTGTTTAATGCATGCATTCATATCATATATTGTCTGAAAATATACTTACATCAAACCATGCAAATGAGTTTTGTTTTCTTTCTGAAGATGTTCCAAGACAAATGTAATCGCGATTGTAATCATAATTACTTTCAATGTAATCAATTAATCAGTTACTTTGTGAAATCGTTTATTCATAATCATAGTCAAGCATGTGGCAAGTAATCATAATCGATTGCATTTGTGATGTAATCATCCCATGTCTGACAGTCTCCCACATCAGCTATTCACAAATGTAGACCTAGCTTTGCGCCCACCATGCATCTGGAAGGCAAATGGGGACAGCACAGAGTAACTGTCCATTCTGAGAGACTTATAAGCCACGCAAGCTAATGATTGGAAACTGGAACATCACTTCACTCACAGGAAAAGAACACAAATTATTTTCAAAAACCCACCAAAAACGTTCACAACATGAGTACTGACATTTTTTTCATAGTCCTATTTAAAGACAACCAAGCAAAAACTTGCATCTTCACCTGCCACTTTGCCAGTCTTTCAGAAAACCCTTGCAGCCCAAAAGGAACAAGACAAGTTACACTGGACAAAGATCTATAACACAAGTTTTTCTTTTTAAAGATCTTAGCCGCAATAAAATGACACAGATTAAGAAATTTTCATCTGGAGGCAATTTATGCAAATTTTTTACCTTTGCCAAGTCCATGAAAGCAGTTCTAGTTCCCTCTGCACAAGTCACAAGGTCTGTATAAGATGACTGTACATTATATTTGTCATGCTGCTCTTTTGTGTGAGCAGATATGAGTAGATGCGTTACCTGTATTAAAACCAACAAGCCTTGGTTGAAACAATTTAGTTACTGTAAAACAATATTATATGCAACATTACACACAATGAAGTGTCTATGTACAGTTGGCAGGAAGCAAATAGCACCATTTCAAGCCAAGCATTTAAAATGTAGTATATAACTCTCTAAAAAAACAATTAAAACTGAAAATGAAAAATTAAAGCAATGATTGCAATTAATGGTTACAAAACGAAACAAAATTTAGTACAGGGAAAAGCAATGCTTTGAAAAAAGATTATCAGCTACCTGTGAAAATTGCCATATTTGTTCAGTTACAGATTACACAATACACACCTCTGAACCAATAATTTCAAAAAACATACAAAATATGCAAGAGTTCTTCTCAAGGGCATTTGTCAGAAAAAAGTGTTGTAGGTCAACCACACAAAATACACTAAGAGTTTCCATAGTTCACTTATTGTAAACGTAAAAATAAACTTTTGGGGTATTGCTACATAATGATTTTCAAATTATATTTTTCTAAAGACAAAATTTTGAAACTATTTTGCAAAGGCATCTTAATGTCAAACTATCAAAATTATTTACTGAACATCAGCAATGGTCTCCACCAGTGGTTCCCAACCTTTTTTGGTGCATTCCCCCCTTTTCTCATTTAGGAACTTCTCATTCCTCCCCTATGGAACTTACATTCCTTCCCTGTTTGGGTTCGTAGGCTAGTATCAACTACAATTAGAACAATGGTCTTCATTGATGACAAAAATTTGATTAATATAAGTGTGAAAACTTGCACGCATGCTGCTCAGGATTTTCGATCGCAACCATGTTAGTCATCTTAAGCGATCTTAGTGATGCTTGTGATTTTGCAGATTAGGGCTCTTTACCAGATTGTGCCAAAAAATATCAATGTTAAAAGAACCTGCTACATATCATTTGTGAAATTTTGCTTCAACATTTTTTTTATTGACAACCACTTGATCAACTCTAACTTTTTATACCAACACAACGTTTAAAAATATTTAAACAGACAAGTGGAGAGATCAATTTTCTTTTGTACTCTAGATTGCCAGCTTGCTTTCAGGGTTTACCATTACACTTCAACAATAATAAGAAAACATTATTTTGTGACACACTGAACTCAATTAACTTCAAGATGTGTGGTGTATTTGATGAAATAGAGCATGAAGAACTCTACACATGATAGCATAGTAGTAAAGAGAAACAAACTTCTAGTGAAAGCAAGGTACAACAGTGAAGCCAATGTTAGGTCTTTGAAATTAAGAAAAAAAGCAGTCATAACTTCTGCTGGACTCAATTCATGTTTTTCATGAATCATCGTAGCTTTAAATTATAATCTTTTTTACAAGTAGACACATTATAAGCAAAAGGCTATCAAAGACATTTAATTAAAGTATGTATTGCATGGTCAGCAAATTCACTGTTAGAGGACATGAAATTATGTAATTTGTTTTTATGCAGAGTGCCAAGTAATGTGAATCCATACCATTCTTGTAATATAGTACCAATGTTAGATGTTTTCTGTTGGTAGCTACATAAGATCAAGCAGCTACAAAAATATTTGACAAACAATTTGTTGTGTTAATTTTAGTGATATGAATTTTACAATAACCACCAATATCGCCCAAATCAATTTAAAATGTCAAGAAATGGTGTGAATCAATTTAAAATGTCAATAAATTGTCAATTTAAAATGTCAAATTAAAATGTCAAGTCAATTTAAAACATTTTAAATCAATTTAAAATGTCAAGAAATTATTTGTTTGTACCAAAATTTCTGTTCAGTTAAGCTAATTGTTGTATTTGATTGAAATTACCACTTCGACAAACTTTCTAGTTCATGTTGAAAAGCTCGGCCTTTCTTGATTTTTCATGAACTGTTACGCTGTTTAATCACGTGGTTTCCCTCTGGCACTCATCACCGCGCATGTGTGTTATTTCCAGAGGAAAAGTGTATTTGTTAGACCGCTACCAAACGCCGATTTTCTTAGCAGTGACTGGTTTGCGAAGCTCTGGGAAGGTCAGCCTTTTAGCTTCGAAAAAATTTTAGTAATGTCGTTGTGACTAGCCACAGTTCATGTGTTTTTCTTTACCTGTCAACATTTTGCCTGCAAGATTTGTCTTACATTTACAGGACTGATGATGTGTTGGAAAACGGGAAACTAGTTTCCCTGTCAATAAACTGTGACTGATTTACTTGTCACCATCTTTGTGGCCTATAACTAAGAAATGGTGTGTTCAATAAAATTAATCCTTTCTCTGCTCTGTTTCATTAACTCACATTTCAGTATGTTCTGTTAGGTAGTGTTGCGATTGGAAAGCATAAAACATGCAAAAACCCAGAATATTTGCTTGGCAACAAACTTGTTTTTTGTAAAAAACTTTCCAAGATGATAGGAAATGATGTATTCAACAAAGAAAAATTATATTTTATGATTTGATTGTTTGAATTGCATTTTACTTTATTTTCAATGTGGTGAAAAAATATCCTTAAACTGCTTAACATCCAAAGGATGGTTTGCTACATAAAATCAATGATGGTGTTAAAAATTAAAAAACACTCTAAAAAAAGCAACAATCATACAATTTGTTATTATACATGAAAAAATACCTTTTCATTTGAAATGGCTATTAATAATGTTAAAACAGTCTTTTATTAGCAAGGATAAATGACTCCACATAATGACTGAGACTGGTAAATGACTACTTGTGAATTAAGTAGCATCAAATCACACACTGCTTCTGTTAATATCCTGTATATTGTTTTAATTTGTAATTAAAGCTTTTGTTTATGCACCAATGAAATAAAAAATGTTGTTTTAGAATTAGTGAGGTCATAGATAAATGATGTCCATATGAAATCTAATTAGCATGAAACCTTATATAAAACAGCAATGTTGATGTAGAAATGTACCAAGCAAAATAACAAAACAAAGAAGAATATCAGAAAAATGATGAAAGAGAGCAAATACCAAAAACATAAAAAATCATAGTTCTGGAAATCAGCTGATTAATTTTTATCAGCATAAAATCTACAATGTTTTGATATAATGTCTGGTTTAGAAAAGACTGATAAGAGTATTGACATTTTGAATATAGGTTTTTAATTTGATTCTCCCTCATGTTCGAAACAAAATATTAAAACATGAAGAGGTTACACGTATGTTACACCTATAACTGATTATGCAGTATGTTGTAATTCTGATAATGAAATAACCTCTTTTTTGTCATACATACTATACCAGTACCCATTTGATCCAAAATATGACTTAAGCATTACAATTGCAGTAAGGTTCCAACCTATAATGAAGTCTATTTTCAATCCATAGACTGCAGTACTTTCCAAAATGCATACGTACTGCTTTTTGGAAGTACAATGTAAAGAACACATGTTCGTCAATGCGAATATCGTTAACAGATGTGTGATGATATAAACGGAGTAGAAAAAAAACTTGTTACACAACAAATTAAAGTAAGGATACAATGAATAAAATATATTGTCACTGCAATTTAATATAACCTTCCCCTAAACACATAGTGCCATGAAGTTGATACTTAAAATTGTTCTATTTTCATAACTGTTGAAACCTATTTTTGGGCCCCACTGGAGGTTGTTGTCAAGAATCGAATAACCTTGGCGTGAGAGCAATGGTGGTTGACATTAGGCTTAGGCTAGCAAGAAATATTATTTTTACTACCACTGTGGGATCATTGCTCACCATAAAATATAAGTTTTCGCAACTCCGGTTATGTCATTTTATATCCGTGACCAAGATCCACTTCAAACAGATATCCATTTTTGTAAGGCACCCTTTGTGGATGGTTTGAAATACTGCACAGCATAACATTTTTTATTATTTTCAGTCAAAAAAAGAGGTTATTTAATGTCCAGCCATTTGACTATTGCCTCAAAGCTTGGTCATGACATACAACAACATACACTACTAACTAAGCCTATGTGTTGAATTTAAACTAGCTTATCATCTTATTATATTAACACAATGATGAAATGAATAATTTATTACTAACAGTCATATCTTAAACTAAAAACATCATCTAACTAACCATATTAGAATTGAGCATTCTTGCATGTGCAACGTTTTTCACACCTTACTACACTTGGCAATTTTGTATTTACCTTGGCATTAAAGCCACGTTTTGTTTTTCACACATAAATCTAAAGACACATGGATTGACATATTTTTTTAATGTCTCATGTCAAATTTTTATTTATCATCATGTATGAGAACTCATTCAAAAAGGCTTTCATGTCCAACTGAGTCAACCAGTCACTATACATTACACAACTCACAAGTTAAGATGATCATCACATACAGTTTACCTTGGTAGCAATTCCTGTAATAATTTTTTGCATCGATTTTGTAGAAAGGCAAATTCCGTTAGGAATGTACAAAGATAACTTATAATTTTCTTCCATTCTATATCACTTTCACTATTTCTATACCACTTCTATATCACTTTCACAATATAGGAATCTGAAGAAATAAATTGCAATAATTAATATTAGTTACCACTGTTTTGTTTAGGAAGTGACTACGGATATGCCTGTCCTGACGCAATTCAAATAAAATGGTCAGTTTGTCAGGTAAACGGCATACTGCTTGTAGCATAACGGTTATGCGTTACGGCTGCTATGCCAATGCTATTCGGTTCGACTCTCACCTTGCCGACTTTCCTTGTCTTTTTTTCTTTACTTTTCAATGTTACGTTTAAGGGTTAGTGTTAGGTTAGGGCTACGGTTAGGGTTAAGGTCAGGGTTGGGTTTATCTTTTACATTTAGTTTCTTTCTACCAAGCCTATTGCACACTTGTCGTGCGTTACTGTTACGTCACAGGTGGCAAATGAATAAGTTTTCAAATTTCAAGATCCACACCCACAGGCGTATCCGTAGCCACTGCTTTTGTTTAATGTAGTTTAGCAAATCTAATTTCTTTGAAAAATATTGTCTGAACTGTGGTATATTTTAAGAACAGTGATAATGGTTTATTGTTTCATATGACTCAGCCAACAAGCAGAAACACCATAAAAGCCATCGCATGCAGTAAACCAACCATTAGCGAAAATTAGAGCAAATGAAAACACAATGGCACAATAGCTGATTAGTGCAAACAAAGACGGGCGCTGTGCCATATAGCATTGGCGAAAGACCATGGCGGTCATCTAGTCAACCAACCCCGTTTATCAATTTTTGACAAGTGTTGAGAAACAACAGTTGGAGATCAAACAAGCATAATGAAAAGAAAACAGAAAACAAATGAACGCAAAACATGGTGAAGAAAATGTACAGGTGAAAGCGCATGCCTATGTACATAGATGAGTGGATCAAATTTAAGTGAAGGAATTTAGTGTGGTTAGAGTATTTTTAGCAATACAAAGAAATTAAAAAATAGTAATAAAAAAAGTAAAAAAGTTACAAAAACTAATTAATGAGGCACAAAAGAAAACAAAGCAAAACAGAAAAAACAAAAAGTGCACTTCATGCCACAAAGCACAGAATATGTACACAGAAAATGCGAAAAAGTAAATACACACAAATAATAAAACAGAGTTACAGAATACGAGAATACACAGTATTTTGTTCTGGACAGGTGAAATGTTGCTAAAGTTCATAATTGGGAAGTTTTTTCATGTAGGAGCTATTTCTTAAGTTTCCATTTAAAGGTATAGGTGGTTGAAAATTTGATATCGTCTGGTATTGAAGGCCATACTTTTGGGTCAATAAATTTAAGATAACAGTTTCCTGAGGAAGAGTTAACTCTAGGTAAAAACAGGTTTCTAGTGGTTGCTAGTCTTGTGGAGTGATAATGAATTGAGCTGAGTGGAATAAAATATTCATCAAAATGATTTGGGAATAGTTTGTTATGGTAAGAGTGCATGAAATTTGCCTACTGAAAAGCTATATAGTTTGGGAAGGCATAAGATCAGATGTTTAAGTGCTGGAAATGTTCTTCCAGTGATCCCATAATGATCATCCATGTTAGTTGGATTTATTATTTTTGTAGCTTTATTTTGGAGCTTAATGAGAGTGAACTCGGTTGACTGCGTTATTCTAGGTCTAGGCTTACCAAAAGCAACAATGCAATCTACTAGTCTAGTCAGATGTAATACCTGTACATACATGTACTAGCCCACTGTTCCAAGGCTGGATGATTACTGTAGGATATGCAAAAACTCTGGACAAGACATAGGCTGCATTACACTATTTAGTGTCGGTCTATGGCAACTGCAGTAAATTTTGGAAACATCATGCATACCTCTTGATCTAACGACCTGGAACAAGACATCACAGCACAAGCAAATGCAATTAGATATGCTGTGTAACAATAAAAAACAACGACCAGTGTCCCTTGGGTATTTAAGTGAAAATCGGCGTTATTTGTAACCAGGATCTCAAAACGCAATGAAACGTTGTGGGAAAAAAACGACATAAAAATCACGGCAGACTGAGGTGGACCGAGTCTTATTTTTCAGGTCAATGACAACATAACAGTTAGTTTCAGGGGTGCGGAGTCGGAGCCTGGAGCCCCGGAGCCGGCCATTTTTGGTGCAGCCGGAGCTGTGTTTCATATTTAGCTGGAGCCGTAGCCGGAGCTCGTAGTTAATTTAGCAACTCCGGCTCCGGTCCTGTTTTTCCGACTGACAGTTGCCATGGTTCGCTCATGCTGCGCGACTAATTAATTTGATCGAAATAGGTCGCCGCGGCGAAATCCGTGGTCTGTTCTAGCAGGGATTGAGGTCACAATGCGTTTTTGTTTCAAGTTGGGGCTTGTTTTAGTCACATTAGACTGTGGAATTACTGCCGAGTGTAGTGTGGACCAAAGTTACTACAAAGACAAGTTGTGAAACCACTCATGCATAGACGCCATTAATGGTCCCAAACCGCTGATTTGTCGCATTAGTTTGTATGCAGGCGACAGAGCTCTGTAGTAAAATAACTGTTTTTCAAGGAAGATAGAGATTTCAGACAAGCTGAAACTGATGAAAATTAAACTTTACTTCCAATATTACTGTATTTCGAAGTGATTTTGCGTGATGTAAGGCTTGGTAACGGTTATCGGATGGTGGAAGTCAGAAATGTTTCATCAAAAAATGCAGGCTACGGATAAGGGAGGTTCACTCACGTTTGTTGTGGGTGAGTTAGGTGTGACACTTCATTCAATTCCGCATAAGACAAAGTTGCCTTGATGAGCATACGTTAGGAACTGGTATATTTGCAATGTTTTCATTGACAATACTGTCAGAAACACTCATCTTGTCAAGCGTTAGCCTAGTTAAGTTAGCCTAATCTAGTACAGCTTTTATTGTAAGTTACAGTAACACGAAGTTAGTTAGTAGGCCTATTCATTTGATAAGACAAAATTGGCGATTATGCTTGGTTGCGCTACTGCAAAGTGTGCAACACATTCAAGAAAATTTCCGTGAGTAGATCTTCATGTTTCAAAAAAGTGAAGTTTGAAAGAGATGCCTGATAATTTGCCAGAGAGATAAATGATCCCTAAGATACTGTACATACATAGGAAAAGGAAGCTCAAGCTGTGCAAAGTCAGTAAAGTTTTAGGTCATTTGCTAAGTAAATCAGTAATTTGTTGAATTCGTGCTTCGTGATTGATGGTTCTGAATGAGAAACATGCAAAATAATTTTTGATGTCCTTACACTTGGCAGAATAATGGATACAAGATGTAAATTCAGAATGTCAAATCACTGTATTGAGAAATGCTGCATGTGAACTTTTTGCAGTATTATTTTAACCATCACAGTTTTGAGGAAAACAAAAATTGAACCAAGTTGCCATTCTAACCTTGGTTGGTGTTGCTTGTTCCAAAATTGTTGAAAATGTCAAGACCCAAACAATCAAGGGCCAGTGAAGTTCTTAATCCCCACAAACATGCATGTGCAAGTACATTGATTTTAAAAAAATATTTTAATTTGTAATTGTTTCATCACCTTTACTTAGTTTGGTGATATGTACCAGTCATATTTAAATTTTATATTTGCTGTCAGTAAACGTCAGTGGCCATACTTACTTTTCAGAAAGTTACCTGAAAAGTGTAGGCTACTATGAACAATTGTGAAGACGGACGGTGTCAAGTTGGAGGAAGTTGCACATTGGAGGATGACAACCAAGATGAAAGGTTTGTTCATTGCATCTCACCTGGTATTACCTTGGTCATGATTTTGATTTTTGTTTGAACAATTAATGATGTGATTGCATCTGTTTGCAAAATGCATCCATTGTTGTCAGTCTTGTGAATAGCTTTGTAAGACATCAACCACAATATGACCAAGACTATCAATTTATGTGACAGTTGAAGTTGCTCCAGGAAAACATTGCTAATTTAGAAAGATCAATAAACAAAATTGCTAATCCTAACCAGCTGGAAATGCTAGGGAGCCTATGTACTGGTCATTTGTCTATGGTGGGACAAAAGGACCGCTTTAGACACAGTAATGCCCTGGCTAGTGGGTCCGCTTAATTACCGTATCAAGGGCAGTTATCACAAATCTCACTCGTTTGCTTAACCGTGCTCCTTGCTTCCAATGCTTCTCTTAGAGTTACTCCAATAATAAACACAAGTTACATTTGATTGTATCGTTTTTATTTGGGTTTCTAAAAGGTACACAAATATAAGCAATAAAGGCACTCACCAATTCAAATTGATTGACTTGCAAAGAACTTCTCGAAACAACCTCCCAAACAAGAGACAGCTCATCTAACCGCTTCTGCTACAGACAAACAAGTCCTAAATAATCATTGTATATTGATTACGATCTGTACGTCTACTGACTCTCTTTTGTAGGGTGTTCACTTGACTAACGCAACTTCACTCCTGAGTTTGAATTTAGCCAGAATATGGTTAAGCTTTTCGACGGAAATTTGTCGTTAATCAAAACGTGGTTTGGTTCGCTTGCAAATTGTCACGTTTCAACAGTTCGGTTTAACGTGACACAAGTCTTAAGACCAGCGAAAGCGTTCTGGGTTTCGCGAACGTTCTGCTTCTGGAACTGGCGGAAACACTTGTTTATGGTTTCCATTTTTACGGCCCAGAGTGACAGAGCTTCGTTCGGACAAGCCACTCGTGTTGTCCAGAATAAGCCTGTCTCTAGGACTTACCCAGAAAAACTCTTGATTGTACGGTTGACTAGGCACTTTAGGCCGACGGTGAGCCACACAACTTAACCATCCAGGGCTTAACCAAGGAGGCAGAGTTGGTTTTACTTCTGAATCCAAATCTTTAGGAGCTTTGAGATCCTGAAGAGGTTGGAACAGGTCGCAAACGCAGTTAGTCCAACCCAATATGTAAAGGCGAAAATCTCTCTATTTATACTCAATTTTCGGAAATTCCCATTAGGTTTTGTTGCTAATTAAAGCTCATTATGATCACGATGTTACGTAATTAGCTATTCGTCTCAGTAAACATCATGTGATGATCACAAGGTATTTTGTCACGTTTTTATGAGTTTCCGCATGATTGGGTCCTGGCAGGATGTATGAATCAAAATCTGATCAACTTATGGCAGTGCATGTGGTCGGTCCCGAGGCTATCTTGTGTTTAGTAAACTTTGATGTGTCTTTTCCTTGGTGTTGCTGGATTCAGCCTTTCATCCCAATGTGCTGAATTGGCTGCTTTTCAGGCTAAGCCTGCCATACAGTAACTAGTTGTGGCAGGCAAGACGTGCCTGCTACACAATGCAGTACCTAACCGTCTGTAAATATGAGCAAAAGATGTGCTTTAGCCCTGCTCATGTCTATTTTACCCAGCTGGGACATCCGTATCAACAACGCAATGCGGGTGTACTTAAAATGACTGTGTGAAGCTGATTCTTCTAGTAGCTGCATTTTTTCAAATGCTCTGTCCAGCAGTTCTCTCGAAAACTGCACACAAGCTTTGTATACTGTATATAAAGTAAAGATAGTAATTGCCCAGTGTGGTCAAAGCAGACCAGAAATTTTCCAACACGAAGCTGCGTATAAACCAGCTATAGTCATCTCGGGCAAGAAGGCTTGGCATGTTTTATAAGGAACCCAGCACTGTTTCGGCACATGAAAGAAATCGTGTTGTGAACTGAAAGTTGATTCGACCTGCGTGACCCATCTCGGTGATTGATTGGTTCGACCTGAGTTGTCCTGATCTTATTGCAGTATGTTCCACAAGACAAGAAAATTTGTTTTCATGGAACGACTCGCTATTTTGAAAAAGTCAGAGCACTGCAGGGATCACGGTGCTGCACAATCCGCAAAAATCCTTGAAACGGCGGTTGTTTCAGAAGAAATGGGCAATGAATTTCATCAAGCCTTTGGCTACACCTCGAAAACACAGTCCTGCCTCATTCAAAGTTACCATAAATAACCACACCATTTCCCCTGAAGACAACCTAAAATACCTGTGTCCGTCTTGACAATACGTTAAGCTGGAAACCTCATGCACAAAGAGTAAAAACTCAACTATCTAGAGCTTGTGGAATTCCATCCAAACTTAAACATTATACAACACTACCTGTACTGAAAGTTGTCTATAACTCATTAATCCATCCATACCTTAATTACTCAATCCTCAATTGGGGACGTGCTTCAAATGCAACCATTCAGCCTCTCATTAAGCTCCAAAATAAAGCTATAAAAATAATAAATCCAACTAACATGGGATCACTAGAAGGCCATTTCCAGCACTTAAACATCTTATGCCTTCGCAAACTATATAGATTTTCAGTAGGCAAATTCATGCACTCTTATCATAACAAACTGCTTCCAAATCATTTTGATACATATTTCATTCCACTCAGCTCAATTCATTATCACTCCACAAGACTAGCAACCTCTAAAAACCTGTTTTCACATATAGTTAACTCTTCCTCAGGAAAATGTTCTCTTAAATTTATTGGCCCAAAAGTATGGTCAATACCAAACGATATTAAACTTTCAATCACCTTCACCTTTAAATGGAAACTTAAGAAACACCTCCTACATGAAAAAAATTCCCAACTATGAACTTTAGCAACATTTCATTTGTCCAACAAACTACTGTGAATTCTACTATTCTGTAACTAACTCTGTTTTATTATTTGTGTGTATTTGCTTCTTTTTATGCGTATTAACTTTTTCGCATTTTCTGTGTGCACATTCTATGCTTTTCGGCATGAAGTACATCTTTTTGTTTTTTCTGTTTTGCTTTGTTTTCTTTTGTACTTCATTAATAAGTTTTTTTATATTACTATTTTTTAATTTCTTTGTACTGCTGAAAACACTCTTAACCACACCAATTTCCTTCACTTAAATTCGATCCACTCATCTATGTACATAGGCATGCGCTTTCAACTGTACATTTTCTTCACCATGTTTTGCGTTCATTCGTTTTCTGTTTTCTTTTCATTATGCTTGTTTGATCTCCAACTGTTGTTTCTCAACACTTGTCAAAAAGTGATAAACGGGGTTGGTTGACCAGATGAACCCCACGGTCTTCGCCAGTCCTATGTGACACAGCGCCCGTCTTTATTTACACCGACCAGCTATTATGCCATTGTGTTTTCATTTGCTCTAATTTTCGCTAACGGTTGGTTTACTGCATGCGATGGCTTTTATGGTGCTTCTGCTTATTGGCTGAGTCATATGAAACAATAAACCATTACCATATCTTGGCTCCACTGTGCGGTCCACGATCCACCAGAGCCGTGGAGCCGGAACTCAAATTTCAGCCTCCGGCTCCAGCTCGGGGCACCGAAAGTTTTTGGCTCCAGCTCCGCATCCAACATCTAAACGTTTTCTGCCCTAGATCCAAAATAATTTGGTCCATTGAGAATTGAAAACCATTTTGATATTTGTACGAGTGGCTTGCCGCACAAAGTAGAGCTGACGAAGCAGAAGCAAAACTTCAGTACAAGCGTTGCCGCCGTTACGTGTGCGAAATCACATTGTTCCATCTTTTTTGTGATCAATACTGTGCTGCAGATTCCCAGTTATTGTCGTAATAGAATGCGCCCATTTTGGGTTAGTAGACTTTACGTGCAACCAAAAAAATGTCAATCAAAACAAGCCCGGTTGTGACCGAGAAACAAGTGCGTTAACTCAGAATAGGCGTTACCGCCGCTACATGTGTGAAATCGCATTGTTTTAACTTTTCTGTAATCGATACTGTGTTGCAGATTCCCAAGTATTGTTGTAATAGAATGGGTCCATTTTGGGTGACTAAAATTTATGCGCAAAACCTCAAAAACATTTCCTAAAAATAACACATTTTCGTGTCTCAACCTAATTTACTTTTTTCCATGTACTTCCGCCAATTTCGAATACATCACGATACGGCTTAATTTGCACAGACCACCAATAAGGGCTACTGGCGGAATTTCGATTTTTTTTCATGTATTTTTCGCGTCTTTTCTATTTGTACTACCCACGTTTTTTGTGAGTTGAGTTTATTGGCGCAAACATTAAACAATTACATGCAAATTAAAGTTAAGGCGCTGGGACACCGAAAAAAAGCTGTTGGGCAGGTTGTTTCGTCGGGCACCCCTCCAGTGTCATATATTTTTATTATGACTTGAAGGTGGCCGAATTAGTGGGAATTTAATACGGTTATATTTTCTGAAGAGGTTGCAGTCTGCTGGATGATCAACACACTTGCGCAGGTGAGCTTTTGAATCAACAAAATCTTTTCGTATTAGTGCAAGGGGATCTAGGACTACAGCCACCCAGGACAACTGCCACCCGAACAACTGCGCGATTTCGCCTGGAGGTGTTTAGATGTCTTCAGTTAATAATAACGCTCGATCACATTTAACGATATACACAAGAAGCCTATGTTGGATTTGATAAGGTTAATCATAGCAAATTAATCTTCAAATTTACGGAAAATCGCCATGCAGGATAGACATTTATGTTGGCCCTCTTACTTTTTCCTTGGCCCCGAAGTTACCCTCCACTTTCTCAACTCTAGAATCGCCACTTATAGTTACACGATGAAAGTAAAATTACGCATCACTCCTCAACAAATATTACGAAAAAGCATTTCAAAAGATAAAGTCTGAAAAATTGTTTTCTTTTTCCATACTAACATTTTCTTCCATACTTTTCCAGACTCCGTAGGAACTCGGAACCCGGTTTTTACGGTTAGGCCTACCCTTTTGATCGCCCTAGTCCTAGATAAAGTAGTTATTTAAACATTTGCAATAGATAAAATGGAACTAACTGCAGTGGTTCACCTTTAACTTAGCTCAACGCCTGAAGAGAAATCAAAAAACTAAAGTTCCCAACAAAAAGAGCCTGTTATTCTCAAAGCACAGACAAACAAAATAAAAACAAAAATCGAAGTGCGAATCCTGATCATTCTTCCAGTCGCTGAGGGTCTGTAAAAAAACAGTAAATAATCAATGTTAGTCATGCTAGACCTACTTTTGATAACTTACATTTGCGATGGAGCCAGTCTTGGCGTTAAGAGAGACAAGAAAAGGTGGCGAAAAATAGGCTATACTGATTACAATTTGCACCACATTAGGTGATACACGGTGAACATGGAAGTGCTTACAGTGCTATTTTTAAAAAGCCAAGATTGTTTGGTGGAAAAATTACTGAAGAAGCCCACTGGATCCGTCATTGTCGTAAGCCAAACGCGATCATACTGCACGACAAGATTCTTGCTTTGTGGACTGCATCAAGTTTCTATGGTTTGCAGATTAGCTGATACATTTAATCTCAGATTTACCCACGCGCTACGTGAAAGGAGAACACTTTGACATCGACCAAGCAAGACAGTTTACGCTGTCAGAAAAAAATATATATAAGTTTATATTTTCAATATCAAAGCACAGGAAAAAGAACTTTCGACTGCAAAGCGATTGATTGACACCAAGGGACTTGAAGGGGTCAGCAACTTGGAGCGAAGACAATGTGACATTTCACGGGAAGATTCAGTAGTATTCCGATAAAACCTAAGATGTTGACAGTTGAATCATTGTCTGATACCAAACAAGATTACTTTAAGTATAATTAATTCCACACAATGCAAAACGCGGCAGCCACAGGCAATATTTTCAAAATATGAAACAAGGGACAAGCGTACACAGCACAACTATAAATCGGGTACTTAAGAAGCCTCTGAGATACCCACCAAAGTTCAAAAACACCAGTTGCTTCCAGGTAGATACGTTACTATTCTTACGAACTTTAGCACCATTGACGCATGTCACAAAACGACCTATGTTTTCCTCTTAGTTGCGACTTGGCAAAACGAAGTTTCGCCACTGTTAACGCACCCTGGAAAAATCCTTCCAACGCCAAATGCACATGCACGCCAATGCACACACAAACACAATTTGTTCCCTGCCGGTCAGATTCGCGAAAGAACTAAAGGGCGCGACTTGAAACTGATTGGTCGCACTGCTCGAGGGGTCAGCAACCTCCAAAACGTTGACAGCGGCATGTGCAGCAACGGTGGCACGATGTCGCGAGAAACATATCTTGGTTTTTATGAGGTCGTGTAGCACACATCTCAAAGACAAGCTGACGCAAACAGACCAATGCGACTGGCGTCAACCAACGCCTGAACACTACCTCTGCAACGTCTCCTGCCCCCCTAAACCTGCAGCAAACCTTCCCCGCATCTGGCTCAAGCAACACCCTCTTTGCAGACCAGGCTGAAAACATTATTCTTACTGCATGACGACTAAAGAACCAACAAGATCAGTTGACTTCCGCAATAGTTTGCAATTCAGGCTCTCACTATCAAATTCCCAATCACGAGAACTCTTGTTGTCTCAGATATTCTTGAATTGTTGCATGTTTCCTTCTAATGTGCTCAGCGAGGGCGTAATCACAAACACACAGTGGCGTATTAAGGTTGTATGAGGACCCTGGATGAAACTTAGAAAGGGGTCCTTTATAACAACTAGACATTACATTTTGACATAGGGATTAGGGGCCCCTGGATGGTGGGAGCCTCTGGCTGTAGCCCAGTCAGACCCCTTTAATCCGGTACTGCAAAAATAGTATGTTTTACAGTTTACATCACATATCACATCATCAATTACGTTGCGATGTAAAAACGACAGACACTGCTGAAAGCTGGTCGTGAGTAGATTTTTTTACGAAACAGCACGCGATAAATCATAAAAGCGAACCTATCCTAACTTCCTGGACTAGTGTTGGACAGATCGACTCGTTCAGAAATTATACGATTTAAAAATTTGCTTTTGCTCTTCGAAGTGAGAATGGGCGCAAATACTTCTTGCTCCCATATCCCGGCTACCACATGCCGCACTACGCAGTTTCGCAAATATTCGAACGCGCTACTAGCGGCAATTCCAAAAATCTTGCAGTTTAAAATAATCTTTTCGATCACTTTTACAAGGCTTTTCGATAAATTTTTGCAAAAAAATGGGCGAAACAATGCTAAATGTATTTTAGAAATGTTTTTTCATTACTTCGCAAATAAAACCTCTGGAGAACTGTTTGCCTTCTTTGTGAGCAAATTACGTTTTTTGTGTCACTCTGCCAAACTTACTTCCACATTTGAATGTTTCAAGTTATCGCCTCTATTTGCCACTTTTGAATACAATGCTTAACTGTACCACTAACGCATTTTTGAAGTGCTGTTCTACCTCCTACAATATACATTATTCATCGCTAAGTCTAGGCTTCACTTTCTTTTTAAGTTTTATTGTCAAATAGCCTGGAAATGCAGACGAAATATTTCTCTAGCAAGAGTGTAAGTAAAGCCACTAAGTTAAATCAAAAAGACCTGGTAATCAAAAAAATTTTGGAAATGAATAATTTTCACGCAGAAACGATTAATGTACAAGAAATGTCTAGGGATCCGCGGATTACTGGGGGTCCATGACGACTGCACAGGGGTTCCATGAAGATATGATAATAAATAAAAAGTTGAACATATACATCGTGCAGTATGTACCCTGTTACAAATAATTACTGCAGTAATTCAAGTTTGCTTGTCAGAAATAGCACTGAGAATTGATAAGCTGTGCGATCGTAAGCAATTCCATCTGTCCAATTGATGTTGCCGGTTTCGCATAATAAAAAATTATTCAATGCCATTTAACTTCTTTTCGTATTACCTTTCCACAGTGGTTGGGCAGAAAGATTGATGCGACATAACATATGGGTCCGAAAAAATGGGGATCCGTGGCCCAAACGATTAGGTAACCTCACTAAAACCAAAGCAATTGGGAACTTAAGTTGAGGATTAGTTGGTCTTCAGCTGGGTTTGGCGCACATGCATTAGGCAAGGAATTTATTCTGTTTAGATTGCTGAACATATGCAGATAAAGGGGCAAAGCTGCAAAAATTGAAAAAAATAAGAACAAAAATTTCCAGTTTTTACCAATATTTCTGAATATGGTGTAGACTTAAAATGCTACATTTAAGAAGTAAAACAATGTACATCACGCCACAGCAGCATTATATAGAACAAAAAAGTTTAAACAAAATTTAAACAAATAAAAAAACAAGTACGACATGCACTCACATGGGTAAGCACCAAATTGACGTGTCCTCAAATTATATACGCAATTCTCTTCATGTTTTCTGTAGTAATCAGTAAAATATAGAGATGCTCCAACGCCATAAACTAGAAGAAAGAGTAACAGAGTTAGGGAAAGTGCAAATCAGACGACAATGACTAAGGTCAATCCACACGTCGCTCGTTTTGCGATTTAATAAAACAAATCGTCATGTATTTGGTTACACTGTGCACAAGACATTTTCACCTTAGGAAACGAAATCTATAAACACCCCTCAAATTTTTGTGAAATTACTGTTGTGATCACTGATCAGACAGCCTGTGCGGCAAGCGCGCGAAGCTTCGCACTGTGGCAGCAAACAACAACAGGCAGAGATCACACACCGTTATCACACTATTATTGCTTGTTCTTACCACATACACACTGTATTTATTCGATTGTAAGCCGCTGATTACGAAGTATTTTTTCATCACTTCGTGCGCCTTGTAGTCAAGGGCGGCTTATATTTTCTATTTTTTTAAATTACCGAAAGGTATAGATGACAGTCGGTCTTTCCTTAGCTGCACTTTTTCGACCAAACTCATATTTTGCTATTTTCTTCAGCATCACGTGCACATCCGTCACAGGAGTGATTGTGATGAACAAAAGGCAGTTGTAGTGGTGCAAGCATCATTACCAGGGTTGCCAATTAAACGCGAAAAGTGCTAGTACGCGAAAGTATCTCAGAGGCTTAGGTAAGCTATGTTCAAGTGCGGCTTACATTAATTTTTTAACACCATTTCGTGCGGTTTCAATCAAGGGCGGCTAAAAATCAAATATGGTAGGTGCCATTCTTAGCGCACATCCTGTTTGTGGTGCATCGTGCATTCAACACCGCGTCTACCAAGTGGTTGCAACACTACTGCATTCACCCAAAAACGTATAGTTATCCCACAACGTAAGCCTGAAAACATTTACAGTTGTTTCTAAATTATCCCATTTGATTTCACTCGCATTATTGATCGATACATTGTTGTTTTCATGCACTCACAATAAATGCACCGTTAGATAATTCATTAAACATAATAAACCAAGAGTCAGATATTTCACAGATGCAGCAACACTTCACAGAATCCATTGTTTGAAGTTCTTTGCAAGAGAAACTTTTCCTCAGTGTGCCCCTTGCAAATACACCACTCAGTCCATCCTGTTAGTCTCACCAGAACAGCACATAGGCATTTGAAATTTAATCTTAGTTTAACTTATTACACTACTCCACTACTGAACAGACCAAGGGCTTTCAGCAAAGCTAAGAGCTGTTGCAAAGATACAGTCCCTAGAGTGCACTTTCAAGAATGTGAAAGAGTTGTTTAAATGGAGATGCTGCAAATTACAATGCATGCAATCATCAGCAAAATCATTTTTTGCTGGAAATGCGATAACAAAGACTGTTTTCAATTTATATTGCCAGATGAGAAACAATTTCAAAAGTGACTTACGAGCAATGGCCAGTCCCAAACCAAACACCAATTCAAACTTTTTGTAAACATACTGCTTAGCTTGACGAAGTAACTCTGAAAAAAAACATCATATCAAGGATCAATACAAAACATACACCAACATAAAGATGAAAATTTGTTTGGGCAATGCAGCAGTTGCAAAACCTTAATAGCATTAGACAATTCAGCATCACGTATTTCAAGTATTTAAATAAAATATGGAGATTCATTATTTACTAAACCTTGCATACGAGTGGTGACTTAGGTGATTTTCTCTGTTCTTTACTAAATGACAAAGTAACTTGCGGTAAAGCATTTGCTGTTCATCACCTGGCAACAGAAAACACCACATTGCAGGTTGATATAATTTGCATTTTTCAAAACGCTGGTGTGTACACTTAAAAACTTACCTTAAATTGTTTATATCCTGTAAAACAGATGAATCTGCATTCATATAAATAAACTACAGAAATCAAAGTTTGTTTTTTTGCCATAACTTTTGAACCAGAAACACTAAAAGGCCAACCCAAAGGCTCTAAAGACTCGCATTATAGCCTAATTTCCACAAAAAACTTGCGTCAAAAAATTGGCTCTTGGCGATGGCGCCTAGGGCCTGGTGCCCTTGGCAAAAATATATCAATCTACCCCATTTCCAAAATTACTGACTCTCAAACATAACATGAATGAAGTTTGGCTGTAAACATTTTTTTAGCAGCTAGCAATCAATGGAAATCGTAGTGCAACGCAAGAATTCTCTATTTCAATGAAAGTTTCAGAAGAAATTGTGCCATTTCAACAAGCACAAGTTAGGATTCTTAACTTAGAAATGCGATGCAAACATGATTCAATTGAACTTCCAGTGTTGGATAAAAAAAAATCCAACTCCTACTGTTCTTAGGAATCCAACTCCACCCAAAAACTCTTGACTTCTTGCAACTCTGACTCCGCAATCCTGATTATCATCCACAAAAACAAAAGAAAAAGCTTTCCAATTTTTGAAAAATCTAAACTAGAAGACTTCGCACATCTTCAGAGGGTTTTAACAGCTCTCTAGCTCAATCAGCTGGCAAGTTATGGTGGTGCAAAGTGACGCAAGAAAAGTGGCTCAAAGTATGAGTATATCACACCCACGCTCCTAAAGTGTTATTTGAAAATCATTAGGTTAATCCCACCCCTGCTATTATTGTGGATAATAATAGATTTAAAATGTGGACTACTATTACCACACTCCATTAACACATAAAATTTATTAATTTATTTTTGAAAACTAACCACTATTTCATCAAGTGGTTATATACGAAAATAAGTGGTTAAATAAGAAAATATCAAACACTGGTTGAATAAGAAAATAATCTGCCTCTCACCATGGGGCTCAGCATCACCATTTTCAAACTTGGGTTTAATCCAGTTCGCCATTTTTCGTGATTGAAGAGATCTCACTGCATCTGCACAAAGTATAAAATAATGTCCAAGTAAACATAATTCATTCACTTTCTGCTGATGAGGCATGTATGAAATCATCAGTATTTTCACACCTGTACACACAATCTTTTGAAATGTAAGAAAGAGACCATTTTAAGCAACATAGTCTAGAGTCCTGCACGTGTTGAAATTTTTTGTCTGCTCCTACGCCACATCCAAAAATTTTAAATCCGCCCCGCACCAATTTGAAAAATTTTGCCTGCTCCTGCCCTGCACCCACAGAATTTTAACTCGCACCTGACCCGCAGGCCCTCCCCAAACTGTTTTCTTCCCAAATCTGCATCTCTCACGGAAAACCACTAAAAACTCATGCAACGTGTTTCATTGCTTGTGGCAATTTATTCAGTGGTTCATTCAAAAACCAACGGAAGTCTAAAAAAATTCTATAAAATAAGTTAAACCCTCCTTTTTGCTCATGTCAATTTCACGTGCATTGAGTCAACATTCAGTAATTAGCACAAACAACCAGGTTTGTGGAGTGGAGGTGAAATATCCAACTCCGACCATTAAAAAATTTCCGACTTCGACCTTCCAAAATTTGATTCCGACTCCAGCCTTTCCAAATTTCTGATTCTGACTCCTTAGCATAAAGGGTATGTAATTTAGCTTTTAAAGTCAATGGAAATTGTGGTGCACAGCAAGAAATCTGTTTCAACTAAAGTTTCAAAAGGAATTGCACCATTTCAACAGGAATTCCCAATTTAAGAGTGTGATTTAAAAAATGATTCAATTGGATTGGCAGAGTCAGAAAAAAAAATCTGACTCCAACTCCCAGTGTTGTTAGGAATCCGACTCCAACTCTATCCAAAAACCTCAGACTCCTTACAACTCTGCAACCCTGCAAAGAACATTTTTATCCCACACCTGCCCTGAACCTAGTTCAACCCACACCTGCCCTCACCCGCACACATACCTCTGTGGGTTTCCACACCCTCCTCCCAAATGCAAGTACCCTCAACCTGCGTGTGGTAACCTGCCCAGAGCAGAAGTCTAATATATCCCAAACAGTGTCTATTGAAAATCCTTTCTCAGCACAGAATCAGACATTAAGATCTTACAGAGCATATATTTCGCCTACAAAGTAGGCATCATCAGCTCTTATTTAAATAGAATCTATATTTGAATCAGCTCTTATTCAAACAGAATCTATATCCCAAACAGTGTTTTTTTAAAGAAAGCATAGTGCACATCAACTATCCATCTATGCTAAATTACAGATAAGGCAAAAATCAAGGTACTTCTTTTACATCACAGGCATCAGCAGATACTTTTAAGGTTTCATACACAATAGAAAGACTAAACCAAATAACCAAATCTAACTTCACGGGCGAAGAAAACATAAGTTCGCTTACAAAATGCCATCAGCACAAAAGTTTTTTTATGTTGCTTGGTTTTTTTGGTGATGCCATAATTGCAATATACATTCATCTTAAAAGGAGTGTTGCATGCCTAGGAATTAGGCTGAAGGCAAACAAAAATTTATTAAAAACAGCCTTGTAGTCTAAACATAACAATTCATGGCTTGCTTGCCATTTCCTTCTATGGCATGAACCAATATGATTACATCTTAAGCAATGCTTAAGAAAAACCTCCATTAAATGATATTCTATGATAATGTTACAAACACGCATATTTAGGATATAAGCACACAAAAGAAATTTTGCAAATGAAGCATCATGTGATCATTTTCCAGAGATAATTTAATCCTAGTGTCATGAATACAGTGAATTGTATTCAGTGAAAAAGCAAAAATAAAGACGCACATCAATTGAAACGTAAGACTATAATTATAGCTGTAAAACATGTTTTATGAAATATATTTTTTATGCTTTTTTTCAAACAATAAATAACAAAACGCTTTTTAGCTAGGTTAAGTCTGCCTGAATTCTGCAGCAGTGCTTTTTTTGTTTTGAATCCAAGATATATATCACAAAAAGACTGGCACAGATCTTAAACAAAACCGACATTTCAAAGCTTGTTTAGCTGTTTGCTATGATGACAAAGTTTTGATATACAGATTGTTAATAACTGACAATGTGGCCATTAACAGTTTTTAAAAAACAATCAGTAAATTTCTACTTTTTCCTTTGCCAGCATACAGTTGGCTGTATGCTTATAAAAACGATTGCTACATTCACATTGCGATGAAAATGATGAATCCTAATAGCCCCTAGTATGATAATGCAAAAGATGTAATGTAAAAAATATCTTATGAAAAATTTGTTGAATTGCCGGAATGCAACCTATCCTGCAACATCACATTACTCCAACTGTTGTGTAATAGCTTATGTGGCCTTCGGACAAAACTGTTTGGAGATCCATGTGCTAGACCAGTGCTTCTTAACTGGGTGAATGAAAGTTTTATTCTCAATTTTTTTATCCTCTGATAACATGCATATATCATAGCTTTTTCAGCCAAAACATATCAGCAATCATGAATAAAATGGCGAACTTCTAGTATTCTAACTTTACGCCTACAGCAGTCATCATCTAATCATTTCAGAAAAACCATAATAGGGTGCAATTAATTGCGGCTATGATGTATTAAGGTTAGAGTTAACCCAGAAATGCCATGTTTTACTCACACATGTGACGGAAATCTGCTATGCTCTCTGCATGAGCATCCTGCACTCTTGTGCATGCTATCTGCTAGAATTGCAGTACTTTTAGAAGTTCATTTCATTTTCAAATCAAGTGAACGCCAGAATACATGACCACTGATCAGAGTAGCATTTATAATTTGAAGTGCAGGCATTGGCAGTCGAATTACAGGAGTAGCCTATTTGTGATACTTGTTTGTTGCCACTTTGGTATTGATTCCAACATCTAATACACATTTATATCTTAGGTATTATCTGCAGAGTGTCTAAGAAATACACACAAGAAACATTTTGTTTTGATGAAAGTAAATGTAAATCTACAGATGAAATCGATCAGGACACGCCAGCTTCATCAGCTTCGCAGTTTAAAAAAACAGGTTTGAAAAGGAAGGCTAGCGTTGAGAATAAGAGGTGTTACTATAGCGCGAGATCTACCTCCGGTAAGCACTATAGCGTTAGGTCTACTGCTGCATCATAGGAAGAAAAGTAAAAAGAAACACCTCGCATCTTCGCAGTATAAATCATCGTTTTAGCGTCCAACCACGATCGCTAAATCTGCCTGTGTGTGTCCCCCTGTCACTGGATCCACGTAATGTTGTTGGCATTTCACAGTAGAATGGTGGTACCCCATGGCGTTTAGGCAAGGCCTTCTAGAGAAAACTTCTCTAGAAGGAATTGGTTTAGGTTGTTACAAGCAGGCCACTCATTTGAATGAATAACTGAACCATATCCGCATTCCCTTTCCATAATAGGGATTTGGTTTGCGGCACCCTACGGAAGAGAAATGCAATTTGCTGCACCAAGTAGTGAATCGATAGCAATTTGCTTCAAGGTTTTATGACATTTTGAAAACATATTTTTATGATATACTGAAAAACGTATTAATTTTTGGCACCCATGAGTATTGTAAATAGCACCCTAAGGTGCCACGGCACCCTGGTGGGGAACCACTGGGTTAGAGTGTTGTGGTCACACCGTTCCACCCAAAAGTACCAACAGCTTTTTGCAGTGCCTTTGAACAATCGATGTGAACCATTTTATTTTAGGCCAAGGAGGAATCCGGTTTAGGAGCACCATTTGCTTCCTTTTCTATGCGTATGGCGGCAAACTTCACAGCTAAAGTTAAGGAAACTGGCATGCAATAGAAATTCACCAGACCTCACATTATTTGGGAACTAACGCAGTAGACCACATGCTATAGTAGTACCGAATAAGACCTCTTTAGCAAGATTTTTCTGAAGAGCATCTTTGAAAACATCTGAGGATTATCGAGTTTGTTTGCTTGAATGCCCGCAGTGCAACGGAATTGCATTAAAATCCTTACAACAATGGTGATGATAATTATTACGTGCATGTCAAAGAAACAACTTTCATGATTTTTTGAACTGAAAACTAAAAAGTGAAATTAGTTGACTTGATAATAAAGGTGGCATTGGGGGAATTCATTTATCTGCAATTTGAAAAGTTGATTACGTAAGTTCAGGAGCAGTGCAGTGCAGTCATTAGCAAAACAGCTTTCTGTTCCACATTTGTAGTTTCCTATCATTTTTTGTGGTTTTGTTGTTGTGTCTGCAGTGGCAAAAGTCTTGGTTCTCACTTAGCCCATAGTTTTCAGGTTCTGTGTTGTCAGTTGTCATTCATTCAAATACATTGGATGACTACATTTGTTGCTTTAGTAACTTAGCATTTCTTAGCAGTTGATGGTGGATTCATTTGTCTTTGAATGAGCCACTTAGCTAAAGTAAGTCTTGTACAAAAATCAAACTCTTTAATAACATTGTGTATAGTAAGTCTTGTTACATCAGTCATGCGTTCACAATGTGGTGAATGGAAATGCAGCAATCGATGTCAGGAGTGAACAAAACTGAAGAAGGTAAAAAGTACTGTTCTAGACCAAACAATAATTGCAGAAAATCAATCACGCCTAAAATTCTTAAAACAATGCTTCAACATATTTATATGCAACAAAATCAGAAAATTTATAAAACGTCTCATACTTTGCCATCAATATACAACCAACTAACCTCTACTTTTGTAGATTATAATAGATCTTCCTAGTACTGAAAACATCTTGATCTATATGCACAACAGTCAACACAATTCTTTCAGTTCATTTCAACCTATAATCACTCTGTAAGATCATTTACTCAACTCAGTAAATAATTTGCTTACAATCTATTACAGTACATGAGACAAACGAAAAGCACAGACAAAAAGCTGTGAACCAAACAGATTTTTATGACAAATAAAAAATGTACATAATCCAAGATGTTGGGGTATTACTACTGACTACTTTAAAGCAGGGTTCTTAACCTACGGTCCGTGAACCCCTGAAGTATACATGAAGGTGATTTAAGGGATCCGTAAACCAAAATCTAATCAAGGAAATCCACTACATTTACAGGCCCATTTGGACCGTTCTATTTGAATAAGGAAACATAAGGGCATAGTTGTGCGTAGTAGTGTTACAAAGATTTCTCTCTTAATTGCGGAATAAGCTTTTGACCTAAACACTGGTGTAACCACTATGGACCCATCAACCCAGTTGCGGATTATCCCTCCTGTGGAAATGTACTCATTCTCATGCACTAACGACTAAGCACTATCTCCAAATGGATTTATTTGTTGAGGAACAATATGAAAAATTGGCTCTACTTTTGCAATGCTTGGAACAAGTAGAAAATGCAGCCATTGTCAGAGACCTAAAGAAAAAGCAAAAATTGAATGCAGGTCCTGCAAGCAGAGACTCTCACATTGCTGCGCTGGCGTATCGGCAGGCGATGAGGTTGTAGAATTTGTAGTGTCAGTAACAACTCCTTTCTACTGTAGACAATGCTCGGTAGATGATAAAATGGATGCCGATTTTGCGCATTTGACCAAAGGTAACCTCATGCGATGAAAATGCTGGAAATAACTTCTCGTTTCTGCGACAAGGTAGGGTCGGAGGGAAGTTTGTGCTGTACTCAACTGATTCCGTTAAAAACCTAAAGTTTTGAACCTTAAACCTAAGCCCTTATAGGCTATGAGGTCGCTGCCGTGTGACGGATAACCTCTGCGTTTTATCCGAGTCGCATCATGCCAGGCGGATCTGTAGTTACCAGAGGTGAGTATGGCCAGGATCAGGATTAGATATCCTGTGATTTTTTCAGATCAGGATTGGATTTGGATATTTATTTTTGGAAAAAATGCATCAGGACAGGATCAGGATATTTGTTTGATTTCTATAATGAAATTTCCTGGAGAGTGATTCAAGATGTTACAAAGATGTTGGTAGTGTTTTCTTATAGTCACAAAAAATGAAAATGACTGTCAGAATGTGCTGCACACATCACAATCAATAATAATTCGCGTAACTTTATCATAAATATTTTTCTGGTGAACTGGAAATAGTAAGCTGCTCTTATATTGCTGGTATGCTGCTTTGTGTATTTTGTGCTGAGTTGCAAATGTGTGTGCTGTGTGGGCTAATCGTCTATTGCATGGGTGGCCAACTTGTCTTCAACTGGGATTGACTAGAAAATTTCTTGATAACTTGTGATCGACCTGTCGGTAATAAAGTCACAAATACAAAATTCCAAAGTTGAGTATCACATGTGCAAATACAGTGTACCGTCGCCTTAGTAAGTGCAGCACAGACAGAAGGCAAAGTGTCAGTTACGCCTAAACCATGATTGCCGTGCAATAAAAGAAAAACATATTACAATACCTTTGTGGCATCTCCTGAGCTAGCCTATGGTCAGCCATCACAAGAGGCACCCAAGAATTGTTTAATACTCTTTATGTACTTCCTTTCTGGCATATTGATTGAAAAATGTTCTTTTTAGGTATCTTGTCTATTCAATGCAAAACCAGCATGATCAACCAAGTGACACTTGGCAATTAACCGGTTGATGCGATCAACCTGTTGGCCACATCTGGTCTATTTCAGTGTTTAAGGTACATTTCTTTTGGTTAGAATTTTGAACATTCTACCTCAAGTTTTACACAGTCAACATTTGTTAAAAGACAGTTTGAGTTTGCAGTTTTTGCAAGCTAGAACACATAGTCTTACTATATTTTCCACTGTTATCTACCTCAGCGTTACAAAATATATTTGCTATATTTTACCAATTGATTGAATGCTGGAGCTCTTTTGCCATTAGCAGAACCAGATTGTTTGAATTGGTCACATGTCAAGAACTATATCCTTGGATTAGCGGATCGTCATTGCCATATAACCTAGAACTCTTAACCCAAATTGTAAACCTGTGTCTGGTTTTCAAAACTTATTAACACTTTGAGAGCCAGCGTACAAATATATCATACCTAGATTTCAGCCTAAGACCAGCAGTTTTCGGTTGCCTTACCAACGCCACAGCTCCTCCGCCGATTATGCTAGAGAGCTGTTCAATGGCTCAAATGGATCGGCCAGTCTTCTAGTCCACACTTGAAAAAAATTTTTTGGTTGGGTGTTGCAGATTTTTTGTGATGTCATAAGTGAAGTAGTTTTGGGGCTCTTTTGGCTCATGTTACCTGGCCTAAGGGTCAACCGTTAGGCCAAAGTAGTTCGCTGAAGTTTTTATTAGAAACTAGGCTTGAGTCCGAGTCTTTTGAGCCTTTAATGGACTTTCTAGCATTTCTGGATCAAAAGTTATGATCTATATTAATTAAAAAATTAATTATATAATTAGCTAATTAGTTAAATATTTTTATTACTTTAGATCATAACTTTTGAACCTGAAACCCCAGCAAGTCATCCAAAGTATCAAATGACTCAGATTGTAGCCTAGTTTCTAATAAAAACTTCAGTGAAATACTATCATCTACCGTTTGGCGCCCAGGGTCAGGTAAAGTGGGCCAAGGTGGCCTAAATGTTTTCCACTTATGACGTCACTCAAAAAAAATCTGTACCCCCCACACAAAAATTTTTTCGAATGCAAACTAGAAGACTTGCTGTGTCTTTTGAGACTTTTACCGGGTCGGTAGCACATACCAGACCAGAGAAATTCATGCACAAAGCCACGTGCAGTTTAGGGATTTTTTCCCAAAAGCGGCCGGATGCCAAAGTGTTAAGAAAAGTACTGTAGTTTACATCAAACATTTACCCATGAAAAGAGATGTCTCTCTTAGCCGAGCTGAAACAACAATACTGAGAGCCCATAAGACGACCACTCACACAGCAGGAATTCCCATTCGACCAGGTTTATCGTACCAACTGCTACTGCCACAACATGAACTCAGAGTTATAAGTGGACAAAGTCAGATACACTAGGCTACATTTCAAATGGAAAAATAACCACAGCAGAGCTATGCTTCTGACAGCAAAATACACACTACTATTCTGTTTTTCCGATTGAAATACACAACATGTAATGTTGTTTTTATGGATTGGGTCACAAAATGACAGGGTACTTTTGTTCAGAAGTGGCTATAGGCCCGCTGGTGGTGACATGGTTAGAATAAAATGCTGAGTTTGTCAAATTAGCAGCACAGTCATGGTAATCAGGTAGACTTGTCTTACTGTGTGAATGGTTTTCACGTTGACTCTTGCCACAATTGGGCACCTTTTGTTTTGGTTGTAGTGGTTATAATTTTCATGGTACCGATTTTTATTTACTTTTTTCAAAAGCTCTCAAATGTTTGCGTTCACATTTGCAGTTTAGGTTTAAGTGTTAGGTTTAGGGATTATGTTTAAAGGGTTAAGTTCAGGTTTACTACAGTTCTACCAAGCGTCAGGTGCTTGACAGAAAATATGGCAAATAATTACCTAATTTATGGCAAAATCTTGGCAAAAAAAATTGAAAATGGCAATATTTTTGGCAATATTGATTTTTCATTACAACATGGCAATTTTTTAGCAATATTGATTTCATAATTTTGTGCAATTCATATTTTTTCCATTCTTTTAAATTTTTTATGTTTGACAATTAAGAAAAGTTCTGTTTTATGACAATCAAAATGCATGCTCAGTAGGCGAAATATATCCTCTGTTTAGTTTAGATCAGTGGCTCTCAAAGTGGGCGGAATGGCCACTTGGGAGTGATTTTGAGAAGTAGGGCGAAAAACACAAAGGGGGTAATGGTGGGAGTAAAACAACACAAAGAGATGAAAATGCTCAACCACTAATCGATATTTGAGTTATCTTCAGTAGTTTGAGCAATTTGTCCATTACCTTTTTAATTCTGGTGGCCTATGTGCCCAGCTACAGTGTGGATTATATTCACAAGAATTCTGAACGCACAGTGAGTAATATTAGCGTCATAATACAGTTGCTTAGTTCAGCTATTTAATTCTTTCTTTAAATAAAATTACTCAAATTTACGACCTTGTGTTTGTTTTATCAGGCTCGTTGGGCGAGAACAACATGTCAGGAGTGAAAAGGGAGGGGGTTTGAATTAAAAAGTTTGAGAAACACTGGTATAGATTATAGACCCTCATTCTTGGCTGCAAAATGATTCTTTACAATTGATAGTTAAAAACTTGGGTAATATTTTAGGCCTAGTTGAAATCCAGAAGCAATAAATTTCTGTTTTGATCTTTGTTTACAAAATCATTACTTTAAATGAGCATAAACCTCAGCACTGCAAGACCTGAAACACAGTAACAGCAGGTCAATTTTCAAATTAATTCACAGTTATGATTGGTTCCTAAACAAATGATACACTACAACAATTACAGCAATTCCTCAAGCAGTAAATCATATTCAGACATATTACCTGAGCTGTGTTTCTAAAGTTTTGGTATTAATTTGATAAATTTTGTTAATATTAATAGTCCCAATTAGCTTTTCAAAAATGGCAAATTTTTGGCATAAAAAATATTGCCAACAAAAATTGGTCAACTTTTTTGGAAGAGTGATTTTTGGCAATATTTGCCAAATTTGGCACCATCTGGCAACCCTGCCAAGCGTAGTGCAGTCTATTACGCACTTGTCATGAATTAGTGTCATGTTATAGGCGACAGATGAATAAGTTTTCAAAAATGAAGGTTAACTGTTGGATCTATAACCACTACCTGTCTGTTTTGTATTTAGCCAATGTCTCATTCGGATACGGATGGATGTCAGATACTAAATTTCAGAAATTTTCAGGTAAGGAGTGGATATGGATATTTAAAATTTTTTCAGGTATGGATCAGGAGTTGAAAAATCAATATCCGCTCACCTCTGGTAGTTACTACTGTTGCGATTGAAAAAGCCCGAGCGGCATGTGCGCAAAGCTTTGCACTGTGGTAGCAAGCAACAAAGAGATCATGCGCCCCAATCATGCTATTATTGGTTGTTCGCGCCACATATATATTGTTGTTCTTCGCGCACATCCCGTTCATGGTGAATCACACATTCAACGCAACACCACCGGAGAGGTTGCAACAACATCCCCTCCTTTTTACAACGAACCGCACTGATCGCACGTTCTTTGTATGAAGGCTGAACTCGGCATGACCTTCACATCCTAGGCACAGCACCATTTTGTTATGATTGGAAAAGCCCGAGCGGCATGTGCACGAAGCTTCACACTGTGGCAGTAAGCAACAATAGAGATCATCCGCCACAATCACTCTATTATTGCTTGTTCGCGCCACGTATATATATTGTTGCTCTTCGCGCACATCCCGTTCATGGTGAATCACACACTCAGCGCAACGCCACCGAAGAGGTTGCAACACTACCACAGATAATCGGATAGTGGATTTTTACTATCCGATCCTATCTTGTTTTTGAAAAATGATATCCATATCCGATCCGAATCCAGTTTCGGTTAAAATCATACTATCCATATCCGAAAACTATCCGAAAGTAGATCATGATGCACAACATACATTTTTGTGTAGTGTCTATTTTGCCTGAGGCAAAATAACTGCTGCAATTATTTTGCCTTTAGCTGAGCACGATAGGCTGAAGTAGTCACATGACAAGTTTGGAACGCATGTCCTGCTTAGCTGACCGTGACATCTGTAACAGCCCAGTCCCACATGCATGGACAAGTGTAGTAATGGCTTCAGGGCTGACAGGTAGTTAGCAGCTCCTTGTTTGCATTAAGTGAACTACAGGCTAAACCCTAACTCTAAACATTGAACCACTAAACTTAAAACGTGACCCTAAACCTTGACCACAAGCACTGATCCTAAACCCTTACCATAAACTCTTAAACCCCAACCAATTGTCTCTGTGTATTGTACTTGTCACATGACAACTTCACTAAATTGTGTTCAAATGAAAGCAAAATAGTGCCAACACAGGTTTTGCCTCACAAAGCAGAATAGACACTGCCTGAATGCGTTGCGCCACTGTTGCAGTCGGAAAGCCTGAGCAGCAAGTGTGCAAAGCTTCACTCTGTGGCAGCAAGCAACAATGGAGATCAATCTTGTTGTCACCATTAGTAAGTACTATCAGCTGTTCACTAGCTTTACAAGCATTATTAGAGGTCACTCACGAAGATCAGCCCATCAGCATCAATCTATTATTGCTTGTTCGGACCACATATATATGGGTGATATTATTTGCACACATCCTGTTCATGGTAAATCGCACATTCAACGCAACTCAACCGTGAGGTTGCAACATCACTTTGGGCACTGTTAGTGCCATGCTTCCAAACAGAAAGTTTAACATATCTTGCAAGCTTGACATATCGTGCAACCTAAGTAGGCTACTTTTCCGAGTCAAATTGCATTAAAAAGCAAGATGAAGTTTTGCCACATAGTCCAAACGGGGGGCTTTGGTGGACTTAGCCCTAGGGGTGGATGAATGGGGTGATCTCCCCCCGTAAAACCTACAAAATAATTTTTTTCACCAGAATTTTTTTGCAATTCGGAAACACTAACAGCATTCGCAATATAAGGCCATTTTACTGTCCATTGTTTTGTCACAGCAGTGTTGTGAAGTATACTTCATCTTTTTTACAGTAGTGAACCCGCAATAAGACATGACGGCCAAATATTACTAAAATCGCCCCCTAAAGTTACTGGCTGGATCCGTCCCTGTTTAGCCCCTCTAAAACAAAGCTCCAAGCCTACCCAATTGCAACATGAAGCACTACAAAACATGGATGTTTGTTCAAATTTCAGAATGTCAAGCCCCACTGCATAATGTAAAGCCCCTCTATTGAAGACTTTCTGGTGACAGTTTTATTGGCACAACAAGCTTTTCATTAGCCATTTCTTTGGTAACAATGGTTAGATTTTAACACCATCCATGAGTTCACATTCACAATTCATTTATTAATCATACCCATTGTGATTGCTGCACTTTAACCAAACGTACCTATAACTACATTGCCATGCTAGTCTACAAACCAAAATAGCATTCAAAACAATACACCAGCACAAAATATGTCATTTATATTGAAATGACTAACTAAAAATTCAGTCTAGCAAGTCAATGTCACAAAACAACAATTTTGCATATCGTGTTTAAGAAAGGAAAAAGCTATAGTATCTGGCCTGGCAGTGGTACCATCCAATAACCAGTCACTGCAGGTTCACTTAGAATAGGCGTGAAGACTGCAAAGCCTGGTGTAGACTACAAACCACATTTAAAGAGCTATAGTGCTCTAGCTCAGTGTTGCCAACTCATCTTACAACAGATATACCATATCATTCATATCTAGTGAAAAAATATACCAATTACACCAAATTTATCTGTAACAAAAAACTTAAAATTTAATGCTGCTTTTCCATGCTTTTGCTACTTCACTTCGATGATCAACAGTTGCTGTTGTGCTGTGGCATCATAAAGAAGCTGCAGTCTCTATTTCTACTTTCTTAACTTCAACAGTGACAGGTTTGTTAAACCGCTAGAATACTCAACCTTGTAACACTTGCAATTTCATTTTCTTTTCATTTTCATTTCTTTTGTGGTCAGGTCGACCACATTATGCTGTGCAATAGCTGCTTTGTGGTTTCTATTTTTTGTGCAGTTTGCAGAAGGGATACACAGCACCAGCAGAATCCTGATTTGCAATCTATGCAAACCTATATCAATCACTCTTTAACCAGTTCATCGGCCACTTACATACGCAGCTTTCCAACATTAGGATGCATCGGTTGACTTAAGTGCAAACCAAGAGTAGAGTTACGTTCAGTTTTTCAGAATGTTTCAGCTGTGTTCTAGTCTCGTTCTCCACTTAGTCAAAATGTATGCTTACTCCCATGTTGCGCAAAATCACGTTACTTTTTCATTTAGCAGTAACATCACAATGCTTTCTTTTCACTTTGCAAAATACCAATTCATTTGGTTTACAGTCTTAACGAAGGACTTCAACAAAAATGTACCAAATATATACCAAATTTTTCATATATACCAAATCAAAAATTTATATACCAAGCACGTTAAAAATATATCAAATTTGAAAAATTTGGTATGTACAGTATATACTAGTTGGCAACACTGCAGTCTAGACCAGCGGACGTGCGGACTCTGTTTTCTTTGACTCCGCACCTGATCCTGTTTTTGATGCCACATCAATGCATATTCAACATAACATCAACTAAGTGAGCACCATTTTACCTACGTCACTGTAAACACTCCTCTCACAGCTTGGTATATGCATAAAATGATCGCTATGTCACATAGGTAAAGTGAGCCCCACTTATCAAGCCGCACTTTTTCCAGTGGATGCGAGGTTCTTGCGCAAAATTGAAAGATCTCAAACAGGGATAAAATGACCTGTTGCGACAAAATAAACGCAAGCAAATGAAAGAACAAGTTCTGAACAGAACATCCAATGCAAAAAAAACTTGCAAATATGTTGTAGCAAACACATACGAATTATTTAAAACTAGCATGTTTTTAAAAATTAGTGATAAATCAACTACAAATTAAAAAACTTTCCGGTGGGGTTATGATGATAAATTTTATATCAAAGTCTTCGGAATTTGTCCAACAATTGATCTGTGAAAAAATCGCGGGGGGTATTTTTGTTTAAACGAAATGAGAAGAAAAATCGCAGAGATACTCTAACACCAAAAATGCCTTTCGCTGCCAGATTCTCGTGTTGCGCGACTATCGATTTCAATTCAATATTAATATACTTTCCGAGGGGGTTATGATAACAAATTTCATATCAAAATCTTTGGAATTTAACGACCTATTGTTCTATGAAAAAGTCGCGGGGGTTATTTTTGTTCAAACGAAATGACATAAAAAATTGCAAAGGTACTCTAACACCAAAATGCCTTTGGCTGCCAGATTCTCGTGTAGTTCGACTGTCGATTTCAATTGAATATTAAAATACTTTCCGTGGGGGTTATGATAACAAATTTCATATCAAAATTTTGGAATTTATCGAACTATTGATCTGTGAAAAAACCGCGGGGGGTATTTTTGCTTAAACGAAATACTATGAAAAATTGCAAAGGTGCTCTAACACCAAAAATGCCTTTCGCTGTCAGATTCTTGTGTTGTTCCGCAGTCGAATTAAATTCAATATTAAAATACTTTCCGAAGGGGTTATGATAACAAATTTTATATCAAAATCTTTTGAATTTATCGAACTATTGATCTGTGAAAAAATCGCGGGGGGTTATTTTTGTTTAAACGAAATGAGAAGAAAAATTGCAAAGGTGCTCTAACATCAAAAATGCCTTTCTGTGTCAGATTCTCGTGTTGTTCGACTGTCGATTTCAATTCAATACTAATATACTTTCCGTGGGGGTTATGATAACAAATTTTATATCAAAATCTTTGGTATTTATCGAACTATTGATCTATGAAAAAAATGCGGGGGTTATTTTTGCTTAACCCTTTACCGCCCACGCGAGCCAATATATTGGCGCGTACGTTTTTGGTTATAACTTGCCAGCCGCTGCAGCTAGAGAGGTGTTCAAACCCTCTACGGATTCAGCAAGTCTAGTAGTTCCGAGTCAAAAAAAAATTTTCAGTTTTGGGTTTGGGGTTCTCTTGTGGGGTCGTCACAAGTGGGGGTGTTTTCGCATTTTTATGGCCAACTTTTTACGGCCTTAGACGCCCATCTAATGGGCCCACGTTTCGGCCCAAATATTTTTATGAAACTAGGCTATTTCACGAGTCTTGATTGACTTTCTAGCATATCTGGATGAAAAATTATGCCACAAAAACCAAAAAGTAGTCAAAAATCCAATCCCCTAAAAAAGGTAACCAGGGTGGAATAACACCCCTTTTGGATATGGCCATAACTCGCTGTTAGAATAGGCTAGAGAGCTGTTCAAACCATCTTAAGATTCGTGAAGACTAGTAGTTTAGACTGAGAAAAAAAATTTTCAGCTTGAGATCTCGGGTGTTTTGTTGATGTTTACCTATTGACAGGATGTTTATGCATATATGTTTACATTTAGATAATGACGTCACTTCCGAGGGGTCGAACCATCCATCAGATTTGGTGACTCGAAGTTATTTTGGATTCTAGGCTTCAATACGAGTCTTAAGAGGGTTCGATGGACTTTCTAGCATTTCTGGTTCAAAAGTTATAGCCAAACATCCTGATTTTAATTAGGGAGATCCCCTGAAATTACTCAAGCTTGTCCTCAACGATTTGTGGTCTTTTGGTCCCTACTTGGGCACCAGAAACGCTAGGAAGTCGATCTAGGCCTCTAAAGCTTCATTTTCCAGCCTAGAATAAAACCAAACGTCGAGCCAAAATTCTGACCCTTTTTGTGGAGGTGATGACGCCATAATGAAACAACCAAAAAAAAGCCAAAACTACCCTTTTTCTAACACCACCCACCGAAAACCCCGAACCCAAATCTAAAATTTTTTTTTTGTCAGTGCAAACTAGAAGACTTCATGAGTTTTTGAGGGCCCGTGTAGCTCGCTAGCATCTTCTAGCGAAGAGTTATCGCGAGCTACAATAGCTGCCAGTGGGAAACTCATGCATTTTTTGCAATTTTCTGATTTTGGGGGTAAAATGGTGTTTTTGTGCGATACTTTGGTTCCAGACATGCTAGAAAGTCAAGCAAGGGCTCTATCAACGCGGGAGATCATCTAGTTTTAAACAATAGTTTGAGCCAAAATTTTGGTCCATGGGATTAGCGTCCAGGGCCCGTCAAAATTGGTCAAAAAAACGAAAAAGCCCCCAATTTGCGAGCCTCTCCCAGGCGAACCCCTCACCCGAATGAAAAAATTTTCTTTTTAATGGAACCAAGACGTTTTCCCGCATCTGTAGAGGGTTTGAACAACTCTCTAGCTATTGTGGCTGGAGAGTTATAACCAAAAAAACGAGCGCCAACATATTGGCTCGGTTGGGCGTTAAAGGGAAACAAAATGCGAAGAAAAATCGTAGACATACTCTAACACCAAAAATGCCTTTCGCTGCCAGATTCTCGTGTAGCGCGACTATTGATTTCAATTGAATATTAAAATACTTTCCGAGGGGGTTATGATAACAAATTTTATATCAAAATCTGTGGAATTTATCGAACTATTGATCTGTGAAAAAATCGCGAAGGGGTTATTTTTGTTTAAACGAAATTATATTAAAAATTGCAAAGGTGCTCTAACACCAAAAATGCCTTTCGCTGCCAGATTCTCGTGTTGATCGACTATCGCTTTCAATTCAATATTAAAATACTTTCCGAGGGGGTTATGATAACAAATTTTAGATCAAAATCATTGGAATTTATCAAACTATTGATCTGTCTTTAAATATGTGGTGGTGCAGCATAAAATTGGAGTGCCAATGATAAATGTCAAAAACAGAACCAAATATGATTTGCAAAATAAACTGAAATAGTTCATTTCACACATTTTCATACTTCTCCGAAAATCCCTAAATAGGGTCAAAAGTTCCAATCTATGGACAAAATCCCTGAAAGTGAGAGCACTGTAATGGCTGGGGTTGTGAAACTTCTAGCTTGCAAAGCAACTGTTTCGTCGTAGATAACACTGAGACGCAGCTAATCAGTCATATAGCTCTTTTTCATGCAATCAAAGAAAATAGAGCTAATTTAAAAAGTTTTGAAGTATCTTTTTTATTTTCACTTAAATTTTACGCAATGCTTGTTAAAAATTGCAGTAAAAAGTTGCACGTAAAAATCGAAAAAGTTGCAAAAATTTGCAATATATAATTGCTGGAAACATCTCAAAACATTGAACTACATAGGCTATATTTTGGGTATTTAGGAAGCTGTTGGAAGCTGTAAAAAAAGTTTCAAAAACTTGCCCTACTTGATATATTTGTACGTTTCTTGTAAAAGGTGTATGCACATGCATTTTCTGTTTTCACCAAACCCCATGAAACTTGGTCTTATCGGTATGCTGAGTGCTTCTCTGCATCATGTTGGAAGAACATCATGTTATTTATCTGTGAAAACACTGATATAGAACAATTTGCAAGTGGATATCAACAGTTTTAAATCTGTACAAGAATTTAGAAATGCATTGTGGTTCACTACAGCTTCTAGCGTTGACGAGTTTTTCCATGACGAGGCTTTTGCGGTGCGTCTTTTACTTTTGCTCCTGTAGATCATTCCAACATTTTGCTCATAACTTGTGCCTTTCAAATTGTACAACAAGGTCCTTGCCATTGCTTCAACGAAACTGCGCTTTCCAATTGCTTTCCTTGAAAGTTGATGCAGGAACTATCGAACCATCGTTCGCAGCTATCACAACCCAACTGAAAAGATTAGGCAACAGTTAGTTCATTACTAGTAATGTTGCAAGTTCAGTCTGAAGGGGCTCCAGTCAAATTTACTTCAGTTCTGAAACTTACCATAGCCTATTCATGTGACCAGACTACAAACCATAAGCATAATTCATTTTGTAGTATAAGCCTACACAAACGAAATTCTTGCCCAGTCTCCAGCATGCGGCACATCACGTGTTCCGCAACCACTGCAGATGTCGTCAATAGGATCTGAAATGCATAACAGGGGTTAGTAGAACTTCGGATATTGCGAGGTACGATATTTGTACAAAAAGACCAATGACATTGCTGTATGTGTCTCAACAGGCAAATTCGGGAAACTGTAACGATTAATAACGCTATAGGACACATAGGCCTACTCACCAGAAGCTTTAAAAAATTCATTCCGTATGCTGTTTCTCACTTTTCGCATGTGTACTTCCGATGTTGAGAATGTTACGCGGGCTGGTGGGTAAGGTAAGTTGGCAATGAGCAAATCAGCTACCTGTAAGTATATATAAAACACAATAATATATAACTTCCATTCGTCACACCGATGCTATACAGTAGGAGTCTCCAAACTACAACCCGCGGGCCAAATCCGACCCGTGAAGCCATTTCATCCGGCTGCAAAGACATTTTGACAATAATGTAAAAGTAATATATTTACAAAAATTTGTTGATTTGGCAGAATGCAACATATCCCGACACGGCGAAACAATCACATGACGCAAAATTTCCAGCTCTCCAAAATATTTTGTAATAGCTCATGCTGCACCCGGACAAAAAGCTTGGAGATCCATGCGATATAAAGTTTATCAAGAACATGTCTGTTATCGACTAATGCAGCCCTGATGGCTTGCTTCCAACGATAAAAACGAAGAATCTTGGTGATTTGCAATGTTGAAGGTATCTTTGATCTTTTTGCCAGGTAATGTTACTTTTCTAGTCAAAATGCACAAACTATGTTTCGAATATTACCTTCAGCACAATCACTCAGCAATTGTGTCCGTCTAGTTGATTTGGGTGATCAAGAATCCCTGAAGACCAAGATGAAGGAGAATAAAATGCACTTAAATACGATTTCACTTTAATCAATGCTCTGCAAATATTGTGAAATTGTTGATACGCATAAAGAGTTGCGCGATTTTACTCATCGCAAAAAGACAACGAAACATATTGACCTACCTCCATTTACATAAAGCGTCGTCAGTTTGCACTCGGTTACTCCCAAATGGTTCAACAAGATACACCTGTCTGCTTGGTATGTGGATCACCTGCATCATAAGAGTTAAAACCACTGAATATATCAGGTAGACTAACTGGTGCTTGAAGTCTATGTAAAAGAAATTTTTTTGGGACCATGGTATTCTGAATTATATGGTACACGTGCGTTTCAATGAAATCTCACCAGCAAATTCCAGTGATTGTTGTGTTTGTTGTACACTCCAACGACACAATCGAACAGTGCCAGGTCGTCCTGTGAAGCACATAGACAATAAATCGTTTGCACAATCTTACCTGCCGTAGTTTATGTTACATGTGTAAAGATTACGATTCGCGTTCTGTATCGTTTACTGTGACTTAGGAACGAAATATATGCACGTTCGTGCTTTACCTCACAGCAGTAAAAGAAACACAAGAAAAGCTACAAATTTGTCAAAGATACGACAAGCATCACGAATTGTGTGGAAAAGCAGCTGACTTACCAATTGCGGCATGTTCCTCCAAGCTCTCCGGATATCGTTCTGAAACATGCATTGCACAGCAAAATTGTTCATTACGAAAACCCGACGTTCTTTAGGATAAACCTCAAGAGCGCAATCCAAGATCTGTTAAATGTACTTTGAACAGAAAAGTTCTCTTTCGGCATATACTAACTTCAAGCCTTTAGTTAATATTTGCTTCTCCATGAAGGCATTCTTCTGATTAACTACCTAGGGCCTCCATTCGCAATACAAGTGTTTTTGACTTATTTCATACAACAGCTGCCACCATTGCTCCATTTTTGCAAAGCTCCCACTTGTTAGCTTGTTAAAAAAGCATTCAGTTTTGATGATAGACTACAGTATTAGTGACCTGACTGTAGTAATAGAACGAATTGTGAAAATTTGCAAAATTCAGAACACTGAAGAAACATTTTTGCAAGGCTGGAAATGGGCTGGTTTGTAACATTCTTGGTCTTTGGAGAATTTCTGTTGATGAGAAATACACTTGTGTTCAGAAAAATAGCAAGGCGAACTATACCGAAAGTATATAATGAGAAGCACAAGATGCGCTTTTTAGATAGGCCTAACTACTTATAACACATGCAACAATGAATGAAACTAATTTTTGTTTAAAACGCAGTCGTTTACCGCTTGTGTTTGTCAAATGTCAAAGGCCGTGTTGCCGGTTGCATGTATTTTCCAAATTTCGTTAGTTGCCGATTTGGAATTCATCTTCTTTAACCAGACCTCTTCTGCTGTATCGTCTGAGCCATTTGGTTTGGCGTCCTGGCAGTGTAAACATACGAAGTGCATTTGTATCACCCACAAGAAAGATTGCAACAATAAAAAAATAAAAGTTACCATTTCTTTCTTTTTAATTTTCTTTCGTTTACCATCTTCATATTCTGTTACTAGTGATTTACTCATTTTGTGGTATACTACAGCCAGCTCTGCCAGATTTTTGTATCTTCTATTCTCAAGGCGCATTCTCTTCAGTTCTTGCTGTGATTTTTCTATTTTCCTTGAGTGCGGTTGTTGCTAGCAAATGTCTGCAACAAATGGAAATTTTGGTCATGCACTTGACAACTGTGCATAAGATGAATGACACTCGATTACGTCACACACGAGGGCCACAATCACTAAAAAGTAACTTTTATCATAAAATTGCGAGTGAGTTAAAAAATTGATTTATCATCGTAAATTGCGTCGTATTCAACCTACGGTTTGCGCTAAACATATTGAAAACAAACTATTTACAATAAAAACGCTTTGACGATCATTCCTGAAATTGTGCAAAGATGTGTGCAAATTAATCAACATGTTTTCTATTTACAAATTGATTATCATTTTATGCTACTAAATATATTGCATGACTTCTTCAGCGTAATTTATTACAATAGAGCTCTAAATTTTTTTTGAAGAAACGTGTAAGCAACATACTTGAAAGGCATTTGCTTTTTTGATGATGGTTTTATAATGTGTGGAGTAATCTCTGTAGCATGAAGCATTCCCGTGCCGCCCGAGATCTCCTGCACACAGTAATGAAGAAGTGCTAATTTGCAATACCGCAAACCCACCAAGAAAATGTGAAAACTTGCATTGTACACTTACCCAGCACGACGCTTGACCATAGCAGAGACAAAAGTAAACAATTCTTTGCAAATTTTTCTGGAAAATCTGGGGCGTAGTATCCGCTTTTTTGTGGTCCGTTTGAAGGTTGCTGGGCGCATCTTTTTGCTTCCTTCATGTGACATTCGAAAAATTTCTGCAAAGGCTGTCCTCCAACATCTGGAAGAAACCAATCATTTTCCATCATGTCGTCCTCGCTCCTTTTTTCTCTCTGAACATATACTTACGTTTGTCCGAGGGTATTCTGTATTATGATTACGGCAATCAAGGTCTATGCAAACCATGCAACAAATCAAAACAATTTCAACGTAGTTGTCGATTTCATCTAAACATACCATCTGTAAACTAGTAAAAAACAGGATCATAACAAGTATTAAATTAGGATGGAATATAAATGACACAATTCACCAGTCCAAAATCTACAGTACCTCTGTCCCACACATCGTTTCTGGGTTTTAATTTTCATCAATGATTGCTTTGATGATTTCAAAGCTGTTTGTGGCATGCTTTTCATAGGTGGCTGTGCAGAGAAC
>Ga0210059_1000547_pt1 | contig 48827 bp, 33 predicted proteins | sample Ectturendosymbi2_FD_188042 | JGI IMG/M metagenome (GOLD analysis project Ga0210059, IMG submission 188042) | Ecteinascidia turbinata endosymbiont from Florida, USA - Sample 2 (SPAdes) (version 2) | ecosystem: Host-associated > Tunicates > Ascidians > Unclassified | place: Key West, Florida...
GAGTCCGAAATGACTGGGGAAGTGCTTCTTTAGTCCAGTCGGTAAGGCATTGCTTTAATTTCGGCCAAAATTCTCCCTGGGAATCATGATAGTTCGATTCCCCGATTCTCTCCCGACCATAAAATGTGGATGAGTTTTGTCAAGGCTACAATGGTGGCAAACTGTTAGCGTTTTTTTATCTTTTGTGTAAACTGTAGGCTAAACCCTAACGTTACACCCTCAACCAAGGTTTGGCAGATAATTAGGCTCGGGACCCATTTTGACAAGGCCGTGTTTAGCGGAAAGCTGTAACGTCTCGTTTAACGAAAAAGTAAAAAATAAATCAAAAGCCTTATTGGCACACAGATAATATCTTAATATAATGGTTCGTATGCAAATACACTTTATCCAGCGCAAGCAATTCAATTAAAAAGTGTAACATCACACAATTTTGAACAACTTTCAGATTTAAAAATTTTTTCTGAATGCGTTTGTGGACCACTGAAAACGCTACGGCAAGCCACATGTGGTTCGTGGGCAGCCAATCACCCACTCCTGCCCTAAACCTTTGTCTCTGCTTATTGTATTGTCACGTAAACACCACACAGTGGCGTGCAGAGGTCTAATGATGCCCGCGGCGACTGCTTGATTGGATGCCCCCTATTAAATTCTAGTATTGAGCAGTGGCGTATAGATGGTGGTCATTGTTACTGGATACACAGTACGATGCTTTTGGCGTCACAGCATGACGTCATTTTCACGTTTGCAAACCAACGTTTTGGCGACGTTTTTTGACGCAACATGCATATTCAGGGATGCCGGAGCAGCGGTAGGGCAGGGGGAGAAGTAAAAATGTTGAGGGTAATGGAAACTTATAAAAAACAAAAATCGTTACCAATTATGTTTGTTTCTGTTCATCAACAATGTTAACCTCAAAAATAATAACAGAAATTATAGAAAATCATTCAGAACTATCTGAGTGCCCGAATAGCTGCGGTAAATTTATTTCAAGTCGATCTTGATAAACCATGAAATTACCAATGATACTGTTATGAAAAGGCACCGCCGCCCCATTGCACCCTTTTGAAAAGGGCGGAGGGGGAAATGCTCCCGCCATGTCTCCATTCTCCGGCGTCCCTGCGCATAGTATTCTGCACGCACTCTCTTTACTCGTTGTAGGCTGCAATGTGTCACCGTAATGAACTGAACATAAATTATCAGCGGTCTCCTGCGACAGAGCAGTTCATAACTGCAAAAATATCCGGCAACGCGTTAAAACAGGGGAGTAGAACGCATTCAGTGCCACGTCAGCGCAGTTCACAACTGCAAAAACACAAGGCTGCAGAATGCCTCGACGAATAGCAGTCGATCGAAATGTATGCGGCTGGGATGTCGGACACACAGGCCAAGGTTAACAGCTTAAAATTTGTAAACTACACCACAATCGAGAATGCGCATAAAGTACGCAAAAAATCTTCGTTTTTTATGTGATTGTTATATGTACAACTATTGGGGACCAGAACAGGTACGGGCTTGTGTGAGCCGTTATGATCAATCCACCTGAACCGCCAATCGATGACCACGCGCGAAACGAAACACATATTGCAAGCACAGGTGTGCGACAGTTTTAGCACAAAAAACGAAACGGGAAACTAGCGATACATCATGAAATGAGCTACACCAAGCACGTTAAAATAATAGGACAGTTTTGAAATATGACTTAGAATATCAATTAAAGGTCCATAATTTCTTATCATGTTCAGGGTTTATGTAATTGGACCCAACCAAAAAAACCACCCGGGTGTTTTTAAAAAGCGCACTTAATGCAAACCAACAAAACCAAAAATCCCAATTTTTTCTTTTCCTTTGAAAAATGTACTATGAAGTCAAAAGTAAAATAAGAAGCACTTGTACAGTTAACCGTACATTTTTTTAATGAAACAAAACGAACAGCAGCGAAATTTGACGGACTCTAGAAAAAGAGAAAAATAATTCGAACAGTTTGGGTAAGTTCTACTGGCTATCTTCTTCAGCTCTATAAAATCGGTATATTTTAACCAATGTTTCTGCATTCTCTGCATCCAAACTGATTCCAGTGCCATAGCCAACCCAAAAATTTGTGGGGGGCAAAATGGTTGATTTTAGGCGAATAACACTATTTTGTTTAGAAAAACGCCTCTCAAAGCACAAAATGACTATATTTTCTAAAAATCTGGGGGGGGCATGGCCCCTTTGGCTCCCCCTGGCTACGCCTATGACTGGTTCTGATATTGGACCATACCAAACCATATGTTGAAAAAATACACTCTATAGATGCTGAACTAGCAGGGCATGCACATAAACTTGACGTGAAACTGCAGCGTTTGTGTGGGAGTGGCTTTTCTCTGTCTGTGGTGTGCATGCTTGCCAAGTCTTACCACTCTGGAGTGAATTGACCGACAACACTTTGCAAAAACGAAGATGGGGTGCACTTCGTTACCCTCAAATTTGAATGCCATGATAGGTATAAAAAGTTATTATTGTGTAATTCTGAACGTGATGATATTGCATGATGCAATAAAAACAATTCAGAATAGGTTTTTGCGTTTTTTAGCAAAAAAAGAAAAAAGAACAAAATCGTTTCTTTGAAAAAAACGGATTAAAAAAAAACGGATTTAAAAAAACAGGTGAATTGTTTTTTTAAACCAGGGCTGTTTCAACTCTGATTATCCTTCAATCCTTTTTTGTGATTTTTCCTTGATCGCACGATCTGGAACAAGTCATGTCACTATCGGTTTGATTGGGTGTGCGCCGCACACCTAAAGTATAGGTCCCTGGCATTGAAGAAGCTGAGAATTACTGGCATTTGAATAAGTAAAAATTAGTATTGACAACAAAACAAGTTTCGTAAAATTAAACCCATACGGCATGTATTAATAAACTTACAATGGGAAAAATTATCTAGTTACAGCATTTTAATTTTTGTAAATTCACTCTTTGGATGCCCCCTGGCCTTGGATGCCCGGTGCCGGCGCCCCGTTCGCTCCCCCCTCTGCACGCCACTGCCACCACAACCAATCGCGTTCGACAAAAGGTAACATCGCCCCGGCACTGCTTTTTCGTCATGAGGCAAACAAGACACTACCATGAAGAGATGTTGCTTGACAGTTCTGCTTACCTGCATGACTGTTCAAACCTGCATAGCTTGTTCTGTCAATAGAGAGAAGGGATTTAGTCCAGTCTGTAACCTTCGAGACCTAGACTTCATCAATAAATCCGAGACTCGAGATTTGAAATTCGAGACCGAGACGCGAGACTTCAAATTTATGAATTTTGCCGAAATTGTTCAAAAAATTGTTGTCATCACTTCTAAATTGAATTTTGTTTGAATTTCTGGCATTTTTCCGATCTTGTTTGGTTGTTTCGTACCCGCAAATACATCAAAAAAAACTTGTTGAATTACAGACGTTTTGCTAAGCCGTTTCTCTGCGATATTCGTAGTCTCAGGACAATAGGCTGTGATCACGACGGAGACGAGACGTGAAAACCTCGAGATCGATACTCGCAAAAATGGGTCTGGAGTCGTCTCGATACCAAGACCAAGCCTCAGATATCTTTGCCTACTTGAAACAAACAACTTCAAATAGACTATCATAAAAACTGATTTTTCATAGTTGGTGTAACTTCAGTTCTTTCACTGACAGCTGGGCATCTCAATTCTGACAGTGTAAGGCCAACAATAAATTTGAAATACTATGACTTCAAATATTAATTGCAGTACATATCTAACCACCAGTCTCCTCATACTTCAAGCAGTGGCGCAGCCAGAATGAGTCCGAAGAAGTCATGGACCCCCGAAACAAACTTGTTAAGATTTTCACTGGTGTTTATACCAATTTTTAACTGTTAAAATTAAAGGGAAAGAACAGTTGGACTGTAGCAGCGCGGTCGCTGCTACATGCGGCGCGCTAATTATAACATCCCCAGTAGCACGAAAGCTACTGGGAGCTCCCTTTAGCCTAGTGCTTAAGTTCGCAGGCGAGCCGCTTCTTTAGGACTCAGTCGACGTCAATGACTGGCCCCTCTCGAACACAATTCTTGTCTGTGCTACTGACTTCAACACTGGACGAATATTAGATAAATCTACTAATACACAAAAGTGCACCCTTGCAATAATGCTCAAGCCAGTGATAAAATTCGAAGTGAGGTACAATCGGTGGCTGTAAACAACAACTTCCTTTTTTGCTACTGCTTTACGGTTATCAACACAAGTAAAACGACATAGCCTAGGGCCTAGGCTATCTTGCAGAATATTGGCAATGACTATCAATCACACAGAAGCCACGAGCAAACAACGCAGTAGGGTTGTGTGGATGATTTGACTACGCATGCAACGTTTGGTTTGTGTCTCGGTGACGTCATCGTACGCAGTTAACGGCAGTACAGTACAATCAAAAGCTTCCAAGTAATTGTGATTCAAACACGATGCCGTTCTCTTAGAATTTCAGCTCTTGTGTGCTTGCCACTCGCGATCGCAACACATGCTTGCACTAGTTTCTTTTGACATAGCAATGCCATGAAGTTCACTTGGACTTGAAGAAGTGCTTTTCATGTCATTCAATGTGGCAACCACACAGTCAAGTATCAGCTTAATAACCATATTTTTTAATCTTAGGTCTGGAGCTTTAGTAAATCAATAACAAGGTCTGAAGTATGTTCTGACTAAATCTAGGTGTACCATGGCACTGATACCACCACGCTGAAGCAGTCAAAATACTGTATAAGTAATCTCCATTTTCTTGATGTTTTTATTGAGAGAACATCAACAGGTTTTATTACTTCCACCTACAGGAAAGCCACGCATACAGGTCTCTACTCAAAATGGCCTAGTTTCGTTCCGTTGAACAGGAAACGAAACCTTGTCAACTCTACTCCGCCGTGCTTATGATATTGTCAATTCCTACGAACTGGTGCACACGGAATTTATGAATATTAAGCGAATGTTATCTCGTAACGGGTACCCCAACAATTTTTTGGACCGTTGCATTCATCACTTCTTAAACAGAAAACACGGTGTCACACAACAACGTGATTCGTCGGCTCTGCTTCACCCAAATCAAGGGCGTACGCAAGGGGGTTGGGGAGGTTGGGGTTAGAAAAACCCTTGAGCTTGATATTTTACAAAAGCTTTATTACCTGCGCGCAGGAGATTAATTGCTTTCGCATACCTTTTGCTTGTTAATTTGTCGACGTATTGCAAATACCACGGAATGAATTTGCATGTAACTTTCAAGGAATATTGTAAATGGACCAAAAAGTAATAATTAGGTTTTGGTGACAATCTCGGTTATCGTCTGCATCCAGAAACCATCTCACCACTTTTTGCAGACCTTTCGTTCACTACGCATGTTTAAGATTGTGTTCCGCGATAGTTCACTTTATGCGAAACAATCAAGGGCGTACCCAAGGGTGGGGTTGGGTTATCCCCCCTTGAGCTTGATATTTCACAAAAACTATATTACCCGCGCAAAGGGTATTAATTATTTTCGCATACCTTCTGCTTGTTAATTTGTCGACTTAATGCAAATACCACGGAATGAATTTGCATGCAAATTTCAAGGAACATTTTAAATGGGCCAAAAAGTAATAATTAGGTTTTGGAGGGAATGTGGGTTATCGTCTGCATCCAGAAACCATCTCACTACTTTCTACAGACCTTTTGTCCACTACGCATGTTTAAGATTGTGTTCCACGATAGTTCACTTTATCCGAAGCAATTGTCTTTATTTTGTCTTCTAAGGCTGATCAGCGCAAGCTGAACCCACTGGCTACATTACCAATTTCAGTAGTATGATAGAACTGTTGCACGAGCTCAAAAGCAGCCGTTGTTAACACAGAAACATTCAGGCATTTGATATTGTCTCAGCACGGAACAAAGAAAACTATAAGTTTGCTGGACTTCTATAAATAGCCAAAAATCGAAAGTTTTCATGCGTACCATATGCGCATTCGCACTTCTTGTGTAGTTAGCAATATTCGATCTTTGAAACCGGGTTGTGCGTCAGCCAGTCCCACCACACACTCTCTATGCTCGACTGCTCGTATTCGACAAGACATTAGCGCCAGTCTCATTTTGTAGTTGTAAATTGCTCTGACGCATTGATGAGTGTGTTTTACCCCCTATTTTAACGCGCAGCCTAATATTTTTGCAGTACTGAACTGCTGTGTCGTAGCGTTGAGTATATTTTTTCCCGATATCCTCACCTGGAGCGCTAATAGATTATATTCAGTGCAATGACACATAAAATAAGGCGAGTGGATGTAGAAAAATATGCATATTATGTCAACTAACTTCGCCAAAACGTTGATTTGGAAACATGAATATGACGTCAAAGTGTGACGTCACAAACAGCGCACACCAAATGCAAATGACCACCATATGCCACTGAATGAAAAACCCCCCATGAAAATTTTCTGCGTACGCCACTCACCCAAGTATATTTCATTACAACTACCGTATTCGGGTTCTATATCTAATATCATACGACAGGAATTCAGCAGCTTTATAAGACACAAGGCTGTAGTAAACGTGAAGCTGCGTTGTTTTCAAAATACTCGAAATCTTCAAAGCTGGTTCTCGATCAAGGACCGGCAAGCTTTACTCAACCGTTTTAACGTTGCTTACAGGCTTACGTGCTCATGCGGTCCCTCCTATATCGGGATAACGCAGCGCAATTTACTAAATCGTATAGAAGAGCATCGAACGCCACTAAGCTCTTCAGTATGCAGACACTTGCAAGCCAACCCAGATCATATTTAGCACTTCCGCTTTTCGTGTACCATAAGTAAGCAAATTCCGAGAAGAATAAGTTACCAAGAACAGGAAGTAACCACCATAGCACTTGTTAAGCTGGTTAAACTGCATGAACGTAAATGGAAATAAACATTTATATATATATAAAAAGATACAATTTTCACACAGCAATCTTCCCCACGAGGCGGTCAAAACATATGAAGTATGCAAAACACACAAACATCAAAAACAATTCAGATGTATGTAGGCCACAGACAACAACATAATAACAGCATCTGTGAGCTTACATTGGTACATTTTTAATGCTTGAACTCTCGTAACACCAAAAAATTCAAGCCGAAGGGGATGGACGTATTAACTACTTTAATGCATAACAATTGTCTCAGCAATTACTGGATCCACTTATAGCACTCAGTTCAGGACTAAATTGTACATAACTTAGGAAGCAGAAGGTGTAAAACACACAATTTCGTATTTTTTGCAAAGCCTATTATTCTACTTTTTGATTGTCCAGCAGCACAAAAATGTGTTATTGAGCTACAGAAGCTGTCAAGTTTGAAGCAGTCTTATCATGGCATCTAGCACCTGTACTATGCAAGTTATTCACATCGACCGCATGGTGTTGTGCTCTAGGACTGAACTACCTTTGTCAGAAGAAAGTAGACACGGTCAGCAAAACAACTAATTTGTTGATCTGCTTCCACGTAATCAGCAATGGCGTAACTGATGGGGGATCAAGGGGACGAGTTGCGCCTCTGGCAAGCTAAATGTGAAAACTGGGCCCCCTTTAGCTGACATTTCGATATTTAGTATGCTTTTGGTTTGTAGTAATTGTTTTTTTGCATTTGTCGAGGTGTTTTCGTTTGTTTCAGCCACTATAGTAATCCCGGCATCCGTGTTCACTGTCATTTCTTAACTTTTTTTCTGAGTGTTGGCCAGTGGCCCCCCGAGAGTGCCAATAGTCCTCCTTCAGCTACGTTTTTCCCCCTCTGGCCCAAACCTCTAGCTACCCCACTGGTAATCAGCTGCACGTGTCATACAGGTTTGAGCTGAATTTCCTTCAGAAAACATTGTTTGGCTTTATCCTAACAGCTTCAGGTTTCGTCGGTGTTGGTTTATCTGCACGTTCGTTTGTTAAAAAGCAAATGGGGTGAAACGTGTTGCTTGTAGCCTAATTGCTACGCCATCCAGACAGCCACTTCGCCATTATAGCTGCATTTTTAGTTCTAATATAATATAATTTAATTGCAACGTGAAACGCAAAATGTACAAAATGCACTTTCTCTGCAGTCTGCACATCCAACGTAGAGCTACAGCAGGTCATGTAACTAGACTCAGGTCTCCACGTCGGTTGGGCCACACGAAGCGAAAGCAAAACTTTGAATTGCATGCCTTGATTCCAGTAGCAATTTTGCAGTGTTCACGAAAAGTAAATTTGTTGTTATCAAAACACAAAATATTTCTCTAAATAAACAAGCACTTTTAAGAAGAATTAAACTTCGCATTGCAACAAATAAGCAAAAAAGGTTGGTCACCTTTATAACTTTCGCGCATTTCTGCCATGAACTAAAGGGTTAATTAGGTCCAAAGTAATTTTTATGAACGCGCATTCAATTCCAAATTTTGATTTGAATGCATGTTTCCCGTTCCGCATGCGTGTTTCCCCAAGTTTTTGAACTGAAATCAGTTGCAAACCCAAACACGATTGAAAGGCTTTTTTATGAGAACTAACTTGTATTGTAAAAACGCTTTAACAAAGCAGATTTACAAGAAGTTCATGTTGTTTATTGTTCCTTTCGTTTGTGACTTCAAAGTTTTGAATTAATTAAGTTTTGTTCACTGAAGCCAAGGCATGTACTGCATGCCTTGCATGTATTGATGCTACGCTCCTAAAACAACACAACCCGAGTTTGGGTACGATGGCCAGTTCACCACAAATGGGCGTATGGTTCAGATGTACAGACTGCCTTACCACGGGCGCCGGGAGGGGAAAGCAGAGGGGCCCCTGGATTTTGAAATTAGACATTTTTTCATCAAATGTTTAGCAAAAAATATTTTGTTTTAGTTTTGAATGATTAAAATGAAATTTTCCACTTTTGTCACTCTCTGTAAAAGCTTTTTGGCTACGCCTGGAAAATCCACTATTGGCCCCTCCCAGGAAGGAATCCTTCCGACGCCCTTGTGCCTGACTGAAACCTTCACCGGATTGCAAAAACACACGTACGACTAATTTACTGTATGCGACTAGACAACGGGCAGGTTCTTTATTTCGCACGTACAAATTGTATTTGACTTTGCACAGATATAGGAGATGCAGAAATATTAAAGCACAATTATGCTGTTGCGATTGAGGTGTCGAACGCGGAAAGTTAGAACTTCGAAAGAGGAAAATTGGACCTTTCTATGCGCTATCCAATTCGGCCAAAGGGCGTCCCGCTGGCTTTTGCGCCAGTGGGTGGTTTATGGTTAGTGATTGGGGATGACCATAACTTTTCTCCTTTCTTGCGCGGCTTATGTAGCTGACACGCTTGCGTGATGCTACACAGTACAGCAACACGCGTGTTTCAAGTAGCTCCCCAAAACTTTCCATGAAAATTTAAAGCAATGATGTGTTGAACTTTGCAAACAAAATGAAGAAAAATCAATCTCCCCTTGGCCAATAAACACGATTCATAGACTACGCCTTCGCAAAAACAACGGAGTCTGCCATGCGGACCACGCAACTCCTCTTTTTGTCCACCTCTGGTGTGAACTCGAGTAATCGTCTGCGGGTGAATCCCCGTGTACTTTTGGGTGAGCTCGGCTCAGAGCGATCATTGCGATGGGGTTTTGAGACATTAAAGCAAAAATCGTTCGAAAGCAACTGAAATGTAGTCGACTAGACTCTTCTGTGGTTCATCAGAACACATTTGCGTGCTGAATCAGTTTGTGCACGTACAAGCCACTATTCCATAACTATTGTGATTTATTGTACATACTTGCATTCTTAGGTGTACCATTAAAACCCAGGTGTTTTGGACTGAATTATAAGAAGAGAGTTTAGGAAATTTTCGTATTTTTCAGTTACATTTTTCTATTCGAGTTTTGTCAGTGATACCTACTTTGTTTAGTTTCGTTTTGCTGTTTTCCTTATTTTATCAACAGGAAACCCTCAAATAAATTGGCTGAAGACTGTCTATGGAAAGTAATCCTTTCTCAGCAAAGTATCAGACACTAAGATCTTACAGAGTATATATTTCGCCTACGATGTAAGCATCATCAGCTCTTATTCAAATAGAATAGCATTGGTTTTCAATAATTCAGAGACGTTTCCCTACAGTGCAATGCTGTAAATTGGCTGAAGGTTTTAATGTTTCCTACCGTCACCTGACTTTGTCTGTTGCCACTTAACTGAAAATCATCTATTTTTAAAGTAGCAGCAGTTCATTTGAAATATATTCCACCTGCCTAGGTATATACTGCCATTTCAACCTGGCTGTCAGACACTATAGGTTAATGATATCCTGCAACCAAGGTGCACGAATGCAATTGTAGTCTGATTCTGTTCCATGCATCATTGGTTTTGTTCGTCCTTAACGCGAAGGTTGCTGTAATACGCTCAAAAGCTTTGCATGCACTTGCAACCAGTGAGTGCGAGCGAAAAGTAACGTTAATTGTACTTTAACAAAAGCACCATCGAACTGTTTTGATGACTACGCCCCTTACTAACTTTATGAACAACAAAGTCTTTAGACAACTGAACATTTTAAACATGTTGCATAAAACTTGCACAAAACATTTTTCATTTACCTCAGCCTGCAATATATTTGCGCACTTTTAGCGTCAGGCGCGAGAGTAAGGAAAATCGTGTTAAGACGATTTACTGCATATTGCTTGATAAGCCTATCTGAATTGGAGTTGAAACCGTTTGTCAATGAAGTCCCGCCAATCTATAACTGGGCACTCACCTTCGCTGCATGTACCTGACAGGCTAAGCACCAGCAGCGACAACTGGACGGTCGGTGAGCGACTGCTACTCGAGCAGTCTGAAGCGTAACTAAACTCTCACACAGGAAGCTTGCTTTCCGAAGTTGAAAAATCAGTGGCAGTCGTGTGGAACCTCTTGCAAACTCATTACAGCATTGCGCTGTGGAGAAACTTCTATGAATTATTGAAAACCAATGCTATTTAACTCGACTGTTGAAACGCGGGACCGCCAACAGTAACCATTACACTACTCCCATCTGTGTACATAGGCAAGCCCTTTCGTCTGTACATTTTCTTCACCATGTTCTGTGTTTGTTTGTTTTCCTAACTGTGCTTATTTGATCTCCAAGGATTGTTTTTTAACGTTTTTTAAAAAGGTACAAGCAGGGTTGGTTGACTGGATGACCGCGACCGTCCTTCACCAATCCTATATGACACAGTACCCCTCTTTGTTTACGCTGACCAGCCATTATACTATTATATTTTCATTAGATCGAATGTTCACCGACGTTGGTTTACGTAGTGCGCGACGTTTTTTTGTATGACTTCTGCTTATTAGCTGAGTCATATGAAACAAAAAACATTGCCATTACCTCCCCCTGTGCTACGCGTTCAAAACAAATGCAATGTCATTGAGCACATTAATTGATGTTTTGCAACGCTATTGGTATTGTCGAGTAAGCCACGCCAAAATAGCCCCCATGATGTATGCCAACCTAACATGGAAGTTTTTTTGTTTAGCAGATCGATTCATGAAAGCGCTGCTTTACTTTAGTTCTTTTATGTTTGATACATACAGCAGAAACAAAGAATAAGAAAATAACACAGATTTTTATGTCACTGCACCTATCGATGATAACTGTCAGCCAAAAAAGAACCACTGAATATCGGTTCAATAAGTCCTTGTTGAATGGAAACGCAATGTAACCGAACTCTGTTCTTAGTTGGAACCAAACTGTCAGATGCCCTTACAAACGAAAGTATATTTTCAACCATGTTCTTAGTTCTAACCATGACCCAAAGTAATCATTTGTCAAGGGAAATAGTTCCCTAGTATTGTTGAAAGACGCCACAAGACAATTACTGCTCACAGAACAATAGAGATAACAGCCACCTACTTTCAGTGGCGCAGTCAACCTAAAATGTCTGGGCGGAATTTTTAGATTTTAAGCGATCAAGAGTATTTTGTTTGAAAACATCACCTCGCAAAGCACAAAGTGACAAGGTATGCTAGAAATTTGGCTACGCTTACCCCCCTGGCTCCGCTTATGGCTACATTCTTACTTGCCATGGCGCGAAAGAAAATTGGAGACAGGTGCGTAATGCATATACTTGTTTGCCAAAAGAAGTTGTCATAACTGGATTACAAGCAAGCACTCACTAGCACATAAATTCGCAAGTAACTAAAATACTGTATTTGCAAGCCGCGTGAATATCAAAATCCATTTATCAAACATGGATGGCTCTTCAACAAGTTCATTCTTAAAAGCACAGGTTTAACCTAGGCATACCAGTCCTTCAGGAGTTTTGCATTCCTTTGGTTGGTCAGGGAAGTGTTATCAGAAAAGACAAATCCTAAAATGTACAGTGACCAAAACGACTGACGGTTCACACAGCACATAACAGTGAGAAAATGTTTTTGGGGAGTCCACAACGATCGACCTATTTTATGTCGCACACACGTTTGCATCGACGCTGGTCCATCACCCCGTTACTGACCCACAATGCCGTTTGACAAGACTGATGGGTTTCGTGGGCACATTGGCGGTGGCGTAACTAGAGGTTTGAGTCAGTGGACGCAAAACGTAGCTGAAGGGGGTTTGCTGCCAACTCAGGGGTGCCACTAGCCAGCACTCCGAAAAACGATAGTGATGATAGTGAATCCGTATGTGGTGGATTTCGACACTAGCTAAAGAAAAACGAAAGCAACCCGAAAAACGGGAAAAAAACAACCTACTAAAAACCAAACAATTACTAAACACTAAAATGTCGCTTAGAGGGGGGGGAGTTTTTACGTTTAGCGGCTCGCCCCCCAGTCAGTTACGCCACTGCGCATTGGAAAAGGTTTTCATACACATCACGTAAGGAGAGGAAGATGTTTTCCTTTGTGTGCGAACCCATACGTTTACGTACCCTGGGTTACACGTTCGTTTTGACACCTAGAAATAGCCAACAGCTTAAAAAAAGGTTTTAACCAACACAAAATCCCAGTCAACTTAAATCAGCAGCAATAATGCAATCAGCAGCCGGATCAATCAGTGATCTAAGTTAGAAATTTTGCCAAAAACAAAGTATGGAAAATGCACAAATATGGATTTTTTTTATTGTCATTGCCCATCCAAATTAAGACAGAGCAAAAGTAAGCAATCAGAATGAAGGACAGTAAAGTTTTTGCAGACTTTTAATCACGAGCTACCACACAACCGATCAACTTTTATCTGCATCATTTTTGGAAAACCTCGACCAGAAAAAAAACAGACGAGGAGTAATGAGCCCGTGCAAAAAGAAAAACAAAATAATTAAAAAACTGATCTCCACAAATGCAACACAGTGGAATTTATTAACACGTTTTCATAGGAAATCGATTTCACGTAACTCCACGTATCATCAGTCCTGAAATCGTATTCAGGTAGAATCAAAATAGTTAAAGAATGCAAAAACAGTATCTTTTACAAGATCTCCTCAATCTTGATAACAATTACAACTCTATGCAACTTATGCGCATTCACAGACAACGTATTTCAACAATTATTCAAGTGAATAGGATATGGAAAAGTCTTGCAAAGTTTTATAAAATGCAAAACGCTAAAATCAATAATGAAATCGCATTGTGCGTTGCAAAACCCTGTATGGTTTAATTTCAATCAGTTTTTTTTTGTTTTATATTTAAAACAATTTCAAAAAATGGCAAAAACGTTGTGCAACAGTGTGATTTCCTTGCAATAAGAAACAAAATTTGTTGATCAATATTTGAACATTACTGTGCGGTCAAAACCAAAAACAGTCACACGCAATAATAACGTTACTGGTTCACGTTTGTTGATATGCAAGTACTGCTACTTTCATAGAGTTAAAAAATTTCGGTATTCAATTACTACAATTTTGCAGAACAAAAAACAAGAAATGCCAATGTTTTTAACGATGGGTCTAGTGGATATCGTGAGCAGACCCTTTAAGTCCCGGGTGCGCCAAAATTTTGGCGCAGAAGGTCTGATACGTCATAAATCCTGAACGGATATGGCTAGAGAGCCATTGAAAACATCTCTGGATGCGTGAGAAAGCAAGGAATCCAATGAACGTGACGCAATTATACGTTTACATTTGATATTTTTGGGAAAAATCCATACTTGTGCATTTGCCCCACTGATATTTTAGAAATTTTCAGAGAAAATAAAAAACTCGTTCCTCGTATTCCGTTCAGTCTTTCCGATCCGTTTTTTGCGCTTCGCCGATCATTGGTATACCCAAGAACAGGATATTCTCGAACAAAGTGAGTTCGGGCTGTTTTAGGGGTGAAAATAGGGGGTAAAGACGTTTGGGTTGCGTAAATTGAGTTCCAGATCACGTTTTGGGATCCTGAGAAGAAATACTGCGGGTAATTGCTTGGTTTGTTCTTTAAAATATTCTAGGAGCCATTCTGAAGCTTTAGAGACCTTCGTTAGCCTGCTATCCCAAGGGATTGGGGAGTTGTGGCCAAAAATATAATTAGGAAATAGCTCGACCACATAGTGAATATTTTATTTATTTTCAAGAATAAAATTTTCCTGCCAATGTTTCGGCTCGAAATTCGATGGGATGTTGCAAGACACCCATATACACTTTTTCTGCAACGCTGGTGGGTACTGACTGGAAAAAAGGGGCTTGAACCGCAAAAAAGCAAAATCTCTGGATATTGCCCCGTTGGACCACCCACCAAAAATATTTCACCTTTTTTGATCATCATTGCAAAGGTAAGGTCCTTACGGACATTTTTTATGCTGAAAGTTTGTTACCAACGTGTTTGATTTGAGCTCTATGGCTGTTGGAATGGACGCAACTGGTTTTCCGAGCACACCTGAGAGGAGGTTTTCCCCTAAAACAACGTCACAGTGATGTCACAGGTGCGCGTAACGTAACATACCTCACAAGATTCGGTGCTGTTTTCCGGATCCGATGATGCCTTCATTGACTCTCTAGCGCAATTCCTTCAGACATTATGGCCGATCATTACTTCGTACACCAAACATTTTGGCGCGCGTGGCGACTCAGAGTGATATAGAAACAGCAAATGCTCTTCTCTAAGCAGAAACCAGCATTGACAATACTACTCACGATCACCAACGAGCGTATAGATCTATCATAACTACGGCCACAACTGCGTGAAACATTTGACTAATCGTAGAGACAATTATTACTTTACACACGGGCATAACATTGAACGTAACGCTCAAGGCACACTTCCGCACCACGGTTTAGTATCTGATCAGTGTTGAGTGTGCTTGTGCAGACCATTATCCCTGAGTGTGTTGTACTCAGTAAGATGTCTGGAGGGCATTACATTCCAGACAGAGCCGCTGCTTATGGACCAGTCGCAAAAAACTTTGCGTCAGTCCAAAATCCCAGATTTCTTTGCAGCCAACTAATCTAATGTTAAAAACTTATGATTGTCCATAACTACCTGGATATAGCGGTTACTAGTTTGATGTACCAAAACATTGTGAATACATCAATAAGCTCGTTTTACTTCTGCGAAAATCTGCTGTTGGGTCGTAAATGTGTTCAATATACGTTAGTTTCGCCAATATCTCAGTACTCAGATGACGTCAGGCTAGAAACAACCATCCTCGGTTAATCCGGACCTTCGCCTAAACCAGATGAAATCGTCGGTCAAATCGAATCCTGATTAACCGAGGTTCACTGTATGCTCTTCTTCTCGTCATGTCGAGCGAACCAATTCACGACGAACAGTCAAGGAAAGATTGCCAGCAAATGGCAAACAATTACAAAAGATTGCAAGCACGAATAGACAGGTTGGTAAATTGCAAGCATACAATAAAATTATTCAACGAGGAAAAAAAGTGTTAATGTCGAATAAATTACAGAATGATAAAGGAGTTACTATAATAGAGAAATCCAAGGTGTTATGGCGAGATAAAGCGGTTAGTGCATTCAAGACATTTAGAGACAGCATTGTATATATTAGTTGTGGGTTGGTTCAAGCGAAGAATGTCCAAATAGTAGAAGTTGCAACAGTCTTGAATGATCGTGTAACACACTTGACAATAAATCTTGTACTTGACCTTCTTTCATCGTGTAACACACTTGACAATAAATCTTGCACTTGACCTTCTTTCAGTAAAATTGATTTCAAAGATTGTACAAGGTCAACGCGGAGTGCAGAGTGAAGAGTACGTTTGAGGAGTAGATGCTCTTCTGTTTCTTTGCTGCCACATGATCACAAACGATAAGTGTGCTTGTTCAAGTTTAGGACACTGTGACCCAAGTGCAGTCTACAGCGTAATGATTTACTACGGGGATTGCTGTCGTGAAGATGCCAGCAATTACGCTTTGAGCCGCAGTACAATGTTTCTAGACGTATATTGGCATGCAAGGAGTGTAAACAATGCTTTCGTTTAAAGTTTTAAGCTCCTTGCCAATCACATCAAAGTTTCGTTCATCCGATACTACTCTTTCGTAATGGGGACGACGTACTTCACTCTCCATTTCGATGATTCTGATAATCGCTGCAAACACCGATGACAATATATCAGCGTTTGTGCAGAGGATGCTTGAGTTGTTTGTGAAATACAATGGCCGACAATGGCAAATATATATATAAACTACACAGAAAGCGTAAGCGTTTTGTAAACGTGAAGATAGGATAACTAGAAATCAACTATGAGTTATGCTTGAACATTGCTAACGAGAATGTTTACGAGGGCTAGATAGAAGCGGGACTTCGCTAAAATGTCACCACCTCTATTCGTTAGGTATCTGACAATAGGGTTATTTCTCTAGCTTCTTTCAAGAAAAATTAATTACCGTATCTTAAGCCATCATTGAACCATCTAATGCTGCCTGTTAGACGTTCTATTCTACTTAACAGACTGGCTGTGACGTGCTGTTTGCAGCTGAGGAGTGAGGTACTACTACACAGAAAATTTCACAATAATGAAGATATCTGCCTTCTGCTGCGCTACAAAACGATCAGTATCTTCGATTAGATTTTTTGTGATTTGCATAAACAGCTTGCATGCTTCTTGTATAAAGCATTGTTTGCACAAATGTTGCATGATAAACTAGATTTTTGTGTATTGCCATGCGCGATATTCTTAAAAACACGACATGTTTTGTCCACATGTCACTATCCCGAGCGATCTTAACTGACAAAGTTGTTAGTTTCTGATAAGTGTTGTATTGCACAGAAAAGTGGTTGAAATTCACAATTTAAAGCATGGTGTTACTATCGGTACTATTGGATCTCTCAATCTCACCTTCTCTTTCAATTTTAAGGTCATCTGATGTTTGCCCAGTCACCGATTGCAGCATTTCCACCTCGCATTTCCACATTATACACGTCTCCTACAAAAACATATACTAAATAAAGATAAAGATCTAAACGAAAATTAGTCGTGTTTACCCCAATGCCCCATATTATAAACATTCTGCTTTGAATGCTATATGCACAGTGTTTGCAGAAATACACTTTAGGCGTTTTTTTGGATAAGCGAATTGGTCACTCTTCCATGTTAATCGCAAGAATGTTTCTACAAGCTAAGAAATCCATACCTCTAACCTTTTTAAGGCAAAGTTTTATAATTTCCAACATATATTATCTATAAGATGCGCTTGTACTTTAACAGAGATCTGAGTGCCACAAGCCCCAAAAGGAGATGTAACAATGTTGAAGTTGCTCAGGTTTTGTAAGTTCACGGTTTTGGTGTTTTCAACCCTACAAAAGTCGTGTAAGTAAACTACATGCAAAGCTTTGGTTAGCAGAAATCTATAGTTTTGCAACAACCGGGTTTGAGAACTTGAAAGTATGTTGTTAGATAAACGTCAGGTTAAAATACAATCGCCGCAACAGTCATGGACGCCAAGCTAAATGTTCTTATGAAGTGGGTCTTTTTGTGTCTCCAGTACTCATATGAAACAGACGAAAACATCAAACTCAGGAATAGAAATTCCTCTTAATCATAGAAACCAATAAGTGATAATAAGTAAATTAAGTGACAAAAGCCGTATACCCAAATGCACTTCTGCTAACAAACCTGGTCTTTCATTTCTTTGAAATCGATTTCGATCTGCAAAAACAAAAAGCGTTACGATTAAGTGTAACTTTGATGAAACACTAGCACGTGAATGTCACCAAGCATTCAAAACAAGAAAAATCGCATTGTTTCGTACGTTTAACGAAATCTTGATATAATGTGGGCGCCCTCGAAATGCAAGAAAAGCTTTTCTAAGTCATGTTCAATGTTCATTCGACTTACTAATTTCCAGTCAGGGTATTCCAAAACGTATAACACTTTACAAGTATTGCCATATTTGCATTTGAAACCAATTTTAATCAATTAATGCTAAGGTTCTTTCTTTTAACTATACAGAGGGAGAGCGCATATCATGAAACGAGACATAAGGATATAAATGAATGAAGGGCGAGAAGTAAAGACATGACTTAACTGAAAATCTGCAATTGCACTAACGCATTTATATAATTACACAAAAAGCATGAATAGACCTTGTTCGGGAGATGTAGTATGAAAACGGCCCTCAACTGTCTCCACAACCGTCTTAATCACAGCGTTTAAGGCATAAAGTTCGTGATTTGTTTCTCTCCACGTTAATTGGAATGACGTTTCTTCTCTAGGTTTGTCTCTTACTTGAAGAGAAACCATACGAGGGGAAATAATGATATCAGACTGCTGCATTTCATCCGCAATCGATAGCGTCATATGAACGTTGCAGTCCTTTCGTCTGAAAAACACGGAATAAAAAGTTGATGCAGGAGCATTTCAAGAGCTCTACACACGTTCTAAACATAACTTTCTGGATCACATTTTCAAGAGCGAACCAGCTCACTGCCTCTGTAAGTCAAATTTCAAAGCCACCGAATATTTGCAAGTACCGTGTTTTGTTTGTATTGCGGCTACAAATATGACTACATTTCAAAACAAGCTCTAACCTCTTGCCAAAGTATTTCCATTTTATTAACTGTGTTTTGGCAAACATAAATTTGAAATACCTTCAGAAAAGTAGAACTCGGTAGTCGTTTAATCTTTAGTAGATTTCAAATTTATTTACCCTCTCGGCTTAACAAGTTTTGTATCAGAAGTTATCCTTTAATAAGAAACGGTAGGAACTTTGTCCCAATAAAATCAAAGCAACAATGAAGATTTTCTGAAATGATTTTTGCATTTGAACTAATTCCACACATACTTGTTTTACTTACTAGTTTGCAGTCTATTACGTAATGATCACATGAATCCCATCTGTCTATTTATTGGTCATTCTTACTTTTCAGTTAATATAATTATCTCAATAATCATGGATCAGGTGCAGATTCAACGATTACGAAACGTTTTCTTTTGCTTTGGTTCGAATATCTGGACGAAGACTCTTTTACCTGATTCTGAATCTACAGTTAATAGAGCAACTGGTTAATTTAACATTTCAGACCCATTAACAAACATAACTTTGAAGTTCTTGCGTTTAGAGAGAAAATGTTGCGATCGATTTAAAACATTCAAATTCGTATACCACATGTGTTATACGAGGCGTTTCTGAATATTTGAGACTTCGTTTTTTTTCGATTCATTCACTCACTTCACAAAAACTTGCTTCTCCAGCGCAGTATCAAGCGGCAGTACATGTCTTCGTACATCTGGCACGTCATCATCTATGAAGCATCGCACAACTTTTTTGTGCTGAGTGCAATAATCCAAAGGAATGAAGTAAATTACGGATTTACGAAGCTTTTCCGTTCTCCTGTTTTTTAATTTTTTGCGAAAAGCTCCAAACCTGTGAAATTTCATCAATATTTAATCTCCTCATATCACAGCTTCGGCTTTTTGACCACCAATCAGAACTGAGAGCTTTGCTTGGAAAGTGACCCAGAATCCACATTGCCAGACAAACTATCCAAATCAGTTTTGACAATTTTTGGAAAGAGCAAGCAGCATGAACGACATAAGACCCAGTTTTTTTTGTTACTTGTACTCAAATAAATTTTTACACTTGTACAAATCGTATTGTGATATTCAATTTGTCCTTTCCAACAGGTAGTACGCTGTACCATGTACCTAGAGAGAGCAATATTCGACTTAACATTTCACGGTAGATGAAACGTTCAGGAAATTATTTTTTCGTTGAGTTAACAATTTCCTGACGTGCTTGTAGTGATCGTATTTATGTATTAAATAAATATGGTCATAAACCGAAAACACTATTTGTACATTTGCCAATTTAATTTCGAGCAAAAGATACCATCCTAATGGTTTGTTACTACTTTGTTACTAAATAAATTCAAATAGAAGAGATTGATTCATCGTTCCCATTTAACGATACCGAATATAGTTTAAGGCTCTCTTTGATATGATGAGGCACTTGTTGTTCGTCACGTACGGAAATAACAAAAGTGATACAGAACGTGCAACACTGCAAAAGAGCGAACGTTAAAATTACAATCGAAAGATGCTACTGGCAAAGAACCACTGGACGAGCTGCGGAGAACACAGCTAGTGACTGCAGCGCTAACACTGAAAACAGGGTATGCCTCAAACAACTTCTTTTCTGAAAATCAAGCGTGGCTTTTTTGCAAAAGCATTATCGTCCCTCCGATAAAAAGCATTGCTTCAGTTAGTTTGACATGGGTAGTAGCCAAAAAATAGTGTTCGGAAATATTTTTGCTTTAAACAGCGTAAGCTTGCAGTGTATTTTGAAACGTCAGGACAAATATTTCTTGATTTTTTCCCACATTTTCAACTATGTCTGTATGTTACAAGATAAAACCCAGCCCTAGAAAACACTCTTTACTTTGTTTCTGTGCAAACAACCTGACCCGTAGTTTTCTGGGAACAGAGTCTGAAAACTTTTACCAAGAAAACTTCTTGACAGAAAACTCAATGTATCTCTGGTTAGTGTGCAGCAACCGGGAAATGGTTTTCCAGTGTTTTCCATCTTCGCTTCGACGAACCTGACATCACAAACAAGATACTGAAGAAATAAAACTTGGCACATGGCAATATCACGAAAATTCGTTTTTGTTTGTACTATCTTTCAAAACACTTTTAAACAACTTGTAATAAACATTGTTCTTCCAGGTGTGTTTTTAGAGAATGGTATTCATTATAAAGGTATTTAAATCTATTCGAATGTCCTAAAAGAAAGCATTATGAACCTCGCAAATCTAAGAAATCCAATGTTGTTCAGGGTTTACAAATTATGCAATTCACATGGTTTAGATACTACACATAAAAGAGAGCTTTAACTGTTGCCTCAGAAAATAACAGTCTGCTGGACGATTGCTGCACTGATAAATGCACGTTTCATTAGGACCGCAGAAGCCCATATATCGGCAGAGACTATTTCGGTCATAACTCACCACACGAAAGGGCTAGAGAGGTGTTCAAACCACCTACGGCTTCGGCAAGTATTCTGGTTTAGATTGAAATAAAAATGTGTCAGTTTTGTGAGGAGTTGTCTGTGAGTGATGTCACAAGTGGGGGTGTTTTTGCATTTTTTTGGTTGATGTTACCTCGCCCTGGGTGACAACCCAACGAGCCAAGTTTGACTCAAGTTTTATGGGAAATCTAGGATATCATCCGAGTCTTTTGAGCCTTTGATTGACTTTCTAGCATATCTGGAGACAAAATTATGGCCCCAAAGCCAAAAATTGGTAAACATTCTACCCTCACAACCGTAAACCCTTGGAACAACAACAACAATTTTATTTTATTTTTACCTCAACGCAAGTACACTTGTCAATACAGACACAGTGAGGCCGGGAGGCGACGAAAAGACACTTCGGTCATCCCGTCTGCCACCACCCAAATACATGTTTTCAAAGACCCTAAACCAACGCGTTCACTAGCCCTGCGCTAACCAACAGAAGCGAATATTACACCCACGGCCATAACTCGCCAGCAGATTGAGCTAGAAAGCTGTTCAAATCCTCTAAAAACTCGTGAAGTCTTTCAATTAGAATTTTAAAAAAATTACGTTTGGGATGTCGTTTTTTTCTTGTGTGACTTGATGAGAGTATGTTCGTGCATATTTTGTTTACATTTGGATGACGTCATCATCCCCTGGGAGTCAACCAAACAAGCTGATTTTGTGGCGCAAAGTTTTGTTGGATTTTAAGTTATAATACGAGTCTTTAGAGGATTTGACGGACTTTCTAGCGTTTCTGGTTCCAACATTATGGCCAAACTTCCGCAGATTAATTAGGGAAATTCCCAGTAATCTCCTGAGAAATTCCTGAAATATTTGGAATTTTTTGTTATAACGTTTGAACCAGAAACGCTAGAAAGTCGACCAGGGCTCTAAAAACTCGTAGCCTAGAATCCAAAAAACTTGGAGTGAATAAATCGGTTCATTGGTTCGGCGATAATGTCATACAAAAACTGCAAAATATACCCCAATTCTGACATCATCGACCAAAAACCCCAAACCCAAAACTTAAAATTATTTTTTATTCTAAAGTACAAGACTTCACGAGTGTTCAGAGGGTTTGAATAGCTCTCTAGCTCAATTTGCTGTCGAGTTATGGCTGGTAAAAATTGGCCGTGAGAGGGTAAATCATAGCTTTCATGCAACTTTTTGAATTTTGTCAAAAATGTTTTTCTAGCCATAATTTTGTTCCAAATATGCTAGAAGACCAAACAAGTGCTCTAAAAACGCGGATGTTAGCCTAGTTTCCAAAAAAGCTTTAGCCAGAAAATGGTTCGTGGGTTGGCGGCCAGGTAAACTTGGCCACAAAGCCGAAAACATGCCTGATTATGACGTCACCCACAAAAAAGACCAAAACCAAATTAAAAAAAAATTTAAATCGAAACTAGCAAGCTCTCCGAATCCGTAGATGCTTTGAACACCTCTCTAGGTCTATCACCTGGCGAGTTGTGGCTGAAATAGTCTCTGACGATATATACTACTGCGGGGAGTAGGTTCAGTACAAAATGCTTAGAGCTGCAATACTGGGTACAGAGGTGTAACGGGGGGCAAGGGGACGCACTTACCCGGGCGCCGAATGACTGTGGGGGGCGCCAAAAAGTCCCGGAAATGTCACCAGTACTCTCTTCAGTGCAATACGTTTGCTTCTGAAACACCTAAGGTTCAAATATGGCGGCGTCAAACTTGCTTCTTGTCCCGGGCGCCATCTAACTTCGTCACGCCCCTGGTTGCATAGCGTGGAGTTGTTGCACTTGGCGCTAAGGTGAATCTGATGCCTCCGAAGGGAATGCCGATGCATGCATGTTGGTCTGAATCTGTTCGAGCCGGCAATATGTGTGATAGCAACGCCGAGACCATGCTTTTGGCATGGTTCGGCTAAGCGTTGACCATCCTCATTGACTGATCCTGCGCCATGTGGACCAAGAACGCTATTCCATGTTATGTGGCTAGAGCCCACATGTGCTTTTGTAGTCCCCAGTAAGGGAGTAAGATACTTGTTGGAGTGGAGGTGACATAGTCCCCAAATGACTGCATTTTTTGGAAACTAGGCTATCACTCCAACAAGCATCTTATTCTACTCTACATTTCGCCGGGTTTCTCATAAGGGAAGGCTAAGAAAAATGAGTGGATGGCCGCTAGCTTTCGTTTCCGGATGATGAAACAGAGATCAACATTGGGCCGCATGCAAGTTCTGCGCCTTTGAAGCGTGGATTCAAACTTACCATCTGGATGAACGACTATACTATTTCAAACGCCCACAAGTCATGTTCTGTTGACCTAGAAGTACAATGCGGTTTAATCCTTTGCGAGCGTGCATATGGTTTGCACGGGAACAGAGACAGACGTTTTTGCGTTAAAATGTATTATTTTTCTGGTTCTGCGATAATTTCCGTAAAAGAGTTTAAGCCAGAGCTTTGCAGATGTGGTGTATACTGGAATAAGCTCACGTCATAAGCAGGGTTGCGGAGTCGGAGGTAAAATATGAGACTCCGACCTTTCCCAAGTTTCCGACTCCTAACATAAAGGGAATGATGCTCGGCTGTTAAAATCAATGGAAATCGTGGTAGGGGAAGTGCAGGACCCATGGAACACGGGGACCGAAGAAACATTTAAATTACTCCCCAGCTGGTGACCATATTCTCTTGGTATGTGGTTGTGAATATTGTATTTATGGACAACAGTGTTGTCCGTTAACAGGAAGAATCTGTGTCGATCTGAAAAAAATTTAAGCACTTTTTTCGTTTCTGAGGCATCAAAGTAAACTATTTTGCAATCGTTTAGCAATTTCTTTGTCTATCATAATTTCAATGTAGAAAGTTCCAAACGTTTCCCAGGATAGGTTGGCAGTTTAAAAAATACCTCAGAGAAAATGGGATTTATAGGTTTACGATGCAGTGAAAAATCGTGCACTTTTTCAAAAATGGGTGTTGATGGGACCAATGGAACACGAGTGTTCCAACACGATGGTTACTTGAGGTGTAACAAAATTCCTTCACAAAGATCCCTCCTAAGGTAACCTTGACCAATTTGGGCAAAACGAGTTGGTGCATGTAGGTTCACTAGTAAGCCACGCCAGCAACTTTTGACCGAAGCCAGCACGGGAGTAGATCACACGAGTGCAAGCACTGACGATGCAGATCAATTTGGCGCGAATGGCTCCTGTTCAGCTCTTGGTTTTGATTGAGAAACAGGCAGGAGTATGTGTGACGCCTTCTCCGTCAGAGGAAAGTAATTGGAGCCAGAAAGGGCATGCACCTTGTTGTGTGTGCACTTGTGGTGAAAGGTCAATCATTTTTTCGAGGATGATGAACCTTGTGGTTCTCAGTTCCGCATTGAAGTTTCTAGAACTTTGGCTTAACCAAAAAGGCTTGCTCTTGTTGTGCGTGCACTTGCGGTAAAAGGCCAAAGCATTTTATTGAGGACATAAACTTTGAGATCAGACAACGCTGTGGAGCCTGTCCACCATCAAAACAAAACAAAACCAGGTTCACGTGCCAACTGCTTCTTCCCACATATATGCAACACCACGAGTTGAAACTGGAAAATAACAAAACTAATTTAACTGCTGAGGGGCATCGACTCCACAACCTTCCGGTTCCTTCAATGCCCTGGCGTCCTTGCACTAATTTGCGTTTTTTCTAGCTGAATATTATTTATCGCCAAATAAAATCAACCTAACTCAACTGCCAACGATGGGGAGCACTTGTCTGCATTGATCACTTTCAAGTTTTCTGCAACGATTACTCACACCCCTGGAATACTAACCTCGGGTGATTTCTACCCAGAGAGGAGTGGTGGCCACGTGGTCCCTAGGTGAAAATCACCGACGTTACGGTTAGTGTGAGTTCGGGGTAAAAATCACCCCAAATTATGGTTAGTGCGAGGTCGGGTGAAAATCACCCTACGTTATGGTTAGAGTGAGTTTTTTCTTTCCCTGTTGATGCCTTGACATTGTAAAATTGACAAAACTCCACTCATTTATAGTTTTTATATTTCAATTTGGGGTCTTAGCTCACCAAATCCCCGCTGTGACGACGGGACTGGCCTATGTGAGACATGAAAGTCAATAGCAGTTCCACGATCAATCTGATTGCCCAACAATTGTCGTAAAGTAGTTGCCCATTTTGGGCAAGTTTACCTTATGTGCCTGATTTTCGTAAGAAATGTGACCATTTTGGGAAATGTTGATTAATGTGGCTGAAAATTGCAATGAAAATAGAAAAATTTCATGTCTTATCCTAATTTACTTCTATTGGAGATAGAATCACAATAAGTTCTGTTTAAACCTTAAACCAACCACCAATGACGTCTACGGGCGAAATTTAGGGATTTTTCTTTACTTTTCCGTTCATTTGCTAAGAGCACTTCCCACATTTTTGTTTGGAAAATTTCTTTTGTTCTTCATCATATAAAAAGTTTTCCAACATCAACACGTTGTTTTTTTTCTGAGTAACCAAGCACTTACAATTATACTATCCATAGAGCGGTGGTTCTCAACCCTTTCATTCAACGTAGCTAAATCCAGACTAACGACTTTGTTAGATAGCCGCACTAAAGAAATTTTAACACAAGTCATTTGACACGTTTGTTTTATTGAAGAACGAAGTCTGTTACAGACAATTTTAGAGGTTTGGTTGAAAGTCTGCTGAGAGCCGCACAAAAGGTGCTTGGGGAACCACATGCGGCTCTCAGAACAGTGGTTGAGAACCACTGCTATAATGTAGACAGTAAGTCAAAAGAAGTCTCTTCCTCATAGTTAGATGAAGGTAGAATTTTAAGAGGATAAAATTAATCCATTTTGCGGCCGACCAGGGATAATGCACAATTCATGCGACCCGTGATAAGAAATAGGTTCCCCACCCCTGGGTTATTGCAACGTGTGAATGTACGGTTTGTACTGCGAAAGATTTAGAAACACGAATGTGGACCACTGAATGATGGGCCGAAAATTTTTTGTTGCTCCAGGTAACCACACGAATATTAATTGAAATTCACTCACACGAATAATTTCGTTCAATGTAAACATTGCAAGATTCGTATCCAAAGCCTCAACAACGACAGTTTGATGCTCCTATCACAGTAAGTTACAGAATCGTTTTCAATACAATTATGTAATAGACCAATAATTCCTATCTTAGAAGAGTTTAAGAGATATTAATCTGCGGAAACAACGATAGAGTTCATATGACCTTACTTTTTCCAACAAGGATATTTCAATAATGAGATTAATTGCTTCTCAAACATTTTGTGAGCTAACATTCATTGATAAAAACGCGTAAAATTAAAATTTTTGCAAAGATCCCTTAATACTAACACTTTCGGAGAATCGTCGATCGAAAACCTGTTATCTCGTTTTTCGTGACGTTTATTCACCATAATAAGCAGAAAATTTCGCAAAGCAGCCTTACCTCAACCATCGAAGGCTTTTCAGAAATCAAACAGGTGTACAAACGAATCGTAATTTCATTTCGGAAAAGAACACCTTGTACGTTGCACCTCAACAGCGATGTTAAAATACCAGGTGGTGCCTGTTAAATAAAAATGGTTACAAACGTGTCTCCTGCTGACATCAGAAGTGGCTCAATACCGCAATCCAGGTTGTAAATCGGATGGGCATGACAGTTGATCGATGTGGTAAAAAAAGGTGTATGGAATCATCAAAACAAACAAAATTGCAGATTGGGAACTGGAAATAGTATTTTAACACCTGCCCCTCAAACAAATTATATCAAAATTGCGCTATCTTCAAAACAATTTAAGCAAACAAAAAGTTTTCACACATTTGTGTGCTAGTTTTGAAGGAAATCGGACGATATCAAATCCCCAATCAATTTTCAATTACTTCGACACATTTTGTTTACTTTTTCTCAAATGTATTAGATTCATCATAACAGGATGTTTTTGCCCCGCGATGTTCCATATGAACGCATTTTTGTCTATCGCCAAAATTAAATACTGTGTTGTGTTCAGTACTTCTGACAACGCATTAGATTGGCAAAAATAAGTTGTGCATAAACTTGGTGTTTCACCAAAGATAACTTTAATGTTTGCGACAAAGAAGTGCAACACATAATTAAATTATAGACTTTTTCACATTTTTTCAACTACTTGTACTTTTACTGATTGCGCAGATTTCCACAGCTTCGCAAAGAAACTGTGATGATGTATTAGTTATCTTAAATAACTGCGTAGGCTCTATATATGGAAAAGTAAACAAGTAGCAAAATGAATACATTATAAATCATTCTAAATTTAATAAACTACGTCGTGTTCTGAACAGAAAAGCAAAGCACCAACCACAAAGTAAGAATGTGAAGAAAAAAACTTTAGTTTGGTTTAAATAAAACACTTAAGTGAAACCAAAGCGTGACAAATCATTATGAACCCTCAACCTGATAATTGATTCCATAACACGCTTGGAGATAAAAAGTTGCAGTTGACTGCAGAGCACCAGCCGGGACGGAAATATGACATCCTAAAATTTTCATTTCTCCGCCTTGAGGTCCAATTAAAAATGTATTTACCTGAAAAATATTAACATCTGTCTGTTCAAGCGATCAGAAAAACATTAAAAGACTTCATTTTGGCAGATATAATCAATTGTAAGTTGTTTTTCTCTACCAGGGACGTAGTGCTGACAAAAAAGGTGTGGGGACGCACCCAAAATCTAGCCATTTTAAATAGCTTCAAACTCATTTGAAAGCAAAACGTGAAAAAGGTGTGGGGACGCCGTTCCCACGCATTCCCGCCCCACTGCACCCCTGTTCTCAACTAATATGTAAAGCAAATCTATTAATTACAGTTGCTTTCAAGTGAGTAAAATTTTTCATGAAATTTTTTTAGAATAAGCATAGCACTAAGCAAAACAAAAACTGCATACTTAAATGGTTGAAAACGAATAAGGCAAAATTTTTGCGTTCCCGTCAGGGATTATGAGTAAGTTAGGTAGTGTACACTTTTCTACTGCCAATGCACCTCTTTATTTATTACTATCGAAAAACTTTCGTTAAACGCTTTTTTGACATTGTCTATGAGCTTGGAAAAGGCATTTGTGCAAATTGTGTTTTTTCGAGTTCTTAGAAACAGTATTGCTGTTGGTTCATATCCTTTCAGTACCAAACCATAAGAAACAGTTACTGTAGTTAGGTTGTAAAAATAGAAATGCGGTGAAAGCATTTCTAAACAGATTTGTTATAGGAATCAAGGTTCCATCATCACTCTAAGAATTGCGTGAAAGAGCATAACAGAATCAAAAAATACTACGGGAAAGACATGACTGTCACTGCCTGAGAAATTTACCAAAAAGAAGCAAGCGCCCACTTTTAACAGAAATATCGAGTTAAAAATTCAAAATTTAAGAGAATGATGAAATTCAAAACACGATAATCCCCAGTCGGATGACGACAGTGAAGGTAATGCTGCTAAGAATACTTCTAGTATTAGATCATTTTAGAAATGCAATCATTCAGTACCCTGCTAGACAATTTTTGCAAATGAAATTTAAGTACAACTATTGTTTTTAACCTCACTTACTACAAAATATTCATTTTGATTCAGAACAGTTCCTAAATGAGACAAGAAAACAATTGCTCTTAGTTACCTGTTTCGACATTCACATGATGTTGCACAACGAATCAGATAGGTTTACTTAGTTTCAATTGATTCGGTTCTTAACAGAATTAGCGTTAACATCTGATTTACTCATAATGTTGAGCTTCAATTTTTGTGCAAAACTGCCTGTATTAAGAAATTGAATGAAATTGGAAAGGAAGTTTCAAACTCGTTGGTCGCATGGGCGTCGTGAGGATTTTCTCCAGGAGTTGTCCAATAGTGGATTTTCAAGGGGTAGCCAGAAATGTCTTTCCAGGGGGCCAGAAATGGCGAAATTGCATTTATCCCACTCGAAACTAAGAAAACAAACTATTTTGCTGTAAACAGGAAAATGTCAAAATCCAGGAGGAGGCCAAGCCCCAGATGTACTCACTCCGGCGCTCATGGTTGTTCCCTTGTACAGTAGTTACTATCAATAACAGTTAATTTTTCCCCACCTGACTGAGCTCCTGACTTTCGTAGAGAACTTTATTTATAGTCCCAGATTGTGAAGATGGCGGTGAGTTTGAAGGCAGAGACGAATGCCACTGTAGTAACCGGATGAAGCTTCACTTGACGACATATCTTGAACTGGTTCTGGAATGGGTGTGAGTCCAAAAAGACGTTTGAACATTTTACGTTGATTCAAGGCTTTTGTGAAAGTCACTGTCTTTCTTCAGAGATGTTTTGAAACTCAACTGTTTGGGAAGCTTGATTTGAATATATTCTTTCGGCAAAACAGGCACGATTTTCTGTTGATCCACAATATCTGTTCGTGCGAAATCTTCAAGAAATCTGACTTTGCCGAATGCAGGTGTTGTCAGTCAAAAAATGATGTGATACTTGCCAGCAATCTCAATGCAGTTGTTGATATTTGTTTTGTGAGTGATCCTCGTTCAAAATTTCAACTACTGAACAATGATTTGATAATTTGTTTGTTACGTTTTTGACAATCCTAAATATTCGGTGCTGCACAGTGTACATGCATTTAACGAAAAAAATAAAGGTGAAAGGTTAACCATTTATTGCGGAAATTCACAGAAAACAATGAGCAAACATTTCCAAACGATTGTTTGATTGAAACCTCTTTTGCAGGCTTGCGCAATTTCCGACTTGCGAGTCGCTTGCTTTTGGCAAAACGCCATTGTTGCTACCCTCCAGTGATTTGAAGTCATTGCAGGTTCAAACAACACGATGTGTAATCTCATTTTGACTTTACAATAATACCTATGATCTGTGCTTGCACGCATGGAGCGAATATTATCAATAATATAATTTATTCTTCTCCCTTCATGCGATGCATAAAAGTGTTTTTTTCCACAATTCGTGCGCATTGTCAAACTTAAATAATTGCTGTATCTATTAATGGCGCAACAATCAACGTTAAGCATTATTTGTCCCTTACTGGCTGGCTCATACCTGTACAGCAGAGATGAGCAATGGACTGGATCCGGACTACAACGATTTTGTTTTAGATTTAGATATGTTCCGGAATGTACATCGCTTCACATTTTTAGGATCTGGACCGGATTTGAACTGAGGTAATGGAAAGGAATTGCGGAAATTTTTGTTGCTGAAAAGCTGGATCAGTGTATCTTGGTGAATGTAAATATTTAGCTAAACCGGAAAATTACTCAACACAGGCAGTAAGCTTAGTTTATGAGGTTCTAGGAAGGCGAAGGGTTGAATATAGAATATTTATTCCGCTCTTGGGCATTGTTCCTAGCCACCGTTTGTGTTTTTTTCTATTCTTGTTTTCAGTGTCAACATTTTGTCTTATGGCTTCTACAAGAATGAAGATGTGTTTAAATACACGAAACTAGTTTGCCTGTGCAAATAAATTGTGATGGATTCACTTGTGTACGCCACTATTTACAAATGAAGTTGTGTTTTGTTAATTTTTTGGACTTGGTTTCAGTCTTGGACCATGCATATAAACATGTTTTTGGATTATTGTTGGATCTGGCCTGAGCATTAAAAATTCGGAGCAGAATCTGGATCGTTCAATATGACATTCTGCTCATCTCTGCTGTAGGCCTTGCCTGTGGTGAGTAATTCTTCGGTTTAACTAGGTAGCTACGTTCACCAAGATATGCTGACCCAGAATAGACAAGAAATTAGTTTTTTCGTATCAAACGCAAGAACACCGTGTCTTATTTGTCGAAACGTGGTTTCTGTTCCGAAGGAATATATAACCAGCAGTGCCATTTTGAAGTGAATCAACTGATTCTCGATGAATTAGAGAATTAGATGCAAATGAAAAGAGCATGGAAGCAGAGAGATTAATGCATTTTCGTCACTCAGAAAATATTTTTAAGCTAACGGGTTATGATTTTTAGTGATAACCGAGTTACTGAAAGTTCTACTGCAGGTTTGCTGTGGAATCTGCTTGCCATCGTCTGCTTTGTTAATTTGGTGACGGTCTGGATTGCACATTTGGACATTTCAGCAGTAGGTCTGCACGAAGGTGACGCAGTGGAATCAATAAGCACATGCCAGAGTTAACACAAAAGGAAATTAATGCACCAGGAAAAATTAAATAAACCGAGATAAAGGTTGTTAAAAGTGCTTGCTTAGTGCAGTTGCTTTTATTTGTCCGAGAGATATCGTTAAGTTTCAAAGCGCCAGTCTTTCTCGTACATCCGTGCAAAGAAGAGTAGAAGGTAATGCGGCAAATTTAATTGGTCAGTTGCAGGGGCGCACGCAGGAATGTTTTAAGGGTGGGGCTGATATTTTGAGAAAAATATTTTGCTCTCACTGAAATTCAGGCTACTTTATTTACTGTAACATTTATGTTATATATGCTATTTCAATTTTAACACATCAACACTTTTCTTGACCAGGTCCAGCCGCGACTTATTTTTTCTTTGCCCGTTTTCCCCCGTTACCGTGATTTTGTTAATCTGTTAAAGTACGATACGATGTAGTGTGGAACTTCTCTGCAAAATTTTGACATTGTTTTGGAAGTTTGTAACATGCTCAGTATCCCGAGATACTGTTTTTGAAAGCACTCTTATGGTATATAGTGGCATTACTTCATACCACTTCCAGCAAATTCTGGTGTCTCAGTTGGCCATTATTTGTCACGAAATATTATCAACAGCACTTTTCTCAACATCGCAGACAAGCAAAATGCCCTGCAGTACCACTACAGATAGTAGAATTATCTCACAGCCACACTACATGGTTGTTGGTCAATACCAAAAGCAAAATATCTTTGTTAAATCACCAAAACAGAATTGAAGCAACAATTTCTACACATACTCGTAAAAGGCAGCACAAGAGTTTGCGAACTGTTAATGTATCATCTAACATATTCGAGGCAGTGGTAGCAAACAAAACTTAGCCGACATATCACTAACTTTACAGATAAATGCGCAAGGTACAGACAGATGCCGTCGTAGAAATTTTGAAATGAGAAAATGGACAGTGACCGATGCTCTTCAGGAAGCTCTTGGAGCAACCCATGCATGCTTATTTGGGCCACTAAGCACGTGACATCTTCACTCTCTTACAAGCAAACCTTTAGGGCAAATGGAATTGCAGCGATAGCACCAATACATTAGTTTCTTAAGTGTTGGTCTTTCCTATTGGGCAATGGCCAAAGTAGTTGCTGGTCGTACAATATTCATTTAAAATCTTTCGCTTTAGTAAAATAATCCCTTTCACAAATTTTGTATATGCTGATGCACGACATCAGATCTGCGATTACTGCTGGCTACAAAGTCATTCATAATTTTTTCTCTGTCGATATGGCGGTCTTTGTGTATGGAAAGCAGTGCAAGTCCTGTCATTCGCTCATTTCCAATCGACGATTTTAGATAGGTTTTGAGACGTTTCATGGTGTTGAAACTGCGCTCACTTGTAGCAGTTGATACAGGAAGAGTGCCTAAAATCGTGGGCAATATGTAGACATTCGGATAAATGTCAGCATGGCAAGCACAGAGTGCCTCGATGACATTAGAAGGTACAGTGCTAACATCTTCCTTCTTCCACTTATTTACCCAACGCTGCACTTCAGGAACAACCGCTGCTCTGGGACCAACATCTTCCTGATATATTTCCAGTAACCTTTCTAAATCTTGAGCAGTATTTGGCGAAGCATCGCAATACTTAGGTATCAAACCCAAAAGACTTCGGCACTTCTGCTTCTGATCGAAGAATCTATCCTCCATTTCCACTACTAAATGATTTCAATACGGTACAAATATGGCTTCCCGAAAAAAATGCTCAGGGTCATCAGAAGGATAATTATCTCTGAAAATTTGACTTTTGCATCGTCTGGGAATCAGTAGTGGAGCATCATGTTTTCACATTCATTTTTAGCTTGGTCAAATATTATATGAAAAGCGTTTTCGCAATTGCTTCTCTTTTGTCGGAGAATATCCAGCACACTATCAACGAGCTCAACCACTGCAAATATATCCAATTCTTTCTTTTGCAGCAGTTTTGAAACAGGCAGGATTATACCAGAAGTGTGTTGCATAACCAAAGCCGCGATTAAAATCCGTGCATTTCTGTACAGAATTGAGCAAAGTTGCTGCTTTGGTCGCAACCTCCACTTGCATGTTTTTCTGCTGCAAATCCTCAAGTGTAGAAACAACTGCTGGCACTAGTGTCACGAAAATGATGATCGAGTCATGTCTTTCTACCCAGCGTGTGGCGCAAATTATTTTCAGCTTCTGTCGCGAAGAAGCCGAGCCTGAAACTTCTCTTTCAACATTGTCTTGAAATATCGATGCGCGCTGTGCAGAACGCGACAGAAAAACGCATATGTCTGATATAGTTGCCATCGTATTTCTAATAACTGGCAACTGCGATGAATTACTAATGACCAAGGTAAGAACACGGTTGCAGCAAGGAGTGTACACGGTCAAAGGGTACAATTCTTTTAATCTAGCGTGGACACCACGATATCTTCCGCTCATATTACTTGGGCCATCATAACCTTGGTCACGCATATGTTCCAGATTAAGCCCTAGTTGAGATAGTTGGGTGAGAATCGTAGATGCAAGATCTTTGCCTGTTGTTGAAGAAACTGGAACAAAGCACAAAAATTCTTCGTGCACTTTGGTATCTTTGACAAACCAAATGGACGAACTAAGTTGCTCTGTTTGACTTACATCAGTCGTTTCATCCGCTAGTATCGAAAAGAATTTGCATTGGGAAATATCGGAAAGTATGTGCTTTTGTATGGCATCACCCATCAAAGATATAATTTGATTTTGCACTCTCCAGATTAAATATCAAGCGTTGTGGGGAGCCTTTGAAAAGAGGTCAGATGTTTGCTTGTCAGTAGCCTACACTCGCAGTCTTAAGGCAGCTTTAAAATTTCCGCATTGCAATCAGTTTCGTTCAGTGAAAATGCTCCAGTGTCTCTGCGACCCCTCAATGGTATTTCTTGGCGACCGTAAAATTCAATAGTTCTGATGATATGGAAAAAACGATTTTGATTTTCCTCGACAGCCTTCTGTCGACTGCTGTTTAAAGCATTTCGTACATCTATGGATTTGTCGGCATCTGTCTGCACAAAGTTATCGAACATGACTTCACATAATTTATGATAGTGACAGTTTTGGTGATTATTGTAATGTTCCTTTGCCTTTTTATAATTGCAGTGTGGTCCCGAAACTAATGAGCCCGGAAGTTTTGCGCTTCGACTGACAGTCTGAGGAGCAAACCCAACGCACCATTTGCAAAAAGCTCCATTGTAAATATTACTGTACGCTAACCATGTAAATTCATTTAACCACTGCTTCTGGAGACTTCGATTTTGAGCACCAACTGTTACATATGGAAACGAGAAACCTGAAGGAGGGGACCAGTAATTAAACAAAACCTTTCGTCGTTCAGCATCAGTCAGTGCAACTCCAAGGAAATTATTAATAGCATTTTCACAACTGAATACTTGACTGGCAGACTCTGAGCATGAGCTAGTGTCATTTCTATCTCTTTTGCAAAAGTCTTTTGACGAACTCCTTTTCCGCTTGCGTTGTACAACTACAAACGTATCCATTTTTCCTCGTACTCTTCTGACTATCACGGTACCCGAAATTCGAATTACAGGAGGAACAACTCCAATCGTAACGCATTGCGCAACACATGCAGTGTTTCGTCATAGCATGTATGAAGCGGCTTCTTTCAATGCCATTATGACTCATGAATCGCAAAGTCTTTATCGAAAAGCGACATTCAGCGAGGGTTTCCTATCGTCTTGGCACGATTTGCTTATTGCAATTGAATTGTAATACTCGCAACGTAACAAGGTAACATATCACTACACTACTAGCTATAATCGAAATCTTTATATAGTTATGTATACATGTGCGTAATTGTTTTGTGTTTTAACAAATGTCAGCAACAAAATTGTGTTTAGGCGATTTCCGTTAAGGGAGGGGGACTTTATACCCCTCTGCCCCTCCCTCCCTGCGTGCGCCAGTGACCAGTTGAAACCGAAGGATCAGAAATTTTCTTTATATTGCTTGACTTTTGAGGAAAGCACGGATCACATGTGCTCATGAGAAGCATACGGTTTAATGCTTGTAATGGCGTCAGTGAGCTTTTTGCTTTAACTGAGAAGAGTATGCCAATATAACGGGATAGACGCAGCACTTGACAACATCATAAACAAATAAAAAGACAAGTGGCGAAATTTGCTCAAAACAGTGATCAATCGCATAAAATATTTAGCATCACAAACGCTTGGCACTTAGAGGTCACGTAGAAGATTTCGTAGCTTTCAGCGATGTAAGAATCGGATTTTTTGTCCCCTATCAAGCTCATCGCGGAGCGTAATCCAATGCTACGAAATCACCTCGCCCGCGCACAAGCTCACCTCAGTGCCGTGTTTCATTTATCCCCCAGAATCCAAAACGAATTTATTGGAATTATCGCTGAAAATGTTAAAAGCGTGTTGTTACGCTCCAACCCTGCTCATGTAACACTTATAACCTTACAAATTGGGTGACGGATGCCAAAACTGAAATTAGCGTTTCAGAAGCACAGGTGCATATTTCAACAACTCAGCGATTATTTTCTAGCTCATCGGACATGAAAGCACGAACGTGTTGTATTTCTAATATATGTATTCCTTTAAAATAATTATGTTTTCTGTGGGAAGTCCGCAAGTTAACTCTTGCCAAAGTGGCCAAATTGCTTTTGCAGGTGCTACTGAAGTTAACAATGAACCGCCGCGTCCCGAAGCTTGCTCGTCCATCAAATGCCAGACTTTATGCTAAAATGGCATAGGGGTCCAGATGTTGCACAGCAGCACTGATTTTGTTATCACCCTCCAAGGGTGACACCAAGACCACTGCCAAACTTGGCATCGTGCCCCTCCCTTACTCAAACATTACAAAACTTACGTATATTTTGATAGCATTGCTCGACAGAACGCTTCGAAAAATTCTACTACTGCAGGAAGTCGGTCAATAAGTGTGTTTCAAGTCTTTTCAAAATTTTGTTGAAAACTGGCATGGCCTGATGTGGCTGGCGTTACCTGAATAAGGTTTTAAAAACCAAGTACTATGATACCATGTTCGACACCACACCCGACGCTTGTCATCGTGAACAGATGTCTCAGATTATCCGTTATGTCGATGTTGACTTTGTTACCAAGCATGTAGAAGTTCGGGAATCTCTTTTAGGATTCGTGCAAGTTTACTTCATAGACGCAAATTTATTGTGGATTTTATTAATTATTCATACATCAGCACGCGAACCATTGCCGGTGGCCCATCCCAATGTTACGACAATGTTGCTGTCGTGTCTGGCCATCTAATGGGTGTCCAAAGAGAATTATGGATAGAAATCCGCGGGCCATATTTGTCAACTCTGATAATCATACCTTAAATCTGTTTGGTGTGCCCTATTTTTCGCAAGAGTTAGAGGTAACCATGATTTTTCGTGCTGTTGAAAGGCTTTATAATTTTTTTGCAAAATCAGCCCAGCCTTGGAAAAAAATAAAAGATTTTAACCAGAGTTGTATAATCGGCCGGGCTTTTCGGGTTGGGCAAGGTTCGGGCATAAGTTTGTCAGAATGTTTCTGGCCGATTTCGGGCTTGCATATAAAATTTTTTAAAGCAGTCGAGTAACGGCAAGTTTCTTTCATGACGTACATTTTTTGCGAATTACAAACTAATATTTTTTGCAAACGTTTCAGCAAAACGTATTCGTTTTCTTTGGATCATAAAATTGGGATAGACTTAACAGTTTAATCAACACTAAAAAAGCCTTTAAAAACTATACATGTTTTATTTTCAGACGTTTCGGATTATTCTTGATTCATCTTTAGTCAAAAAACGTGTATGGTTTGAGGGCTTTTTTGACTGAAGATGGATTAAGAATAATCCTAAACGTCTTATAATAAAGCATGCATAGCTTTTTGAAGGCTTTCTTAGTGTTGATGAAACTGTTAGTTTTCGCAGCGTTGTCCTACCAGCAACGGTTCACTGACTTCCACGGGTGTCACTGAGGTCAATCCGAATGATTTATTGCCTGGTGGAACTTCACAAACAAATCAGGTCGAATCCCTTCCTGAAGGGATCACTGCGCACTTCGGTAGTTAAGTCTTGATAGAATGAACAACCGAAGTGAAAATGAGTCACTTGCGTCTAAGGGGCTTCTTTTCTCATCGAATTCCCTAATGTGCGACAACCACAATTCTTGTTCGTGCATCAAACATGTCATATTTATTTTTCACAAAAAAGGACGTATTTGCCACAAGCACGCACATTCTTGTGTTTGGCACACGGCTGGTACAAACAACGCATCCCCACTTTGGGTAATTACCCTCCTTCTTACTCGAAATACATAAAAGTTATTCATATTTCGAAAAGACTGCTTGTCAGAGCTCGTAGAAGTAATGAGCTGCTGAAAGAATCAAGTGCAAACGATTATTCTAAATATGTCTACAATTTAATCAGAAAAATGGCTTGGATGCTCTAGGGGAAGGGACCTGAGCAGGTTTAAGACAATTAGGCTTTTAATCAGCTTTAGCCAATGGAAATCCATTGTCTGGACTATTATGGCTTGTTTACGCCTACAAACCGGCTTTTCATGCCTATAGGGCTATCGTAGATAAATTCCTTTATGCCGATAGCGCCATCGTGGATTTTTCATGAGAAACACTAGATTCCACAGTATTATAGTTGAATAACAAGCTGGGTTTGTTGGAACAGAACTTTCATTCGTTACAATATAGCAAAACGCTGAAGGAAAATGCACAGCAATTAACTAGTAAACTGTAACGACATGCTGAAAGATTTACTTCCTTAACTGCACCTGGATATGCAGAGTTTTAGAAAACGCCGCAACAGCTGTTCATTGTGGGCTTGATGAATTAGTTGACCTGCTGGAAACCATGTCAACGTACGAAACATCGGAAAGAAGAGGAGATTCTCAATGTTTGCTGCAAAATATTGTTACCTCCAACTTCATTATGCTATTGGCATTTTGTTACGATCTTTTGAGTACAATTAACTGCGTTCAAAAAGACCCAACTTCTTTGAAGCATGAAAGATCTAAGAGCCCTTAAACAACTTTTTGAGCAAAACAGGGATAGCTTGTGCAAAAACGCTTTAGTCAATAGCAACGAAAAAAGCAGGATGCGGGGAGAATATGCAAGGTCCAGTGCGGAAATTCGATAGACAGGACATGAAGTTCTTACTGCAGACATGGAGTTCACGAGGGTGATGAAAACGAAATGGACAAAAGATTCAGTCGGTTAAAACGAGCTCGATGCGAAATTCGGCTTTCTGTTTGACGTTAAGCGCTTGCTAGACAATAAGAGTATGAGTAGTTGCTCCTTGGTGGAAGAATGTTGCACACTTGCCAGAATTTACAGCTCTGATTTGGATGGAATCGAAGTTTTTGTTCGATACAACGAGATTTGTGACTGCAGAATATTGGTTCAAACACGTAGGAATGATGCACAGCAGGCAATGCTAGAGCTGCTGAAGTTTTTGGTGGAATATGGCGATGGTGTTTTTACAAACTTACAAGCTGCACTGCAAATCCTTCTGACAATCTCTATGTCAGTAGTCAGTTGTGAACGCTCCTTTAGCAAAACTCAAGCTCATACTAACATACTTGCGGGCTTCTAAGTGTGAGAGCCTCCTTACTAATCTGGTTTTACATAGCATCATAAAACAAACTTTAAATAGGATTGACTTTGACAAAATCACTTACCCACTTTACACTGCACTGTCATCGGATTGACGCGTGAGCGATTCGTCGCCCTTGGCTTACCTTCGTGAACGCACTTGCGAACTCGAAATTGGGGCGTTTTTACACTGCAAGGAATTCGAAAATTTGCTTCGTGCTCTTGGCCTATGGTATTGCGAAAGCTGGCTAATAGGTGAAAATGAAAAGGTGAAAGCTGATTCCACTACAGAAAGGTGCTTTTCATAGGTGTAGTTGAAATCGCCGAGATGTGATTTTATTCAGCGTTGTTCGAAAAATAACAGCCAGCAGAGAAAATCTGAGAGAACTGCTGGGCGATGAGGTCATAAAAACCGCGTCGCATCGTAATTGCACTGTTCAAGTGACTTTAATAGAATTTGAACAGCTATACAGGGCAGGACATGGGAGTTTGTTTTTACACTGCAAAGCCACTTTGTTGATTTCAGTCAAGATCGTCAACCAGGTTCTCTGCAGTACAATACAACAGAGTGTCAAATATGAGGATTCACAGCACTTTGTAAGGCGTAAGCTATGAACAGCAGATACTGCATTTCACCAAATTGCAGTTATAACCTATTTAACAAACTTTTATAACACATTTCATGCTACTCCATGTGTTCCATTATTAACTGAGAAAATCATAGCCACATAACTGGGATACAAAGTTCAAAGTGTAGCCTATGCTGAAGTCATCCACTTCCAATAGTACATATTTTGCACAGAGGTTAAATAATTCTACTATACCAAGGTGTAATGAAAACCTATTAATCAGTATTGGGGTAATAGTTCTTCAGCCCAATATCTGATGTCTTGTAACTTACCGAATAATCTTCCAGTTTGCTCAACCGATTCAATTTTGCTGATTGTTTCCCCAACTAGGTGTAGTCAGCCTACAGGCAGAACTATTAATTAAATTAATCCGTCATTTTTGCTAAAGATTAGCTTGAATAGACTAATCTGTTCCACGGTAGTGGTTTTGGCATCAAACAAGTACAGAAAAAGTTGTCCACCTAACATCAATTTTATTCGAATCCCTTATTATCGGTTTCCCAGTCTACCTCTGCTAGTTGGATTCGCTCAATCGCATGTCGTTGAAAAAATGCGCGCTCCAGCAGCTTGGTGAGACGCTCACGGTCGTGCTTGAGTGATTTATGGGATTCCCAATCTAACACGAATCCCATAACAGTGCAGTGTAAAGTGGGTAACTGATGCTTTAAATGCTTACTAAACCTGCAGTACGAGAGCAACCACTGATACCCGTTCAAGAAGTATTCGGCGTGGACTGCGTAGAAAAAGCCGGAGGCGCGGCAGCATTCCTGGTGCCGACGAAGATCGAAGGTCCAACATACTCCAGCTGAAAGCAAGATCAGTGCCATCGAGCAACCAGCTTTCAAGAACAAGGAACTAATTAATCGTCTTTAAGGAGACCCACTGCACTACCGTAAACACTTTAGTGGTTCCCGATTGCTCAGTAGCTGGGTCAGTCCAGAGCAGGGCAGTGGCGGATCCAAACCAAGCGTTTTGGGAGAGCAGGACAGTCAAAAAGGGAGGCGCCAAAAAGGTTTTCACTTGCTTAAATACCAAAGGTTGTCTGCGACAATCGTTGGATGTCACTCAAAAGTGGATACCTTTTCTAGGCCAATAAGTGACTATTTTTGTTGGTCGAACTATGCGAATTTTCAGGAAATAACCTCAGTTTGAAAGCGCTTTATATCATTACTTCAGAAAACGTTTTAAGTGGGTCCCAAAAAGTGGGCTTCATTTTTCACAAGCTACACATACCTGGGAACACTGTTGGCGTCCCAAACAATCTCCTACCTCTACAAAATGTTTTGAAAAGGTATACCTTAAGGCATAGGTTCTCAAAGTGCTCCGTACGGAGCCCCAGGGTTCCGCGAGAAAAACCTCGGGGCTCCGCGAGCTATTCGTTTGTTTTTTTCGTTTAGTTATTAAAATACTGACTTGGCTAATTTTGCAACTGTCCAAAGAAGCAATAACGGCAGGAAATGAATCCGAGTCATTAAATAAAGCACTTCCAATTTACTCAGGAACATCAATCGGTAAGTAACAATGTGTTCTTTTGTTTTTATTTTTAGAAATTTATTGTGGGGCTCCGTAAATTATGGTCAATCTGTTCATGCGCTCCATAACACCAACAGTTTGAGAACCCCTGCCGTACAGCATGCTGCACGCTAGTGTTTGCCACTGTTTTCGCTATCCGAAGCGAGATCAGTGAAGAAAAATGTCTGAAACGTATTCCCGACCTTGTGTTGGGTTCTAAATATCTCCTTAACATCATCAATCTCTAAACTCTGGTGTTAACCTGGAATTCAGGATTCAAGACAAAATCGAGTAGTCACGACAAAAGATCCAAAAAAAATTTTTGAAGTCAAGCAACTTTCAACTTAAGTAAATTGAGCATTGAATGGAAAGAAATGGCTTTTAAATTATGGAACACTAAATTTCCATACAAAATATTTAAACTGGAACAAGATATTAATTGACGTTTAGTGTCAAATTATATTGAACATTATATTGCGTATTTAATTGTATAATGTGCTTCGTATCGCTACTGTTGAGATATCACATGTCTTTTGGCGCAACGTTTGTATAACCATATGTCTTTCGTACGGTATGCATTGCCGTATGTTTTGCACAACGCTTGCATTCACTTCCTGCTAGACCCACTTCCATTAGAAGCACATGTACTATAATGAATAAACCATGCCTCGAAAGATCGCGAAATCAACGGTCATATGATTGAGATTAATCGATTAGAAAACGTCAAAGATAGAAATCGTCCACACGAGACCGTTTGACGTGGTACATATCGAGAATGTCATTGGTTGAGATGTTCTGGTTTAGTGCGCTTTGCTATATAATGAGATGTATCTTCAGTAAAAAATCAGTTTCTGCCAACGCTACAGAAACTCACATAAAAAGCCAACGCCGCTTGTCTCTGTTAAAAACCATAGAGATTTATACTGACAGGAGCTTCTGCCATCTCTCTGTAATTGCAATATAGAGACCTTTAGAAATTTGTTTAAATGCTGTCTTAATTGTTTACGATTTTATCGGCCAAAATTTATTAAAGTGGCTCTAACAAACTTTTTACTTCTTTATGTTATTGAACTCGTGTCATAACCCCTGGCGTATTCAAATGTATTACGTTCAGTGTTTAATAAAACTGGGAAAGATATTTATTTGGTTTATGGTAAAAATTGTTTAGTTAAAGACGAATCGAACTTGGAGGGTTTCTATGCCATCAGAAGTAGCCGATCACAATGTTTAAATCTTTGTGCTTGGCTAAAGTGCACAGCTCTTCCAGGATAATTTCGTTACCGGTGCGTTTCTTGAAATTATCCAAAAACAGAGAAATACCACAATTGTTACACTGGTTAGAAGTAGAACGGCTCTTAGTTTTGGAAGTGACAACTCAAGTCCCACCATAGGACTCTAATAAAAAGCTAAATGACGATCACGTTTCCAAGCGAAACTTGTGCATTTACATGTACATGAAAAACGTATTGATTGCGTAAGCGATAATTAAAAAACAAAACGTGAATGCAAGGCATGTCCTAGAATATTACTCCCAGTTTAGGTAGCTCTGCTGGCTATCGTAAAAAACGATCTCATACTCACAAGATAGATTCACATTGGGCCTCAAAGCATATTGTCCTAAAATACATTTAACACCACTAGTAAAGGTAGATTTTCAATCAAGTGTTTAATACCGTTTCACATTTGTCGACATTGGACTGCTGATGTGAAGAAAAATCATCAATCCCACTTGAGCGGGTTATGAAAACAGTTGTGACACTGATCAACAGATGTGGAAGCAAGCGGGCTGAGACCACAAATTTACAATCAATACCTCCAAAGTCAAGCACTGGCCTCCCCATCAAATAATTTTTAATTGACTGTATACTCTTATGAAGCTTCCCGAACACGTTCAAAGCTATCCCCAATGATGTTGATTTTGTGATGAATCTGCTTCTATACAACCAGGCCAGAAAACAGAGATGAGAATCAGCCTATCATCAATTTAAAACCACGACCCTTCACCAACACCACAGTCACTAGTGAAAAAGTTAAAGTTTTCACCAGAAGAATGCTTTTCTCCTCAAATGTATCGTATGTGATGCAAACGGAATGATCTCACAACCAATAAGCTAAGCATTTTTCTGTCGGTTGTAGATTTCACTAACGATGCCAAATTTCTTTTTTCGTGGCCAGTATCAGTTGCATGCGGGTTTGCAATTGCAACAAAAGGATCAAAACCACGTAGCCATCACTTAGTCACTGTTGCGTTGCCTTTCCCCCAATTTTGGACTGCAAATATTCAAATGTTGAGCAAAAATTGTCATGACCGCGCAAAAATTATTCTTTCCACCAAGCTGTAGATAGCTAGTATCTTGCCAAAGTTTCTGTGCAAGAGCTATTGGCGTAGGAGGTGGGGGAAGATTCGGGCAAGATTAAAAAATTTCACTAAAAACTTCCCGATATATTTGGGCAAGTTGCTTAAGCAGAATCATCGCCCTGCAAAACTTTTCTATTAGCTTTCCTCACAGTGGCGCAAAAGTTCGGGTGAATTGATACTTTTGCCTCCCCAAAGTCAACCCGTATGCTTCTTTTAGAGCTGAGTACCATACCAGGTTAGTTGAGGCGCGTCGCTGCGCGCAGTAATTCTGCGTTGTCCGTGTTTATGGAGTGAGGAGGGGTACAACTGCATAGTTAGGTCATAATTTCATGTGCTAATCGAGCACTTTCAACGCATTTTTGTCACAAAGCGGCAGGTTGTTTGCTAACGTACACCTATACCTTTTTAAAAGCTGCATTATGGCTCAATCAGGGCTTAGTCCCGTGACGAAACTCATCCACTCACCTTCATGTTTCTAAAATTCGATGCAGACATGCTGTGCACTCACGGACTTTATTGACAACAGCCCTGTAACTCTTCTTTAGTTTTGAAGCCTTGTAAAATCTTGAGTCAGTTATAGGTTTATATATTTCATTCCTATTTTCATTACTGCCTTTCCTTTCGAAGCTTGCATTAGGCATTAAAGAAATAAACTAAATAAAACAGGCCAATTCCGAACAGCCCATCGGCTAGCCGGCTCGAGAACTGTGGAGTGTGTTCTTGAAAGCGACTGAGTTTGTACTTTCTGATTGCATAATGCAAGGATGGGCAGTTCTTACGCGGCAAAGAAATAACGAAACAGTGAAACTATTACGAAACAATAGAATTGTTGTTACTATTCAATAAGAGGTTAGGTAAAGTCTGGCACGTAAATCTTGACGTTGAACCTAGCCTAAAACATTGTTTAGTTTAGAGTAGTTTTTATCTCTGTCTACTTCCATGGGCACCAAAAAGGAACGCATTTATGGAAAAAGGGCGCCATTCAAGGGAACACCACAGACGTTTGTTGGAACAGGTGCCCCAAACTCCCCCCCGTGAATCAGCCACCAGAGCAGGAAGTACCAGTAATAGCATGGCTCGAGTCAATGACTGGACTCGAGTCACGTTTTGTTAGTGACTCGATTCGACACGAGTCAGGTTGAGAAACGATGTTGTGAAGACTTTAGTAACATGTTTACCGAATGACTCGAGTCACCATGACTCGAGGAGTCGAGACCCGAATCAGAGCCATTTTTACCAAATCTCTAAACATCTGATTGACAACTCCATATTTTGCACACAAAGAAATGAGCTTGTTTTGCTTCCGTGACACATAAATATTATTTTGCGCAAATTGCTTGTTTCATCTGTGTCTCTAATGGTGCTATGCCAGATTTTCCAAACCAGGTGTGTGTTGAGTTAGCGTTGCAATCTCAACATGAAACATTTCAGACTCCGGAATGCAGTAAAAGAAGTGATTCACATGACTGGGAAAATGAGTCCAGAAGACGACTCTACAGTCAGCGTCACAACTGTACTCTGGACGAACTCTGAGGAAGCCAAAGTTTTACAGAGTAATGGTTTCAGTAGGATGCATAGAGGTTGGAACAAAATGATGACTAAGACACTCAGCTCAACCGGAGCGGATATTCTAAATTGTTTACATTTGAATGTAGTGTACATATATTTTGCAAGTGATTTGTGAACTGTATTGAGAGTGTTGTAGAAATAATTCGCATTAGTAAGCCATTATGATTTAACAATAATATTGACGATATAAACAGATAAAAATGATACACACTGATGCGCGACTCCGATTCGGACTTGACGTAATCACGCGTCGAGCGCATGACCACTAGCGTAGCTGTTGCACTGCCAGCGAGGCGACAGACCCTGAACGAACGAAAGTCGGGACAGTACCTAGAGAGTTTTCCCCTATAGGCAAGAACCACACGAGAGACAGTGACGTCACGAAGTGCGCACACAATTCAGAGGTGGACAAAAAGCGGAGTTTGGAATCCGCGGAGGCGGACTCCGCATGTTTTTTGCGGATGCGGAGACCAAAAAGTTTCTTTATCTTTCGTTTCAGTGAGGCAGTCTGTAGGCTACAGCTGAACAATACCTTTACGCCCAGTCGTGGTTAACTTGCCATCGTTCACCAAACCCAAGTTGCGTTGTTTGCTCAGGGTTTTTGTGTGATTGATGGCTATTGCCAAATTCTTTCATGCAGCCTAAGCTACCTACGACGTTTTACTTGGGTTAATGCAGTACCAAAACAAGGAAGTTTTTGGCAGCCATCGATTGTGTCTCACTTAGAATTGTATCATTGTCTAAAGCAGGGGTCTCCAAACGTTTTTGTCAGAGGGCCACATAAGCTATTACACACCAGTTCGCGGGCAGGACATCTTACGTAATGTGATGGTTTCGGGATCTGTTACATCTTAACAAATCAACAAATTTGTCGTAGATGCAGGTTTTTTTTTAAATGGAAATGGTTAAGGCCCAATTCCTTTTGTTAAGCTATATTGTTAAGACACGTCTTGATGAAGTTTATCCTAACGTATTTATTGCACTTCGGATTATGCTAAACTGCTCCAATACTGTTGCCAGCGCTGAAAGGAGTTTCAGCAAATAGCAGACTATCCTCATTAGCCATGTTGTCAATCGAAACTTCATGTGTGTGCTCTCTAGATGTGGAAGATGTCATAAAGCAGTGGTTCGCAACCTTGCGTGGTTTGTGGCCCTCTTCCAAAGAAACCCAACACTTGTGGTCCCCTGCTCATCAATAGGGTTTTGCAATATCACGGCAGAGCTATTTAGTAAAGGCCTCTGCTCGTGGCCCCTGGGGAACCGCTCTGTGGTCCCCAACGGCGGCCGAGGGCTCCGGTTGAGAAACCCTGTCATAAAGGCTTTTTCATGCCAAAAGACTCGCTCCAAGTTGTTTTGATACTACTCTAAAGTGACATTGTTTATGATATTTTCATGGTTATTGTTACGTAATATTTTTAATGTGTGCCATTGTGCCACTATACAGTGATTTCTTTTGTTTTGCTATATGGCCACGGTCCGCCAGTTGAGTAGCCCTGCGAGCGACAGATTAATTACAGCGACAACTTAATCATGACGAATAATAGCGCTAACACAGCAACGCTTTAGAAATCTTTTAAGAGATCACCATTAGGGGGCTCTTGTAAGGGCTTTGGGGCGGGCAAGAGTCGGGCTACTACGGCACTGTTCATACCTATTTGTCATTGTTTGGTGTGCAGCTTCATATATAAATAAAATTGTTTGGCATTATTTCCTTAGTTTTCTAAATGAATGTGGTTTTATTACTAATACGGAGAGGTCAATGAACTGCGCAAGAAATTCCATTTTTGACTTACCGCATTTGTTTTGTTGTTTATTCAGGCAGTGCCCAGAATCTATCCCCATGCCCCATCATTAAGTCAAATATTTGGTGCTTAGAGGAAAAGTGGAATTACTTCAGGAGTTAATTACTACGATTTAGGTGTGGTAACGAGGGATTGAAGGGGGCACAATTCCCCGCGCGCCGAAAAGTCCCAATAATGTCATAAGTACTTCCTTCAATGCACTACATTTGCTTCCGAAAACCATCAGGTTCGAACACGGGTTTCCAAACTTGCTTCTTGCCCCGGGCGCCATCCAGCCTCGTTACATCCCTTGGTGTGGTGGTTCTTCCAACAAATCATAAGACTACCTTACCCAGTCACAAGTCATTGATGGGCATCAATTTTAAATAGGATGTGTTGCATGAAAACGTGAAATTCTATTTTAAAGTCATTTACCCAATTGAAGCACATTAAATCACCCGACAACTATTTTCTGCTTTTGTGGAATAACGTATATGAGTTTTTGGGAACTAAACATTGCATACCCTAACGGTGGCCAATTGGCCCCCTTCAGCTACGTTTTGCCCCCCTGGCTCAAACCTCTAGTAACGCCACTGGTAGTAACCACAAGCGAATGATCGAAATTCAGTTATTCTTAACCTACTTTCAGGAGAATGAACTCAGTGAGCGGTCTCCATTGTTGCTGGTTGCTTTACTGTTAGTTTAATGCCCAGAATTACCATCTTGTGTTTTACCTCAGTACTTCAAGGCGATGCAGATACGTGTAACAGCATGGGCATCTTTGCAATTCTGGTGAAATAGTTTTTGTAGATTTTACTTCCAATCTGCATCAGACAAACACTGTTGTTACAATCTCATTGTGTGCTTCTGAAATTGGTGCTATGTCTTCAGGTGCGTTTAGGGGAAGGTGGAGCACCATGGCACACTTTTTACTTTTTTTGTCACTGCTATTTTAATTTAAGTCCAATTGTACTCAAACGTGGTTACACAACAAAGCAACCCTCTACGTACAATATCATACTGAAACATGTCAGCACTTGCCTTCAGAAAACCATTACAACCATTTTAAAAAGGCACTTTTTTCCATTGTGCCCCATGCATGGAACACAATGGACCAGTTCATTATTATATAGGCTACTATCAGTTTAAAGTGTCAACATGTGATGCAATACAATTTTCACTCTGTTTGACCTCTTCCCACTTATCGGGCGGATTTGTGCCCATGGTGGGTGGTATTAGGGGGCTTAATTAGGCCCTCAACGTACTTTGCCATCTACTAACTAAAGAACTGGAAATTTTTACCCTTTCCTTAGGCTACTACGCATAAAGTGAGGGAATGCTATGGAGTCACAACCCCCCACTTTGTCTTACGTTTCAGCCCAAAGGGAGTTGCGTGGTCTCACAATCCACCACCTTGCCTTTCATTTCCCCCCTTTCCATAGGTCAACTATTTCATTTAGGTAGCTTCCGAGCAAAGTACTAAATTGCTAGTTGACCAGACGACAATGTGTTAAAAAAAAACAAATCAAGACTCAAGCGAATCTCACAGTAAAATCACCCTTAAATAAATGCCTTTAAACAGAGCATAAACCTGAAATGGCCTCAGATCATACATGCTCCTTATGGTGCCTTCCAATAACACCAAAAACCTAAAAATTGTCCAAGCATGCCTTGGTACAAGTGGTAATAATCACTAGAGGCAAAATGGTAAAAGATCCATTGTGCCCAAACTCTTGAGAAAGATGGCACGTACAAAGCAGACCGCACGTAAGTCAACGGGAGGCAAAGCCCCGCGCAAGCAGCTGGCAACCAAGGCTGCACGCAAGAGCGCGCCGGCAACCGGAGGCGTTAAGAAGCCTCACCGCTACAGGCCAGGCACGGTCGCCCTGCGTGAGAT
>Ga0210059_1000548_pt1 | contig 48806 bp, 26 predicted proteins | sample Ectturendosymbi2_FD_188042 | JGI IMG/M metagenome (GOLD analysis project Ga0210059, IMG submission 188042) | Ecteinascidia turbinata endosymbiont from Florida, USA - Sample 2 (SPAdes) (version 2) | ecosystem: Host-associated > Tunicates > Ascidians > Unclassified | place: Key West, Florida...
ACACATAAAATAAGGAGAGTGGATGTTTAGAAAAACGTGCATGTTATGTCAACGAACTTCGCTAAAACGTTGGTTTGGAAACAGGACTATGACGTCAAATTGTGACGTCACAAACAGCGCACACCAAATACAAATGACTACCCTATGCCACTGCATGAAACCTCCCCCCATGAAAATTTCCTGCTTACGCCACTGTGATATTGATATCCTGAGTGACCACGCAGGTTCCTTTCCAGCATGAAACCAGGTTGAAAGGCTTGGAAGCATTCTTAGGGAGGTTAACCATTACAGAAATAAAGTGTCTCTTGACACGTGTTTTATCGCCAGACTTTCATTATTCTTGTAGTAATAATGCTGCGCATTTGAGCCTCATCCATATACGCAAAGTCTTAGACCACAGTGTTGGGGTACAACGCCAGCTTAACGAAAAGCAAAGTGAGTTTGCCTGCCTTATATTTTGACGTATCAAACAACATTCCCATTTCTTCATTGCTGTGACGTTCAAACTCTGCAATCTTTTTCTATAACGATGTTTCATTCTGCTTTCCTCAGCAGACTCTGAACTTAATGCAGGTTAGTGTAATTTCCGCAACTGAAATAATGCCAAAGGAATGTAGACAGGTAATGTAAAATATTCCTTGAAATTTAAACAATTCCCATATTATTGCTAGGTGCGTAAACGAAACACTCTAAGGTTTTGGTACCAACGATAGTTTCTTAAAAATTGAACCATGGTGTCACATACCACATAAGTATATTGCATTGTGTAGTTTGGGTGCTTGCTTGATTAACCTAGACGAGATCTAGAATGCACTCTAGCGCCGGGCCCCTCGAAATCAAAGTCCGGCTGGAAACCGGAATCATTTCACCGTTAAGCTCAACATTGAAACATCCTGAAGGAAATGTTATACAGGGCTTTTACTGCTGCAGGCTGACATCGCGTCCAGGGCGCAGTTGTTTTGTTAAGAAGACGTTCTTTCAAAGGTGCTTCGAAATTACAAGCGTTGCCAGTAGCATTAACGCTACGAAGCAACAAATACTCTGTTTCAACTCTTTTCTTCAATTTTAATAAAAATGAACAAACAATCTTTTCATTTGTAATAAAGAGCAAATGCGATTGACATTCGACATGACAGGATAAGTAAGAATCTCTCAAGTCACGAGGTCAATGGCATGTCTCCATACACCGGACAAATCTGTTAGCATTGATCTAATTTCAAATGTGATACGGCACTTCATCACACTTGGATTTGTTGACAGACGGGAAGTGTTGTTCATGAACCGATCGACTGGATTAACGGATCTTGGTCCTCCTCACTGGCCCATAGTGTTGTGCTCTGCCCTAGTTTTGATTATCGTCTTCTTTTGCATTTGGAAAGGAATACGTTCATCTGGAAAGGTAAGTGTTTTTGGCAAATGAAGTCGCCAGGTTGAAAGAAGAACTTGCAGTTTCAGAATACTTTCGCAAGACGCAAATTTTGTAGTGATTTGTAGTTTGTTTGTGGGCTGTTTGTTTGTTTTTGAATTTTTACTCAAAGCATTAGGTCGCCTTGGACGTTTGTTTATGTCGCCTTGGGAATTCTCGGGAAATAAGAAATCAAAAACAATGGCAAAAATAAATGACACCCGACAAAATCGAGGCTTGTAAGTATCCGTGACCTGTTTTGATCAATTCAAAAAGCTACTTGCGAACCGAACAAATTTTCAGTCATCGAGTCTCAGTCTTGTTTATTCGAGGTAGTTATCCCTGGTGTTGGACGATGGGGATCCATGCAATATCTATTGCTACTGATTTCACTAGCTCGACGCCTCCGCTTCAGAAAACCTCTTCGCTCCCATGTGGATTTGTTATCAACTAACGGGAAACCAATAACACCAATCTCTCCAGCTTTCTAATCATTTCCGCACGTGGCCCGCAACCAGGCTGCAACCTTCCCAGAAATGCCTGGGTTCAGCTCAGTTGCCTGAGGACTGGTGCTCGCCGACTTGCGGCCAACATGAATGAATGCGCCTGCGCAGCTCAAGATTTTTGCGAATGTGGCAAGGTGCAAACTGCTCATTACATCCTGCATGATCACACCATGTTCAAACCTCCGTACCACCCGCATGAGGCAGACCATCTTGCTCTTTTGGAATATCTTGCTAAATCAAAGTTCTGACCAACATGTACTTATGTCTATGTATACTAAACAAGAAGTCTTGTTTAGCATTCAGGTCTCGATCTTGTTTTGTTTGGGAAAGTCTCAGCCTCTGATTTGACGGCCTCGACTTCAACTATTGCGGTTCGGCATGGCACAATAAACTTATCTGGTGCAGACTATCTTCTATCTCAGTTTAAACAATTTCATTTTATGCAGGCAGTCTGGGTTACAGCCACATTTCCTTACATCGTTATCGCCGTCCTCATGATCCGTGGGGCGACTCTTCCAGGAGCATGGCTGGGAATCAGTTATTACTTACGTCCAACTTGGTCCAGGTTAAAAGACCCTATTGTTTGGCTGGAGGCTGCAGTGCAGGCAAGAGCTTTTGTGAGAAGTTTTGACATAAGATTTTTATGGCATTCCTTTTTTTAAAAAAATTTATCAGATTTAAAAATTTAGGTTTTCTTCTCTCTTGGACCTGGCTTTGGAGTCCTCATTGCTTTGTCAAGTTACAACACCTTCAACAACAAATGCAACAGGTACATGTCCTGATACTCTGCCACGTCCTGTACACTATACCTAAGTATTTTACCTGTTTTTTATATTGATATTTTCAGAGATGCATTCATAGCCAGCACAGCTAATTGCTTAACCAGTTTTGTGTCGGGATTCGTAGTCTTCTCTGTTCTTGGATACATGGCTCACATTTTGAACAAACCCAGCGTGGAAGATGTTACCACACCAGGTATTCAGCTGTTTTTTCAACAATTAGAGTTTTAAACAATAGCGACTGTGAACTTTGAAAAACGTTGAAGAAAAATCAGGGAAAACCATTCTCGATCGTTTTCCCTGATTCTCGAAACGACTCGATCGAGCGGCGCTAAAAGTTGCTTTGGATCCCAGTATCTGATGATAAAATGCGAATTAAATACAGAGAATTTGAATTGCGTCAACACAATATGCTTCGACAAGATTACAGAACTTTGTTGGTGTATAAATGAAAAAACATTTTTTTAAATCAGTTCGAATTTTTGTAAGTGCTGTGCAGTGAAACATAAAACAAACAAATATTATTGCACCAAATGCAATTTTCAAAGCAAATAGCGTTAATTTCAAACAGCCTTAATTAATCGGCCAACACGAGTGTGAATATGTTAACATATGATACCACCTGCCTGCGAGTGAAATCAACCAGTAATGTGAAAAAAACGAAAATACGTTAAAGGGGGTGGATTTTTGTTCAATTTACAGCTTACAAGCAGTGGCAAGGCACAAGTAGGCAATTATTGCTGATATGATTATTTGCAAGAACAATTCCCACAACTAATGCGCATAGAGCACGCAAGTGGCTGTTATGCACAGAGGAATGTGCTTCAAAGATTACAAGGGTGTAGAGATAATGATTCAGCAAGTGCAACATGTAAATAACGTAAAATCAAGCTGGTTGATATACGCTTGATACCTCTGATGTTACTTTTTTATTTATCTCTGTGCGGCTTGTCATTTGGTCTCACATGGCAAATTTACTTGGATATCGTTTGGTTTTTGGTGTTTTAAAACCAAACTTCACCTTTTTTGGCTTGATGTAATGTTGTTCCAAGCGCTACGTCATACACTGTAATTGTAGAAACTCAACAAAAATACAGGACAACTTGCTTAAATTGGATATTTTGGATTGATAGGCAATTTGCCTATTTCAGCATAATTTCGTCGTTCCCAGCACAACCTATACGTTTCATATGAATTTAACTTTGTATCGGATTCGTTTACATCGGTGCTTTGCCTAAACCGGCGCCAATTTTACCCCGAAATAAGTGTTTTGTTCGTTTATAACCGCTCGTTGGTCTGCAAACAGCGGATATATTTCCAGAATGTAATCTTTAATGTGACGAGACAATCCTGGTTTTGAAACACATCACACAGCCAACCTCAAAGAGTAAATATTTGTAACACTGCAGTAATATTGTTTGCATTTTTCTTTGTTTGGTGGTATAAGATGTTGGGTTGTTAAAGTGATTACATAACGCTCTACAATATAACACAAACGCTTGTTTGTTTAATTAAATGTTTTATTTAGTTCTTGCAGTTTTAAGATTTTGCGATTGTTTTCAGCATGTTTTGCTGCTTCATTGATTTTTCATTCATTAAGATAGCTTACCACAGTTGCCATTATTTCATGACCGATTTTTGTGCTTTGTTTGCAAACGCGGTGTTGTAAAATTGCCCATAGTTACATAAAAGTTACACTCCCAAAACGCAAAAACGGCTCACGAAGGATGACCACGACTAAGCACTAGTTTCTCTGGAAGCACCGACCCTATAAACGATAACAACACAAAATTTTGGTGCAAGCGTCACGTGCTATTTTCAAACTTGAAGATACTACAGGTCAGTGTTGACTGTGCAAGACATCCACAGCCCATTGTTGCCAAGGCCAGATTACGGGGGGGGGGGGGGGCAACGGGGGCAATTACCCCGGGCCCTCGGCTCCAAGGGGGCCCCCCGTGATGACATTTATTTGTTTTAAATAAAATATTCGTTTGAAAAATTGTCCTGATTCAAAAGAGATACAAGAATACAACTCTATATTCCTATGTTGCATTGAGTATCATTAATGATTTCTCTGCAAGTTTGACTTACTGCCAGTTTTAGTAATCACTACTGAATATAAATATTTTTGGTTTTGTTCAATGCAAATATATTTGAATTTTGCTTGTAACTTGTCCTAAAAATCATTCTTTTGGCATGGTTTTTATCTACTCGAGCATCACACCTGCTGCACAAATGTCGCGAAAACGATATTATTTGCGTGCTAAATCAGCAAAGCTAGCTCTGCTGTGGTTGCTGTTTAGTGTTAATGATTCCGTAACTTCTTGTACCGTCTGGAGGAAGCCGCAGCCGAAGTGCAACCTTTGTTTGGTCATAAAGGGTTACTTATGGTGGAAACGTACTCTTCTTCCGATGGCTACTATTCTTGCGTTACATCATAAATATATGAAGCTAGTCAAGCAATTTACACCACATGTTATTGCGTGTTCCGTCAGAAAAGGTTTTAGATCAGTCGATTTGCAGAACGAAAGAGCAAAAAGCGAGATTGCAGTACTTAGCTGGCATATTCTTATGCCAAATTTTTGAAAATTGGCATTTTTTTGAGATGGTTGGCATAAATATTTTTGGTTTGGCATATCTGCCAAATTTGGCTTATTTTTCAACAACCAGTTTGTTTGCATAGACAAAACGTTGAACCTCGATAAAAATGACCAAAATGGCTATTTTTATTAAGATTTTGGCCATAAGCTTTGGAAAAAATCTGGCAACCCTGCCTCTGTTACTTGTTTTTGCAAGAACTCTTGTTTCCGAGGATGATTAATCATGTTGCATGTCCGTATCAACACAAAACTTAGTAAAATTTAAAACTTTCCATGAAATGCCATTTTGTGGGTAAGACACAGCTCAGTAATGAAACAAATCTTTACCGTTGCAAAAACTTTGAAAGCGACCAAAAATGCAGGAAAATTTCATTGTTTGTATGTACCAAGGTAATGTTGGAGAACGAGATATACTACTGCACATATGGTACATTACATAAATAATATTACAACATGCCATGGCTGTATTTTTTACTGTGAGATTCTGTACCTTTTGCAATATATAACCTAGCATTAGAGGACTCCAGTGTCCTCTGGATATTTGTGGCGATTATGCAGCTGAAAATTAAATCGCTTTTAATTGCAAGAAAAGTATTGGTCTACTTTTTTGGCCAAAAAATATAAACAACCTGCTCCATCGAATGCTTTTCGGAATGGTGTACATAACGATTTTTTGAACAAGCCAAGTATCTAGGTCTATTGCTAAATGCCTCATTGAAAGATGATGATGATATCCAGGGACAAGTGAAATTGTTGTACTGTGCAGTAAACAAGCTCAGAGGTAATGATGTAACTGACAGAGGGGTGAACTGCCTCCCTGGCAGAGTAACTGTAATAACCGGGCCCCTACATAACCTATTTCTGTTACGTTTTCTTCGTTTTCATTAGTGTTTTCTGGTTAATTCGGCTTTTAGTATAGACATCCACATCCAGATTCACTATCATTTCTCAACATTTTTTTTATGGTTAGCTAGTGACTCCCTTATAGTGGCCAGTGGGCCCACTTCAGTTAAGTTTTGCTCCCTTGGCTCTAAAATCTCTAATTACGCCACTACTCAGATGTACTTTTGCTCAGTGCTCACCTGCAGTAGAAAAAAACACTATTCTGTGCCTAGTGCATGCCATTGTTGAAAGTGCCTGTCTCGTTAGCGTCTGCTGAATTTGAGCTTGTATGTGTACACTGTATGTGAATACAATGAAACCCCGCTTTTTCAAAGGTAATTCATGTGATGGCCACCACTCAAGAGTCAGTACTTGGTGACAAGAATGTTATACTGTAGTACCGGTCTATTAGTAAAGACATGACAATAACATCACCAAGCTTTAAAATTGCTTAGTTGTTCCCACTTCGTCCTTTTCCTTCCTTGTGCAAAGTGTGGGCAGCTGCGGCTACAATTTTTCAATTAAATTCTCTTAAGTGGTATATCTTTACTCTCTGTAAGCTTTATTTTTAAAAAATTTGGCATATTTTGTCCTGTTTGGCATTTTCTGAAACACAATTTGGCATATTTTGTCTTTGCGGACTTGCAACACTGAAAATTTGTAATGCCATCAGGAGCTAAAAATGACAAAGTTTCTAAGGAGGTAAAGCGAAAAATCTGGCAGTGTTAGCTAAAACGCCGCGACTGAAACGTTTTTTTTTTCAGCAACGCTTTTAAGCAGGAAGGTTAAAACAGCGGCGTTAATCAGAGCACCTGAAAATGTACTGTAGGTGAAAATCACGACGCAGTTTCGAAGCACCTTTCATACTCAGACCGGCTGGCCATATTGACATGTTATTTTTCCGGTGTTTTCGTTTGTAATCTCTGGTTTCTGCTTATTGTTTGGGTGAATGTTGTTTCTTGTTGAGCCACTCTCTAGCCTGTGAAATATTTTTTCTTAGTACGAATACATTGCAGTGTTGAATCATAAACTCTCTTCTCGCAGCTAACTCTATGTTCAGTTGAGCACCGCGTTTATTCGATTGTAAGCCGCGGCTTATATTGTTTTTTTCATCATTTCACGCGGCTTACAATCAAGGGCGGCTTACATTCTTTATTGTTTTGCTTGATCACGAGGTATATATGACGCTCAGTCTTTTCCTTGGCTACGTTTTGGGAAACACACGAGTACGCGAACGTCACAAATATATCTCAAAGGCTAAGTTACCTACGTTCAAGTGCGGTTTACAATCGAGGGCTGCTTACATTAATTTTTAACACCATTTCGTGCGGCTTACAATCAAAGGCGGCTAACAATCGATTTAATACGACAGGTACATGGTCGACTACAGGAAAAAGCAAACGAGAACGTTGCGAATTAGCGAAAACATAAGTTTTACAAATGATGACGTCATGAAATACGTCATAGGGGTGAAAATTGCCCCGGGCCCCCCTACCCTTTAATCCGGCTCTGATTGTTGCTCAATATGCATTTTCATCTTTGCATGGTTTTCTCTTTGAGAAACGCAAGAAGAGAAATCCAAAACCACTTCAGTAAAAAACCCACCTTACAAATGTTCACCAAGTTTTTAAAAATTTTAAATAGACGCAACTGCACTGATAGAACTCGTGCTCGATTTTGACAACAGCGAAAATTTATTGTTCTTTATTCCGCAGAATTTGTTACGTCATAGTTCAATCAGTGACAAGAGTATCAAATGCAATGATAAAACATCAAAAAGCGATTTTCCACAATAAAGCATATTTGGAATGGGACATAATAGAGAATGATTTCTTACATGCAGATTTATCTGATGCGAGACCCCTAGGCTAATCCACTTTTGAGGCCCCATCTCTCACTGTTGCGAAGGAAAAACGGAAAAGCGCTAAACCGAAAATAACGGCATTGACGTTCTATAACACGGGTGGCCAACTGCAGCTCTTCGAAACTTTGCATGCGGCACTTTGAGCTTTCCAAAAATTTGTATATATATATATGTATTTTTTTAAATTTCTATTGCAAATTGTAGAAATATTGTATAATGGTGCAGTTGCAACTAGCGTGCCGTACAGTATTACTTTTGCAAGTCGTTCCAAAATGAATTATGATGTCACAGAAATATTGATTGCATATAAATTCGTGTTTCTTGATATTTACGTTTAGGCTCTTTGTAACTTGGGTTTTACGACATGCGGCTCATACATAGAGCAAGTGTGGCCACCCCTGCTCTATAAGTACGGTCAATAAAGAAATAGTAAACCCTTACTGGGGTGCCCCACGATCACTGCGCTTGCTTATACTTTCGACGCAAAAGCGTTTAATGACACGGAATTGTGGAAATCGTGCTTAGCTGGCGAGAACACGATTATTAATTTCGACAAGCGAACTAACCAAAAACGTCACGGTTATATTGTTGACAAAACACATGTCCTACGTTAAGTTTCACATCTCTTTTTTATCTGTGCTCAACAGTAGCATCCAAAATGTGTAAATTCCTAAAATCAAACACACTGCACATATGTGTGGCGGTCATTTGCAGGCCGCGAGGACCATGGCTGTAAAAATCTCGCACACACGAGAAAAAAACGTCAAGTAAAACGACCCAAATGTTTGCAACTGCTTTAGGATCACGATTTGCGTCTTTTTTACTTTTTCAGACTGCAAAATATTGAACACAGCGAAAGCGTCGCGCACAAGGATGTGAGGATTAATTATCCTATGCTGTTATTATTTAAATACGTATTAAGAAATAAAAAGCTACAATCAGCTAATCAAGTAAGGCTAAACAGAGCACAGTTAACAGCTAAAATGGTTTTGTCTTGGCCTTAGTCATAACAGAATTAGATAGGAATTCATTAAAATTTGTTTGCTTAAGTTTGTCACCTTTAATGCACGGAATGCTTAGTGTGGATAACCTATATCCTGGAACACTGTGACCTTTTAATTCAGTTTCAATTCTTTGGGATCTTGAAAAAGACCTTTCTCCTGAGCAGATAGTGAACATCAAGCTAAGAAACAACGCTCCCTGTGCTTGGATAAACCATGAACCACTAATCGAAGGCATCAAACCAAACACTGTTCTGTAATTTTCTTGCTGATTTCTTAATCTTTACCTCCTTGGGGTAGCGTTCTATGTATGCCATTTAGCAATGTGACTATTGCTTCTTATTAAAGCTCATCAAAATTTTATATGATTTGCTTAGCATGCGACCAGTACAGTGGCGGTTCTAAGGGGGGTTTGGTGGGGATGACTCCCCCCAGATTTTTGGCTGACCCACTGCTTGGGCCCCCAGTTCTGTGCTTAATTTCATGTTCAAGTTCGTTTGACTGACATATACAGCAGATAACTTTCAGCCAGTGAAATTTAAACGATAATTAAGAACCCCTCTTGCTTGCAATCAATGTTTCCCAAATGCATGATAAGCTGGGTTGTTGGTTTGACGGCCGAGTAATGGGAGTTGTTTATGACCACGCATCAGTGGTTGCTCGGATCCGACGCGAAATTTGGTCCGACCGCGGTTTGGGTGGTGAAAGGTTTAGTTCGAAGCTAAGAAACAGTCGTAATAAATGGGAAGATTGATCTATCGTGCATGTCAGTTTGAGGTAGAACTGGATTATATTACTGACAGCAGATTGTTGCTTGTCCCAGTAGGAAATGTTTGCGACACCATGAAGAATTGGTGTAAGTTAATTTATCCGATTTTATCCTGACTGTAGGGGTGTGCTCTGCTGCCTTGTGTCTCGTATGACTTCGAAGCATCTCATGCAACTGGTCGTGACTTCAGTTTTAAGTCTACCTACACATGTCCTGCAACCTCGTAGAACTTTGTAATAACATTTTGTAATGGTTCAGGAGCAATTCTTTCAGGAACAAATCATTTTAGCTCTTTCAGGAACAAATCATTTCAGCTCTTTGACCCGGAGATCAAACACTTTTATCAGAAGAACACTTGAAAAAATTCGCAAATGCATATTCAATTAGTGAAAATTATTTACAACATGAAACACCTTTGGCAAAGAATTTGCTTTGGAAAGAGTCGCAGCTGCCTACATCGCTCGAACAATTTATTTCATTTATAGCTCCTTACAAAGGTGCTTTTGATTGTTTATACAAGTTGTTACTAATAGCTGCAACTCTTCCAGTCACCAGCGTTTCATGAGAGAGGAATTTTTTCAAAAATGAAATTAGTGAAAACATTTCTCAGAAATTCCATGATCAATAAAAGATTGAGTAGCAATGCTCTAATACTTACTTTCAATTAAAGGGTACGAGCTGAAAAATAGATTTAGTTGGCTTCATTGATGAATTTGACAGTCGACATGATTGGATTAAGTTGCACTGAGTTGATGTTGATATGAAATTCTGACGTAGACGGTGCAGGGATTTGTGTGAGAATCGTATTGTTCATTGTGTATTTGTCTAATTGTAGCCTTTGGTTTATTTCAGGTGGTGCGTGTTTCGCCTATGACAAGATAGGCATAAATCAGTCGTTCTCAATTTTTTTGGCCCATGGACTATCTTTTTGAAAAGTATCCGATGGGCCACTTTGCTATGCTGATACCTCATGAACAACTAGTCAAAACTTGCCAATAGGTCTGTGAACGTTTTATCAAAGATTTATGGAGCTCTCTGTGGATAGGTGAACCGCCTGGACCGCGTTGAGAATCACTGTCATAAATTAACGCAGGGTTTAGAAGTCAGCTTTTCAGGATCAGTCAGAGAAAAATTTAATGTGAATATTAAAATAAACGACTTTGTTAGGAATATCTGCTGAGCAAGTTTTATGCCTGCTGTTACATCTTGCTATCAGATACACGCCCAAAACGCCGATACACACATACCTATCTGCGGCGCGGCTTTGCTAGTTGAAGTGCCACTACTGGACTGGTGCCGAAACCTCGCTGTTTTTAACTGCATACTGCATTGAAAGGTCCTTACCCTACCCACGCTGCACATGATATTACACCTGTGATAGTAGTTGCATACCATTATTATTGTTACATCACAAAGTGTTCGTAAGCTAACGCAAAACGGATTAGTCATAGTCACTCATCTATTGGCAGATGGTTTATTTGAAAAAAAACTTGCTTTGTGGTAAGAAAAGTTTGACGAAAATAGTTGGCTACCAACAGCGTGCTTGTCTGTATGTCAGGATAGCATTCGTCGTTGGAACCATTTCGCTTTCATGTGAATTGTTTTCACTTTCGTGCAGCTGTTTTCGTTCATGTGGGGCCGACACCGGCATAATTGTGCACGGGAAATGGTGTTTCGTTTTGCATGTGAAGAGTCAGAGTATAGTGCTGTGGAAGTTCCATGTTTCGTACAGAATATTGGACATAGCAGTGCAAGTGTGCGATTGCATCTAGTGGTGCTTAGGTGTCTCTAGTGAACAATAACGCTAGCTCATATTTAACTATATTCAGTCCCGTCGTCCCTGGGAGCTTTGGTTGGCTTAGACTCCCAAAACAAAGCTCCAAGACCCCTAAAGTGAAATATGCAACACTGTGAATCAGTGGAGTTTTTGTTGATTTTTGGATGTCAAGGAATCCTGCACAAACGTAAAGCCCCCTATTGAAGACTTTCAGGCGACGGTTCTGACGATATTCACAAGCCTCCGTTGGATTTGATAGGGTTGATCATAGCAAATCAATCTTCATTACAGCGGAAAGTCACCATTCAAGAGAGACATTCATGTGGGCCCCCCTAATTTTTCCTTGGCCCTGCAGTTCCCACCCACTTTTTTATTCTAGAATCGCCACTGTTGTCAAACGGCCACTGGAGCATTACGAACTTACGCAAGTACTCAATAGCAATCTTATTTCTGAATGACTAACAAAACGCGTTAGAAACGCCAAAAAAACCACTGTATTGCTCGAGCTCAGAAGAAGCAACTATTTTTTATTGTAGGATAGTGTTAGCCTTACAGATATTTTTTATCTGCAGTGCAAGCTTAAGCTTTGATCAGGTGCATATCAAACATGATCAACCACAAGATCTTTCGCATGATTCACACGTAACAATCGACACGATTAACCAAACACAGGACGCGGCCAACATGCTTTGAGTATAACGACACTATAGTCGGCATGCTGTTTGACCAAGGATCGTATCGAGATTCAAGAATACTCGCTGGAAGACGGGCGTTATCAACAAGAATTCTGATCAGATGAATAAAAGTAAATTTAATTAATAATTTAGACATAAATTGTTGACCAATATTTGTCGAACTAATCACATACCGACAATTGACTCAATGCGTACCACAGTTTGCTGGAAGCCCCCTTAAATCTTGAGGCCCGAGGCTTATGCCTAGATAGCCTACTGGTAAATCCGGCCCTGCTTACATGATTTTAAGATTTATTATATACAAAATTGTGAAGCTGGGCAAATATTAACAAACTACCCATTAGCAACAAAACAAATTTTGATTCAGCAAAAATTGTATTTCGTATGTAAAAAGCAACGCACTTTCAGCGATTGTTCACCACACAAGAGAATGACTGCATTGATTAAATCAACGTTTCTTATACGAAGGCATTGGTCTGCTTTTCGTTGTGTATGGGCAAGCTCTCACCACATTGAACGGATCCGTTTTCTTTTCAATCATTTTCTTCATGATGGTCATCACACTCGGATTGGACAGCGTGGTAAGCCTCTGTGATTACTTAACGCGGTTTACTTTAAGCATCAGCAGTGGAGAGAAGGGGAGATGTGAGACAATCTTACTTGAAAATACTTTTCAAACCCTTTTAGAGAGCTGCGTAGTGTGCAGCAACAAACACTTTGACAAAACAGATATAAAAATTTGACAAAGGAAAAATGAAGCTTTGTTTTTGTTACTGCAGCTTCTGGAAAACACGCATTAGTCGTAAAATCTATTAACGTCTACTAACTAACACTTTTCACAGGGGCAAATTTTCTATTTAAATATTTATGTTTTAAATTTTATCGCACAACATAGCCTTTTGTTTTTCGTGAAGGTAGGTTGGTAGTTTTGTGCATGCGTTTTTGAGAGAAATCGCGAAATACCAAAAATGCCCTGCAAAAGGAACATTATACCAAAGAGTTAAATTGTATTGCACACTAGCAAAATTTATGCGAAAGACAATTGAGTACTTGGGAATTTTGCAAATTGGTGTTAACTACATGTTTCAAAAACAAAGCGTTGGCAATAGACATGATGGGTCTACAATTCAGCCAGGCATATTGTTAAGAACTTTAGGACGTTCAGGTGAAGAAGAATATTGAAGTGTGGAAATACAATTTTCCTCCTTTTCGAAACAGACCTGTTTATAACAGACAACATTCAGAACAGAGCCGTCCATAACAGCTTGCGTTGATAACAGACCTCTACCATAACAATGATCTGTTGTGAACGAGATCTGTTTTGACATCAGTCTATCATAAACGTGGTCTATTACCAAAGGGTCTTTAATGAGTCTTCTGTTATGAACGTAGTTTGTCATGGAATGGTCTGTTGTGACATCGGTCTGTTATGAACGTGAACTGTTACGAGCGTGATCTGTCATAGACAACAGTTCAAGAAAAGGCTCTCTCGGTCTTCATGGTTTTGTCTCATTTTCCTTTCTTCTTAATCGCTTAAAAAACGGTACAGTCTTATAATGAATTAAAATTGTTTGCTGCCCACCTGCGAAAATCCACAATCCATGCGCTCCGTGACAATAATTACCTTTTAGTCCCTTGTTCCACACTAATTTCTCAACCATAAGATTGGTCAATTTCAGTGTTGGTAGAGAAACAAAAAGTTCTTGAATTTTTTCGACAGGTGCGAATAGATATGAGAAAAACTTATACTACGCCAAAATGAAACTTCGTCATCCTTCTGGCATAAATATCCCATGGAGTTGCAAACGTGTTTGAAAAAATGAAAAATCTAAATAGCTGCCTACTTCTTTAGACTTCTTTGTTTATTGAGATGACGTTTAACGTTTCAACGTCACAATGGCAAACCTGAATGAATTCTTGACTTTATATGATGCGATGTGCCTTAACATCAAGCGGTTCGCAAAAAAACAGCTGATTCGCACGTGGCTTTTCGCGGGAATATCTCCGCCCCTGCACGGGTTACGGACCTGGTCAAAGCGTCAAAAGACGCAACAAGTCTTGTGGTTTGCACTCAAAAAACAATTTTTTGCTTGGGGGTGCGGATTTTTTTGTCAGTGACGTCATAAGTGGAGGACGTTTTGGCCATCTTGGCCAACTTCTCCTGGCCCTGGGCGCCAACCGTTAGATGGTAATATTTCGCTGAAGGTTTTATTGGATTCTAGGCTACCATCCGAGTCTTTTGATACTTCGGATGACTTGCCGGGGTTTCGGGTTCAAAAGTTATGATCGAAGTTAGTAAAATTTTTTGACTAATTAGTTAATTAGATAATTAATTAATTTGTTTATTTAAGATCATAACTTTTGAACCAGAAACGCTAGAATGTCGGTCAAAGGGGCAAAAGACTCGTACTCGAGTCTAGTTTCCAATGAAAACTTCAGCAAAAGACTTTGGCCTAGCGGTTGGGCCCTAGGCCTGGCAACATGAGCCAATATGGGCCAAAAAATGCTTCACTTATGACGTCACTCACAAAGAAATCCGCAACCCCCACCCAAAAACTTTTTTTTCAAGTGCAATCTAGAAGACTGTCTAATCCGTTTGAGCCCTTAAACAGCTCTCTAGCGCAATCGGCGCAGGAGCTAGGGCGTTGGTAAGGCAACTGACAACTGCTGGTTTTAGGCCGAAATCAAAGTACGAATATATTGTACCCCGGCTCTCAAAGTGTTTGCTTGCGCCAATAAACTCAATATAGTCAATATGTATATATATATATATATATGTATGCAGCAAATGGCTCGAAAACAGTACTACAATTTGCGTCAGCAGTTCGTCAACTCTTTTGAAAACCAATTCGAGTCTTTAGCGCAAAATAATAAAGTAATGTCATCCCAAGTGCATCCATTGTGTTTTTCGTCTTATAGTTTGCGGGTGTGGAAGGAATTATCACAGCATTTTCTGATGAATTTCCAAGGATCATCGGAAAGCATCGGAAACTGACTCTTCTTGTCTATCTCACTTGTATCATGATTTTGTCACTTCCCACAGTGACATACGGCGGAATATACGTCATTACTTTCCTGGAAACGTATGCAACTGGTGCTGCCATGATGTTCGTTGTATTGATGGAGTGTGTCACGATTGCGTGGTTCTATGGTAAGATTGAGAAAAAACTCTTTAAAGTAATCAACGATATTGTGAAGAAAATCCTATCGCACTCAGCCAAACCTGTGAGGTTGATACAAAAACAGCAGTACAAAGTGAGAGATTCTCGAGAACATAAATTTGATTTAATTGGTATAAAGAAAAAGCAGATAAAGTAAAAGTACACTGCCATTACTGGAAGTTTTTATCCATTTGGATTTCAAGCAAAAATTGCATAAAGAACCGTTGATGCGTGCAGCTATCGCATTCAAAAAGCTATTTGCAAATTATCGTAGTCATGCAGCAATTGCTTCATACAACACTGATGATACTGTATCCAGCAAGAAGCTGTGCTTAGCAACATCCGATGATAGTTAGCAAAAATATATCTTTAAGAAAGTTGCCGAAACAAAAATCTCAAAACCATCTAACCTAAAGTGAACCTTTTCAAAGGAGGCAATGCTATAGGAGGATAGCGTAATAGAAACTAAAGCAGAAACAGCGTAAATACCTCATATTGTTGTACAGTAAATATAATTAGACACGCTTGCGACTGTGCAAGTGGTTCACAATATACTTTAGCGTTGTTTTCTTACTTAACAAAAATTACTACGTTACTTGGTGCATCTGAATCAGATGAAAAGCATATCATTTTTGTAGAGTTTTTCTCATCTACTGGGCTGTCACGCACTGGCTGCGATTTTAAAGAAACATGTAATTTACGTTTGTGTCCCGTTCAGTGCGTGGAAACTTCGTTCATCCACTGTTGCATGACTTTGCGGTGCCATTACAAATATCTAAATGAAGATCTACAGAACTGCGTTAGACACAACGATGTGTTTCCACAGGGGTTGATCGCTGGGCAGCTGACATCAAGAAAATGATTCAATCCCCGCCGATAATCTATTGGCGTATATGTTGGAAATTCGCCACTCCTGCTTTGATTCTGGTATGTTACCCAATGTGCAGCTTTCACCATAACTTTCGCGGTAATGAAACACAATAACAAACAAGCTTCTCATAAGAAAGGAGCCAATCCAGAGCAATTTGGGCCTGGAATTATTTTTGATGATTTTCCATCTTTGGTACCACGGCTGAAACAAAAACGAAAAATATGAAAGAAACGTGCATTTTAGTGAAAAACACTGCTGCCATGTCTCTATTTATATGCATTACCTGCATACGTATGCATCTGGATTTCCAGATTTCGAGGAGTTTCAATTAGCAATGTTAACTGCGATCATACTCTACCTATACGTAAATGCTTTGCTGAGCGAAGTATGTAACATAACGCTCCAGTCCAACCGTTTTGAGCAACAGTCAAGTAGACGCGTCAAAAACACTTTCACTCATTTGAAAAACCGTAGATTCTCTGGTGCTGACTATTCATGGGCACGACACAAAAGTGATTACTGTTTATAGGCCAATAAAATGGCTGCTTTTGTTGGTCAAAGTATAGATCTTTCTCGAAAGTATCACAATGAAAAGGTGCATTACAGAAAAAATTCACTAAACCTTTGAATGGGCCGATGTTGACCCTCATTTTTAATTGGCTGCAAAGTCACAATCACCAACAAAGTCACTAACATCTTTGGTGTTTACAAAAACTTTTAAATGATAAAACCTAAAACCCAATCAGCGTTCGTGTTTAACATTTTCCCTATCAATCGCAACATAAAAAACAATGTCTGAAACGTATTCCCAACCTGGTTATATATAAAATGGTTCTTCTTGCAGAAGTAAGTGACAACTAAGGTAGCAGTAAAATAGACAGCTAAATAACTATCACGTCTCCAGGTGCAGCTCGTGGAGTTAGTTGCACATGCAACGTATATGTGAAGCTGACGCGACAATTCAGAAACAAAAATTAACGAAAGGCATTTGCGACGGCATTACTCCAATTTCTGCTGACGCTATGAAATGCAATAGTAAAGTGCCAAGAAGTATGATACGAGGAAAAAACTTTCAAACCGATCGGCAGATATTGAAAAATGGTATCGACGTTTAACAGAAGCAAGTCACCGATAGCCCTTTGCCCAATGATTTGTTTTGCTGGTTGTGTGTTTGCCTATGAATACTTCCTCTTTTTTCAGTCAACGCCACCACACGATTTACCAATCAAAATTTTAAACTTTCATTCAAGTTTTTGTTTATTTGTTATAATTTACGTGGGATAAATAGCAAACAATCTGAGCAGCAAATGGGATTTACCAATCACTAGCAGATTGTCATTTCGTTATCTTAGATCAGGAGTTCCCAACCTGGAATAAATTTTTGCTTATCTTAAGGAGTACATAAAAGATTAGCAATAGAAGGGAAAAATACATGTATGTATTATTCATTTCCAGATATTTGCACCTTAAGCAGTATGCAGTATTTTCAAAAATCTGTATATGCTTATTATTAAATACATCTATGATTAGTCATGATAAAAAATTTTGTCACATGACATTTTTAAGGGTACACGACTACGACACTATCGTAGTTTTCAAAAGCATGTTGCTGCCATACCCGCACACCCCTTGTGAATCTTTTACATTCCTCAAGATGGGCGCTACCCCAGTTTAAGAACCCAGTTTTTAAATTTTGGAGGGTCTTATAATCTTTGTTTTCTGTTAGCACTGAAAAAGTCAAAATTCATATCAAGCATGCGCCGTGCATTGGGGCTACACGTGTGTTTGGATTTTGAAGTTTCCACAACTTCCTCCCACTGGATCTTCCACTGTACCTAAAAGGTACAGTGGAAGATCGTCCTTGCATAAACTGCATTTGAAATACTTACCGCTTTAAACTTTTCTTGTGACAGTAATAAACTTATTACCTTAATATAAGCTCAAGTTCCTTCATTTCATCGAGCCTTTAAAGTACTTTTTACAATGACATCCTTTTCGCAATAGCATGCAGTATGTCAGTCACCTGAGACATGTGATTTCACATAATTTATCAACCTTGCAGTATGCCTTCCAGTAAAATCTCTGAACTATTTCAATGTTCTGTTATGTGTTTTAAGGGCAGATAAAAGCGTTGCCAATGAGTGGCTTGATGTGCCAGATGCCTTCAATTGGAATTTGCACTCGCTGATGAAAATAGAGAAAAACGCTTTTGATCTTTCGCTTATTGTTGCCTTTCGCTTTTTTGGTTCACCATTCGCCAATTCCTAACGACGCAACTGGGCAGGGAATAATATGTTTGAACTGCACAGATTTTACTTGCTCAAATAATATGCAGCATTATTTGCAAACATTTGCATAGTCAGGTGATTGCCATTACCACTCCTGATTTCAAGCAGCTTTATCCAGATCAACATTTGCGATTCAATCCACCAGCATGCAGTGAATAGTTATTGACCGACATGCTATTTGTGAAACAAATGTTTGCTATCTGCTGCTGTTCTCCCGCAGTTTGATTTAAAAATATTCGCTTGTAGGTTTCATTGCATTCATATCCTATTTATCCACCACTTGCGTGCATACTTCCAAGTTTAGCAGGACAAAGGTACAACAATATGCTTCAAATTTAATAACAAATTGTAAGCACATTCTAATGATATGCTGGACACTTTTTCTATTTTGCTTGTTTGCAGCTCATGATGGTCATGAGTGTCGTGTTCGCGCCCGCTCTTGAGTACGACAAATACCGTTTTCCTGACTGGTCGACCGTCCTTGGTTGGATGATTTATCTTTCTTCTGTTGCTTGCATACCGGCATACGCAGCATACCGCTATATGATACAACCGGGAACTTTGAGAGAGGTACGTGTTCGATAGCAACAAAGATAGACGTTCATGTTTGATTTAAACAACTATGAAACGAGGCTTCCCTGTAGCGAAACAAGGTCCAGAATTTGCGGACGAAAGGTAGTGGTTTAATCAGACAAGTCAAGTAGCCTCACGCTATTATTGATTTTCCTATTACTAGTTCTTTCCAAGCAATAGCCCACTGTTTTACAAAAAGAAACGTAAACTAATCCTAGAACTGTCTTTGGTTCAAGTCCTGGCAGAATTTTTGTTTGACGGTTCACTCAACAAATGCTATCTTTAACGCTGCACAACAACCGGCTGCCGTCATCAATGTTTGTATAGTTAGCTTGGTATGCCGGAGTACGGAAGGCCAAACCTTGCGCTTTTTCTGGTAATCTCCTGATTTATTTCACTCACTACCAACTACTTAAGCAAAAACATTTAACACTAATCTGATGGAAATATGACACTATCACGTAATTGGCGCAACATGATAACCAGGGTTAGGTTAAAGTGCGATCATAAGCTGCACGAACTAACGTTGAAAATGACGCAAGAACTTTGATACATACATTTACTCCCATATGCACATGTTGAAATTTTTCAAAAACCTGTGCTGAAGTTTTACTGCAGTTTAAGAAGCTAGCAGGTGTCGCACCTAGTGCATGTGCGCGGGTATACGTTATGCTATTTCAGTCGTTTCATAAGTTTAACGATGCAAGCTTTTTGTTCACAAGTACACAAAAATTATTTACACCAATTTTCTTTTCAATCATCATGAACCTTCATTTCATCAACTGAAAAATTTACCGATTCCCTTGCGTATACTCGTGTAATATTGTGGAACGGATGCCGTCAATTTACTTTTTCTGTGCAAAAGTAGCAAGAGCGTTTGCACATTCTCACATGAAATAAAACTTTAAACATTAAAACTTTTTTCATTGAAATCAGATTCTGGCCGGCTGTCTGCATAATTGTGAAGAATGAAACGATAACGTGTTAGCGGTGTTTGATAACCTTCTAATGAAAATTGTTACATTTGCAAAATTTGGTACACGAAAATCGGAAGTGCTAAATAGCCTTATAATGAAAATCACGGCCAATGAAAACGATACAAACGACATATTGCAAACGCTTCGGGAACTCCTGTTATCATCATCAGTGTGTTGCAAATTGAACTGCAGTGATCTTCCGGCAAGTTCTTATGGTCATTCAGGAGAAAAGCGCTGTGAAAAATGAAAAACGCGAAGCGATGTTTCGGTAGCGACGTAGTGGCGAGAAGCATACGTAGTCACATGACTCAGCTGGATACGTGCCAATGGTGATGGCGCGTGACGTCATGGGTGAGGCATGAAGTTCTGTTACAAGTTAAAAATGCATAGAAGCATCGATGTGGCATTTGCATTAAGCTCTGTTTTGTGTTCTTGAATCAACGAAGATTCCAGAACCTGCAGTCGGGGCCGGTTCTGCATCTAACAACACACGGCAGGTACCCTGCAGTTTTATAAGACACAAGGCTGTAGTAAGCGTGAAGCTGCGTTGTTTTCAAAATATCCGAAAGCTTCAAAGCTGGTTCTCTGTCAAGGACCGGCAAGTTTTATTCAACCATTATAACGTTGTTTACAGGCTTACGTGCTCATGCCGTGCCTCCTACATCGGGCATACGCAACGCAATTTAATAAATCGTGTAGAAGAGCATCGAACGTCACTAAGCTGTTCAGTATACAGACACTTGCAAGCCAACCCAGATCATCGGGTTGACTTTCACAAACCCGAGGTCACTGGCAGTGACAACAATTGTCGGCGGCTGCAGATTCTTGAATCTTTATTGATTCAACAACACAAACCAGAGCTGAATGCAAACACCCCATTGATGCCTCTATGCCTTTTCAACTTGTAACAGAGCTTCATGCTTCTCCCATGTCGTCACGCGCAATCATCATCGGCACGTATCCAGCTGAGTCATGTGGCTAGGTATTATTGTTGAACGGATCGGAGATTTTTGCAATCCTAGTCCAGTCCAATATTTCTATTGTGTAATCTAGTCCGACCCGAATCCGGTAGTGCTGTCCAAACGTTTGATCCAATCAGGTTTATATCCAAAAACCCTCTGATTAAGCATTTGACTGCAGGAACCAAGACAGTTTGGATATCCATATCTGATCCGGTAGAGTTTTTTTCGAAATCCTGTCCAATCCGGATCCGGCTCTTGAGTTGCAGAAACCGGTTGAATCGCGATCCGGAAACCGGATCATGTTCAACACTGCTGCGTATGCTTCGTGCCACTATACGTCACTACAGAAATAGTCCTTCGCGTTTTTCATTTTTCACAGCGCTTTTCTCCTGAATGACCATAAGAACGTGCAGCAAGATCACTGCAATTCAATTTGCAATGCACTGATGATGATAATAGGAGTTATCGAAACGTTTGCAGTATGTCGTTGATATCGTTTACATTGGCTGTGATTTTCATTAAAGGTATTGTATAATTTACTGAGTACTAAGATGTTAAAAAACAAAGGGTAAAATTCATTTGTGCGTTTAGGTCTGAAACAAACAGGTTATTTGTTCTTTCATCAACTCTTTCCCAATTTTGCCAACGAACGGCCACAGTGACTCTGTTTTTGTTTTTATCGTTAACAAGACAAGAGTAGGAAATATTGCTAGAAAGGCAACAAACGCTTTTAGAGAGGAAATGCTGCTGAAATGTTCTCTCCTGTATGTAAGCACTGCTCAGCTGTTTACCTGAAATTTTTGGCGACATATTTTTTGAGTGGGATTTGGTTAAACCATTTCTATTGTTTTGTTTTTCACTCGCAGCGCTTCCGAATTTTGATGCAACCAGAACCAGAAGAAGAAAAACAACGAAGTGAGAGAATTCCTTTGGGCCGCAGCGTAGCTTGAAACTGGCAAGTGACGAGATTTATAACCCACGTTTAGCGTGAAAGTATCAAATGAGAACAAACAACTGTTTAACAAAGCAGTGAGGCAAAATACCAGACTGAATTATCTGGTAAATGCGCGCAGCGACGACTAGCAAAATTAACAAGCTATGATTAAAGCTATCACGCTACGACACGCTACGTGGTCACCGAGTTTTAACATGTGCTTTTTCAAACGTCAAAAGATTTTGCTGTATTTTGCACAGGCTTGAGACATGACCGCATTTTAACAGTGTTTGACGAATTATGCTGCCTTTCGTGGCTCGACAATTCTTTACTCCTTTGTGCCCATTAGCAAAGCTTGGGACAGCGATGTCTGTATTAATGTACTTGTTATTCTGTTTCGCTTCATACAAAGCGCACCATAAATTTGCCTGTGTTTATTACACGTTAGTGATGTTTTCGGCTCTTCCACGTAAGGTTCAAATTCTGTCGTTCCTTCGAAACAGGGACGTTTCTGATAAAACGCAAGGAATGAAAATAGGAAGTGTGCATTTCACGTGATTTTGGTATGTAACTGATTCATTACGCTTCAATGTGTGCAGTAAGAGGATTACACCACGGGTATAGTTCGCTAATTGGCATTGACATTGCAACAAATATTGCAGTTGTTTTTAGAGTTGTGTGTTTGATTTTATTGTAAATAACCGCAACTGGGTACTGGTCTTATTTGTCATGTTCTCTGCCAACCAATAAAGAAGTTTTGTTTAATCCGTTTAGATAAAGGGTGCACAACCTGCGGCCTTCGATAATGAAATTTGCGGCCGTTCGCATGTAATTTAAAATGTAAGATTTGGCGACCGTGCTGGCGTATATTGAAGCAAAACAAAGGCAAAGCAAGAAAATCAGTCGACACGATGCGTAACAATCTGGATGGTGATGTTTCTTTAAATAAATTCGTTAAAATCTTTGACAATTTATTATACTTTTAGGCATAAGTAAATGACATATACCGGATAAATCCTACGTTTTAATTAAACGTATCTCATAAATATAACACGAACTCATTGGCCGCCGTACTTCATATAAATAAAAGTAATGCTGCCGCCGGCAATAGCAAAAGGTTGTACACACCTGGTTTAGATGCACATGTAGAAAGTTTGGTTTTGCTTCTGTTGTTTTGGAGAAATTATATTGGATGATCGATCGCTGTTGAAGTTTGCATAACTCGTGGCAACAAGTGTTTCCGCTGACCGTCGTTTGTTCCGTGCTCAATTTCTGTAGGAAATAGGAGGCTGCAGGTCTGATGATGCGCAAAGTTTATGAGGCGTCAGACAAAGTGACGTGTTGTCGAATACACTTTGAAAAACCCTGTGAGTGCTGAGTTCGCCAGAGCTTGCAGCAAAAGCTGGCCTCAAAATATTATCTGTGAAAAGTGATATTTACATGAAAAATTTGCAGTTTGCTTCCTTTTGAATAAAAACTTGAAACGTTTTGTGTATAATTGGCTTTTGCAATACCAGGTCTCAAATGAAACTTAAATATAGTTTAGTTTGTAAAAAGCTTTTAAGTTTTGATGCAGTTCTTAATACGCTATTTCAATTGTAGCACTCATCGTATTTAGTCACAAAAGTTGTGGAGTTGTACATAGTGACTTGTGATATGGGCATACGTATGGAGTCAGGTCAGTGAATCTACGTAGGCAAAACTAGGCTAGGAGATCCGGCGCCATTTCCATACCTGCCTAAGCGTCTTTCCATGTTCTCTTTCAAAGTAAGAACTTGCTGATGCAGAGCTGCTAAATGTTAGGCTTCAACACTCTTTCGCAGCTTTCCTTTGCAGGTCAGTTATACCAAGGCTTCCTGAATAAAGTGTTTTCTTGGAGGCCTTGGTTATACTGGATGCTGGCGGCTGCATCCACTTCACAAAAAATCCACTTCGAATGGCCATCGATTTTCCAAGAGGCATTTCCAGAAAGCAAACAGTCATAGAAAGGAGTGTGACTAATTCAACCGATAACGACACGGGTGTTTGTTAAAGGTTGTAAAATATTTAGCTCGTCAAAAGTAAGGGCGTGTTCATTGTAACCAATTAAAGAAGGGGTTACGTATTTTCTGATTGTCAAGCATGTCATGCCATTTTTAACCTTTCCTTGAATTTTAGGGGCACATTTCAGCGTCAAAAACAGGTGCCGGATGACATTATATATCATACGGTATCAGGACAACCTCCACCTGACATGGACAACTGGCACCCCTACAACTAAACTGGCGCCTAGGCAACAGCCACCGGACAATCGCCAACCGAACAACTTTCGGGTGGCAACTTACCGATGGAAGTTGTTCGGTTGGATGTAGTCACAGAACCTTGTGATGCATGTAACATGCACGGTGACTCAATCTGCCAATACATGAGCAATATCAAGACAGAAGAAACAATATGTAGAAAGCGACCCAATATTTCAACAAATTCAAGGAGTCCGTCCGCTTGTTCAAACAAATACTTTGAAAAAGCTTCATGTAAACCATTCGTTCTTAATCTTTTTGTCATTATTATCCAATTCCGACTGAGACTGAATCTTCACGTCCCATAAACCAAATAGAAATGAACCACTTGCACTAGTTCTAACGCTCACCAAAGGAAATACTGTATGGAACAAATAGCCCCTTTCAATGCAAAAGAACAAGAAAAACACAAAAATTTACAAAATCAATTGAATGTGGCGTTTGCGCTTGCTTTTTGGTGACGATCGATGCAATACCAGATTTGATTTTCTGATATCGCACATGGAAAATCTGACTCCGGGTTCAATTACCTGCTCCGGGTATTTCTGACATTTTCACAGCAACAAAAGGTTTTACTTGCAAGTTCAACACTGCCGAATGCCTGTCACGTAATGTTCTTTACGTATGCCTGTCACGTGATGTTCTTTACGTATGCCTGTCACGTGATGTTCTTTACGTATGCCTGTCACGTGATGTTCTTTACGTATGCCTGTCACGTGATGTTCTTTAAGTATGCCTGTCACGTGATGTTCTTTAAGTATGCCTGTCAGGTGATGTTCTTAACGTATGCCTGTCACGTGATGTTCTTTACGTATGCCTGTCACGTGATGTTTTTTACGTATGCCTGTCACGTGATGTTCTTTACGTATGCCTGTCACGTGATGTTCTTTACGTATGCCTGTCACGTGATGTTCTTTACGTATGCCTGTCACGTGATGTTCTTCGAACATTAAATACATGGCGTAACAAATCAATTCATGGCTGCTCACTAAGTTTTGCAGACAAGCTTAGAACATTCAATACGATGCTTGAATAATGTTACTTCGAATGATGTGATTTTGTTGAAACTCTCTGAAGTTTTTCTTTTGACACGGTGCAAGAATAGCGGCATTGAGACCGATTGATGAGGTATGGGCCCAAAGCATGTTTAAACCAATGTATTGTCGTTTTTTTAAGAAAATCAACATTCAAACTTAAAAACTTTCAACCAAATAAAAATCATAGCAAATTTTTGAATAACATAAAGAGCGGTTCAAAAAAATTCGCACCTGTTGGCCGCGATTCAATGGAATGAGCTTCTGCTGTAGCTCCAAATTGCAAACACGATGTCAATCAACAACTGCGACCCACAAATCGCTCTGCACGGGCAAGAAATCTATTCCCCCCAATGATTCATTTCATCTGACTATGATGATGCATGTCATGTAAAATATTACGTTTGCAGCAATAGACATGGTCTCAAATATCTTAAGTTTTCAAAAAGAAAATTACTTGAAATCTCAAAGGAATTGTTACTAAATGAAGCAATAAGTAAAGGTTGCCAAGTAGGTAATTAGGAAATTACTTGCTTGAACCCAGACCTAATCGGAGCTTGAGAGTGTGAGGCCTTGACAAATAAAGGCTGGGAACCACTACTGCAGCAACGTTGTGGTGAAGAGCATACCATGAAAGCAATTTCTGCAAAGCCGTATTTAATCAACGGAAAAATTTGTTAACAGGAAAAAAGTCGTTGACGCATTTTCGAGTTACTGCCTTGTTTAGAAAAACTCCCACCTTCTCCAGTTTTTTTGCATCTGTTAGAGATCTTGCTGAAGTGCATTTTGGTCCAGTATGTTAGAATGAAAGCCAGGATTTAGTCCGGAATTTCAGTTTTAACGTCCATCTGCGCGAACTAGTAGCCTCCAAATTTAATCTGTTGTAATGATGTTCTGCACTTAAGGCTGATTTGTTCTGATAATGTTCATACATTCGTATGTAATTTTCATATATTGTATTGTAACGTTTGTTTGTACTGTATAATACTGTATGATAGTTCTTTGCAACAAAAATTACAAAGAAGTTACCACTGTACTCCAGCACTTTTGGTTGGTCTTATCATCAGGCCTGCGGAGCCGGAGCTCAAACAAAAAATTAGGAGCCGGAGCTCGTTTCAAAATTTCGGACCCGAGCGGGAGCTGCGGCCATGCAGCGATCAAAGGTCCATCGAAGTAATTGTATGCGACGATGGTGGAGGATCAGGAAGCACTAGGGTTTATGTATTCCTTGTGTACTCTGAGACCAGACGTCGCGTGAATGATGATCTTTGTTACTTGTCGACTTGCATCAACAGAATACAAGCAAGAAAGCTTTGGACGTCTCACAAATGACAATAATGGAAAACTGGCTCTCACTTCGCGCGAGTCGAAGTTTGTGTTTAAAGAGGTGCATCGCGCCACCGCGCAAGAGGTCCATTCAATAAGTGTGATTTACACTTCAATTAGGCTGCGGGCCGAAACTAAGGTCCGTTACAGACATTTGAGAGGTAACACCGGCACCTTTCCTAGATATGTATTTTGTAAGGCAAGGCTGCCCACCCCGCGGCCCGCGAGGTTAAGTGGCCCGCGATGTAATAATTACGTAAGCAGACTTTTCAAATTTTTAGTATTTTTTATAGGCTGAAGTATATTTGCCATTAAAACACACCAAAATTTTACCAGTTTTTCTGTTATGGGGCTACCACCCAAAAACTTGTATAACAAACTCTTCGAAAATATGTCAATTTTTAAAATTTGGTTTACATCCATACAAGCTGGCAACACTGCGTGCAACTATAGGACTCATTATCACCTTGTGTTATTGCATAAAACTAATCAAAATCAAGGTATTTGTTACGTCAAAATAGCTTATTGTTACGTCGCAAAACGTTTGTGGCCCGCAATAAATTTCCTCATGTGAAAGTGGCCCGCAATACTAAAAAGGTTGGACAGGCCTGGTGTAAGGTCATCACTCCCACACGCAAAGCTATAGACTACATGCATCGCAGTAACTAGGAATGCACAAATACTTGAAAGAAGACGAGGACATATACGTGGCGGTAGTAGTGCGTATGCGCTTAATGGCCATAATACGTTTACTTTGGTGAAACACAAGCTTATAAGACACACGTACACGATACAAACGGTTTTACCAAATAGACTTACGTGTGTACGATACAACACACTAAACGCGATTGTTAAAGTTACGACGCCACACTGCAACAAATGAATCTGCAAGCCTTTGATCTTCTTTGGTGTAATAATCGCTAAAGCCGTGACATCGTAGCCGGCAGGCTCGGTGGTGTTACTTGTTGAAACAATGCTTCTCAAATACTGTTCTAGAGCCGCATGCAGCTCCCAAGCATCCTTTGGACGGCGTTTAGTAGTTTTTCAGTAACAGATTCTATTTGAATAAGAGCGGATGATGCCTACTTTGTAGGCGAAATATGTACTCTGTAAGATCTTAGTGTCTGATTCTTTGCTGGCAAAGGATTCCTTTCGATAGAGAGTGTCTTTCAATAACACCTGTAATATTTTATGTAACAGACTTCACTAGCGCAACAAAACAAAACCTGTCAATTGACTTGTGGTAAAATTTTTGTGCGGCTCTCTAACAAAATCGTAGGTCTGGGTTTGGCTCCTTCAACAAAATGGTTGAGAAGCACTGTTGCAGAAGTAAGAAAAACGTTAACTACCACAGCATCTTACTTTCTAGTCAGGATGATCAAACCGGGTCTGTAGCAGTGTAGCGATCCAAAGAGAAGTGAAATAGATGTATTATAAATATCCATAGCTTTTGTAGCTGTGTAATCATGCTGTTAGCAGGGAGTATGATTACGATATGATACCATTGCAGATTTAAGCGTGAAAATGCACGGCACGTTATTGCAGAGTAGGAATTTTTATTAGAAACCATCAGGCTTACCAGCAAGCTTTACTAGTTTACAGGCAAAGTTCTGTAGGAAACATTACGTTTACAAACAGAAACTTAACATGAAAGTTGTAAATAATTGGTAGCGAACTAGCATTGGTTTGCATAGTAGTACAGGCCCGTAGCCAGGTTTTGAAGTTTGAAGGGGCAAAATACATTTTTAGGGGGCACGATTTTTGTTTTTATCATATTTTTAAAACAAATTTTCTGGGAACAAGAAATTTTGGGGTCACAAAAGAAATTTTTGGGGGGACTGCCCCCGAATGACCCCCCGTGGCTACGGGCCTGTAGCAGTGCATTGTCAGGAGGGTATAAAAAAGTCAATGCAAACAAATGTGGACTTTTCTTGAAGTTCTCATCTGTGGAAAGAAATTCTATGTTTTCAGCACGGTAAACAGTTTTATTTACTCCTAAGCTTTGCAGGTTAAATTGTGTATTGCTTTGCGATTCACCACTGCTTATCATGAGTGCAAAATATAAGAAATTGAAATTTTCAGCTGTTTTAAAAAAATCGAAGGTGAATTTCGTGCTAGAAGTCATACTATTTGATCGAACAAAGGGTTTTTAAACGCACCTTCGCATTTGTGTTAATGCAAATGTGTGCATGTTTGAATGTCAGTGAACACATGGGAGAGGTAATCGACTGTGTTTTGCGCTCTTTGCACGGTTTTGGCCCGGCAGCGCTGATGTCAGAATCTCCAAGACTGCAACAGACAAAGCATGCAAAGAGTGCAAAACCTCGGTCAGTTGGGACTGGTCTGTGTTTTAAATTCTCCGACACAAATGTAGTTTTCCAAGCAATTATTCTCTTGATTCTGGTCGTAAGAAATGAAAAAAGGTCCTCAGGCATTGACGGCAAAACCAACGATTTCTTTTCCAGAAATTGTTTATATTGTCGTTATCCTGAGTTGCGTTTCTGCTAGTAACTGTTCTCTGAATCGTCAGAACCTGTGATTGTTGTTTTTTCGCTGATTTCATCGTGGTAAGAGCGCTGCTTGTAAAAATCTACCAGATTAAATTATTCAAAAGTTTGGTATATTCTCATAGTTTTGTGAACTTGGTTTAATTCATTTTCCATTCAACTTGAGGCACACCAGACAATTAAAACATTAATGTGTGAAAACAAACATAGCCGGAGATGGAGCAGGAGCGAAAACCACGAAAAAGGAGAGGTCCGGAGTCGGAGCCACAATCATGAAAACCAAGAGCACCAGAGCTGAGCCGAAGAGCTCCGGAGCCGGAGCTGTGTCATTTTTACGACGGCTTCGCAGATAACAGCGTTTTCTGGCAGTTGTTTTTTGCTAAGTTTTCAAATAATCAAAAGCCACGCGAAACGATCCAGGGTTTGGTGCATTAGTTGCAACAAACTAGCTTTGTGGGCAAAAATGCAAAGAACCTCATCTTTCATTTCATCCCGTGCAAACACAAAGTTAAGAGCATTCGTTTGAAGTAACCGTGACGACCTCGTCAACAATCTATTTGCACCGATAAGTTAGAAAATACTTTCAGGTAGATGTCCTGTTTTATTTTAGTTTGCCTTACCATTGTCCAGAGCAGTGAAATGAAAAGTGGGTCTGGTCAAGGTGAAATATTGGCCAACATTTTAGCATCGGTTGAGGTAAATAATGCACTACTAGGATGACTTAAGTTCCACACTGCAACATAATTTCCCCGTCAGGTTTTTTGCAATACAGCATTTCTGTAAACTGAACAATTTTTTGTTGGTCGAAAAAGAGTGCTCAGAAGGGGGAATCAATACACTTGCAGGTAAACAATAAAGAAGAAGCTGAGTTAGCCTGATTTATTTGATGTGACCAAAATGTGGAAAAGTTTAAACGAAATTTATCTTGACTTTTTAAAAATTTTTCCTTTCTAACGTTTGAAGCCTGGTGTCCTATGTTTGTCCTGATGGAAAGTACAAGATATACCTTCTGGTGTTTGTTATTGACATGAAACACTCTACCCGGAAGTTTTATAATGTGCTTGTTGAGTATAAACTTTCGTATAGAAGAAATTGATTTACTAAGGTACGTTCCTTGTGTTTGAAATGGAATTTTAAACATCTGCATTCTTGCAAATGTTGAAATTGCTTAAGTGGCCTGACGCATGTGGAAAACCTTCTCAAGCATAGGTAATTCTTTAGGATTTTTGTTACATTACAGAACAAACATTTAAACACGTTGTTTTTTTCGGTCCCGGTGGCAAGAGCTGCCAAAGGAAAATTTCACTAAAAGGCCAAATGTTATGCAATCAAGGGCTGGAAAAATACCAACCTAAATATTTTAAAGCAAACCTTTTTGTGGTAATGCTATTCCTTTGTCACAAAAAAAACACTTAAATGATATCACTAGTATTGTCTTCGGATTGGGATTAAATCTCGCTGGCCCTTGTACTGGAGATGAGTTAATTGTCGATGATTGGGAATTTACAACACGAAATATCAATTATTGCAAAATGGAAGTGTTGCTTATGCATTGGAAAGAGCTGCCAAATGGGCAACATATTTGTGAAGGGAGTGCTGGGTCGCCACCTGTCTATCTCGGTGGATCAGGTGCTCAGATCCGCAAGTATCTGGGCGTGGTAGAGAATGTATGTAACTAGCTGAAATGAAGTTCTGCTTGGATTGTCATAACTCTTTCCCGTCTAACAATCTCAACAATTGTTTGCGGCTGTAATAGAATGATTAGCCAGTGGCGTGAGACATTCAATGAAGCCATCATAATGTTGTATGTGAGTGACTAGGAGCTCTTGAGGTCGGGTATTCTGAAAAACCCGCGTTCGAACTTCATCTAAAATCAGAAGTGATCCGCAGTGTCGAACGCGTTGCTCCTGTAAAACAAAAAAAACACTAGCAACAAAACAAGAAAACATATCACACAATCACAAATTCAAACACGAAAAGAAAAAGGTCAAGGTTAAAGTAAAAGGTAAACGGGAATACATACAATGGAGGAAAAAGATAAAACTGTGTCTGCTGTTGAAAGAAATGCACTGAGGGAAAATATGCAGTCCGATTTCTCAAAACCATTCACTCAAAATTAATATTCGGCAAAACACTACTGTATGTTTGTTTGTGTCACTAAACACTTGATAGTTTTTTTGCTTAGTTATGTCTACGGCGGGCGTTTCATATAAAGTGTACAGTGAATAACTATTATTGATTCTTCTCAATTACAGTAGATTATCCTATGACGGTTTGTGAGTTCAGTCAACAAAGTGTTCACCATTTTGATAAATTAAGCCGTCAGTTCAAGTCTTGTAGGACAATAATAACGCGTATTCCAGCGCCGATCGTTGTGATAATCAGTAAATAATAAGATATATTAGCCAACGTTTCGGGCCAAAAAAACACTTAGCCACGTTTGAATAAACTTGTTAATTTGAATTATAACGTCGTAAACGCAAAGTGGTGCGATTGACATCATATAAAAAAATCAATCAATTTTTACCTAAACCTTATCGCACACGTACTGTTTACAAACCTATCCGCTCCATGTTGAGCACGCGTGCCCCAAAATGCGCACCGCTGGAATTTCAAGTTTACTGTTTAATGGAATGTGATCATGATGTCTTTTGCATTGTGATATTTCCCACAAAATTTGCACGTCGTGTTTGATGTTTCAACTTTCCTGCCCCGACTGAGCAGCTTTGCCACAAATGTTTGGTTTTACAAGCTTTTGCTCCATTTAACCTCTGCTTTGTTGCCGTGTTATGAAAGCGATATGGCCGTTTTCAACTATCAATGCAACCATGGGAAGATCCAGTGCTGGTGACGGTCAAACCCAACATGTTACCCAAGCAGTACAAACCAGTCGAAACCATCTCAGCATTTCAAATGAACGTTCTAGCATGAAAAAAGGAAATCCTTATATTTGGTGACAATGGGCACGTAAGTTATATCTGATAGCATAGCCATTGTGGATCATTGACGAGTTGAGACTGACTGACCAACCAAATAAAAAACATACTTTTACAATCAGAGATATTTGTGTCTCATGCTGCATATCATGATGTTGTACAGTATGACCACCATCGGTTTGTGCTATAACTGGTGTATGTTTTTTTTGTGTGTGCGAGTTGTATACAGTTGATCATAAGGTTTACCAGCGAACTCTGCTCGATTTCTGCCACTTCAGCCACTCATAGCACTTCGTAGACTTTTGCAGTTTACTCCCACGCACATTTTTCCTGTCGTTTGACACGGCGAGATATTTATCAAACGAAAAAAGATTTTAATACGTGAAACATCTTGCTTTTAATCGTGTGCTATCATGTCACATTCATTTTTCATTGCGAAATCGGAAGGTAACGCAGGTTGAATTGACCTGACCTGTTGCATTTTTGTCGACTTAAATTTCCGTTACGCGAGGTCATCTCGTGAGCATTGCGCAGTTGGCCTTCTGTCATTCTAAGCAGCAGCACTGTCTTGGACAGACACGAAAGTGCTAGAATTGTGAACCCTCATCCCCTTCAAATGTTTAATTGGAAAATATTTGATCATTTTGAGAGTGAATTCTGTCGCTTTAGCATACTTGAAGTTCATTTGCTCAAAACGTGTTAGTTTGTCAAGTTACTTAAGGCCTATGAACTTTTGCGCCTTTGAATAAAGTTCGTTAGGCATTTGTTGTGCAGTTCATGAAAACAATTGGGCGGTTTTTCTTTCACGTCAGACTTCAACTTTTTTGAACTTCTGCCAAGTTTCATTTCTTAGGCTGCTTTTACCTGCAGCTATTTCGGTAATCTCTCTTCTGATACCTAAACTTTTGTATAAACTAAAAGACACTTGCCGGTTTTCTATCAAGATTTACCCTAATATTTCTTATGTTCTCTTAACAAAAATGGTCTCGACTGCAGATTGAACTTACGAAACTATATTGCATTTATGCAGTGGCTGCGGATATGTACAGATACTTTAATCGGGGATTAGGCGTTTGGAAGACGAGTATAGCGCAGTATTTTCTTACCTGGTTCGCTACATTTTCAGATGCTTAGCAGTGAGCGCAGAGAATTATTGGTACAGCTTAATGTTTGCTGGCTTACAACGCAGCAATAGAGTGAGTAACGTGCGTTTAGACCAGGGTCGGCAACTTTTTTTTATCAAAAGAGCTATTCTGCTTCATCTTCCAGCAGATATGAACGATGAGGTGCCACAAAACGTTGATACCGTTTTATTCTTCGTGCGATTTCATAGAGGATATGCTAAATTGCAAACAACTTAATTGTAATAACAATCAAATGCAAATTTAAATTCCAGTTTTGTCAAATCCAAAGAGAGACACTTTGGAGAAGCTAAAGTGTCGCACGCAGCACCGGAGCAGAAGGTTGCCGATTCTTGATTTCGACAACCTTACACTTGTAAAGCACACTGGCACTTCGCGAAAGCTAACCACACTCTGACGCTTCGTAGCACAAAATGTCAGAGATGCGTTAACACAAAACGTGAGGTATATGATCGGTGCATAAAATTGCACAGGTAAGGCTGGTGTGTCTGGAATCTGCTGACAGAGATGAAAGAAAAGTGTGGAAGGTGCATGTTGGAAACTGATTAACTCGCCTTGAGCAAAATTTAAGTTTGAATTTTTCTGGGATGTAAAGGACAAGCGTTTGACCGTTTGAAGCTTTGGCAGGAATACATTGCATCGTACTAAATGGCTTAGGATAAGCAGCAATAGTAATTTAGTTACATATGTGACATGTCCAATTGTGTTTAAGATGATTCAAGTCATTTCGGAGGAAGGTTTCACTCCGACTGAAATCAGTAATGAAATGACTTGAAGTGACTGATTAAGTCATGTTTGAAATCAAGACGTTTTTTTCTTTGCTTTGTTTTTCTTTTTGCTAAAGAAAGTTTTCTGAAACGTTCAACGTTTCAGTTCAGTGTTGGCGAAAGCCTCTAGATCAGTGTTTCTCAGTTTGTATCAAATCTCGGCGCACTAAACCTGTGCATAAAATAAACGACCCACTGAATAAAAGCAGTCAAAGATTGCTTAGTGCACCTGTCCTAAACGAACCGTGTAGTGGGCGTAAAATTACTGTTACCTCATTGCTCAAATCAATCTAGATATTCTTACGTCACTACACTCATTGTTCGTACAGTAACATTTTGCAAACTCATTTACATATACATCAAATGGGTTTCATCAGCTGCTTCTAAAATCCTAGGATCTTGCTAGCGATGAGGGATGCGACGCCCTCTCAATCTCAAAACGAAGCACCAAAGCGTCACGACGCCCCAGCTGGGATCATCTTTGCAAGAACACACTCTTTAGCTCAATGGCTCACTATTACTCTACCCCTGCTCAAAAATATTTGATTCAAGAGAAAAAGTTAAAAGACACAAACAGTTGAAAGGTGGTCTCGACAGGACATCGAAAACCAGCAGACTCAAAATAGGTTGCGAATCGCTCAATCTCGGCTTGGACTCGGTGGTGCATGAATCGGGTTCGAATCAAATTCCAGAATTATGACTTGTGCTCCACTCTGAGCTTTTGCGATGAAAACATGTCATTTACTGCGAATTCCTTGACAAGTAAGGTTGTCATCAAAATTTATTGGGTTTGGGTAAGGCCTCGCATCTGGCCAGGCTTGACGATAGTAATGGCTTCAAGCCTTTTGGTTACAAACGATCCAGCTGTTCATTGTGCTTTGAACAGATATCTGGATGTCCTCGTTTACAACTTGAATGACAAAGACGAGAGGCTTTGGCATTCGGAACAGGACTTTCCGGTCTGGCCGATTCGGTCAAGAGACATTTCGGTCTGGCTGTTTCAGTCTGGGGATATTTCGGTCACGACATTTCTGTACATAAATAACTGTTTACATTTCCTTATTGAAATGATTATGTAGGCAGGCGAAATGTCACGCTAGTTGGTGTTATACTAACGCCTTTTGGGGAGTCATAATTGCGATTCAATTTGAATGGTAATTATGACTTTGAAGTATTTGTATTTAGTTGCAAAATGTCGACAATGATTTAATTTGCTTGCTGATGATAATCAAATTCACATGTTGATGTTGAGTAACTGTTGTATCGTGGATCATGTTTGTAGTTTTTCGAAATTACGTTTGCATTAAAAATTGAACATATAAGATTTCTGCAAGATTTCATATTCTGACCGAAATGTCTCGAGACCGAAACGACCAAGAACGAAAAGTCCCGTGACCGAAACGGCCAGACCGAATTGGTCAGATCGAAAAGTTGCGTACCTTTTTGCATCAGGTTGTAGTGGAAATGAATAGTCAAGATGCCCAGACAACCAGGTTGTTTGATTATTCCAACTGCAGAAATTTTCACTAAATATCAGAGCATCGTCTGCATAAATACAGCATTTGGAGCCAGGTGGTGGTAATGAGGTGGGAAACTCTTACCGAAATTTTCACCAAATTGTAGAACAGAAGCAATACCCTGAAGCTGTAAAATGTATTCAAACAATAAGCAATAATTTTGTTATCTTTTATTGAACAACACTTTTGTAATAATAAAGAATAAACACTAGTACAATTTCTGTACATTCTTTCTGGATCTGCAATGCCGATACAGCAGTCAACAGTGGAAAAATCTGTCAAACCAGCTGCTAAAGCAACTAGTATTAACAAAACATGTCACCCGGTGATTTTGTTTGCTTGTAAGATGGACTGTTAGGCGCGTCACCAGATTTTGCGGATGGGTGTGCCAAATATACCGGCGCACGCTTCAAAAAAATAAATAAACAATTGCCTATTGAAGGCCACTTGTGGATCAGTACTAAATTTGCCAACTGGCTTGCACAGGGTAATTTATGCATCTCTTGTGTTAGCACACTTTACTACATAATGTATGCTTTATTATTTCCAACGGTTGGGACTTTTAAGCGATCTATAAATTGCGATTCCTCTGCTTTTCAACGATTCATAATTATTGCTATGACTGTGCGCCATACTGAGTTATAATTGTACGTTGCGATGATTTCTTGCTGTCAATTATTGCAATACAATTGGATTGATTAAAATAGCTGCTGCCACTCTCTGCTAATTTTAGACAAGATAAATCTAGGGTAGTTAGGTGCTCGCTTCGTTAATTTAAGCAAGAGTTCCCAAACCTGGGGTACATGTACCCCCAGGGGTACATTTGCCTATCCGAAGGGGCACATTTAAGGTTAGCAATAGAAGAGCAAAATATATTTACATAAAATAATTTTCCCAATATTTATACATATATATATATTAGTGAATATTATTTACAAATATCAATATATGCTTATTGTTATGAATAATCACGATAAAACGTTGTTTTATAGGAAATTTTAGGAGTACATGTTCATAGGTGGAAATGCTGAAGGGGTACATGGTAAGAGAAAGGTTGGGAACCCATGATTGAAAAAGGTGCAGTACTATACGGTTATTTGTGCCTCTTAAATCACTTGAACGTTTATCAGAACGCAATTTTAAAAGAAAGAGACTGAGTTACTTGCACCTTTTTCAGAGATTTAACAGTCAAGGGTCTTTTTTTAAGGTATCAAACTTCTAGTATTACGCCGGTAGCTTTTTGATAGTGATTGCCAGCATCACGCCAGGTCCCAACTCTGGTTTTGACCGCCAGATGCAGCGGTGTATAACTGTACAATACCCAATTTTCTGCGCTTTAAACTGTTAGGTGATAGGCGTTCGGCCACAAATACCGTAAATGTTTCGGAGTGGATCGGCGCTTTACTAATGTTAATTGCAAAATGCAATACGACATGAAGAGTTCCTTTTTATGTTTCTTGAAAGTGTTGGTTTGGTTTGAAGTGTCTTTTATTATACCAGATCACCGCACCACGAAAGGCCTATAAAAACTGGGTAGAAACATGCTGAACGAAACATTTTGTTCTAACTGAAGGTCCTTGCGAGACATCACTTTGACCAGCAATCTTGTTACGATGGACGAATTATCGATTTGTGGGTTGTCAGGGCGTTTCCCAGAATCGGAGAACGTTAAAGAATTCTGGGAAAACCTGATAGCTGGAAAGGATATGGTCACAGAAGACGACAGAAGATGGAAGCCAGGTATTGGCCTTCGAACAGTACCTAATTCTGAGCCCAGACAATGGAAAAAGCTTCAAAGCTTACACCTTAAACTGCCGTAGGTAGAAGCGAAAAATGTTGTACAGTAGGTCATGACGCGTGATGGGTTCTAGAACAATTAAATATCAACTGGAGAACTGCCCACCGGACAACCGCCACTGGACATTTGCCAACAGGACAATTTTCAAATGGGACAAGTGCCAACTGAACAACCGTAATCTAGCACAACTGTCCCCTGGAACAACTATCAACCAGGTATTTACCCTTCCCCTGCAACAGAACTGTTGAACAATTTTTTGTCTTGTTAAATTACGATAGATTAAACAAAAGAAACCGAATAGCCCAAAGTTTCTGGCGCGGAATAAATGTGAAAATGTATGAGTCTTTCTAAAGCAGGTACACTGTTTTAATATATGTCTGGGTTTGTTAGCTCTGAACCTGCAGCTAGACAATAAATAAAACAGTTGTGCAACATTTTCTTTGGCGTGCACGCTAAAGGAAGGGTGAATTAACGAAGTGACTAAATTAACGAAGCGACAAAGCGACTAGAGCAGCTGAAGTACGAAGCAACTGGAACTTCGTAATTAAATTAACGAAACGACTAGAGCAGCTATTTCCAACCAAAATGGCTTACTGAGCCAAAGATTTTGTCACTCTCTTAACCAGGGCCGCAAATGGAATGGCTTACTTTGATCTTAGCAAACTAAATTTAGCTTAAGATAATATGCTGAAAACGTTCAAATCCTAACAAAATGGAAAAAGACGTGGTAAAGTTGTACAGAGGACAACCTGCATCAAAAGCGTCAAATTCAAGATTATCAAAATAAGGAAAAGTTGTGAATATGTAGAATACTTTTACTACAGTGAAAGCCTACATTGGACCACATAACACCTTCGACTGGGCCCATAGGCGTAGCCGGGGGGGTCTACAGGGCCACGCACCCCAAATTTTTAGCATATATAGACATTGTACGCTCTGAGAGGCGATATCTCAAACAAACTAGTGTTATTCGCCATAAATCAAACATTTTGGTCCCCCAAATATTTTTTTCCCAAAAAAACATTTTGGGCTGGCTGTGCCACTGACTGGGCCGAGAGCTGGACGTAGCTTGGACGAGAGAAGCCATTTACAACTACGCTTCACAGAGGCTGTTGTCCGTTTGGCCATTGACCTAATCGGCACTTGTCCGGTTGGCCAATGTCTGGTTAACTGTGTTTTATTAGCAATAGTCCAGTTGGCATATGCCCAGTTGGCAACTGTTGAATTGGCAATTGTTCTGATACCATCATGAGGTATCAGGCCCGCAAGCAGAAGGGAGCAACCGGGAAATCCCCCCCCGGTATTATCAAAAACTTGTTTGCTTGTAAGGTATAAAAACAAGTTACAATCGTTTCTTCACTTTTGCAACAAACTGCAATAAATTTGCCCCCTCCACGAAAATATCATCTGGTGGCTGACATGTGAGGTATATTTTTGTGCTTTCTCTCGACGGCTTGGTTGTGGCGGGCAAACCGTAAGTTGACGTCAGAAAAAAGTCATATTTAACAAGGTTAGCTGTATGAATTAACATGTTGTTCAGAAGTTGATGACATTAAACCTTCTGGTCAAGATTCGCGAATTTTAAAGGTTAGTTGATGCGTTCGAGTTTTGATTTTCAGAGAAATTTAGCGACGCTTCCGAGGAAAGCGCAACTCAATGTACAGAAAACATTAGGAAGAATATTAAACGGACAATAACTCAGCATAGCTATGCACAACGTTCTTTAGAGTGGTGTTTCTAATTTTCGTCGGCACTTTTGGTTCCAAGGAAAAATTATGATAATGTGAAAGTACAGTAACCTTGAACTACTACAAAACTACCTCACAGGAAATATGCCGTCGAACGAAACAAAACGCTCCAAAATCCAAAACATGGAATCAAACAAAACAGTGACTTTTAAGGGGATGTGAGGAGAGGAAGTCGTGCAATAGCGTGGAAAAAACACGTTCAGTATGTGCGTCTCATTTTTCCCCAGTTAACTTTTCATAGTTTGGTTAGATAAAGACTCCGGCGACGTTGAGAATGATTACACTTGTAATAGGACAAACCTGTTTGCAATTGAACTGCGCCAAAAATTTGTAAACTTAGAAAAATTTTCACCTGGGCCTAGTGTAATGGTTTCAATATGAATAGAAATAATATTCGTTGTGCAAAATCTGAGAAGTTAAGAAATTTTCGCCTTTATTCGCTCAATCTTGCATGGTTTTACATCGTTACTGTTGCGTTAGCCACGGAATTTTGAGTTGACTTTAGCGGAAATTGAATTTTGACATGCGACAAGTTCTAGCACCGGGATACAGTGGCGTTTGTGATAATGCTGAGTCTAATTGCATGAGATTTTTTGACAATTTGAATCTTGAGTGCTTGTGAACAGGTTAATTGCGTCCATCTTGCTGGCATGCGTGCTCCATTATATATTGGGCAGTCTGCACTCAATCGCTGCCTTAGTAGTGGTCTGTGATCGTAACGGACTGTCAATCGTTATTTAACTTCCTTGTTTTAAGTATCGGTGACGTTGAGGGTGAGTTCAGTCTTTCGGTCCACCAGCTGTGGATATCGAACTGGTTCCTTTTAACGTGCTCTATACTGAAATGGCTTCGAGTCCGTTTTCTCGAGAGGCTTGACTTGTGGATTTCTTCATCTTTGTAATACGATGTTGAAATAAAAAGGTCTCCAACATGATTTATAATCGCCATGTTTCCAGCTTCTGAAAACGTTCGCTAATCTGAGTTGCTCGATTTCGCATGTGCCTGGTCACGCTTGGTTGCGTAATATTCCAGCAGCCGGTTGGGACAACGTACCCGTGAGTGAAATAATCTAGTCGTATTGCCCCAAAAGCGAATTAGGAATGGTCGAGTTCTTATGTTTTTCAAAGGCTGCAGCCATTACTTCTGAAATGTTCCTTTATTTGACACCGAGATAGAATCCAAGATTTCAGAAACAGATTGTAACAAGTAACATTTCGATACTGTCGAAGCAAACCGACTTCTGCAATAACTCCCAAGAGTTGTTAGGCTCAGTCAACACACTTTGATTATATATTCGCTACAGTAAGAAAGGGCTCCTGCTTTGCAGGAATTTTGCGATTTTCCTTTTCTGCGCTTGCACGCTGAACTTTTTGCGTTTGGCGTCGTCGGGAACCAATGCTCTAGTCGAATCTTGGGTCTGTCAGACAGATACATTATACTTGCGGAAGAAGATCCGGTCAGTGGCTGCAATTGGCAAATTGTAAATTACGTGCTGCTAGGATTATGCCCGAGCCTTACTTGTTTGTTCTTGTATTTGGGAAGGTTTGTGGGGACTTCCGAAGCGAAACGGGAAACTCAAAGAGCTTGACAAGTTCGACGCTGCCTTCTTCGAGGTTCACCCGAAGCAAGCCAACAACATGGACCCACAGCTCAGGATGCTGCTGGAAGTCGTCTATGAGGCTATTGTCGATGCTGGTAAGAGATGAACAGCGTAAGACGCGGGCTTGACGAAGAAAAAGCGTTTCACATACATTCATTTTAAATGCATCATTGAGATCTTTTTCTTGTACGCCCTTGTATGCTGGTGTGCGAGAGCATCATCAAGGCGCATTAGCCGCACCTTTATATGGGAGGGGGTTTGGGCCTTTGACCTCTGGCACGCGCTATGCTTTACAGTATTTTGTTGTCAATGTTGTCTTAACAATGCTGGTTTTACATTACGTAAATGTTAACCTGATACACTTCAAAGAATGTAAACCTTTTGAGTTCATTAGGATTTTTCTGTAAAATTATGTATTTCAAGCCCACTTACTTACCATGTCAAATCATTATGATTCAATCTAGGTCGCAGAGGTGTCCTATTTGACAATATGTTAAGCTGAAAACCTGATGTAAAAAATCGTAAAAAATCAACTGTGAAGAGCTTGTGGAGTTTTGTACAAACGTAAACATTACACAATCTGTGTTGAAAGTTGCCTATAACTCAATAATGCAACCCTCGTTACTTACTGGATCCTCAGTTGGGGTCTTGCCTCAAAAGCAACCGTTGAGCCTCTCATTAAATTACAAAATAAAGCTGTAAAACTAATAAGACCAATTAACTATACATCTTCGGAAGGATCTTTCCACCACCTAAATATCTTAAGCCTTCCCAAACTTTATCCCCTAGCAATAGGAAAATTAATGCACTCTTATGACAACAATCTGCTTCCAAATCATTTTGATGCTCATTTTATTCCGATCAGCTCAATTCATTCTCGCCACACAAAACTATCCACTTCTTACAGGCTGTTTTATCTAGAGTTAACTCATCTTCAGGAAAATGTTCCCTTGCATTTGTTGATCCAAAAGTGTGGTCCTCAACACCAGACTGCACTAAGTCCTGTGCAGCCTCTTCCTCCAAATGGCAACTTACAAAACACCACTTACACGAAAAAGATACATAATTATACACCTTAGTACCATTTTTCACCTTAAACCGGGGCGGATTAAGTGGGGGGCAACGGTGGCAATTGCCCCGGGCCCTCTGCTCCAATGGGGTCCCCCGTGATGACATTTATTTGTTTTGAATAAAATATTCGTTTGAAAAATTGTCGTGATTCAAAAGAGGTACAAGGATACAAACTCTATATTCTGATGTTACTTCCGATGTTACTTGAGTATCATTAATGAATTTGACTTTCTGCCAGTTTTAGTAATCACTACTGAATACAAATATTTTTGGTTTTGATCAATGCAAATATATTTGAATTTTGCTTGAAACTTTTCCTAATAAGCGTTCTTTTGGCATGTATTTATCTACTCGTGCATCACGCCTACTGCACAACTGTCGCGAAAACGACAGTATTTGCGTGCTTAAAGCAGCAAAGCTAGTTCTGCTGTGGTTGCTGGTTAGTATCAATCAGCAAAGCTAGTTCTGCTGTTGTTGCTGGTTAGTATCAAACGAATGCATCTCAGAGGCTTGGTAACCTGTGTTCAAGTGCGGTTTGCAATAAGGGCAGCTTACATTAATCTTTAACACCATTTCGTGTGGCTTGCAATCAAAGGCGGCTAACAATTCGAGTAAATTCAGCAGGCACATAATCGACTACCGGAAAAAGCAAACGAAAACGTTGCGAATCAGCAAAAACAAATTTTACAAACGATGACGTCATGAAATACGTCATAGGGGCCCTCCAGTGAAAATTGCCCCAGGCCCCCCAACCCTTTAATCCGGCTTTGCCCTTACCAAAAATAAAATGCTGTTTATACTAGTTTTCAGCAGTTTTGATAATGTAAGTTTTTTGCTTTATGTATCCTCACTTTTTACTTTTTGTTTGCTATGCCTTCTTGTGCACATCTGGTTTTACGCATAAAATCATACCCTTTGGTTATTTTTTATTTTATTTCTTTTCTCTTTTTCGTACCTCACCAATTATTGCATTTTGTTTATTTTGTTTTTTATTTTTCACACTGTGTTTGACATCTCTTTGACCTCACCAATTTTCTTCAATTAAACTAGATCCATTCATTGGTGCAAATAGGCATACTTGTTCATCTGTAAAATTTTCTCACCATCTTCTGTGTTTATTTGTTTTGTTTTTCCAACTGTACTTATTCAATTTCCAAATATTCTTTTTAAATGCTTGTCAAGAAGTCATAAACGGGCTTGGTTGACGAGTGTAGATCAGTGCTCTTCAACTTTTTTGTTACTTTGCACCCTTGAAGGTATTTTGACGAACTCATGCACCCTATTTACTTAAACACTTAAGCTCATGCACCCTATTTACTGACAGTTCCTCCGTATCCCCCACCTAATTGCGCCGATGTTTTTAGGTAACCGGGTCTAAATAAGCAAGTCCCCTAATTCAGTAACTCAGCTACATAATTCAGTTGATATAGGCTCATTTCCTGTTGCTTATGAATCACAATAAATCATCGAATTACAATTAGCTAGATAAGGTGTGATGCTTATGCACCACACTTTAGATTGTGCAAAGTCTTGGTTAAATCCTGAAAGTCATTGGTTGGTTAATGGTTCATTTGTGTGCTCACAGAAAGTTTTTGTAAAAATTATCTGTTTAGTGTGACACGTTTGTGATGCACCTTTGTGAACCCTTTCTTAGTGGTGCACCCCACGCATATTTTGGTGCACCCTCCGTGCACACCGATTGAAGAACGCTGGTGTAGATGACCACTATGGTCCTTCACCATTCCTATGTGACCCAGTGACAACATTTGTTTACATCAATCAGTCATTTTCCCCTTGGGTTCTCATTTGCTCTAATTTCCATTGGAACTGGTTACTTGTTTGCACGGTGGCGCTGTGTATTGTGTCTGTTTATTGGCTGAGTCATATAAAACAATAAATCAATCAATCATTCACATAAGCGCTGCACAGTCGAAAAATGTCTTTTTGCCCATACGCCACCTTGTGTGAGTAGTGCTAAAAACTGTGATAAGAACCACGGCAGAGAAATATCCCAACATTAATTCACCGTCATTTATTACCGTTAGGAACAAGTAATAAGTATGCAGCATTTCTTAGCCGCACCAAGCGTCCCACTAACCCCTAACGGAGTGGAAGCGCACCAGCCAAATCTTTACTTCTCACAAGCATTGCATTTCCATTGAAATGTCTGAGCGATCTGAAGGATTAATAAGTATTCTATGAGAAATATTTGTGCATTTTTGGTCGTGGAGCCGTTGATTGGTTTCCCGGTGTACAACAAGGTGGAAGGCGAAAAAGTAATCGTAGTCATTCTACAGATGTATTGTAGATAGTGACAACATCTTTTATCAGAAAATGTCACACTTACTTATTCGGCACAATTGTCAAACACTCCCCTTTATCTTCATAAGAAGTTATTTGAAGAAAAGGTTGGAGGCGGATTGGTAAAGGGTGGTGTACGCGCCTTAACTGAATAGACTGTGTCCGATGCACACCGCTGAAGCGTTCAAGAAATAAATGTAGTTCGTGCTGTTCTGTCTTCATGTTCAACATTAGTGTACCGTTGCAAAACACAGATTAAAGCGATGTGTTGCCTCAGTACTCGGTACCACTGTGGAATTTTTTACTACTAAAGCAGCCGTCTGACCCACAGGGAAGGGTAAGAGGTGATGGGCCCCAGCAGACTACTCATGATATTCAACTAGGTGTAAAAATCAGGCCCGTACAAACTTTGTTTTATGTTTCAATTTTTAAAAACCGTTTGAAGTGAAATAACCGCAAAAAATTCGTCGCAGTCGATTGTTGTTTTAACAAATAATATAATACCACTGCTTCTGGACTTCTCGATGTGTGATTGTCTGGTTTCATGCTGGTGTGAAAAACGCTCTAAATGTTGATGGTTTGGGCCTTGAAATATCGCCTGATGGACAGTTTAAGTTTGTAACAATTTGTTCTCAGCCATTTTAGTTTCTTGCTGCGTGAACTGCAAAAAGAAAATTTCCTTTCGTTGCTTTTCAGGAATTAACCCTGAGAACCTCGCTGGTTCCCGCACGGGCGTGTGGATGGGGGTGAGCTGGTCAGAGTCCAGAGAGGTGCTTGGGAACGATCCGGAAACCACGGCAGGTTACGCGATGACCGGATGCTGCACTTCGATGTTCTCGAATCGGATCAGTTTCTTTCTCGACTTGAAAGGTGCAGTGAACTTGAATCATTGAGGCTTGCTATAAGCTTTCAAAGTGCCGCAATGATCCGTGTACTTTTCAAGTTAAATTCGGCCCGTTATTGCAACGTCTGTAAATTTTTCACTTAGCAAGCTGAGTCAGCGTCTGTTGGAACTCCACCAGAGCCAATCCTCCTTGCAGGCTGAGGCACATTACTTGATTAGAGGTTTAACTTAGTGTTCCGTTTTTTTGCTGTACGACTCAATTGCCGATCTTGTCTTTGATGCAGGGCGCAATTGTTCAGTTTCTGAAAGATTGTAAAGTCGCAAACGCTCAATTTGTGAAATATCTTTTTCTATAAAAACACGTGATTCAATACACCTCTGATCAAGTTGGTTTGTATGTGAAACATGAAGGCATTGTTGCTATAGAACGACAGTCGACGATAGCTTATTGATCTCGCTTATCTAGTTTGTGCGAACAATGTGCATTTTGCACATGAATTAATTATTTTCAAGCTGAATTTAATTCAGGTCCCAGTGTGGCCGTCAACACAATGTGCTCTTCCAGTCTCCTGGCCCTTCAAATGGCCTGTCAATCAATAAGAAATGGCGATTGTCACTGGGCCTTGGTGGGTGTAGCTCATCTAGTTTTGACACCTCAAACCTCGTTGCAACTTCAACGACTAAGTATGATCTCCCCTGACGGTGCCTGCAAGTCTTTTGATGCCAGTGGAAATGGGTAAGCCTTAAAACTCGACAAAGACCAAGTGAATTTCTGCATTCAGGCTGACCATAACAAGTTCTCAGTTGACGCCCGACAGACATTTAGTTTCGGAGTAAATATGGAAAACTGACGTATCTGTTGAAATGGTCCATTCACTCTAACACTTTAGGACCAGCGCAAGCCACAATTGTGGCGGATACATGTCTGGCCATAACTCGCAAGCCGATAGAGCTAGAGAGCTGCTCAATCCTCCAAATACGTGCAAAGTTGTATAATTTTGATTAAAAAATTGGGAAGTTTTGGATTTAAACTATTTTTGGAGTGACGTTACAACTGGGAAGGTCAAGGTTGTTTTGATGACGTCATCATGCCTGAGAAAAAATTCAAGCGGTGATACTTGTTTTTTTTCTGCAAGTTCTGTCCTACTTCATTCTAATGTAGTATGTTACTGAAATCTTATAGCCAGTTTACTTTACGCAGACTAGCAGTTTGTCAATCAAACTAAAAGTGATATTTATTCCAGTTGCATATTTTCCATGAGGGGTAGTTCAGCTTTTACCTAAGCTCAACCTATACGGCTACATCGTGCGTAATCATCTAATTTTCTTCTAGACACCTTTGTGAAGCTGGATTTTCTACTCTATGTACACAAACTCCAAGTATAAAAAAAACTGGGAAACGCAATCACGAATTGCCAAACTTGCCTCTGAGTTGCAAAAGCAGATACAAATGCACTAACAAATGAAATTGCTTTGGAAAGCGAGCTTTTGCTTATAACTACCTACGCAAAGTTTTAGGGTTTGGTTTGTTGATACAGTGATGAGTGCTGCATTTCCAAAAACACAGTTAACAAATCACATTTTTGAACAACCCCGGAAAACGCTGAGAAAACGATGGGGTCCGCAATTGGTTTGGGGGCAGAAAAACGGTTCTGGCATAAAAAAGGTTTAAAATCATTGAACTATGATTAAATGAAACATTCAAATATAGGCGTCAGAAGGAATTTTTTCAGTGGTGGCATTAGTGGTGAAATTTCATTTTTCCAACTCCCAACTAAGAGAACAGCCTTTTGCTACTAACGATTTAACACGAAAATATCAAAATTCCAAATCCAGGGGGCCGCGGCCCCATGCCACCCACTTTCAACGCACATGCATCCAAGAGGGAAGTGTTTTTCAATCAGGACCTAATATATTTCAAATTACTATGTAGATGTGAGCGGCGTAAGAACATCCTTGAGTCCGTTTTGATTCAAGACCAATATAGCTCTTAGAGGCACTAAACTTGGACGTCTGCTCATGCTCATCGTCACTCCAGTGCCGGAATCCTTCGCGCTGAAGTGCAATAGTTGCTTTAACGCTTTTAATGCCACAGAAATGACAAAGACAAGACCGAAAATGAACGGTTTCTCCAATATCAACCGTTCACTTCAACGTAGATTGTTGGAGGGGGTGCCGATTTGTGATTGCACTGCAAAGAGGTTATGGAGAAGATAAAGTTTGCCATTTCAGGAAAAAAGTAGCTTGTTTTTCACTAAAGAAGGGAAGTTCGTAGAGGTTCAGAGAAACGCTTCCTAAATCTCGTTGTTAAATTGCTGATTTTCAGCTACGTCAGATCAGAAGCAATTGCAGTGATCTTCATTTGCAAGAAGAGCATCGCGAAATGGAGATACTGTGACGTTGTTCACGCAAAGACTAACACAGACGGAAGAAAAATAGAGGGCGTCACTTTTCCATCAGGTAATCACCTTCGGCAGTCAACAAACGTTTCATGACGTTTGCTGACATTAATGAGGCGACCAAATGATACAATTTTTTGTGAATGGACCTTCCGTTGATGCTATATTAAGAGAGTTCTTTTCTGACTCTACTGCTCCGTCATTGGTGTAATTGAATGTTTAACTCGAAGAATGATCCAGCGTTGATGTGCGTTGTTGCATAAGTCAACTAAATGGGTGATCCTTCTTGTTGATAAGTGGTCTGCTACTTTGTTTGAGCTTCTTGTTTTTTTCAGACCTGTGCAAATAAAAATGTGAAAAATAATGAAATGTGATGGTTTGCTAAAAAAGATGTTTTCATGATGTCACGCGTTGCTTTATTGGACAATTTAAACTTAAAGCGACTTGGTCCAGACCCTGGATAGACTTTTATATTTTCAAGGTGCCAATATACCTTTAGTTTCTTATATATTTGGGGAGACAGGCACCTCGGCACATGCTGAAGTAAATTTTTGTTTTAAATGCTGGGCAGCCGAACCTTCTGCGCTTATTCCCCACAAAAAGTTTGCTAGTGCTTTTATATCTGCCCCAGTGGACAAAACTTCCATATATATATGAGTATGATTATTCCACCAAGCATTGCGCTATAGCGATGACGTCTATGACTATATTATGGCTATTTTCCTTCTGAGAAGACCATCTGTCGTAGAATGTTTGAACTAAAATTTGAGGAAAAGTTGAAGTCACGATCGTGCTCTAGCTATGGTTGCGATATTGCTCTAAGGTTATGATTTTTCAGCAACCAAAGATTGACCAAAACTGTCGCGAGTTCAGGATACGCCACTTCGCGATTTTACTCTTATCAAGGTCGCGATTTTCCAGCAATCAACATTTAAAAAAGCTGCGCGATTTTACTGTGGTCAGTGCCACAATTTTTGGCTAATCAAGGTGGCGATCTTCTTCTGATATCAATTTGTCGCTAACTCCTGGTCTGCACAGGAGAGCAACAGTCCGTGTTGCTGCGAGAGACTTACGAAGAGTGCGGGTTGGATCCGCGGAGCTTGGATTACCTGGAAGCTCACGGAACCGGAACGAAAGTAAATCCAATAAAAAAAAGTTTACTGACGCAGCTATTTAAATGCTGTACCTTTTGGAAGTTAAAAAAATAATGATACAGAATCTAATGCTAGGCAGTGGTGCATGCATTTCAATTCTTGCATTGCTGTGCTGGTTGTGGCACCTTTTTCTACAGTGTCATTACCATAGTCTGTGTTCTTTTTTTCTGGCCTCAGATGCAGTTCTTTTGGAGCAGACATGTGAAATCTTGACTAAAACTTTCATTTTTCCCGAAACGTTCTCTTTTTTCCTCAAGGCTGGCGACCCACAGGAAGTCAATGCTATCGACGACGTCATGTGCACTGGCAGAACATCGCCTCTTCTGATTGGTTCGGTTA
>Ga0210059_1000549_pt1 | contig 48775 bp, 38 predicted proteins | sample Ectturendosymbi2_FD_188042 | JGI IMG/M metagenome (GOLD analysis project Ga0210059, IMG submission 188042) | Ecteinascidia turbinata endosymbiont from Florida, USA - Sample 2 (SPAdes) (version 2) | ecosystem: Host-associated > Tunicates > Ascidians > Unclassified | place: Key West, Florida...
GCGTATGTGTTAATAACCTTAATTGTTACTAACTACTATTGTTGTGTGACATGGGGTAGAAATCACAAGAAAATTAGGAACTATAGATAAGGATAAATTAGGAACTATAGGTAAGGATAAAAATATCTGTCACAAAGTGCGGCAAGAAAACAAAGATACCTGTACATTGGAACCGTAACAAAGTAATGAAAGAAACATCCAAAAGACTTTGCAAGAAAAGCCCGACGTTGCGGGTGTTACGGAAAACAACGCAAAGCATAATGCTTGAAGGAAACATGGCAACCACAGACACCAGGTGTACCGGAAACTCACGATGTACAATATGCGTGGGAAAATAAAAGGAGAAAATGACATTATAATAGAATAAACAAGTAATTAGGTTACATGATCGAGAGAGGGACAGGTCACGACAACTGTATATGAAATATTCCTATTTAAACCCCCAAGGAGAGAGAGATACTCACTGCGGATTTTGACTTCGAACAGTAAGGAGCTTGCGGGTAGTAGTGGCAAGCCCACCCAAAATTATGAACCTGACTTTCTTGAGATCACGGGTAGTAGTGGTGATCCTAATACAAGTCACAAAGGTTCTAGGGCAGTTAAGAATGTATATTGCAATCAATAGTCAGGCATCATTTCGGATCAAACTGTAAGTACAAAGCTCCGTAAAATATTTTTAGTAGATAAGCTCTGTCAAAATTTTACTTAACTTTGGACTTGTAGATAAATTCAAATGAACTTGAAAAAGGAAACAGAGGCCTGTCAAAATTTTTTATGATTTCATACTTAGAAAAATCCCGCAAATAGGGGGGGTCCATTGTGTTAGGGATTATCGTTCATGTTTTCATGTGCATGGTTATGTTGGATGTAAAGAGTCATAATGCGTACCTTGATGGTTAATAAACATTGTTACCCCTTATGCAGCGTATGTGGTCCTGTTGCTGGCAGCTAGGGTCAGCAACATTGACTGCAGCTATAGTGTTGTGGTCTATGATAGGACTTGCCTCGAGATCCCACGAACATGAAACTTTAAGTGATATTAACGTAAAAAACCTAAAGCGTTATGGTAACTTGTTTTCGTCCAAGTCTTTCGTGGACAGGAATTCTGAGCTAGGGTCTTTTGGTCCAGCGAAGGGCATCGGCCGCAAAAAAAGGCTAATTTTGAAAAAACAAAACCGGATGTATTGCTAGTTCACGTTGAATCAATTATTTTGCAACGGCAAGTCGGCAACTATCCCTTACAGTTTCGCATTTACCTCAATCACACAAGAGATCATGCGCATGCACATGCAAGAAATCGCGCGCATGCACATGCAAGAAATCACGTGAACGCACATGAAAGAAATCACGCCCTGTGTTGATCATCTGGCAGCGCTTTCCCACACAGGCTATCCGATTTGATGTAAATTTGGCTTGCTGTGCACCTTAATCGACCAGTCAAGGGGCAACGACTCGATAACCTTGCGGATTTTTGGGTGCCCCGGCGTTTTTGCAATTGCTATGATTTCTTTCTCGTCTTTGAAATTCTTAACTTTCGCCAAATAAACTCAACTCAACTCATTTGCTGCTCTCCGGAAAGATCGAAGATATCCTCTAAACGAGATTGATGAAAACTATTCAATATGCATTATTGATCGCAAACCAGTTACATCGATCGAAGGTGAATTCAGCTACGCGCTGAAACTACTGCATCACTGCAAGTAAAACTGAAAAAATGAAATTACGGAAGAGCGTAGGCTGCAGTCAGCTGTTTGCGCCACAGGTATATTGACTGATTTGTTCGTTTCCCTTTTGACTGATGCTGTGGATTCATTGCTGATTGCGTCTTTTATCACGTGACCCGTTCTCCTTCCGCTTGCTTCATTCTTCGTTTATCGTTTCGCAAAGATGTTGTTTGTTGTACGTTATTGTGATTCTCAGTTGCGATTTATGTTTGTTAAAACCTTCCCATAGTTAGCTTTTGTTTCAATAGTGAAATCATCATATTTGAGTTTGAGCAAGCGCAGGGACAGATTTGATGAGATAGATCCTCATCCTAGTTGGCAGAATGCATCATTTGACTTAATGCACTGGATAATACTGTAATATTCATAGCAGTTTTCCATGTGAAGCGCTTGATAAATACGAAGTCTTCAGAATTTTTGTTACCATGAGGACTTAACGGTTTAGCAAAGATGCAATTAGTTACGACAGAGCAATGAAAGATTTGAAAAAAAACTTTTGTCAAAAGTCAAACCTTAAAAGAAGACATTTGCGCAGCATTTTCTTTCACCCAGAAATCAGCCAAAAACAACAATCATAAACTGTGTGTTTGCTGTAAGCTTTCGAGGAATCAATCGACTGGGGGTTACTTCCTACTTTTTGAGATGATTCAAACTTGCAGTATATTCAAGTACCTCGTCTCCACGAAATAGACAAACCAACGAATCTACCGAGCAAATTTTTTATAATAGGAAATCGATTTCACCTTACTTCAAGCAGGGCTAAAGGGCAAATCGAAGGCGCGTCAGGGCCTTCCTGCAAGTGCTGTGTACTCTGTGGTTGGAATGGAAAACAAACAAGAAATCAGTGTTACCATAATTTCCACAAATCTTGGCAAAAAAATAAACTTTTTCTGCTGAAGCAAAACCTGACATGTTAAAATATGGCATTAATATAGCGACGTGTGTGATGTGCCATGGACAGTATGTCGGCCAAACAACAAACAATTTTTTACGAGGTGGTCATCGCATCGCAGTAATTGGAACAGACTAGATTACATAGATGACAAAGACCAATCGCCCTTATCGCGACATTGTTCAGGGTCCCATGGAACCGTAAATAAATCGCACATGCACAAAGCTTACACTGGTACTGTAAGCTTTGTTGCAACCTAACAAAAACATTGTCCGTTAAGCCACTGCTTAATTAGGCTTTGATTTGCTGAAATACGACATGTAGAGAAACAAGGACATGTAGTGGAACGACATGAAGTAAACACACTGCGGAAACAGCAACCCACAAGCGACGCTTGCAACGACTCAGACCCAGGCTCATAGCCGCGGTGAACATTCGGTGGCAGTGCCCCAACAAATACTTTTTGTTCTCCCCCAAATTATGTTGTGCCCAGAAAAATTTGTTTTAAACATATAATAAAAACAAAATCATTCCCCTTAAAAATGTATTTTGCTCCCAAACCTTAAAACCTGGCTACGGGCCTGTTCAGGACAAATGACAGACAAACTGGTGTAACCGTTTTGACTTGTTTCACCAACCACTGTGCTGGCAATGTCATGAACTCCCGTTACAGCGTTCAGCCTAAAGCGCTACATAGAGTTTGGCTGCCAACTTTACGATCGAAGCAATCCTTCTTACGCATTCTATCAACTCTGTGAGTCATAACAGCGTGCTTCAATCATACGTGGGTCTGTTACGTTGCAAGATGATTGACGTCAGATAGTTTTGAAGTTATTGTGAAAGCAATTATGTGGAAAAGGCATTTGATAAATAATGAATTTGATGAATGATGAAGGCATTTGATGAATGATGCATATTTTCCAGTTGTAATTGTTGCAGCTGGTTTTCTGATATATTCATTTTAATGTTTGGTGTCTCTGCTCATGCTGTAGCGTTTCAACGTTTCGCCCGTAAGCATTGCTTGCAGATTTTAGGACTGAGGATGTGTAGTGTTACGTGAAATCGATTTCCTCTAAAAATAGTTTGCCCATTGACTCACTTGTTTGTCACCTTTGTGGAGACCAGCGACTCCAGTCAAAACCAGTCACCAGTGCATGCAAGCTTTCAGAACGTCAAGCAACAACTGCAACTTTCACTCAGATGACAGCCACGGAACCTCAAATATACTGTATATTAAAGACGCTTTCATCAGAAGCTTGAAACCCTATTGGATATTGGTTTGTGAGGGATTATGAACACTGTATTTGAATAAGATATTCATTCTATTTGAATAAGGTTGTAGGGTTCCTTGTAGTGTGGTAATTGTGTCAGCTAACTCCCACTCGGTCTAAAACTAAAAACCGCTGTGCTGCACTGAATTATCTGGATTTAAAGATGGGCAACAACAAAAATGAGAACACCAAAAGGCAGGGCAAGCGTGAAAAAATTGCAGCAACTCCTAACAATGGAAAAAATCAAGCTACTGCGACTGCTGTAAATTGTGAAGCTTGGCCGCCACTTACACCGCAAAAAACGGTTGGCTACCCTGAGGAAGTTCTGGCAAAACTAAGTTCACTCGATGCAAAGATGTATGGCCTTGAAACTCTACCCAAACAAATGAGTGATCTAGCAAGTACCCTCAAAACAGTCTCCAGTAATTTGAGCTTCTTCACAAAGAAATCAAAAGGCTTAGGAAAGAAAATTGTTCTCTAAGAGAGAAAAATAAGTCACCAGAAGAAAAAATATCTTCTCTTGACTCTGATTTCAATGACTTGGAACAGCATGGCAGGAAACAAAACCTGGAAATTCATGGAATACATAGGAATGATGATGAAAGCTTTGCAGAAGTTGAAAGCAAAGTCTTGAAAGTGCTCAAAAAATTTATGAAAATATATCATATCAAAATATTGATGTCGTTCACAGACTAGGTAAATCAAAAAAATAAAACTCCCAACATCATTGTCAGATTTATCTCTAGAAAAACCAGAAAGAATATTTACAAAGAAAGGAAGAAACTAAAAAATGATGATGCTGGAAAACCTACCACCCAACGTGTTTTCATCAATGAAAACATTACCAAAAAAATAAACAGTTGTTTTACTTGGCTAATAACAAAAGAAAAAGATTTGGTTGGAAATACATCTGGATCAACAATGGAAGAATTCACCTTCGACAAAACAATGACAGTAAAGCCATTACTATCCGACATGAAAAAGACCTTGAACAGATCGAAAAGCCAACAGTCAATTCTGGAAATCTTTATGGATCATTTGCATTTCCTGACTCTGTTGGAAAACTCACTGATGAAATACTTGTCTCCTCCCTTTGGTATGGTGAGTGGTCTACATATTGTCCTTACATTTGCTTGGTGTGTCATACTTCACTAAATAATCCACTTAACCAATAATCATTGCTCTGTACAAAACGTGTAATTTGTCCAATTGTTTGCATTGTAATCAGCGTTCATAATGCCATACGTATATCCAATCACTTAATGATTCCACGTGCTACTCCAACCAGCAACAGCCTTCACCATCATCATTTATTTGTTCTGCTTGTGTTGCTTCAACTATACCATTTTCCAATTTAACCAACACAGAATTTTATAACCTCCTTTTATTTGACAATTCTGATTGATCTAATTTCATTGAATCTTTTGCATGTGACTTATCACCTCAACATTATCAAACTAAGTATTCAACATTAAGTTTAAGTGACACTTGCAAAATGAATCATGCAAATAAGCCAGAAAATTGATCTTATTTTCATTTTAATGGACGAAGCCTGGGTAAAAATAAGCATAATCTAGATGACTTTTTCCTAATGACTGAAGTAAATCCTACTTTTTTAGCCATATCAGAAACCAAGTTGAAACCCAACTTCATTGTAAATATTGACATCCCTGGCTTCAACTTTGTTCATAATCCCTCACAAACCAATTCAGGTGGGGTTGGTCTTTACATTAATTCCAAACTAACTTACCAACTCAGAAGTGATCTAAATCTCCAAAATGTAGGCTGTTAAAGCTTCTTTATTGAAACTCCAACCTCATCTGGCAAGCCTTTTATTATTGGTGTTATCTATCGCGTCCAACACATGCATTTCCACCCTTTCAGAATGAATTTATTAAACTTGTCACCCATCTCCAAAACAACAATTGTGAATATCTGATTGGGGGAGATTTTAACAGTAATCTTCTTAAGTATCATGAACAATCAAATGTAACAAACTTTGTTGATAGTCTTGCCAGTTGTGATTGTATTTCTCTTATCAACAAACCAACAAGATTCAGCAAAAACTGTACGCCTTCCTCATTAGATCATATATATACAAATACATGTGATGAAAAAAGAATAAATAATGCTGGAATTACTATTTATGATATTTCTGATCATCTACCAGTTTTTTTAAATCGTAAACTACACCATCCAACCCAGCAGAAAATAAAACCTAAATTCAGATGCATGAAGCATTTTGACCCAAATACTTTTTTAACTGATCTCAGTCACAATCTAAACAACCTCAATCCTGAAGCTGGTGAAGTTAACACACTCAGCGATGAACTTGTTAAGGTCGTTAATGATACTCTTGATAAGCATGCACCATATCGTTCCGTATCCAGAAAAGAACAACGCTCCTTTGAGAAACCATGGCTCACCAAAGGCATTTTAACTTCCATTGCAAAAAAGAACATCCTCCACAGCAAGGCTGCCCAGCCCGCGGCTTCCGAGGTTGTATTTTAAGTGACCCGCGATGTAAGAAGTTCATTAGCAGACTTTTCAAATTTTTTGTATTTTTTATAGTTTCAAGCATATTTGCCATCAAAACACACCAAAATGATACCTGTTGTTTCTGTTATGGGCCTAGCACCTAAAAATTGTATAACAAACGCTTTGAAAATACGCCAATTTTTTAGATTTGGTTTACATCCGTACAAGCTGGCAACACTGCGTGCAACTATAGGACTCATTATCACCTCGTGTTATCGCATAAAACTTATCGAAAACAATGGATTTGTTACATCACAAAAACGTTCGTGGCCCGCAATAAATTTCCTCATGTGAAAGTGGCCCGCAACACTAAAAACATTGGGAAGACCTGCTCTACAGAAAGCAGTTGACAACAAACAACCCAAATATTATTAAACAATGCAAAACTTACAGAAATAAGCTTATCCACTTGAAAGAAATCTCCAAACAAAACTACTATAAACAAGCTTTCCAAAAATGCCATCATGATATAAAAAAAAACATGGAAGCTTGTCAATGAAATAATAGCAATAATATACAAATCCCAACAAAATAATAAGCTTTTTGAAGGTTCAGAATGCCAAAAACAATGTAAAGATTTGAACAATTTTTTCTCAGAAGTTGGAAAATCCCTTTCTACAAAAATAAAACCATCCCTTACCACTTACAGACATTTTATTAAACATAAAAGTTCAAATATGTCATTATTTCTAGCTCCTACTGATGCGTATGAAATCCAACTTCTCATCAAAAACCTTAAAATGAAATCTAATAGTTCTCCCAATGACATTCCATCCAAATTTGTGAAAATAGCTAGTTGCATTGTGTCAAATTCTTCAACAAACGTTTCGACCTATCCAAATTACATCTTCAACCAATGACAACTCGCCTTTTCTTATCTCCTAAACCCTTTCTTATCGGCCACTGCTTTAACCAATGAGATCTCTTCTTTTGTGCATATAAACCAGTTCGGTAGTATCTCCACTTCATTCTGACGATGTCCCTTGAAGAGTGTCAGACGAAAAGCTTTGGGATCAATCTCTTACTTCACGCCAACAACAGGATACGTTGCGGGGTCCCTCAGGGTAGTGTTATTTCGCCTTTGCTTTTCCCTATTTACATTAACGATATCACAAAAGCTTCCTCTTTTCATACTACTTTATTTGCTGATGATATTAATCTCCATATGTCAAATTCCTGTTGTAATGTCCTTCAGACAACTGTTAACCTTGAACTATGTGAAATTGACCATTGGCTGATAGCCAACGAGCTTTCTCTTAACCACAATGACACTAATTTTATGCTATCAACTTCTCGAAAACACAATCCTGCTTCATTTGAATTTATCATAAATAACCGCAAAATTTCCCCTGAACATAACCTAAAATACCTAGGTGTCCTTCTTGACAATAAGTTAAGCTGGAAATCTTGTGCAAAAGGTAAAAACTCACCTATCAGGAGCTTGTGGAATTCTTTCCAAACTTAAACATTATACAACACTACCTGTACTGAAAGTTGTCTATAACTCATTATTCCATCCCTACCTTAATTACTCAATCCTCAATTGGGGTCGTGCTTCAAATGCAACCATTCAACCTCTCATTAAGCTCCAAAATAAAGGTATAAAAATAATAAATCCAACTAACACGGGATCACTTGACGAACATTTCCAGCACTTGAACATCTTTTGCCTTCCCAAACTATATAGCTTTTCAGTAGGTAAATTCATGCACTCTTATCGTAGCAAACTGCTTCCAAATCATTTAATCATTTTGATGAATATTGCATTCCACTCAGCTCAATTCATTATCACTCCACAAGACTAGCAACCTCTAAACACCTGTTTTTACCTAAAATTAACTCTTCCTCAGGAAAATGTTCTCTTAAATTTACTGACCCAAAAGTATGGTCCTCAATACCAGACAATATTAAATTTTCAACTACTTTTACCTGCAAATGGAAACTTAAGTAACACCCCCTACATGAAAAAAATTTCCATTAATGAACTTTAGCAACATTTCACTTGTCCAGAACAAAATACTGTGGATTTCTAGTATTCTGCAATTCTGTTTATTTTTTGTGTATATTTAATTTTTCGTATTTTTTCTTCTGTGTGCGCACTCTATGCTTTTCTTCATGAAAGTACACTTTTAGTTTTTTCCGTTTTGCTTTGTTTTTCGTTTGTACCTCATTAATTAGTTTTTGTAACTTTTTTACTTTTTTATTATTATTTTTTAAGTTCTTTGAATTGCTAAAAATACTCTAACCACACCAAATTCCTTCACTTAAATTCGATCCACTCATCTATGTACATAGGCATGCGCTTTCACCTGCACATTTTCTTCACCATGTTCTGCGTTCATTCGTTTTTGTTGTTTTTCATTGTGCTTATTTGATCTCCAACTGTTGTTTCTCAACACTTTTCAAAAAGTGATAAACGGGGTTGGTTGACTAGATGACCGCCACGGTCTTTCGCCAATCCTATATGACACAGCGCCCGTCTTTGTTTACACTGATCAGCTATTGTGCCATTGTGTTTTCATTTGCTCTAATGTTCGCTAATGGTTGGTTTACTGCATGCGATGGCTTTTATGGTGCTTCTGCTTGTTGGCTGAGTCATATGAAGCAATAAACCATTACCATTGCGTGAGAACTAAACTCCCGGATCCAGGCTGCTGCACGAAATGCCGAGTCTCACAGACCTACATCTCGTTTATCTGCGGTAAACCATAAGGAACGGGAAATGAACATCATGACGCGACTTTTCTGCCCACATAATCAACATCTTTGATTGCATTGTTTTTCCGGATGAGTTGAAAGTCACAAATGTTATAAAAGGGGTACTTTGCTATAGGGTGTCAGAGCGCCGTCTTTGCTGTAATCGGTTCCGTAAAACCAAGTGTTGCATCTGGTAACGCAGATAGAGCTTTTCGTTCGACTCTTGCACACATTAAAAAACGCTGATTGCTTCAAGACAAGTGTCCCACTTCGCTTGCAAGAGCTTCAGCTGTTGTATGTACACAGACCCACAACCAGGGGGCAGCCGGGCAATTGCCCCTCCAAAATTTTTAAAAACAGGTTTAGCCGTTAGATACAAGTTACAATCATTTTGTCCCCCTGGAAAATATCAGTTGGTTGTACGTTACTGTGGACGTGAGGTACCATTCCTATCTAAACACTGATTGGGTCTGAGTTGCCCGCCAACAAAAATCGCCCAGATCGCTGCTGTGCAGATTTTCTGAAGGGGACACGTCCCTTCTTTCGTTCCGTGATTGACAAGATCCCGCATTTTTCCGAATTTCGCCTTTGTAGAAAATCACGAGTTACTGGCGGAAGCAGAACATAGCTTCGACCTGACGTTCATCAATTCGCCGTAATGCGTATGTTTCGTTGCCGACGGGAAACATGTCCCCATGTTGTCACGTTACTCTGAATCCGTAGAGGGTCTGGATAGCTCTGCTAGTTCAACCGGCTGGGGAGGTACGGTGTTGCAAAGCTTCACAAAAAAGTGGCGCACGAGGTAGTCAGTTAAAGCCCAAGTAAAAGGCTTCAACAGCTTTGCAACACAGCAGTGCCTAAATATACGCGGTTATTAAATCGCTGTCTGGTTTTCTTCTCATGTTCATCAACGTGGACTCCAACGTTTTCATACCACGTTCGACCTCTTACACTGTTTATCAAAGTTTTCCTTCCAATGCAACCAATTTGACTCGCCACCAGTGCAACATTCACTTCGAAAGTAGCCGCGTGGCATACGGCGCAGAGCAGGTGGAGATGGGCGCCGCAGACCGCTCGCGACACTCTCCCGAAAGGAATACAAAAGCGTGTATGAATTAAATTAAACTGAACTGATTGATAAAGAGCAAGAATATAAAAATACAAGTTTCAGAAATAAACAAATGAATATGAAAACAAAAATATGCCTTTTACAATACGTCATACTCTACCCGTCAAGCACATTTTCCGAAAAATGAACCTAGTTGAACCACTGTAACTTATTTTGCATCCAAACGTTCCCGAAAATTTTCTGTTGTTTCTGATCTAAAGCAAAAGATAAAAGAAAGCGAATTTAGCATTTCTTCATGAAACTAGAAACCCGAACACATGTAATGCTTTGCATGATATGACAGTTTCTGTGCATTGCGCTGTTCCTCGAATGTTATATTTCCGCGAAACGTCTGCGGCGCTTTCAACGAATATAAAGTTTAGGAAAAGTGCCTGGCATTTGTTCATTTTTTTATTTCTAGCTGCTTCAGAAAGATATTCGGTCACAGAAAGCTGACGTGTATCCGAAGTAAATGAGGAGAAAAAACGTTCATTTTCTGGCGTCAAACCATTCTCACTTGTATTTTTGAAATGCTGCTAGAGGTGCTTGGAAGAAGTTTTTCGTAATCCGCAGGGCGCAACAAACCGCAGTTTCTATACCAAGTTACTTCTTGATTGGGAATTATTGGAACCAACGGTGGGTCGGAATCATCAACTACACGAAACAAAAATATTTTTCAATCTGTCTGCAAACTACAATTTTTCCAAAATTCCAATAGCAATATGCTGTAGTTTTGTATTAGTGCAGTGAAAATATATCATCAGCTTAACTTCTGAAACTATTGGATAGCCTTTGACAAATTAGCCCTCTATTTCAAAACAGACAGTATGAAACATATTAGTATGAAACATTAAACTAAACAGCTTGAAAAACATGCAAACGTAATAATGTATCTTTTATAATTGATTTATTGTTTTACTTATGAAATAGGCATAAATGTTTGACACAGCATTGAACTAGGTTGAATAAATGTTGCAAGTTATAATTCTCTAAGCGTCAGTGCCATTTATCACCAAATGTTGGATTCTTTTCTCTAATCTTTAGGCGCTTCAACGTTTCATCAAAATTGCTTCCACTTTGGCTAAAAACATTTCTAAACATCCTTTTAAAGAGTAAATACCTAACTTTCGTTGTGGCAAACCAAACAAGTTTGTTTTTCGTCAACTTACCATCGCAATCGAGAGATACATCATCGCATTTTCTTTCAATAATGCCAATCTCGTTGTTTTCATTTGCTTTTCGACTAGCTTCTTCGCACGAAGTATTATAGTAGTAGTTCGGAGGTAGAGGTTTCAGTGAAACTTTGACTCTCAAACATTTTCCAGGATCACCCTGGTATTTAAAATCAATACGAAAAGTTTTTCGTAAACAACCGTTTCAACTGATGTTGACATTTGTAATCAGTCATTTAAAAGTTTGCTTGTGGCTATTCAATGAACAATCTTTAGCAATTAGTTTTCTACCCATAATCAATTAAAATGTTGTTATTGCATTAAGTAACAGTAATTTTATCATTTTGGGAGAATTGGTTTTTGCATTTTGTGGCTTAGCTGTGTAATTTTTATTGTTTTGAAAATAAAATTTTATTAAACGAATCTGTTGTAGTTTTAAGATATTCGAATTGTGGATCTTTGATGAAAAGTAAACGTGAGTTAATACAACAACCAACAAGTAAGCAAGCAAACAAACTGTGGTGTGAATTTCTCGAATGCTCACGTAATAATGGACAGTCGCATTTCTAGCGAGCCCTGCTGGAATGTCAGCATACAGGGGCAGGGTTGGGCAAAGTACGGCCCGATGAACATTTTTGTGGCCCACGTATACACAGTGCACACTTTCAGTATCTTTTGTGCTGATCGAGTATCACTGACTTATCTCAAGTTGTTTCTACTTGAAAAACATGCAGTATGATAGTCGAGTGCATAGTGATCTTAGCACGCAAACATAGATTGAAGATCTGTTATATTACAATATAAAAATTATAAAAATGATGTCAAAATAATGTCATATAAAAACAAAATTTTTATAGGAAGTTTATTAATACTGTTTATAAAATAATATATGGCAATATAAAACACAAGAAAACTAGAAATAAATAGAATACTGAAAACATACATATATTAAAAATGAAAAATATTAAAATATGAAATAGTAAAATTTGTAGAAGCTGCTTCATCTCTGTGTTCTGACAGAACAATGTGGCCCTCACTGAAAAAAGTTTGCCCACACTTGGTCAGAGGCAGTTTGGGGTAACTGCCCCCCACCAAACGTCTGTGGCGCCCAACTGATATAAATGCGCCCCTTTTTGGAGCTTATATCGAAGTAGAAATTTAAAAAATACTCTAAACTGGAGGTTCTTAAACTTTTTCAATCCTGCCCCTTTGGCATTAGTCATTGATACTCGCGCCTCATCTAACCTCAAAATCAAACACAAAAAACGTAACTACAATTTATTTGCCATTAATCCTGCTTAATGGGAAGGATGCAAGTGTTTTGTGAAACTATAGTAGTTCAATTCAAAGCTGTTTTGAAGGCAATGTACATCACGGCTTCACATTCAAGTTTGTTCTGAGATTTTGTCGTGTCCGCTTTATTTTGATTATGGCATGTGAAATGATAATGAGTTTGCGAATGATGAAAACAATGCATTTAATACTGACAAAATAAATGCTTTGTTAATGTCAAACAATCAATGTTCCATAGTTGTTACAGCAGCCTATGTTTTAATCCCCGCAACTGGCGCAGGACTGTAGCTCTCACATGCCGCGCGGCCCACAACAGAAAGTGTTGCGCAGCCCAATAAAAAGGGCTAACCGGCCCACTATTTGGCCGAAGCTCACCGTTTGCCGACCATTACTCTAAACTAAACAATGCTTTACACTTCGCTGAACTGCAGGATTTTCGTACCCAGTCCCAACCTCAATTATGGAGTGGTATATATCAATAAGACTATTCTTTCGTGATAATATTATTTTGCTACCACTTCTTTCCCGCGTGAGAAATGTTCAGCTCACTCAGGTAATCACAAATGCAATTTTATTCGCTAACACAGCATGGTTTTCGACTTGCCGCTAACACAGCATGGTTTTCGACTTGCCGCTAGGCTGTGCGAAATTGTTTTTTTGTTACTAGTTTATTTTAATGCCTGATGGCAGCCTTGAAAGAAAAGGTAATACTGAAAATAGGAATGCAATATGGAAAACTTATAACTGACTCAAGATTCTAGCAAACTAATAGACAGCTTCTACAGGCAAATGGTCATGTATTCGACCGAATTTGCAGAGATAAGCGTCGCCATACTCAGGCCGTGCAACTGAATATTTGAAGGAACTGTTAAACATAAGTAATATCCTTCAAAAACTGAAAGGCTACACCATCTGGTACTAGGATTACTGTGAAAATCCGGTACTTCCAAATTTGCGCACCAAGTAACAAGCTTGAAAACATAAGTTGCGCGATTCAGCACAACAATGCTCTCATTGCAAAAACATAATCCATAAACGAACACATACACTCAGCAACATGCCCACCAGAGGTGGCCGGAGTTACATTTTCAGACTCCGAATCCGCTACTGTTCCAAATTTGAGAATCCTACTCCTGCTCGTACTCCGGCTGCCATCATCGACCCAACCGCAATTTACCCATGTTTTTACCTAAGAAATGACCGCACAGACTCCTGCTGCTGCCGAAATGGAAAAGTGACTCCGGATCCGGGACCGGTTTTTCACAGATTTTTGGATCCGGCTCCGGGTCCGAAAGAAAAACACAGAAACCCTTCGGAGTCGATCCCTGCACCTTCGTATCCATGGCCGCCTTTGCTGCCCACCACGAACATCAAAGCAAAATGTTCAACAGAGCAAATGCTGAGCTGCAGGAGCCAACCCGAGAGAGCGATGGAGCGGATAAGAACGATTTTTTCCTTCCTTCTGAGAAATTCCAGTTTGTCATTGCTGCTCTCATTTACCACAACTTGACCAGACCCAATTCAGCACCAAGTCAAGCCGCTCCGGGCACTAATAAGTCGTTTTTGGATTCATGTTCAATCGACAACGCTCTGGTCGTTCCACCGCACTGATCCCCGCCACCAACGCCACTTCTTGCCGTAACACAGTTTGTGAAAAATGGTGGCCAACTTTTTTGACCGGCTTCAAAACTTTTGTCAATTAATAATATAAGGCGCTTTTAAACTGTAGTGATTTTCCGAAACATTTTTTGTTCAACCAACAACAATTGCCACTTTCCTAGCCTACAAAAGGTAACCACTTTTATGTGATAGCCTACCAACGATTGTCATGGAGAATCTGGGGTATTTAAACAAGTGAAGGCTTTTTGGCGCCACCTTAGGTGACTGCTCCCAAACGCCTAGTATACTTCTCTTTGAATAGAGAAAAGGTTTCTAACCGTAACTCTGTCGCCGCTGGTGCAGGGCCCCTTATGGTGCGGTGCCCTATTTGATGAAATCGGTCAAATAGGCTTAAAGTCTATCCTTCTGCCAGGCACACCTTCACAACAAAGCCGACTCTTCTTTGCAATACGCGGTACACTGAGGAACGAAAGTCCGCAACACTCACAGTGAAAAAGTCCGCAATACAATCTTGGGAGATTTTCAGACACAAAGTGGATTCCAATTACTGGCAAGCCATCAATGTGTTCTGGCAAACCATCCGACGTCTCCGCGGCGAAAGATCTCATACCAGCACCGGATTTAGATGGTGGGGGCTTGGGGCCCAGGCGTGGTGGGAGGGCCCATGTGCGGATACAAAATCTCTAGGTAGGGGAAGGGATGGTCGATGAAGTCACCAGTATTTCCACGGATGATTAATATTTAATGTAATCTTGTTATGTCACATTTGTTAACTCAAGTGTAACAAAAATTCATGATGCAACATGATAATTGACAATGATTATAGCGATGTGTGAAACTGTTTGCAAAACCAGTCACCAGAAGCATCGCATCTTCCTTTTTTTGAATTTTGCTTGAAAAAAGTTTTGAAAATGTTTTTGGAAAAATTTTCTGGGCTATCCAACGTTTCCATCATCTCTAAACGCCAGTCCTCGCTCAGCAATAAATTTTACGACAGAAACCAAACGCTGCAGGCAGAAGCGATTTACGATACTGTTCGCATTGATTGACCTGACTGGCTAGTTCTGTATCAATTCTTCATAGTGATTAATTACATCTGCGACTAAATGTAATCGTGGCATCCATATGTTCCATTGATTGCTCGTGGCTCCTCAGGCGTTCAAGAGCGTGCTTCCAGTCGAAGATTTCTTTTCTAATAAGGAAATGCGCACATTTAGCCGCATCCGCGCACATCAGTCTACACGTGAAACCGTTGTGGTTCTGGCGACGAATAAGACCTGCGGTCAAGGGCGTCCGCAGAAATATTTCCAGTGGGGGGGCAAAGTCGACATTTTGCTTATCTTTTTCTGGTTGTTGACGATGCAACGCAAATTGACGTGTACAAAAAAGAAAATTTCCCATATGTCCAATGAAAATTTCCCATATGTCCAATGAAAATTTCCCATATGTCCAATGCAACAGTTGCATACAATGTTTTCCTTGTAAGAAAACTTTACAGTGAACAAATGTTTGTTTTAGTGAGCATGGATTTTTTAAGACTGAGTTAGCAGAGTTCTGAGTGAATTATCAACTTTGTGAATTTTTAGAATGTGCAAAATATTATGAATATACGAACAAACTACACATTTAATTCAAATAGTTTCTCCTTGTTTTCGTGCTTTTCCAATTACTTGGAATGTTGCAAGTGCCCGAGATGAGATTTCACTGCGCAAATGGTCTGGTGGTACTGCGCATGCGCAAATGGTCTGGTGGTTCTGTGCATTTGCGCACCTTTAGAGGAGCATTGGTTGCAGAAAATGCACTTTGTTGACAGCAATGCTTGTTTCTCACTCATGCGTCTTTACATCCAGTGCCACGGCTTGGGAAAAAGGTTTAGCAAAGTGTCATATGAGTACTAGTCAAGTGTTGAACGCAACTACCTACTAGACTACTTTGGCTCCAAATGATGCTTTACTAGACCCTAACTTTTGTAACCAGTTCCAGCCCTGAAAGCTCATCGCTTTAAACCTGCTTCTGAAAACATTCACACAACTCATAGATGCCAGAAAAACCCGTTTTATCCCAAACACACTTGATCCGTTATGCGCCAAAGGCACAAGACACCTGATCCATTTTGCCCGAAATGGTAGCATTCAAAGATCCCCTCACCCTTGACAAAAACTATCCCTCAAGTTTGGGATCTTCATTTGTGATAGAAAATCAAACACATGCCAGAAGAATAGAGATGGAACGAATTTGCTAAACAAGACAAAAATTAGGCAGGATTACTACTGTAGTAGCCTATACACCTCTCACACTAAAGCCATGACTACACTTGTTGAGGACGGAACCAGGTGTTTGTATGAGGATACTAATTTTTACTCTGCCCTGATCGTTCCGTCTGCCTCTTGATTAAAACTGAAAAGTTCTCATTTTCGGAAATGTTGCGAAGAGAACTTTTATCTGTGTGTCAGGATTATGCAGAATCGCATGGAAATATTTTCAACTGCAGCAAAACTGTTTGTATGACGTTTAAGGCTGAGAGTGCTAAAAGCACAGTCACCCCATTGCTGACAAATGGGTGATAAAAATCTAAAATCTGTTAACCACTACAAATATCTGGGAGCTGTATTGAATATTGAGCTCTCAGATGACAAAGACATTCAGAGACAACTGCGATATCAATATTGCGCAGCAAACAAGCTGCGAGCCTCTTTTTTCCGATGTTCAAATGCAATCAAAAATGTATGTTTTCGTTCCTTTTGTACGCCCATGTATGCATCACAAATATGGTGGAATTTCAGAAAGTCATGCAAGCAAAGATTGCGTGTGCCTATAATTTTGGATGCAGAGCTCTATACAACCTGCCCTGGAGAGCGAGTGTTAGTAGTCCTGACTCATCGGGTTTAATGTTACATTCCTACATTTGAGGCATTAAAAATATAGGTACTTCTTTCTCGAAATATGCAGAAGGTCTAATAACAGTGGCGGATCCAGACCAGGCTTTTGGCGGGGGGCAGTCAAATAGGGGGGCGCCGAAAAGATCTTCACTTGCTTAAATACCAAAAGTTGTCTGTGACAATGGCTGGGTGTCACACAAAAGTGGTTGCTTTTTGTAGGTCAAAAAGTGGCTACTTTTGTATGCGATCTTTCACGAAATTACCACAGCTTGAAAGCGCTTTATATCATTAATTCAGAAAGCGTTTGAAACGGGTCTCAAACAGTGGGTCTCATTTTTCACAAGCGACACATATCTCGTATATTTACAAAATGTATTTAAAAGATATAAAAGCATGCTGCGCGCAAGCGTTTGCCATTGTTTTGGATATCCCTAGTGAAATCAGGGAAGAACAGTGTCTGAAACGCATTCCCGATCTGGTTAGAAGCAGAACGGTTCTTCTCAGACTTGGAAGTGACAACTCAAGTCCACGATAAGATAGGACTCCAATAAAAAGCTAAATGACGATCACGTTTCCAAGCGAAGCTTGTGCACTTATATGTACATGAAAAACTTATCTATTGCTGAAGCGACAATTCACAAGCCAAACGTGAATGAAAGGCATTTGCCAGGACACTACTTCCATTTTAGGTAGCTCTGCTGGCTATCCTGAAAAACGATCTCACAATCGCATGATAGATTCACACAATAAAGCATATTCGCCCAAAATAGGCCTGCATTTAACGCCACTTGTAAAGGTAGATTTTCAATCAAGTGTTTTATACCATTTCACATTTTTCAACACTGGATTGCTGATGTGAAGAAAAAAACATCAACCCCACGAGACCAGGTCATTAAACAAAGTTGTGACACTGTGTACAACAGAAGAGGAAGTGAGCGGGCTGACCCCCCAAATTCACAATCAATACCTCCAAAGTCAAGCTCTAGTCTCCACATGAAGTCATTTTTCAATTCATTGTATACGAAGCCCCGGAAGAAGCTCAAAGCCACCCCCAATGCTCTTGATCTGGCGATGGATCTGCTTCTATCCAACCAGGTCAGAAAACACGGATGAGAATCAGCCTATCATCAATTTAAAACCACCAACCTTCGCCAACACCACAGTCACCAGTAAAAAAGCTAGAGTTTTCACCAGAACATTGCTTTTCTGCTCAGATTTCTATGATGTAAGCTGAATGATTGAACAACCAAATCTAAGCATTTTTCTGTCTGTTGCAGATTTCGCTAACCAAGGCCTGCGTGAGATGTCTGTGGGTTTGCAATTGCAACCAAAGGATCAAAACCACACAGCCATCAATCACTGTTGCCTGACACATAGCCAGGTGGGGGCGAAAGGTGCCTTCATTCCTCCATTTTTGGACTGCAAATATTCAAATGTTAAGCAAAAATTGCTATGATCGCGGAAAATCAATTATTCAATCCACCAAGCTGCAGATAGCTAGTATTTTGTCAAAGTTTTTGCGTTAGAGCTGTAGGCGTACGAGGTGGGGACAAGATTCGGGCAAGATTTTTAAAAATTCAGGAAAAACTTTCTGATATGTTTGGGCACGTTGCTTTAGCAGAATCATCGCCCTGCAAAACTTTCCTATTCGTTTCCCTCACAGTGGCGCAAAAATTAGGGCGAGTTGAAAAGTTTGCATACCCAGAGACAAAGATTTCCATATGCCTCTGGTTAGAGCTGAGTACCAGTACTACCATGGTTTGTTGAGGCGCGTCGCTACGCGCAGTAATCAGGGGCGTAGCGACGGGGGGGCAAGGGGCGCAATTCCCGGGTGCCGAATCACTATGAGGGCGCCGAATGACTGTGGGGGTCCTAACAATGTCTAAAGCAGGCTACAGTACTTCAATGCAGTAAATTTCCTTCCGAAAGACCTCAGGTTCGAACATGGAGGAGTCAAATTTGCTTCTTGCCCCGGGCGCCATGTAAATCTGTTGCTTTTTACACGCTGCATTATGGTTCAATCAAGGGCATTAGTTCCGTCAAGAAACTCATCCACTCACCTTTATGTTGCAAAACTACGATGCAGACAAACTGCGGACTCACGAACTGCATGGGCAACAGCCTTGAAACTGTTTTTTTGTTTTCATTTTTGAGGCTTGTAAAATCTTGAGTCAGTTATAAGTTTTCCATATTACATTCCTATTTTCACTGCTACTTTCCTTTCGAGTATGTCACCACGCATTAGAAATAAACTTGTAAAAAAAACAGACCGATTTCGTACAGCCTAGCCAGGGGCGTAAGAAAGGGGGTAAGGAGGGCATAATTCCCCATGCGCAGAGTAACTGCGGGGGGCGCCAAATGACTGCGGAGGGCGCCGAAAAGTCACAACAATATCACAAGTACTGTCTTCAATACAGTACATATACTTCCGAAAGACCTCAGGTTCGAACATGGGTGCGCCAAACTTGCTTCTTGCCCTGGACGCCACCTAACCTCGTTAGGCCGCTGAGCCCAGCAGCAAGTCGAGAACTGCGCTAAGCGAAAGCGACTGCATTTGTAATTACATAACTTAAGGCTAGGCAGTTCTCACGCGGCAAAGAAATGACGAAACAGTGGTACTATTACGAAGCAATAGCATTGTTCACGCTATTCCATAAAGTGTTGGGTAAAGTCCCGAACGTACATCCTGACGTTTACCAAGCGAAAAACATTGCTTATTTTAAAGTATTTTTTATCTCTGTTTCTACTTCCATGGGCACCAAAAAGGGCGCATTTATGGCAAAGGGGCGCCATTCAAGGGGGCGCCACAGATGTTTGGCAGTTGCCCCAAACTGCCTCCCCTGGATCCGCCACTGTCTAATAACGTATGGTTGCCTGCTTTGACGCAGTCAGATTGTTTATATTCGTCCTTGTTCTTTGAACACTACAACCGCAATTTACTTCGTGACTGAGTACTCGGACATTGCAGTGTTTGTTCGTCTGAGGGTGCGCATGTCACAATGCATTCGTACTTTACTTGGTCTTGACCAGTTTAGGAATTAGCGTCCCACTCTGCAGTAGTATTGTACCAAGTGAACAAATAGTGTTAAGAATGCGTCTGTAAACCTGAGGTTCGGCCTCCAACTCAGTTACAAAACGTTCTGTTAAGTAAGTTTCTGTAGCCCAGTGTCAAGCGAAATTTCTGACCTATTATTTTTGTCAGTTCTTTTGCTTCTCAGAGTAAAGGAATAAAGTTTGGCGATAACTTTTTGATGTGTGTTTAGTAAATTAAAACTGTTTGGTTACATGTCAGGTACCCACAACAAGCTACACTACCGAAATAAGTAAAACCAGTGAAAAATATTGGACTTAATCTTGGACTTCAATTATTTTTCTTTTTCTAACTGTAACATAAACCCTAACCCGACACACTTACATGAACACCAAACCCTAAGCCCTAATCATCAGTTGTCTCAGCGTATTTTATATGTAGAATGTTGCTCTGTGCATGCGCATATGGCGTGAAGTCAGAAATTTCGCTTGACACTGGTGATTCAGCCTCCAACGCTGTTGTAAAACGTTTTGTTTTTCTCAACCAGCGTTGTGCAGAATGTGTGTGCTTCTATACTATGGACTTCGTGTCTGCGGGCAAAAATGCATTATTATTATATATGACCGCTTGCGACACGGTTGAATAAGTTGAATAAGCACGATGACGTCATCGAATGAAATTTCATGAAAATTCCCCCCCCCTCCCGAAATAAAGAGCTAGTTACGCCCCTGAATGGAGAAGTGTGTTTTCAGCGTGTAACCAACAGTATTATAGAGAAGCAGAAATTAAAGGACGTCTTCACATACCAAGATGACGTAACGGTCTGTGGTCGGACGCAAGAAGAACATGACTCAAACGTTTCAAAATTATTAGAAACCTTTAAGCGCTTCAACTTAACAGTCACTGAAAAGAAATCTGTTAAATCAGCTCGTAAAATCAAGGTGCTGGATTATGAAATTCAACAGAGCTTCATCAAACCGGATCTTGATCGTCTAAAACCTCTTCAGTACTTTTCAGTGCCACAAAATAAAAGGCTTCTTAAAAGTGCTTCAGGCACGTTTGCTTATTATGCAAAAATGGGTTTCTAGATTTTTTGACAAGATCAAGCCCTCGCAGCCGCGGACTCCTTTCCAATGAGCGATGACGCCTGTCAAACCTTCGAAAACCTAAAGGATGAGCTTAAACGCGCAACCCTAAATTCGATTGATGATGCCCTCCATTTTGTTGTTGAGTGCGACGCTTCCGAGTTGGCAATTTCCGCCACACATTAAACCGAGACAGGCGACCAGTCACGTTCATGTCGCGTATGTTGCAAGGTAGAGAACTATTGTACCATGCCGTTGAAAAAGAAGCAACAACAAAAATTGAAGCCGTTCGAAAAAGGAAAGATTTTCTAGTTTGTAAACATTTCGTACTGATTGCCGATCAGCGGTCCGTCGTATTTATGTTGGATAATCGACGTCGCACTAAAATTGAAAACAATAAACTCGAAGCGTAGAGGATGGAGTTAGCGCAACACGATTCGTTGCCGATCTGGTGAGCATAACGCCAGTGCTGATGCTCTCACAAGAACCACCTGTGCGTCAATCTGTCAGCAATCTCGAATCGAAGATATTCACAATGATTTGTGCGACCCGGTGTAACCCGGTTGCTTCACTTTCCGAGGTCGAAAAATCTGCCATTCTCTATGTAGGGTCGTAAAACATGCTTAAAAACTGCCCGGATTTTCGCTGAAAATAAACCCAGATTTCATCACTTGCCACAGGAAAGATTAATCAAAGCAACGCAACCAGTGGAAAGGATCAGCATCGAATTTAAAGGCCCGCTACCAACTATTAACAATAACAAGTACATTCTTACTATTGTAGGCGAGTACTCTAGATTTCCTTTTGCCATTCCATGCGCTAACACAAATGCCACAACCGTAATCGAAACCTTGAACCAAATGTTTGTTTTGACCGGCCTGCTCAATTACGTTCACTCGGATCGTGGATCTTCGTTCGTATCTCATGAATTACGATCTTATTTACACAGCCTCGGCGTGGCAACCAGCACTTCCACCCCATAACACCCCACCGGAAAGGCCCAGGTGGAGCGTTGCAACGGCATAATCTGGAAGGCTGTTCTCCTGTCGTTGCACTTGTCGAAGCAATTGCCAATTTCGCATTGGTGGTCTATGCTCTTCGAAACGCTGCACTCTATCAGGTCGATACTCCGCACAACACCGAACACTACGCCTCATGAGACATTTTTTGCATTCAACCGAAGATCGTCCCATGGTACCGCCCTACCAACGTGGCTCATGACATCTGCCAAGGTTTTCTTGCGTTGCTTTAAGCGTGCCAGTACACACGACCCACTTGTTGACGAATTTGAGCTTATTGACATCAATCCGACATAAGCTCACATCCGACACGAGGGTGGAAGAGAATCTGCAGTTTCCTCAAGACATTGCGCCTTGCCCGCCGGTTGAGAGCAGCGGAGACTGTTCCGATGCCGCAGGTGATGACATTACGCTGCCGTAAAATCCTGGTGAAGTTGAGCATCGTACGTCAACTAGCGCGGAGCTCCCGTCGCCGAACCTTCATGCTCGATCCGACCATGGTGTGCGCCGATCTAACCGCAGTATTAAAGGTGTACCATCATTGCGTTATGGAGTTAACGATGACATATGCTGTTCTTTGTCGCGACTTCCATCGTTTTGTTTGGTACTTTACTGTAGTTTCGCTGTCACTTTGCTTAATATCGTGCTACCTGTTGTGTGTTGTCACACTCCTCGATATTTCGGTGTTGCAATTATTTGAAGGGGAGAATGTACCAATAGTTCTCGTTTATCTAATTCTCCGAGTGGTGCCTAGGGCACGCCATACACAATCATCAGGATTCCAATCCCGATCGAATTTCAGAAACGTTTTGTACGCATGCACTTTTCATGTTACGTCCATGTCAGTTGCTGCATGGTAAGAGCTCGTCATGTCAAGCTTGTACCCACTAGCGTAGCCAGCCCAAAAACTTGTGGGGAGGGGGCAAAAATTAGGGGGGACCAAAATGTTTGATTTTAGGTGAATAAGACCATTTTGTTTGGGATACCGCCTCTCAAGACACAAAATGACTATATGTTCTAAAAATTGGGGGTCATGGCTAGGCACTGCCTGGCTACGCCTATGCTTGTACTGTACATTTATTCAATACTTCCAGGTGTGCACCCATCTTTGTGTCCAGTAAAGATACTTGTAACAGAATTGTTTAGTACAGACACTCCGCGACAAAGTGCGCAGCTGCGAAATACGCAAAAGCCTGAATATCGAACCACTGCGACTCTTCGAGAGAATCGAGCGGTCACACCTACGTTGGTTCGGCCATGTGTCCAGAATGTCCCAGGAAAGATTGGCGAGGCACGTCCTGCTGATTATTCCCACGGTGAAGCCACCCAAAGGTCGTCCAAGGACCAGGTGGAGTGACTACATCTCCGACCTTGCCTGGCCCCATCTCTGTGGGCGCGTAGGCATAAATTTTGATAAAGGGGGCAAACAAAAACATTTTAAATATATAATGCCCCTTGTTTTTAAAGCATCATCCATAACATGTGCTTTTTCTGGCACTTTTTCTGAATAATCATGTTCCGGTTTAAGCCAGCAAATAGAAAATCTGCTTTCATTGAATTAACAAGTTTTAAAAATTTGTTTTTAGTAAATTTCGAAGTTCCTACTTTGAATGAAAGCCACCATTTTCTCATAAAACTTGTCTGCGAAACCGTTTTTGAAAATTTTGATGCTATATGTGCAAGATCTGCTGTATGCTTTTTTCAGTCAATATTGCGGTTGAACAAGGAGTCATCGCGACCGTCAGTGTGATTGACCTTTTTGTATTTTCACGCTTCTGATGTACACCAACACAGGTTCAATCGAAACCGAGTAGCAACTTTGCTCTAAGACACCGACTGCCGAAGTAGGTTTAGTAAACTTGCACGCATGTGGACTAAACTTGCGCGCATGTGGACTAAAACGTGGATCTTATTCTAATTCTTCAGCGACTGGTTGACGTTTGCAACTGATAATGGTAAACGCTGGAGTTCCTCAATGCGTTTGAAAAATGTTTCGATTTTAGGCGATTTTGAAATTCGACTGCGGTAGCATTTTTGCTGAACTAAGTAACTTGCTGTCAAAAATCATCCACACAATCAGTATGTTTTCATACGTTGTTTGAGGCTTGAGTCACGAGCAAGGGCGGATTAAGGTTGTATGGGGCCCCTGGCTGAAACTTAGAAGAGGGCCCTTTCTATATATAAAACTATCGTTAGGGAAAAAATAAACGACCAACAGAAGTATTTGTATATCATTGAAACAAAAAAACTTGAGAAAAAAGAAAGATTCATCAACTGATATGGACGTCACAATATGAACGAAACTCATTGGTTTAAAGTCTTTTATTTCTTGCTGGAGACTTGAAAGCATATGGATAAATGTTCACAAAACACCGGTGGAATGTTTTGAATATGCAGTGGCACCCCGTCGACGACCACCCCGCTATCACGACCACTTTAACGCGGTCTTCCCTATGCTATTGCATTTCCTTTTGTTTCATACTTACGCTGGAAAACTCGTAACCTGTCAGCAGCAATTTGCTCAGCTGCATCGTTGTCCTGTAGCAACGTGGATACAGGGATGTAGGAGTGCATGCAAGCGTAGTAAGTGCCAATGTGACGTAAAAAACTCACTGTAAACTCTTCTGGAATTTGTACTGCCGACATCGACTTTTTCCGTAGTGTGATTTTTTAGTGCAGTAACGATAGGCTATGGCAGCACGTTACATTTTTTTATTGTATTATGTAACGTCTTCACTCCCACATGCAAAACGCTAGACTTTAAACATGCATCGCAGTAAAGAGAAAAACATAAATACACGTAAGAAGATGAGGATATATGCATTGCGGTAGTATAGAGTATACGCTTGATGGCGCTAATACATTTACTGTACTTTGATAAAATAGATGGAACTTAAATAACTTTCAATCAAGGAAACAGTTGTAGAAATGAAGTGGTTGTGACAAACCGTTGTTTGTAAACTTATATTCAGGTGTAAGGTTCAACTTCAAAGATAAGTCTCCGCTGGCTGCTATGACTTGTGAAAGCACACAACCTACTCTCGATGCAACAGTCCGGTACGGTACATTTGTACTAGCGGTCATTCAACTCTTCGCAGCATACAATTGCAGGAAAAGATCCACGATGATCAAGTGACAGTGCTACAGAAAGTCAAATTACACTTGCGAGGGCGTCGTGCAATATCGTGGCGTATCGAGAGAGAAGGTCGTAATGTATCGAGAGAGAAGGTCGTAATGTATCTAGAGAGAAGGTCGTAATGTATCTAGAGAGAAGGTCGTAATGTTTTACAAAGATTCACGGCACCAGGGAGTTCAACGCTAATACACCTGCGCAGATATAACAACAATAGTTAACCCTGGCAACCACATACTGTAGATGCCGCAGCAAATACAACAAACAAAGACAGTTTAACACAAGCTAAGCTGATACTCTGACAGCTGAGTTCACTACCACTCACTGTAAAGATCACTGTTACTTCAACTTAAAACCAGCAGCACGACGGCCACCCATCTCTAACACGGCGAACAAAGAACTGAACGTGTCGTTGTGGGCAAAGGAACAGGGCGACGATGCTCCGCTCCCGGCATTCCAAGGAATGCGCTTGATCAACATATTAAGCGCCGAGGTTTGAGCGGGTGAATAGTTGATCGACCGTAACATACCGGTCCCAAAATGACGAAATCAAGAAATGAAGTCATTTTCAAATAAAGGGCGAGTAATTACGAAACGCCGAACACGAGCGGGTAAATTGTATACAACACTTGCGAAGGCAAGCATATGGAAACTTGCTAATACGACGAACCCAATGAGAGGGCTGTGTATACAACACTTGCGACCACGAAAACCAGAGCGGGAAGTGTACACAACACTTGCAACCACGATAACCTACGAAGGCAGCGCATACACCACCTGCAAACGCGAAACTTAAGCCGGCAACGCATACAGCGCTTGCAAACATGAACACTTGAGGGCAGTGCGTACAGCACCTACAAACACGAAAACGTACGCGGGCAGTGCTCACAGCAACTGGAAACACGAAAACGTACGCGGGCAGTGCTCACAGAAACTGCAAACAAGCAAATTGAGCGAGCGACATTTGCTAAAGGAGCAGACAAGCACCTGCAGTTACGACTGCACAAAAGGCTTTATCAATTTTTTAGGTCACCGACGCTTCATGAAACTTAATAGGGTAAGCTGCAAAACGATCAGCTTCAACAGAGAAGAATAACCCACAGTAGTAGGCACACAAGAGGATCGTCAGATTGCTCGTTATCAATAAAGGAACTAGGTCGAACGCATAGTCCACGTTAAGATTCGGCAAGCTTGTCTAGCGGAAATTTAATTCTGGCTTTCACGTTAAAGGAGTCCAACGCCCTCAACAAGTAACCAGGACATGGTTACAGACGAAACACGATGCATGAAAACAAAAACAAACGAACACATATCTCCATCGGTCGCTGGCTTCGAGGAGACAGCTTCGTACGTCTCATACATAGAAGATGCTGCGCTCTTCACTTGTAAACGCCCAACAATGTCATCACGGTCAGGGACAGTCTCTGTAATGACAGCTTTTGCCCAGCTGCCACGTTTGCACGCAGCTCTTGTCAACATCAGACTACGACCTCAGAATAGTGTCTCGCACTCGCAAGTCGCGAGAAGGTCGTTACCCATTCGTCGCTGTTGCAACAGCAAACTGCATAGGTAGCGTACGATCTTTTTCACGGACCTTGTTAATTCTAATTGTTTCGTTGCAAGTCTCGCCGCAAGCTGAGGCAGTTTAAATGCAATCGTCACAGCACAGAACTCAAGCCTGCATGCCACACGAGGTCTTTCAAACACAAAGGAGCAGCGTATTGCAAACCCACAAACAAGAACAAGACAAGGATAGCAAACTGCTCCGTACCCAACAGCACTTGGATCACAGAAACAATCATCGTTTACCGTTTGAGTAACTTCGTCAACGTTGTTTTCAGATTTCCAACTGTCATCAACATCAAAGCGTCTCTTCGCGATCAGCACAGTTTCGGAGCTAGCATGAATTTCAGCTAATTTTTGCAATGCGTAGCTCACACATGCTGGTGAGGATTTCCCTCCAATCAATCGCACAGGGTGCGGCGGGCAACCTGCTGCCATTTGGCGAGTGCACCCAACGGTTAACATATTCTTTCTTTTGTCTTTGCAAGAATTAAAGGAGCTCACTATCCCCTCCAAACCAACCTGCTCTCGGCAATTAGTCGGGTATCAGGTAAAATGACAACATCATCATTCGTTTTCATTTGTTCAGGCAGCACATCATTAGTACCTTGTACGCAATTCACAACATGCCTTTCAGAAGCATGCGTTCTGGGATCAGGGCCAAATAATGTCAACCCTAAGCCAGTTCTTAACGCCCGCGGTTCATCTGGTTCACCTGCTATGGACTCATGGATTACGTGAGCCTGCCACACATCGGCACCAATGAGAACTTCCACTTTTTGTTTGGAGATTTCAGGGAAATTTAATCCTTTCAGATGGTTGTATTTAGATACAACTTCATTGGTGAATACTCGCATTAAAGTTACGAAGTTCTTTGATTGCCAGGACACTTGGCATAGAAATCAGCTCGGTCTCTTTTAAGCCTTTGAGTTTCATAGCAACAACGAAACCTTGCTGGAATTTAGAGCCAGTCACTCCCTCACTCTTTCTCATTACTTTAGAGCCACGCAGTTTAAGTCTTTGCGTCAAAGTTGTAGTCCAGAGCGATATATTAGAACCTCCATCAAGGAAAGCATAAGTGTCGACGAAATGCGTTTGGTCGTTACTGTACACTCGCACTGGAGCAACCATCAATCTTACCATCTTGATTTGGGATGGCACGGTTAGCGGACTCACGTAGTTGACCTGTGCACTTGAGGACTGCGTAGTCGCACCCGATTCGAGGTCGCTGGGTGTTTTGCTGCAGCTAGACTTTGAGCTGTTGTCATTATGCAGCAGGCTATGGTGCGACTTATTGCATGTCGCGCATCTATTATGACTTTTGCATTCCCTTGACATGTGACCTCGCCCCAAGCAGTTGAAACAATTCCTTTGACTTTTTACAAGGCTCTGTTGCGATCGGAAATCCCGAGCGGCATGCGCGCAAAGCTTCGCACCGTGGCAGCAAGCAACAGTAGAGATCATCCTCGCAATCTCTTTTACTGTTGCTTGCTCGCGCTACACATGTGATGGTGTTATTCTTCACGCACATCCCGTTCGTGATGAATCACACAATCAACGCAACACCACCGGAGAGGTAGCAACAACATCCCCTCCTTTTTACTACGAACCACATCGATCGCACGTTCTTCGTGTGAAGGATGAACTCTGTACGACCTTCACATCCTGGTCACAGCACCATTTTGTAGCGATCGGAAATCCCGAGCGGCACGCGCGCAAAGCTTCGCACCATTGCAGCAAGCAACAGTAGTGATCATCCTCGCAATCTCTCTTACTGTTGCTTGCTCGCGCTACACATATGATGGTGTTATTCTTCACGCACATCCCGTTCGTGATGAATTACACATCAACGCAACACCACCGGAGAGGTTGCAACAGCTCCAACGTTCGGGCACGGGTAGCTTGTGGAAATTGTCGCACTTATAAAGAGGATGATTACCACCGCAAGTTACGCACGCAGTTCTGTCTGTGGTAACGGTAGAATTTGAAATTTCAGAGGTAGCTGCAAATTGTCTAGTAAAGATCCCTGAGGGAATTTGCTGCTTTTCTTGCCGAGGCCTTCTAGCGGCCATCGAGTTCGCCACTATTTTGCCAAAAAAGGTGTTACTACGCTGAACGGCTTGTTTCACAAAGCATGGTGGCAAGGTGTCCGTCGGTGTTTATTTCCACCTTGTTACAAAACAACTTCTGCAAATGAAACGGCAATCTTCTGAAGACGCTTTCTAAAGTCTGTGGGCCATCGAGCAGCGATCCAAAACCCCACGCTTTTATTACGATTTGACAGTTGGTCAATTCAGCAGCCAGCTTGCGTAAACTTTCTTGATCAGGCTTCACAGGCGGACCTTTGCAAATAGAATTAAGGTGCGCATCAACCACAATGTGTTTTGCCCAAAATTCTCAAAGAGATCTAGGGCTTGTCGAAGACCGGCAGAAGCTGGACTTAACACAGAGCATGATTTAATTACTTCACGGGCTTTACCGACACACATCTCCGATAAATATTGTAACTGTGACGCTGGGTTTGCTACCTATCAAGGATTGTCTCCTGGAAGCTTTTCGTGAAAGCAAAATACTCGAGCGGATTTCCGTTAAAGGTAGGTACGCTTCGCTTAGGTAATGAGAATCCCTGTTGGATTATGGAACTTAGACACTTCAGTGACTCGGCAGTCATGATATTAGCATTGCTGGGTGCTTGTTCACGTGTGGTCTCCGGCCCCATCGAACTACGCTGAATAGGTATAGCTGCCGGGTTGGCATAGACAGGCCGAGATGAATCGTAATTAGTCCAACGTCCCTCAGCAAATGTTACTGTACGAGATGGTGCAGGGTTGGTCATGACATGAGGGGTAGGAATCTCAGGGAGGGCAGGTGAGGTATAATTTAGGGAGACTAGTGGTGGGTTGTATTACAGGTAAAGAGTTCAGGTACTTTCATAGAGGGAGTTGGTTGGGTAACGGGTTTTGAGTACATCATGCTTCCAACATCCTTAACGTTAGTAAAGTTAGCGCTTAGAGGCCGTTTGAGAAACACAAGGCTGCGTCTTAGAAGCACCGGGCAACTGCTTAGCGTATTTCTTCAAATATTAGAATGGTGAGACTCATTTTTTCTTCCAGAAACCTCGGATTGTTCGTCGAGCATCAAATTTTCTTCTTTAGCATCTAGCTCTGCTAGCTGAAGTTGCAATTTAGCTTCCAATTCCCTCCTTGCTTTGCGCAGCGCAATCAATTCTCGTTCTCTTGATTGAAGAGGTAGACGAAGCCTTGGAGGCTTTATCTTCAATTTGGCTCGCTGAAGGGTCACCATCCGTACAATGCTGTACATATTCTGGAAAACTGTCCTCGTAAACAATCTCTTTTTTGCAGATCAGAATACTTATTCCGCGCTTCAAGCCATCGCTCTTTACAGTCAGCCGTGTCAGGAACTGAATTGAGATACGAACAAGAATGTTCTAAGCATCGTGACATAGATTCATCGAGTTCGAATTTTTTCTTGGAGGCTGTCTCATACTGCGAACTATCAACCATCAAACTTTCAAGTTCACCTTGCAATTTGGTGACATCTTCAATAAGTCCGCTTCTGGTCCTCTTCATTGACTCAAGACGCTCATTGAGAACACCATCTGAATCCTTTGCTGAAGTACTAGCCGCCGGTTCACTTGTTGACAGCATCTTGTATCACAGTAGGTCAAATAACAAGGAATTTTCGACTTAACGAAGTCGCGGTAAATGCTACCTTTCACAAAAAGGTAACCGAAATAACTCCCCGGCTTCCAAAAGAAGCCTTGTTTGTAAAATTATGGTAGTGACAAACCGTTGTTTGTAAACTTATATTCAGGTGTAAGGCTCAACTTAAAAGATAAGTCTCCGCTGGATGCTATGACTTGTCAAAGCACACAACCTACTCTCAATGCAACAACCCAGTACGGTACATTTGCACTAGCGGTCATTCAACTCTTCGCAGCATACAATTGCAGGAAATGATCCACGATGATCAAGTAACAGTGTTACAGGAAGTCAAATTACACTTGCGAGGGCGTCGTGCAATATCGTGGCGTATCGAGAGAGAAGGTCGTAATGTATCTAGAGAGAAGGTCGTAATGTATCTAGAGAGAAGGTCGTAATGTATCTAGAGAGAAGGTCGTAATGTTTTACAAACATTCACGGCACCAGGGAGTTCAACGCTAATACACCTGCGCAGATTTAACATCAATAGTTATACCTGGCAGCCACATACTGCAGATGCCGCAGCAAATACAACAAACAAAGACAGTTTAACACAAGCTAAGCTGATACTCTGACAGTTGAGTCACTACCCTCACTGCAATGATCACTGTTACTTCAACTTAAACCAGCAGCACGACGGCCACCCATCTCTAACACGGCGAACAAAGAACTGAACATGGCGTTGTGAGCAAACGAACAGGGCAGCGATGATCCGCTCCCGGCATTCCAAGGAATGCGCTTCTTGATTAACATATTAAGCGCCGTGATTTGAGCGGATGAGTAATTGATCGACCGTAACATGAAGTGATCGCTATATTTCATGAAACCTTTAGGAATGCAAGTGTGACGCGACCCCCTCAGCCCTGCTAACACGACCAACTGAGTGCCGTCCAGTGGGTGGTCGTGCTAGCGGAGTTCCACTGTACATATATATCCAAATGATATTTTTGAGGTACAGTAGATAAAATTTTCTTTAAAAATTATTTTCAGAAAAATCAGCTTTCCATACCAGATTCCCGAACAAAATAACACTAACCTGACCTTAAAACTAACCTAACCAAAAATTAACCTATCCTTACCTACAATAATAGCCCAGTCTGATATGTCCTAAATTGATATGGTAAAAATAATAATTGTACTCAAAAAATTGCAATTCAGTATTTCATTTTACTGTTCACAATCAAGGACAAATCAGTAAGACTATTAGTAAGAAGAAGAGCATGCACACATTTAGCAATAAATGTTGTGAAACTCACTTGCACTTATTACGTATGGTTTACGTTCATTCATAAGACATAACACTACTGAATTGTTTTTATTTTTCTACTGCACTAAGAATATAAAATGGCACTCAAGAAATTTCTCATCTAAAAGCACATCTTACGACGTACTAAAGTCGAAAATCGAGAGTCATCATGTTTAGCGCTGGCAAGCTTAGAATTACTTGAGAGAAATGCAAACAGAACTAGGACGTGCTTGATATGGTTTAATTCGTGTTATCAGTTAACGTTTTAAGTAACTCGATATCTGCCGACTTTTCTTTTTATTATTGCGTTTACTCTGTCTTAAGCCATTTATCAAGAATTGTAGCAAATAATGGTGATTCACATAAAAGTAGTATGTACCAAAATATCCAAACTTGCATCTTGGTAGTAAATAGTACCAGAATTGGTATTAAGCTACCAGTTGACACTGTGAATTGTGCAAGGTCTTCACTCCTACACGCAACGCGCTAGACTTCAAACATGCATCGCAGTAACAAGGAACGCACAAATGTATGAAAGTACACGAGGATATATACGTGGCGTATATACCAACTCTGGCAGTCTTGCCTTATGACACCATGATTTATTGTCCTAAGCTAAAATCTAATAACCTTCACCACTGCTGAGAGACATGACACCACCTAACAAGTTTATAACTTCCTTCGGGGCTGTCTGTAGGACCGATGTTCAAATGACGTGGATACTGCATGCGCATTGGAGAGCAAAAATGACAAGCGGATGTAATACCTTAATTTCTTAGACCTTTGGAGTACTAACTTGTTAGTGAGTGTCGGCCAGACCACACGCCAAAGAATCAACTACTTTTATGGCAACGAAGCAATTTCAATGAGTGAGCATAGAGGGCCTACTTATTGGTTCCAATTGGCGATGGTATCTTTTACATCGTCTTGTGTATTGTTCACATATTACACTTGTTCACGACTTAGGGTTTGGGGTCACCTTAAATGTTGGGGCCCCCTGGCTGTAGCCCAGTCAGCACCCCCCTTAATCCGCCACTGGTCGCGAGGTGTTCACCAAACTCGGAATTGGGTCGCGCCCAAAAAGGTTTGGGAACTAAGCGGTTGAAGTCTTTCTTTAAATCCAATAGTGTTTTGTTTGAAAAAATCCAATCGACTAGGACAAAATTCAATTTAGCTTCATGTTGGTCACATGCGCTTTATCAAGAAAACAGATTGCATGATGTCTGTAAGTAAATGGCAGTGTCAAAGGCCTCAACGCTTACACAACAAAAAGCATTTTCTACTTTCGACAGATTTTGCTGCTGACTCTTCGCGTTGCAACTGAATGCTTTCAAACTTACTATAGGATAGAGTGGCGATTAACATCAGGTGAAAGTTGAAACATTTTCAGGCTATATACAGGTCGGATTGTGATTTCTTGAACAAAATTTTTTATTCGACAGTAAGGTAAAGAGAGACACATGATCAAACCATACTGCTTTGATCGGGTACGGCTAAAAGTTGAACTTAAGCAAGTTTTTTAAGCAGTTTCGTTGACTTGCACTGAAGCATTTTTTTGCATTTTTCTCTTGCGCATTAAAACCTTGATTAACTTGAAAATTGTTAGTACGACTTTCGGAATTGGAGGGGCAATTGCCTCCCCTGGCTTCGTGTCTACATCGCGGTGGGGAACTATAGTCCTACTAGGACTGCTGCTGTCACCTCGACGTATCCAGAGGAAAGAGGGAATGAAAATAAATGAATGAATGTCTAAACGAGTTCTTATAACCCCGAAGTAGGGTTTCGACTTTGGATTCACAGCAACATAATAATAAGCGCTTCCTGAGTTTGGTAAATTTCTTAATCTGCTCATTTAGGGACAAGCACGTTATGCAAGCTGTTTGTATTCACTGGTGAATAACCTGTTTGTAAACTCTCACATTTCATCTCTGTTTTCATTTTGACCAGCGCCATAGCTAGAAATTTTGCTTTTGAATTAAACTGAAATACATCAAAGTTTGTATTTTGAAATTAACTTACCTTATCACTTTTCAGTAACAGAAACGTTTCACATGAAGAACAAGAATCTAGCATTTCCAGACGAGCCACTAATGTAAGTTTACCGGACCATGAGCTAAATTTTTTATCAGACATTTTATCATTTTCCATTTTTAAAAATATTTTGTTTTTTCACACCATCTGGGCACAGAGAGAATTATAAGCTCAAGATACTTTTTGCGTTTGTATTGAGTGCACATAGATTTTTGCTGTGCATAGACGAAAGACAAAATTTCAGTTTAAGAAGTTAACAGTTTGTCTTCAAATCTTCCGTTAAAAATGAACATGTTGGCAGTCTTCCTTTCAGTGAAAAGTGTAGGGATGCATACAATGTAATATCGAATCCTTCAGCATTAGAATAAAAAAATCAGAGTTTTTTCGAATATTTAGATTCGAAATCAATTGGATTAAATAAACGTTAAAAATTGCAAAGTTGGCAAAACAAATTAATTCAGTAAATTTTGCAGTGGCCCTCTGCCCTTCTGTGTAAGAGAAATCAAGAAACACTCAACAAGCTCACGGCGCTGCGTATTGACGTAACGAGCTAATTAACAGGTTGCGTGATCGATGATCGGCGTTCTAAACCTCTGCGCGATCAGCACAGTTTGGTCCTAAGAAGTTATTCCGGAATAGGATTCGATATTCTGGATTCGAAATAAAGATTCCGAAATATTCCAGAAGCTCTAAACGTTCCATTATGCACATCCCTACTAAGCTTAGTTCTCAAGCTGCACTTTTAACTTCAACAAATTTGATGAACGTAAAATTCAAATGTCAAACGTTTTCCAATATTGCCGTTTAACATTTGCAAAAACATGCATCGCTTATTGAAACATATTTACTTTACACGAAAAGTACATATTCTTTGCTCATATTTTCCAACATACAATTTCTGAAATACTTCAAATATCATAGTTCTTATTACATAAACGAAGCTGAACATACGAAGACAAGTATAGTTCATCAGAGACAGAGTCGTATCAGTTGCGCTCCATGCCCCCCAATTGGGGGAGGGCTCACGCTGTAACAGAGCCCTAAAATTCAGTCCCGTCACCACGTAGCCCCCAAAGAAAGCTTCGACCCCCAAATTGATATATGAAGCACTAGAAATCAGTTAAGTTGTGGGGCCCTTTGAAAGAAAGGTACTTACACATTGCAACTGCTGTTGGGGGCCCCTTTGAAAGCAAAGTAACCTACTTACGTTACATTTGCTGTTGGGACCCTTTGAAAGCAAGGTGCTTTAAACATTACGGTTGTTATTGGGGGCCCCTTTGAAAGCGTAGTGAGCCTACTTACACATTACATTTGCTATTGTGGGCCTCTTTGAAAGCGTAGGCGTAGGACTCACACATTACAGTTGCTTTGTGGTCCCTTTGAAAGAAGAGGACTTACAAAATGCAGTTGCTGTTGGGCGGCAGGGCGCCCTTGTAAAGCAGAGCACCTGCACATTAAAGTTGTTGTTGGGGACCTCTTTGAAAGCAAAGTAGCCTACTTACATATTGCAGTTGCTCTTGTGGCCCCTTTGAAGGCAGAGTATTGAATTATGAGTATGATGATAAGGTTCGGAAAATATTTACGAGCGGATAATAATTTTTTCACCAAAAATGAGGAATATTTAGGGGTGAAATACCTTGAGGGGTGCCCTCTTGCCTTCACTTAAACACACCACTCTATGTAACCCTGACAATGATCTTCTATGAGAGTATGAAGCCGATTGAACACGTTCTGCTTCATCCGATATGCGTACTTTCTCACCTGATGTGCGCATTTAAACACTGTAGCATAAAGTTATCTTTATATTATTGAACACATTGAAGTTGCTGATGCATTTATCATTTCAAAACACAGATTTAAATCGATTTTTCATAATTAAAAACTCTTTATGAAGCACTTTGGAAGGACGAGCCCGTGCCCTGATAAAATTTACACGTTCAGTTGCATGTTTCAAAAGTATTTTCAAATATTCTGAAAGGCCTTTACTCGCCAGTGCATGTCGATGAAGAACACAAGGGGTAGAAATTATGTGCAATGCCCGTTTATTCACCAGAGGTGTAAAACCTGACTTCACGGAGCATAGATGAGGCGCCGTCTGTGCATAACGAGCAAACGTGATCCCACGAGTTTATTTTGTTGAATTAATTTATTCGTTTTTTCCTGATCATCAGTCACTTCGCTAGTCGTCTCTAGATTTTCGCACATTAAGAACTCAAACTTTCAATTCAACTGCACGTGTATATCAACAGTAATCTAACAAATGTGCAGCTCGGCACCGACAACACGTCAGTTGACTCACCTAGCTGAAGGGTGAGTCTTGCCTTATTACTTCAAATTTCATCCGCTACGTAATTCAAAATATCACAAGACATAGCACTTATACGACAACATACTGTACGGTTTGACAAATAAATTGTTTTAAGTTTCATCATTTGTTCTTTTTTTGATTATATCCATTGTATACGGTCGGATAAGTCACTCCACAATTGTATGCAAAAGCAACGCGACAGGATGCTTTCAATCCTAACGTGTCTTTACAAACGAACCCTGATGTACTGACATAGGCAGAGTTCCTGCAACACGAAATGGAGCGCAACTGGTCTGCAAAGACATGTGGCTGTCATTTACGTGCGTGGGATGGAGTGAAGAGAGCTTACAAAATTGAAGGCTTCATCGAACCATTACCACGCACTTTGGATAAACAGATACACTGAGGTTTATGAACAACATCTGTTATGATTTGCACTATGAAGGAGCACCCTTGCTGCGCAACGAGGCTTTCGAAACAAAAGAGTGATGTTCACCTTCAAGATCTCACAGACATTGACTTCAGTCTAATCCCATGGCAAATAACTAATTTGTTAAGGCTCAGTTATGAAGAATTAAGTCGGTGTCAAAACACCGACTTAACTTGTCTGATAGGTGGGATGTGCCATGGCAATATGAGTGATTTGAGATCGTTATTGTCCATCTGGTATGATGAAGTCGACCCGAAGTCCACGTATGATTCTAGAAAAGTTATCTTCTTCGACTAACAGCTGAGAATGTCGAAACCTGCATTTCTTAATTTATGAAAAACTCGTTTACTAAAAAGAAAAAAATGGCTGCCCACTATCCAGACTACAGCATCATGCTGTATGGAGACAAGACAGAGAGACAATGCTTGTATATTTTACATCAGTGTTTCCCAATCTTTTTTGGCTAGCGCCCCCTTTTCTGACAAACAAATTTCTATCGCCCCCCTACCATGCCTAGCACACATATCAATACAATTTTTTCTTATTGTATATTTGGGATGTTTGAAAAAGATTAAAACAAGTATGAGCGCAAAGATGCATTTCACTATAAAACTTAATTTAGTAAATTAACTCATTTAGCAGTCGGAAACTGTTAGAGTTAATCATTTGGAAACTGTTAGAGTTCATGAAGGGCTCGATTTCGTTTGAGTAGCATTAAACTTGGACAAGAAGGTGAAGATTGCTGATTTGGCTTTAATGAGGTTAACACCATTCCCCTGCAATTGCAAATTAGCTTTACTGAACTTCGTGAAGATATCTGTGGGCTGTGATAGCCAAGATACTGTATCTATGACACCCTTTGACAGTAACCTTCTGTGTGCAGCAACAGGCGTACAAACTCTCTTCATCATTATTCGAGTGCACCACATTGCCTAAACTTAGCAGAACACTTCTAAACCCTTTGGTGTCCTTTGATCAATCAATCCATCAATACTCTGCCACATTTTTAGTAAATTTTTAGTTTGGAGCAGTGCAGAATTGAATTTAATCTGCATATTTTAAAAGTTTTTGAACTTAGACGTGACACTTGCAGTCGTTCATTGGCTCTACCATCTCTCTCTCCCTTGATTTCCTTGGCGCTGCTCAAGCTAAAGAGCGTTCTGAAACACACTTCTGTTTTCCAGAATCTTTTCGATTGCCTTCAGGTAACTTATTCTTGTTGGCACCCAGGAATATCTGTGTTGGCACCTAACACTATCTGTAAAAAAATATAAATTGCCTTTGTACTTTCGAATTGAACTCGTAAAAGGTTATTATTGTATTTGTGATCATTAAACCACTCCATCCAAAATTAGCTCACGCGTTTGATTACAGGCTGAGTCTAACTGCAAGCGTGCATTCTCAAACCTGACCGGTGATAGTCACTGTAACGAAACGGGCATTGTTAAGTAGCAGTTTATTCGTGCCAAGAACTACAGCTGACGAAAATTCCAATCATAATCATTTAATCATAGAGGAGAACAGTTTTACTGTGCAGCTTACCTTTAGTGATGGAAACTGCAGTTCATCAATTTATCTCCTAGCATTTCACCTCTGTTTTGTTTCCAAAACTCTAAGTTTTTGTTTACAAATTATATGCATACATGTTTGTTTATCATACTGTTTTTTTATGACATTTGGTCACTCAAAGTGAGTAAGACAACAGAAATGTAATTATTAACTGGGTCTCCTATCGCCCCCCAATCGCCCGTTTCTGCTTCACCGCCTCCCTAGAATTTCTCACCGCCCTCAAGGGGGTGGTACCGCCCACTTTGGGAACCACTGTTTTACATGGTCAAGGAAAGGACCCGGAGGTCATCAAGTAGATTGACCATGTGTCAGTCATTATATGTTTACTCAGCTGTAACAGCAGCGATACACAAAGGACAGACGCAACTTTAGAAAATTAACAACGGCAAAAGAGAAAAATATTAATAATGACAAACTGATGTTTCAAGAGAAAAGGCAACAACAACAAAGACCAAATAGGTGCAGGACATCCAATACACAGAACATTTGCAAGGCACGGAGGGCATATCAAGACCATAAGCATTAAGTTTGTTAATCAATATCAAGAAGGTATTTATTGACCTGTGTTGGAAAACTAGTGGAACCCAGTAGCTTGATATCCAATTGAAGTGACTACCATGCTTCTACTCCTCAATACTGAATTGATTTCTTTCCGATATTTGTATTTACTGATGTTTTAAAGAAATTTTGATTGGAGCGAATTCGAGTAATGTAACTACGCGAAGTTTTTAGATATTTAATTAGCTTGTCAAAAATTTTGGGCAATGTTTTATGATGGAACGATTGAGCGATTGCAATTAAGGTTAGTTTTATCATATTATCCAATGTTAAAATTTGGGTGGATTTGTATAAGGCTGATGTTGGAGTCCGCTGATCACTGTAGGTCATCAGTCGAACGATTTTATTCTGAAGGAATATAATCTTTCTGAGTGATGTTTTAGTGACATTACCCCAGCAAGCCAGTCCATATGAAAGATGTAGATGAACCAGAGCAGGGGTGCCCAACCGGTCGATCGCGATCTACCGGTCGATCTTCAAATGCCTGGCAGTCGATCGCAGGTGATTTTATGCATGTATAAGGGTTCGTCGAACTAGAAATGAATGATTATGCACATGTTTCAGAGCTTTGCCAGATTAGTAGATCTCCAGAGACTGAAAAATGTAAAGGTAGATCTTATGTCAATGAAGGTTGGGCACCCCTGAACTAGAGCATAGTAGACAGTTTTAAGAGGGGAGATGGATGAAAAGGCCCGCACCTTAAGTAGAGCGTACGAAGCACATGAAAGTTTTTTACTGTAAAAAGAAAGAAAAATGGTGCATGAGTCTGACCATTATGAAAACAGTGAAATTTAATGCACGATAGAGGATTTTTAATTCTGAAAGAGCTACACTCTCTCCTTTTACGCACAAGCTCCAAATGAAGTCACGAACAGAAACAGTGTTGCGCACATGAGGTGCTCAAATCAATCTTGAGCCTACATGTGTAAAGATGAACCAAAGAGAACTTATCATTAACCGTAACTTTGAATCATAATCCAAGGTGCAACGTCCCCAGTTTGTGCGATATATCCGTAAACCTACTTGATAACAATGCACTATAATGCCTGACATTATGCCTCTCATCAACCTGCGAAGAAAACACTGTCGGATGTACTTTTGTGTTTTGTACTCTAACTAACTAGCCTAATAATTCAGGAGATCACATTTTCTAAAAATGTATAAAATGTATGTTTGCTGCAATTTATGATCCACTAATTTACCCCCTGGAAAGATGAAATTTGCCCTCGGGAGTAAATTAACCGCAGGTTAAGAACCAATGGTTAGCAATCATTGCTAAGTTGTCCCAAAACAGAGCAGTGCAGTTAGTGGATTATGGATGTTAACCGTTGCGTCCACGCAGGCCTTGGTCTATATATCTGTTAACATTTATAGGCGATTTGAGATACAAAATGTTATTAAAATCTAAACATGTGCCATGCACCAGGAGATTAACAAGTCCAGACACAGCAAGGTTCATGCATGCGCATTTCGGCCAGTGAAAAGCCCAATGCGCACGTTTTTTAAGCATATTTCACTAAGCTCATGATAAAGTTTATCAATTTGCGCTAATGAAAGAAAACGTTCATAGCGGCGCACATGCTTTGACCGGCCTCATGTTTGCTCCTTCGGTAATAATGGTTTGATAACTGAACGATAGGGTTGATTGTGAATTCCTGCAAATTTTTTTACACTTGCATTTCATTACGACATCTTTAAATAATCGCTGTCAATTAAATGACAATGATTTACGATCCGATTCCTTTTGTTAAGCTCGTTCATCGTTCAAAAATTTTAGTTGGAAACTACGAGCCGATGATGGGTAATTGCAGGATACTATTTGTGATTAATTTGCACAATCTGCAAATGCTGTTAATGTTGTGAATTAAATGTGAATTTTTAGAAAATGTCTAACCCCCTGCACAAACATGAAGGCCCCCAATGGAAGACTTTCAGCCGACGGTTCTGCCAGGCCCGCAGACAAGGGGGGAGGCATTCGGGTGCAATTACCTCCAAATCTTTTTTATTCCCTCCCAGATTGTGTTGTGTTCAGAACAATTTGTTTTAAACAAACGATTAAATATCTTTCCCCCCTAAAAGTGTATTTTGGCCCCCAAATTTTAAAACCTGGCTATAGGCCTGGTTCTGCCAAAATTGTGTCTGCAATTAGGATATTTTGTTTTGAAGGCCATTCGGTCTCAAGATGCAGCAAAACGTCGAAAACTTCTTTTATAAATCACCATTAAGGGGTCCCTGTACGAATTTTTTCGGGGGGCAGAGTTGGGCTGATACGGCCCTGATCAGAGGTGCAACGTTACCAAATGTAAAAAAGAGGCAAATACCAGTACAAACGCAACGTCTGTGGATTTCCTTAGAGCAGGAAGATTGTACACTGGTTTATACACTCGACGACGAGATATGCGGAATTTTCCAGTTTCATTAAGTACCAGAGTTCCGTCCAAAAATATCCTGCACTAAACGTAATATGTGACATTAAATTACGGAAGAGATAGATTTATACAATATGCAATTAGTTTTTATGCAGCCGTTGTCGAGATACAATAAACATGAATTCCACACTAGCAAATTAAAACAAAGGTGAAGGTGAATACTTATTTCAAATGCATAGCTTTTATATAAGCGGCATGTTTTAAACAAACCTACAATATATTATGTGTCTGTGCTGTACAGCAGGGATGGGGAACCCATTTATCACAGACAGGATGAATTGTCGAATATCACTGGCGGGCCGAAGAAAATGAGTTGACTTTATCTTAAAATTCTACTTTTGTATTCCTAAGGAAAATAAGGAAAGAAAACTATGAGATACGAGAGAGATTTCTCAAAACTCATTGTCTGAATATCTGCTTACCATAGAGTTTCGTTTTGACGCAATGTTGTGATCTACTGTAATTTAAATAACGAAAATTCTGATGTGGGACCACCATGTGCGTATAGAGGGGTAAAGGGGGCACAATTCCCCTGGTGCCGAATCACAGTGAAGAGCGCCGAATGGCTGAGGGGATTGCCGAAATGTCCCAACAATGTCATAAGTAATTTCTTCAATTCAGTGCATTTGCTTCCGTGAGATTTCAGGTTCGAACGCGGGGGCGTCAAACTTGCTCTTGCCGCGGGCGCCATCTAACCTCGTTACGACCCTGTAAGGGACATATCAAATGTTCACGCGGGCCGCAGGTTCCCCACCCCTGCATGGTATCATACAACATACCCGAAGAAAGAACTCTGTTCCATTTTCATTGGTGGTGACATACCATTTGTGAATGAAGTTTTTGCACGACAAAGGAATGGGCCAACCTTTCACAACTTGTGGGAGATCTGATGATGCAGCAGTGATGTTCGAACAGTTTGAAAACACTACAGAAAAATCATCCTTTAAATGTAAAGACTATAGGTAACGATATCAAAGGTACGACAAGTTTGTGTTTCACGAAATTTATAAGACTGGTTTGTTTTGTACTTAGCAATTTAAACTTTCAGCCACGAGTATGAATGTTCTAGAGCAGGGATTCTCAACATTTTCAAGCATGTGTCTCAATTAATAAACAAACAGAGGGTACGTGGCCCACCGACTGTACATCTTCGCCAATGCGCCAGATATTGCACCAGCAACAGAGCAGAACTAAAACAAGTTTTAATAACACAACGTTCGCTACAATCAACGCGAAGGCTGAGCCTGTTTGTTGTTAGAAAGCATAGATATTCGAGGCTCAATAAATAATAATGCACAGGTTAAGCCATCTTCAACATTAAGCCTGTTTCTAGATTTCATTTTCATGGCAACAAGAACCACATGTCTGCTTCAAAATGCTTTCAAGTAACTGTATATTGAGCACAACGTGGTATGATACGTGGATATTTCCATGTCGCAATAATGTCTAACACATGATGACGAAAGAAAAGGTATTGTGACGTTTATAGTTCTATAGCTTTATAGCTTACACCAGTGTTTACTGTTTTTCAACCGGGATTCCGCGGATCCTCTGGGTTCCGCGAGTGGTTGCCAGGGGTTCTACCCATGGGTAGCGGAACCTTTTGTAAAGAGGGGGGAACGAGTGCACGTCAAAGAAATATAGAAAATTTGTGTGGTTTCAATTGGCAACTGTGACGTCACAAGCATTAAAATATGACGTCACTATCTATACTCCATATGAAGGTCTAAATTACACTATTTGAAACAAAATTACACCACTATGAAAACTTATCGGTGAAACACCTGAAATTCAAATGTGCGGTTACAGGGGCGGCTCAGGTCAACAGCGCCACTCGGGCTCATCACACGATATATTCTAACTGAATAAAACCCCTCGAGGCTTGCGTCACTGAAATTTCCATTAGCTTTCTTTCTGGCTGGCATTATTGTTGCTTTGTGACGTTAGTTACATAACAATAAATGATAAGGTAGCATGATAACTTCTCCATTGTTGAGTAACATACGTCACAGAGTAACGATAACGCCAGTAAGTCCTTTGCGCACCAAGGCTGTGAAGCCGGTACTCAAATTTTAGGCTCCGGCTCCAGCATCTACAAGCTTTTGACTTCGGCTCCGGAACAATTTGGTACAAAAAATCAAAAAAAAACATTGTATTATTTGTACAACTCGCTTGCCCCACAAACTATCTCTGTGGATCCGCAACCCAATTTCAGGCTCCGGTTCCACCATCTAAAACAGTAGTTCCCATCCGGGAGGAATTCCTCCCCAGGGAGGAACTTCACGAATTCAGGGAAGGAATTTCCTCTTTATATTTAAGTCACTTCTTCATTTTAAGTGTTGTACTTCTTTTTTAAGTTGACTCTGGCTCTTTCAATTAATTACATCATTTTATACAGTAGTCCCCGCTTATTAAGCCCACCGTTAATAAGACTACCCGCTTATTTAGCCCAAAATTGTCCGGTCCGGAATTACTCCATTTATTCTTGTAATAAAAAACCCGCTTGATAAGCCCCAATCCCGCTTAACAAGCCCAATTTTCGAAGACATTTCCTTAAAATTGCGTGAAAAAGCTTCGCAACTCACACTCATTTGTTTTGCTTTCGACGGTTTCACACTTTGGTACGTTGCTGACCTAGTTCTTAATTCAACTGTTTCGTCACAGATCTTTTATTTGTTCGATATAATCGATAGGCAAGACACGTGGTGGTCAGTAGAATTTATTTTCAAAACAGCGAAGAGACGTGCAGACGAAATGAATATTGTTTTACCGCAATAAACAAAGAAAATTGCTCGTTACCTGTAACTGTTGTACACCGTGCAATAGATTTAGCAACTTTTAATTGCTAAAATAGAACAGTCGGCCATACTCGTTTACACGCGTGAGAGTGGCGTAAATTTGTCGCCCGGTTAATAAGCCAAAAATCGTCCGGTCCCGTGGTGGGCTCAATAAGCCGGGACTACTGTATTTGTAAGTTATTTAGTAGACTATCACACGTTTTTGTCCACAAGTTTTAATGCCATTATTTGAAAACAAATTGTTTCTTTTCCATTTTTAATAATCAAGTTTTTTTCGTTAATAAAGACCATTGTTCCAATTATATTTAATACTAGTTTACGAACCCGAACAGGGGAAAAATGAAAGTTCAATTGGGGAGGAATGAAAAGCTCCAAAATGAGCAAAGGGAGGAATGCATCAAAAAAGGTTGGGAACCACTGATCTAACAGTTTTTGGCTCCGGATCCACAGCCCTGCTGTGTGCTAGGCTCATTCATATTAGCCCGAGTTGCTGGACAATTTATCGTTCGTTTGAAATTATTCTCGAAATGGGAACCGTCCATTGGATTGGACTTCAAATCCAATGTTCTATGCCAATACATTGCTTCAAAAAACTTTCAGTCCGATATCAACTATGTTTTCAAAAATACTTAATTGCATATGGCAGCTCGGGCTGTAATGGATGAGCACGAGTAAAACGCGAACGAACGAAGACGAGAGAACGCCGACTACGAACGATATTGTTTCATTCAGGCCACCTGCAATATGAACGCGAAAGGCCAGACATGGAACGCACATAAATGAACAGTGACAAGGCCCAAAGAAAAGAGCCCGAGTTAACAACTTAGTGAAGTGGGACAGTGGATGTTGGCACAAAGACACAAAGCAAACTTGCGTTCTCCGATATAAATCGTAATCGAAGACTCGGGCTAGGCCCGTGTGCCGGAGTCGCCACTAGGCTGTTAAAAACACCGAGAACACAGCATAAAAACAGGCAGAAATGACACAGCATTTATACCTGTCTTAAACACATTCAAAATCACAACATTTCCGCATCTTGAACACGGAAGTAACATGACGGAATAATTCTTCTGCAACTGCATTACAGTAGGTACCGCATGCAAAGACAAGACAAAGCATATGTAGCAAGTAGTCTGTAAGGTTGCCAATTTTGTTGCCAATACAGAAATAAATATAGCTGTTTAGTGTTGCCAATGCAAAAAAACACAATTGAAATTGATTTGTCAAACATTTCATTTTGCGTATAAGATTCAGCAAAATTTCACTATTTAGAATGGTGTCAAAACGGCTTGAAATTACACCAGTTGTTTAATGGTGTGGCACGAACATTTTCCTACACACAAGCACAAGCATGGGTGTCGGAAAGGGGGCAGGAATTTGAAAATTTCAGCAAAAAAGGCTGCTTTCTTAGTTGTGAGTGGTAAAAAACAAATTTCACCACTTTTGGCCCTCCTTAGAACAACTTTTAACAAAATCCACTAGTTCCCCCCTGGATAAAACCCTTCCGACGCTCATGCACACAAGCATATAAATTACACAATTTTTGTAAAAATTGTGTTGTATTACAACATCTGGCAACACTGTTCAACAACGCCAGTGCAGTAAGCAAGCCACAGCAGGGTGACAGACTGGGCACGGTGTATTCTGCCAAAAAATTACGAAACTCTGCCAGGTTGCAAATAACATATTAAAAAATATTGACAAAATACTGCAAAATTCCGCAACATTTTTTTCACTAAAATGATTTACTATGACAATGGATCTAACACTAGTTGTATTACTTAAACTTATTGGGCAAAATTCGATATTTCTAAGTGGGGGCCATCCCCCCCAGAAATAAAAGTGGGGCCTAGGAGCCTAGGCCCATGCGGGCCCCTGGTTCCGCCACCTATGGTTCCGCCGAAACAGACCAAACTTGCCTGGGACGAAATTCACAACCACAGTTCTATGCAGTTGTAACAATATAGACACTTGGATCATTGCATTGGGTTCAATGAGCAACGCAAACATTTACTGAAGGTTCCGCTGCAGCGCAAAAAAGGTTGAAAAATACTGACTTGCGCTTTTGCTAACTTTTCTTGAGCGATGGCCCTCTATAAACTCTGCGGACTGTGACAAGAGTTTGAAAAGATTTTTTTTTGATAATTCTGTGTGCAAGTCGCCATAACTTTTCTTTCACTCTCTGTTTTCACACAATTTTTGTTGATTTGTTAGATACTAAGCGCAATCAAAAACGTAACAACCTTACACAGATTTGTAAAAATGTTACGATTAAGGTTTTGCGTGACCGCCATTGACTTTTGCAGATGTCATGACATGCAGTTTGTAGCAATAGTCTGGAGAGATCCCTCTCACCTAAACTTCTTTAATGGCTGTTTATAAGTGCATCAAGGCTTGAGGGATACTTTTCTGAAACTTGCACTTCATAAGGACCCATTAGTTTTCTACCAGATTCGCATTCGGCTTGTTATGCTGGCCACTCCAACCCTTGCATACTTTTTTGTTCAAGTTTTTTTGCTCAAAGCATCTTTTCATCACCTTGCATCGATGACATGACATGGAATGCCTCAAGCATGAACATCTTACAGTTGTGGACTCTCGTGTGGAGTTCAATCTTTCTCTTACAAATTAACGTATTTTTCAACATTCATGGTGGTTCCCAGCAACAAAAAGATAATGTCCAGCTGCCCCAGTGTCGGATTAACAATAGCAGCAAATGTAGCAATTGCTACGCGCCCCGCGCCTTTAGGGGCCCCGCGGTCTTCTGTAATAAATCTTACTTTTTACATTATATAACAGATTTTTTTCAGTCCAATAAATCAGTATTTTGCTAAATTTGCCATAAAAGCGAAAGTTTTCAATTGAACGCTGTCTGTGTCCAGAAATTCTTCTTTTATTCTTTTTGTATAGTTACGTATCAAAAGGCATAAGATTGCGGTCACTCAGTGTTGCCATTTTAAGTGATTTGCTGCTAAATTTAGCAGGATTTTCTCACTTATCTGTGAAATTTTAAATCGAGCAGTTAGGCCTACCTAAATTTCTAGCAGGATTTTACCAGCCGTTTGACAGGTTTAGCAGGTAACAAATTCCTGAACAAAAACCTGTTTCAACAGTTTAAGATGAAATCTACAAATTCTTCATCAAAAATATAGGCTACTTTTCTTCTTTATGACGTTTTTATTGAGTAACAACAGGACAAATCACAACCAGCTGCTTGCAATTATTTGGAATTTTTATTATGATGCAAAGAAGCTTTCTTCATGCAGATAATTATGTTACATCGTAACAGCAAGTAACTAGATGGCTTGGGGAAGCTTAAATGATTTGCTTGTGTGCTGAGTGACCGCGTTAAGTTAAACGACAACATTGGTAGAATATGTTTTATCTCACGCCACGATATTTTCAAGTGGTTCAGTTACGCTAGTAAATAGTAATGTCTGGTAAAAATATTCCTCCTAAACAAAGCTGCCAAAAGTTTCGACTTTTAATAGAATCTGGCAGTTTTGTGTGACACCATTTAGCAGATTTAGGTCACAACCATCTGGAAACACTGATAGATAGCACGATAGCCTACACCTAGACTGTCATCACGACGCGAACTGGAGAGAGCGTGCAGAGAGTAAAGCTAGTGACACGGATGCCTTGCCCACACACGTCATGATTTAGCAGGTGTTGATGTTTTTTAAACTTGGGGCTCCGCGCTCTTGAAATGCTGCAGGCCCACGCTACCTTAATCCGGCACTGGCTATCCCCACGAACGACATATCTCCCAAATCATTTGGCTAGGGGGTGTTTCACAGCTGGGCAGTGTGCATTTTTCTTCCTAGCGCACTCCAACAAGCCTCCAAACCCGATATTTTCCAACAGAAAATTGCTGTACAGAAGATACTTTACGAAAGCAGCATCATTTTCCACATCTCATTGTCCCAGCTAGCATGTCTCTTTATGACGTCCAGAGGTTTCTTCTACATCGCCTGAGTCACACATGGATTTCTGGTTGGCTTGCACGATTTGAAGCCAAATTCCACACAACCTGCGTCCTACCGCTTTTGTACTGACTGCTGTGCCGGTTTCCATTAATTCAAGTTGAATTTTTGGAGGAACTCGTTGCAGAGTGAATAACCACCTCATGCATAATACGGTCTTCTCTGCTGCTGGAAACCCTTAGTCAGCGACACATTTTCTGTCCTTGACAACGCCCTCATTTTGGGATTTCATGATTGCATTGTGCACAGCTGTTTTCCTAATCTTTATTTTCTTCCCGATTTGACATGCAGAAAACTTTAAATTACTTGAGCCTTACGATTTGAGCCCATTTTCCAGTGCTGAGAGATGGCTTTTTGCCAATTTTTTAACATACGAATTCCTTCTTTTGAGTCAATTGTTCTAGACACTGCTAGGCCGCACTAGACCGCCGGGCAGATGTTGAGCAGATATTCGAAAGTCTCATCGTCCAGAACCGTCAGGCCATGCAGTCCATGGGGAGGTCGATGGATTGGACATTGGAGGACAATATGGTTGACGGTTTGTTCTTCTGCACCACACTCACAGGCTGCAGAGGAGGACATACCCCATTTGTACAAGCAGGAGCGGAAATGTCCGACACCGGTGCGGGGTCGATTAAGTCCGACCCAGGCTCTTTAGAGGGTCGCTCCAGGG
>Ga0210059_1000550_pt1 | contig 48721 bp, 31 predicted proteins | sample Ectturendosymbi2_FD_188042 | JGI IMG/M metagenome (GOLD analysis project Ga0210059, IMG submission 188042) | Ecteinascidia turbinata endosymbiont from Florida, USA - Sample 2 (SPAdes) (version 2) | ecosystem: Host-associated > Tunicates > Ascidians > Unclassified | place: Key West, Florida...
CGGAAACCAGTGACGTCGCGCTCGGCGCGGAACGCCCCATTTCATGCGTCCAGGCGGGCGCGAGCCGCTTTCGCCGACGAAGGCTGTTTAAATAAATGGCGAATAAGCAAAAAACATAAGAAACGATAAAAAGGTTTCCGCCGCTAAGCAGTGTTGCCGAGCTCGTCCGCGTGCGAGGAACTTGAACAGAGTGGAGTCCGTGTGGTTGTTGTTGACTGAGAACGATTGAAAAATTTCTGACGCTCAGGTTCCGTTCCCTTGGGCGTTTTGGAGTTTGCTGATTTCTGCAAACCAAACACGAGGTTTCAATAACAGCAGCTTCAGTCGCATGCGACGAACGCCCCAAAAGGGCTAACTATAATAAGCGAAGCCTTTCTTCGGCCCGCAGCGCGATTTCGATTTTGTGTAGCGCCGTGAAAACAAATAACAAAGTACAACAAGTTGAATCAGATCATTTCAATTCAGAAGTATTGACACCGATCCAGCAGCAGCGATGCAGAAAAGACACGCCTTAATTTACGCAACTACCCACATTTGACGCTTCGCTCACGTGCCCGCCGTCTGGTAACCCACGGGAGGCAAACAGAAAACGCGTCGTCACTTGTCCGAAAACGGCACGAACTTACAAAAATTCAAAACCAGGTTAGTAAACTCATAACAATTGCCAAAGCAAAAAAATAATTTTCAAACGCTTCGAACCTTTGTGCTTCCAGGGCGGGGATTGCGCCTCTTGACACAAACAATCGTCAACACAGCGACTACGCCGAGAACAATCGCCGCGCATATTCCGGCAGCTAGAGGCATCCAATTAAAACTGGCTTCTGCAGGTCCAGGAATGTCCGTAGGATTCTTTATGATATCTTCACAGAGGTCGCAGCAGAGCCCCGGCATCTTCCTGATAGACTCACAAAGGCGGAGCTCAGGACAAACTGGCGCGGAGCAAGTCGCTTTTCCGTCCAGGCAAGAGCAATTCCCGCAGCCATCGTTTGACGTCCAGATCTCTCCGTTTTCTTTCAACATGCCGTCATACGTGCAGGTCCGGTTGATCCGCGATGCCCCGGGCTCTGGCGATCAGATAAAGAGATCCAGATGAGAATTCGCGTTTGACACTTTTGGTCGAACATTAAAGAGTCTAAATATTATCGTTGTGCAGCAGTCACAACAAGTTTTGAGGGTTTGGTTTGTGCGTCACCCGCAAGCGGATTAGGAAGCACTCGAGCATTCATTGTTAGGGCCTGAAACAGCCGCACTGCTTTGCTCCGATCCATGGGCTTTGCAAACTGCTACGACTTTTTGCGTTGAAAAATTTGTCTCAACGTTTTAATTTCGCAATCTGAGCATAGCCACTTGTACTTTCAAAACGACAAGACATTCATCATCACTTTCAACATTGCAGATCGACATACATTTGAAAATTAGGGTAGATCAAAATATCTTTGAAACAAGTTATGCGATAAGTAAGTAGCACTGCCAGCTTTGCAATTCTTAGAAAGCAAATGCAGTACATGCAGTTGAATATTCCACGCATGAGTAGTATTTGGCATGGTAACTTAGGTTCTGTATGTGCGCAACTGTATTGCTGCGCAAGGTTAAGAAAATATGCATTGCTTGATAAAATAGGGTGTTAAGTTCGTCATTAAACATGCGCCTTACTCGATATAAGAACTATTCTTGTGTCATTTCTACCTCCCATCCACACACTAAAGGAGTTGTGAAAACAAGAAGCAATATCTTCCATTTTCATATAATGTCACAGCGCTTTAGAAGACCGACAAAGGTTTACATTATTTATTCAGTGCATTACGCCACGGGTGAGAATTGTTTACGCAGGCATAAGCGAGGAGTTTTTCTCTGCGGCGCAATGACAACCACTCAGCCTAGAGAAAAGGTCCGTCTGCTTGGAAAACCGCAGAAAAAACGAGCATTACCGTCAAACAACGGTGGGTGGCCTGAAAAAATCTCCTAAACTTCGGTTGAACGTTTCGTCGTTTTCAGTCAATTTTGCTATCTACAACTACTATCTACAATTATTATTTGGGCTTCTCGCGCAAAGACCCTTTTCCGCCGTACGAACGCCGTTTAAGCCAAGTAAATTTAACTCAAGCTAGAGAGTTTTTCGTCTTACCTAAACATTCCGGACAGCACTTGCCGTTTTTGAGCACAGGTTGATTGCAATTGTGAATGGTCGGGCAACTTTCACTGACGCATCTGCAACAGAAATGTGCTGCGTCGCAAACGATCAACATCTTGAAAATTTGAACAACGCGATAGGAAAGTAGGGTCAGCAAACGGAATAAAAGCGCTGAAGAAAGTCACCAGGCTGATAAAAAATGGCTCATGTTTGAATCGTAAGATCAATGCTTGATACCACTTGGTCACAACTGCAAGTCAGTCACTATCGAACTGATTTCTTTAATTGCTGTTAGAGTGGTAAGATATCAGGCTACACTCTGTCACTGGTTTACACGCGGTTGTAATACATTGAATTTATATAATTCTCACAAGCATGGTCAAAGCTAACTTGCTAGATACCTAAAAATTAGGTATATGCCAACGAGCACACTAAACGTTCATGGAAACTGCTGCGGTGTTTGCAGAACCCACAACACAGCAAGTAACAGAACTGATTTTTTCGAAGCGAGAGGTTCTTGTGCGTTTACTGTTTGCTACATAGGTAGCAAATTTTTGGGGTGCGAAGGAATTTTGCCCGGATTCTCCCAAACTTGCTCGAAAAATACTTGACCTCAAAACAAAGCTGTTCATGTCAATTCGGTCGCCATTATTTTCATATCAAAGCGTTTTGGGCGCCATTTTTGCTCATATTTTCAGGGAGTTTTAGAAGGTTTTCAGAGATTTTGCCCGAATTATTACCAAATCAAACCTTTTGGGGGTGCGCTTGCAACCCCTGAACCCCGCCTCCTGCACCAGTGGTTGGTTACATAACGGCAGCAATGAAACCAATAAAGGTTTCACTGAATTTAAGTAAGGAATTGTGGATATTTGACAAGTTGTGAAAAAGAAAACAAGTATACACTCGAAGCAGCACTTTAGGTTACGGTGGAGACATAAACTGAAACCGCTCACAGACTCACAATGAAATAATAGCAGGTTTAGAAAAAGGACGACTTAAGTTAAGGCGCGTTTAGTTTAGCCTTTTATGCTTTCCGCGACCTTGTGCTGTCATCGTTCGCGCAGCGCAGGCTCACGAGCGATTAATACGTTGTTGTGGAAACTCTGTGAATGCGCGCTAAAACTCAAGCTACACCGTACTGACCGGATCACGCCTCCGAGGCAAACGCAGCTTGTGCACATGTCCGAACGCCAAGTCGATCCGCTTTCAACCGGTTTGCCGTCGTCGTCAAGACAGGAGATGTCATCACTTGTCAAATCTAGAAAGAAAGTGGACAGATGAGATTTGGAGGCGACATCAGTGCAACACCAAGTCAGCGTGAGAAATGTTTGGGAAAAGGGTAGGTACGCTTCCCAGAAGGATGACAAACATCGAAGCATTTGTCACGAGTGTCTACAGCGTAACATGGTCTCCAAGTTGCCGGTGACCGCAAGGACCCGGGACGCGGCAATTACCGATGTGGACATGACACGCTACGCGGACAAGAAACACGCAGCGCACCGCACACTGAACGGCTGAACGCCACGCTTTGCCAGATGACTCATAACCTTGGACAGCAGGTACGTCGTCGATTTCGCACATAACCCGTCAGATAAGCAGCTTAAGTTTGAGGGTTTTTAAGCAGATTATGTCCAAAAGTGCAGAAGTTGTGCAGTGCGCTAAAGACGTGGTAAATCTCATCAAGTTATTGAAGAAAGGCTATGATGCGTTGCTTTCTCAGGCAACCTAAGTCGCCGGTAATAAGTGATCACGCCCCAGTGTTTCTGAAGTTGTTCGCTTGAGGATTGCCAGCCAAAGTATGCTGTTTGAGCAATCCAACCAACTACGGCATGGTCATGCTTTTCAATTTTTTCAACATACGCAAGATACATCAGCCTTTTTGTCAATTATTCCGAACGGCAAACATTCATTTTGGTGCGGATCAAAGCACCTCGCAGGCGGAGTGTCAGCCACTTCCCACTCGCCACGTCTAATCCAAGCGTTAGCTCTACATAGCTTGGGGAGGGCAAGATTCAGCCGTGTTGTTTTCTTCGAGAATATAGATCAGCGCCATGTATTACTGGTTTCGGTTGTAACGCAAAGCAAGAGGTGCACGGAATGCCATTCGTGGTTTGCATTTCATTCTGCCTCGACATTGACGGAGTGTTAGTTGAGGAAGATTCTAATATTTCTGCGATTCCGATTTAGGATACCTGTCGTTTTCGTGAGAGATGTAAAAGCATACCTGGAAGGCAACAGACCTTATCTGCGTTAGTTGGGCGCAGGCAGCCAATAATTCATCTCTAGGACCTGCCGAGGGTTGGATTATGCTTTGCAGGACGAAAAGGTACGTAATCAGCTTGGATGAAACAAGTCTGTCCCACATAATCTTAGAGCAAAGGCCGCGGAACGAAGGCTTCTAGGTGTGGCTTCGCACCTGGTCTAGCCCACTTTTAAAGAAACTTTCATTGAATAGCTATTTAGTTTTGGCCATTCCCGTCCATCTTTTTTTGCGAGATGAAGTACTGTCGAAAACGAGGCCTTTGTTTTGGGATGAACGTCGTGCTGAAGAAAAACAGTTTTCAAGTAGATGGGAAAGTCACGGCTGTTTGCACTGTTGTAGGAGTGGAGAAAAACAAGCACGAGCTCTCCAGAAATTGACTCTAAAGTGTTTGGGAATGATGTGTTCGGAAATTGGGGAAGCGCAGCGACAAAGAAAATTCGTTCGTCGAAATCAGATGTGCACAATTCACCAAACAGAATATAACAGTGCATATAAGTAGTTCATATATAAGTAGGTCATACTGTTCTGTTGTAACAGCACGTCAACAACCCAACAAACACCGATACATTTGTCTTTGTGTTTACAAAAGTACAATAAAAATCGAACGGCGGTTTGCCCATTTGTTCTCATATCTTCAAACATAATGGGGCAGGTCATACTTCTACAAACGCATTCGGAAAGATCTAAGCCTGACTGGACAAAAAATATTTGTCAGTCTACGGCCACTTCTTGGTGCGACAGAAAACGTAGCTAACCTGACCGCGACGTACCAATACTATTTGACAATCCGGTTAAAGTTTCCGCTTTGCTAGTTTAACATTCCTGCTCTATGTTCACAACAGTTTTGACACACATATACATTTTACCAAGTTAGGGATTGGCTGGCTGCTGATATCAAGCAACGTCTCCACTGCACGTTACTTGCTATTCTTACCTTCGCAGGTCGGACAGCACTTGCCGTTCCTCCGTACCGGATTCGAGCAAGGGGTCGGCGGGCAACTAGTTGATGAGCACATCACGTAACCGCTTTGACAGGTGCACGATGTACAGTTGTCCACTTTCCAGGTTTCGCCTTCGACACGTCGGATTCCATCCGGTTCCTGACAGGACAGAGATGGCGGGACAACGATGCTGAAATTGGTGAAGGCAACTAAAAAAGAAAAACGATGCTGCAAATTACTGACCTGTCAAACGTTGTTTATCAACTGCTAGCGCGTAAGCGGCCACACGATTACCGTGCTGCGCAAAACACTGATGCAAGTTTGAGGCACTTTTTAGAAGCCAGTCGACAGCGCTAGGATGCTCCGGCACTGGACGAACACCCAGGAATAGTCACTACATATAGTTGATAGAAATAATTTTCCATTGAATGCAATTAGAATTAAACAACTGCCTGCGGGCAGCCATTAATAGCCACGGGAAGCCGACGCAAAAAGGTAATTCACCAAAAACAGTTCTCGAAGTTCGTGATGCTGAGAAATGTACATAACATTACTTGTTGTTTTATATAAAGCTGCAGCTACATCAACGCCACAACGAGGAGCAATAAAAAGGTAGAAAAATGTCTTTGTTGAACGAGCATCCTCGGTATTAATATCGTTGTCGAAAAGCGGATTTTGAAGTGAACGCAGATCATGCAAAACAACGGAGCTTTGAGGCGAAGTCGCCATGAAACTTGTTCCAACCAGCAAGGCAGGAGCGCTGTGACAAATGCAAGTCCTTTCATTCGCATGTCACTTGCGTCACGCTTTCACAATGGGCATGGCAGGTCGTGACGACATTAACTCGCATTCCCGCGGTAAGCTTGCTTCTTATCCCGCTGCTGAGTGGCATAAATCCGAAAGAATTCGACGCTTAGTCGCAGCTGAAACGTCCTGGTTAAACACTAATAACTACGTACAAGAGTCTTTATGTGCGCATTTCATGCATGAATTTCAAAATGCATGGGAGCTTGACAACCAGGTTGCCACAGGCGTTGACCAAACTTTTGAACTTTACTTGCTATTACGTGCTGCAGAGGTCAGCTTTCGAACGTCTGGTGCCACTGCACACGACAGTGTTTAGTTATTTGGAGAAATAGCAGCGGTTTCGACCTCAGGCGTGCAAGAGCGATTGCTTGCGTAAGCTGTTAAGAACTAGATTTTAGCAAGATCTGGTAAATGCTGTGTACGCGCTGGTATTGTCAATTACTTTACCCTACTGTAGGAGGAACAGAGTTAAGGTAAAGCTGAAAGGTGCTGGAAACCAAAACCCGAATAATAAGGGTTTGAGGTCAGAAACTTTAAAAAGTTCCGCTATTTATTGTTCTCACGCCACCGCACGAAAACTCGCGCTGCATAGGGATTCCTACACGTCAAAATGAATCTATTGCACTTTGAAAATGCACTGGAAAAGAACCTACCAGATTCGCAGACAGGGCAACAGTGGCCTTCCAGCTGGACTGGACTGCGACACGCGAGAACGGGACACTTGAGCAAGTCACATACGACGTCGCCGTGCCGGCAGGAGCAGATGTAACAATTGCTACTCCACGTTTCCCCGTCGTCCCTTTTGCGCAGGGCCACCGAGTCAACGCACGATTTCGACGTCTTTCGCGCAGGTACCAGCGTTGACAGTTGTTCTGGGAAGAGGAAACGGAAGTCGTTATTTCCTGCCGATAATGATGTCGCAATCACAAGCGGCTGTATGAGAACGGAAGAGTTGCACGCGCCACTTCTCTTTCTGCCATAAATGGAGTCGTACAGCCAATGCCAAAAGCATTCCACCGCATCAAGGTTTCAAGTTCAAATTAAATCTGACAGATATTTGTTATCTTGTCGCTCGCATCACCGTTACGTGCACGTCCAATCTTTCTCATCTAAAGTTATGACTGTACTTTGTATAAGGCCGAAACAAGGTATACGTGATCACAGTCACTTTAGCCATTGTGAATGGTTCGGTTTGTAACAAAACTGGCAAGGCGCGACCTTTCAAAGTTTCTTCCTACCTTTGCATTTGCAAATAGGACACCCGTACACGTTGGTCTCGCGACCAAACATGCATTCTTTTTCGCAGCTTTTCAATGGCGGACATCGCTTGCATCGGCACCTGTCGCACCCGTGCTTGTTTTTCCTGCAAAGGAACATTGGTAATAAAATTGAACGAAAAACTTGGGTCAGTAACTAAGCGTGTTAAACGCAAAAGCTGCGCGGAATAGCTAATTCAAAACTACATAAATTGGGCTCAGATGCCCATACCATCACAAACTGAGCACGACGGAACAAAACCGATTACAAACGTATTTGCCCAAAATAGCAACACTACGTTCCTGGCGGTGAGTCTCACGAATCTGGCAAGTTTTCACGTGCAAATTATGTGAGAAAATTTGTGGTCGTGGAGAATTTTCCCGATGATATTTTTGTAGGGAACGGAATGTTTTCGGTGGTTGTGAGGTGCGCGTTGTAGTTCACAATTCCCCACGAGTCGAGGGGGCAACCTACAGTACTATAGTTATTGCAAGAGCGCAGGTCAGTCTCCTAACTGAGCGACGTGATGTCTTGAGGTTGCCAAGCCGAAATGAAAGCTCTCACCACTTTGTCCGGTAATAACTCTCCAGTAACACTTTAGCTTTGATTGCCTCCTTTCATTACGTTCAGATATACAACAAACTCTTCAATACACTTGAGTCAGAGCAAAGTATCGTTAAACGGTTCGGTGTAGTGTCGACTAACGGTGAGCAACAGCAGTGATGGTTCATATGACTGACCGAAAACAGCGATCAATTCTCGTGATGTAGGTTAACAGGCTATCATGTTAGTTAGACCGTTTACAAAGAAATACATTGCATTGGAACACGAATAGAATATTGCCTGAAATCACACAGTAACAATGCACAAAACATCAAAACACAAATGTACCCACTACATATTCGCGTTTGTAATTTTTAAACTACAATTTGTCGTTCACAAAAAAATCCTCAGGGCTCGCGTGTAACTTCAACAGAGCTGGTTTCTTCGACTGATGGCAAATATTTATGGGAACAAACCAGGTTGCTCTACAATTTGTTTGTAAATACTGGCGGTTCTGGAGTATCTTCAGCTCGCCTTTTCTCAGAAGCCGTGTTTTTTCGCAGCACTCACAACACCATCAGGACAGAGCACTTGGTCTCGCTCTGCAGAAAGCCGTGCACATCACACGGTGGCAGAACAACAACGCCGGAGCGGACACTTGCAGTTCGAAATTCTAAACCAGCCCAAGTTAGATTTTTGAAAGATATCGCCGAAAACCATCACGCTCAATCGCCCGCGGATATCACTGCAATTTCCTCGGCAAGCGAAGCTCAAGACGACCGAGTAAACGTAAACGCCACAGACGCTGACGTCACAAAAGAGATCCTCGATGACCTCAGATGCAGGTTTTAGGTGATTCGCACGCAGTTACCAAGGACAGTGTCTGATCTTGCAACGCAATCCGTGCTTGTCTGTTACAGTGAAAGATATTCGAAGCCGGCACCAGTGTCATAAATGACCTATAAACGTGCGCAACGAACAAGTCACAGGTTTGCGCTGAAGGTTGTCCCAGCTTAGTGTTGCCTCGACCATACGAAACCAGCTTTTGATCTGTTTACTTTCCTGCCAAATGTTAAAGGCTAACTTGAGCAAGCCGTGCGAACAGCGAACAAGTTAAAACTTTGAAGACACGTACATACTGCAAGAGATACCTTGACTCAGTTAGCATTCACTCACGTTGCTTCATCGACAGGGCGTCTCGACAAATGTAATCGCTACGCCCGCGAATGCCACACAATGAAGCTAAGATTTTCGAGCAATATGTTTAAAACCAGCAGTTCTGACAGAGTAAAGATATTAAAATCAGGCCAAAAATCCATTGTTTTTGGTATTCAATAGATAAGCCAATGTTTCTTCATTGTCTATGAATGTTCGCAACTAGAAGTAAAAAGTCAAATACTTTTAAATTACGGCGCCGCACTTGCAACTCCAGCCAACTGACTTTGCGCTTACATGCCTTGCTTCACTCCGCAGACGCCAAGCTCCCGCTTTTTCAGTCTGATCAGTACAAACACATAAAAATTGACTGACGATCGCCGGAGACTGCCGTAGCAACAAATAGCAAACCCCCACTTCATAAAGAAAGAATTCAGCTAAAACGCTTGAAAACTGTGTGCCATCGCGGAAATACAGAGACCGGTATGCTAAGCTGTTGTAGCTCAGTAGATTTGAATAGAAGTCTGAAGCGTCGTGGAAAATTATGACGGAAATAGACCATTCTTTAAAGTCACATCACTAAGTGACATACTCTAAAGTACAGCTGTAAAAGAGCTACCATCGGCTTTGTCTCAAGAGTGACCATTATTGAGCTGTCACCGCCAGCTCTCATTTAGCACTATAAGATCTTACGTTTGAAAGCGTTTTCTGCTTTTAACAGCTATTTCTGTCTTCCGCACTCTCAGAACAGGCCCGTGACAATTAAATTTGACCCAAACGCTGCTACGCAAACAATACGGAATAAGACGATTTCGCAGGGTACTTGAACAGAGCAACCCGAACAATGGCAGGAGGGGTATTATATGTGACGTCAGCACAAACTTTAGAAATGACGACAGAGACACGAGTGGCTTAGTGACGTAGGCACGTACTTGTATCCGTAAGGACATTCCTTTTTGCAAGACGTTAAGTCTTTGCACTTGGCCGACTTGCATTTACACACGCTGCAGCCCGCTTCGTCTTTCTGGAAGCCCCGAGGACACGATATTTTGCAATGCGCCAGTGAAGGACACAATTCTGTAACAAAAACATAAATTTGGTCAGGGTGTAAATACTTGAGATGCCGGTAATAGGCAGACCGGGCAAAAATAGATTAAGGTTTGGTTTTGGTGAAATATTCACAATCCACGTGGTTGTTTTGACTTTGTACTAGGACAGGAAGAGAGTGGGGCAAGCTGCATCTATGACTATCTTTAGCAGTGCCTTCACGATTGGAAGAGTTGAGTTGCACAGCGTGACGCTGCCCGAATTTCAAAAACACATTCGCGTTTCCATTATTTTTCAAAATTGGGTGAAAGTTTAAACTTTTCATTTCCAGCGGTGGAAATTTGGTCAACATCTTAAGTGCACCCAGCAAGAGAGCTTGTAAAGCCGGGAACAAAGCAACAGGTCGCTCATCGAATGGCAATAAATTTATATTAAAGCATCGACAAGCATTCGCTCTCAATCTGAAAGCAAACCACAATTTCAGCAGACGCAAAAAAATGTGCGTACAATCGTCCCAAATCGTTACGCGATTTACGTTTGTCGCAGCAGGTTTCAAAAAATTATTTATAAACGCGCACGCTCGACGTTTACAAAAGGTGCTGACAACACGGTTATCCAACCAAACCCTACGAGGGGCCTTTATTGGCAGAATGTTTTCGATAAATTTCTCGGTGATGAGCAAATGTATAGTTGAAGAAAAGCTATCTCACTGCGAAGGTTCGTGTCAGATAGGCATGCTACAAACATTTGTATGTTCAATTGGCTGCCTGCCACAACTGAGAGTAGATTACGCGAGAAATTATAGGCAATATTAATAATACTGCCTATAAACAAGCCCATATGGGTAGACGTTTTGCTCAAAACAGTTTACCTAAAGTTTTGAAAAAAAAACAAGTATCATTACGCTGCCAAAAATCTCAGAAAATCAACACAAAACCAACCTGGCAAACACTGGCACACTCGACATCCTCGGCTGTCGTATTTGAAACCGTAAGGGCAATCGGATAGCTGCAGCTTACAATTGTCCAATTCCGGGCAAACAGGAACCGTAATGGTTGGCCGGGGGTCTGTGGAGCAGATCAAATTGTATATGATTGGGGAAAAGTCCTCAACAAAAAGAGCTGTAATTGCACCGTGATCGCGGTTAATATCTCAATTCATTGTATTGGTGACTAATTGGTGCAGTTGTACATTGCTTTTCAAAATATGTTACGGTAAAGATGCGGATTAGGCGCAGCATGAAGGACACACTCAGATGACGTCTGCGCTAATTCCCTCATCCGTCGCAACTAGAAAAACGTGCCGTTGTTAGGGAGTCCAAAGACACAAGCATAAGCTGCCACCGTGACGTAAGTCATATAGCAATTTGGAGCGATCGAAGCGGAATGCAAGTATAGCATTCAGCAAATCCGCCTTGTTTCAAGCATAAAGGCAGCAGTTTTGCGGCAATTGCGGTTTCCATCGCCCCACGTCGGCGCTACGTTTGCAGTGGCGGCCACCAGTGACATTTTCACCAGCATAGTTTCGCGTGCACGGCCTGGCGGCCGATTCTGCCAGATTACAAAGCCTGAATCGAGATATCAGCCGCAAATGAAGGGTTTTTATCGTGGACGCCGTCGGTGTTGTAAGGTCTGTTCTGTTTCACTGTGCTCGGCGTGGAACGAAAAGTCATTGAAGTTTTTTTGGGAAAGCGTTCGGAAAATTGCTCACGGCGAACAGCACTCATCTGTCGCGTCGTATCGGACCCGAAATCACTGAAGCCGCTTTGATTTGCGTCGCGTATCATCGAGACTGGAATGCACAAGATATCCCAGATACAACGCAGTTAATGGCAATTAAATCTAGTGGACATTTTTGTTCTTGGCCGTCAAACTCTGGCGCCACAACCTGCCGCCTTCTCGACTTGCCGAAGATTACAGTCCTGTAGGCCTCGACCGCAAGATGTCTAAATTAATCAACAGCTTCATCAGCGCCCTTGTTTACGTAGCGTCACTACTTCAACGGTTCGGAACAAAACTTGCGCCTGGCTAATTGATAGTTGCCGCAATCTTGCCGATCGTAATAAGCAAGTAAAATCTCACACAATTGTTGCGGAGCCCGACGCGTCGTTTCAAAATAGAAGCAACGAACGTGTTTGGCTCCGCGGCCGCAGTCGATGCTCCCGGTATCAGGGACAGGACTGCCGGAAATGCCTGAAAATCGCACGACGATGCCCCAACACGGCGACCGAGAACAAATGGGCGTGGAACATAGTTTGGCAGACAGGTGGACACGGGTAAAAGGAAATGGCGAGCACGGGCGCGATTTATTTCGAACTGTTCGCCCAGCGTCAAAATAAAAAGCAGTTTTATATGCGAATGCGCCCTACGGAATTTTCGGCATGTGAGGTCGACGACTGTTCGGCGCACGCGAGCCTACAATCTAATGATACGCTTTGCTTATTACTAAAACGACTTTCGACAACTATATGAAGGGCCTGTGTGCTGGTCGGGCGGTGCGGAAGTCGATAATTGGTTCAAGGGACAGTGTACGAACTTGGTGCGCGTGCGAACAGAAAAGCAGCTGTGTTCCAGGCACGTTAATTAACTGCGAGTCCGGCCTCTGACCTCGTTCTCTCGGTTTGCTCTTGCCGCTCTGCAAGTAACAGAACACTGCGCTCACCATTCAACCCGCCCAACAAACAGTTACCCTTTAAACGACCAAATAACCAACAGAGACGCGCGGCTTGTGCAACCCGATAGCCCAAACACGTAAGCCGCCTGGTCGATTACTAGGCAGAAAAGCACTAATGACCCGCGGTTCTCAGACAAGCTATGGGTCAACCGTACGACGTAACTGCGTGTGGTAGGCAGAACCACTCTTTGCAGACCTGCTGCGCAGCACAAAGCAAAGGAATTGCAAAAGTTGCACGAACGGTCGTTTTACTGAAAAATACAAGTGGTGCGGTTGAGGGTCAGGTTTCTCCATTTTCTGTATCAAAGGTATTTATTTCACTGTCTGCTGCATTGGCGAATGGCATACATTGTGGCAGTGACAGGGATTATATAATGCAGAAATCTCTTAAATCTGCATATAACCAAGGACTCATAAATGTTCCTTTAGGGGTCTTGCATAACCCTCATAAAACGCTGTTTAGAAAAACGATTGTTTTCAATGCAATCACTTAAAAATCAGCAACTGCCAGAAATTTATATTTAAATTCCTACGTGCGAACTACATACCTTGCAATTAGGGCCGCGTCTGTTTTGATGTGTGCATTTCGAATAACAAATGTCAAATTTCCGTGACTTGCCAAAAGAATTTATAAATGAAACTGTTCACAATGAGGCAAAACCTGACATTTACATGTTTTAGCTGAAAATGGAGGGAACTTCAAATCTCGAATCTGGCTGTGGATTAATGTGACAGATCTATTTGCAGTATTTGACTGCCAACCACGAGTGGTAGATTTCGCCAACTGGCAGGTGATGTCGAAATAGCGTTTTGAAATAGAGCATCGCGACGAAATAAACAGCATAATAACCTACCGTCAGTCGGACAATAAGCAGCCTTGCATCTCCGAATCCCCCCTTCTTCACAACGGCAAACCGTGCACGCATCTGTCTTCCAGCTATCGCCAACCTGGTATGCCGACAACCCATCATCGCTTCGACACATCGGGTATGGTTCGTATGGATAGTCTGCATTTAACATGGCTTAAGTGAGCTAGCGAACCGCCAAGCGCGGGTAGTTCCTTAAAAATAGTAGCGATTTGACACGGTTTTGCAGTTTTTAACTGCGAAACCTTAAATTTGAAGTTTGCCAGGTGAGCATTTTCTGCGAGGTTTCACCATTTTTCACGTTTCTCTATTTTTATCTGCCACTTCATCGCTCATGAACCCTGACGCTGAGAAAAGTTGTTTTCGCACTAAAAGAACTGAAATTTATTGCCCGCTGCCTCAACAATAGGTCAAAAACTACCCGGGTCCGGGAATTTTTTGAAACAAGTCTAGACTGTGAAAACCTCTATGTTTGGCGTTTAAGCCTGTGAGGAATCTGCCTGCAACGCACTGCTTTCATAACTTTGCGATGATTCTGGCTGCGCATATCCACATTAGAAGTCTAGACTAATGAGAAACACACCTGTCCCACTGAAATTTTGATGCGCTCTGGGAAAGATACGATACACGATGAAAATAGAAAGCATTACATGTGCCGAAATGGTCCTTTAGCAAAGAATACGTAGATGCTCGAGCATTTACTATGTGCATGCTCATTTCATAGCAAACAGGAATATTACACGGGACATGAGTTTATTCAACAAGCGTAAACACTTCGACAAAACTCAAGTTGGACCGTTTTACCAAAAGAAAATAGCGTCTTGTTTTTATTTCTAAGATCACTGCTTATCATTTTGAGAAAACCCTGCTTATAAAATGAAATGGTAGGCAAAGCGAAATGCATACACTTGTTTTTTACGTAGGCTTGTCGTAACCCCAGGGTTAGCGTTAGGAGGCGATCCGGTTTTTCAGAGGCGTTACCATCAAGCACATCTGCGTAAAACGAGCTGCTAGAAAGTTAATTTGCCAACTCTTCGAACAAGCGGTGACAGTCAGAAATCCACATTCAAAACAGCACGACATCGGAAAAAGTTTGCGTTACAGAAATAAACACCAGCCGAAACTCACCAACTGGATTTGGCACCTCACTGTCAACGCACGTGGCACAGCAGTCGCCTTGTCTCATGGTTTTAAGGGCGCAAGGGAGAACGGGGCACTCTCGACGTTCGCAGTAGCTGACCCCGTTCTTGCATTCGCAGATGCGACATTGGTCTCTTTCGTACGTCGTTTTGTGATTGTGAAGCGTGCCGTTTACGCTGCAACCGGCATGGACGTTTTCTGCAGGGAAGGATTAGCAACGAAGCGTTAATAGCGAACTCACTTGTCCGGAACGTTGAACTCAATAAAGAATCTTCACGTAACTTTACACGCATGAAGACGTTCTTCAGCGCGTGCTTATGCTTTTATTTCGTTTTTCTTGGTCGTTTTCCCGACCCACTCAAGCACGCTACAATTTCACCGAAATACAGTCAACACCACGTCAAGTGCAGGTAGGTATCCTAAAAATTTAGTAAAATTAAATTATTATAATTTTCTTCATTCAAATTTTCCTTTCAAAGAAAGGTATGAAACGAATAACTTTTACCGGAAGAACACACGTAGACATCGCAGCAAGACCCTGGTTTTCCGTCGCCCCTGAAACTGACCCTTGCACTGGTTCCCTGAGGACAAACGGGTTTCACGCATTGGTCTTTCTGACACTGGCACCTGCGAAAAATTAAAAGATGCTTATTTTCGGCAGTCCTGCAAGAGTTCGTATCATTAGCTCGCTACAGGTCGAAAAGCAACAGGTAGAAGAATGAGAGACGAGAGAGAGAGGAGAAAAAAGACAAGCGGTATGCGAGCGCGTGGTAGGTTCACAAACGTACCACCCAAGATGTGAGAACCAAAATGCTATTCGTTGAACGGCAACTGCGCCCGCGTGAGTAGGCTCACGATCATACAGAAGGCAAATATTGCACATTTTTAAAGTCATCTCTGCATTTAAACATGAAACGCCTTCACAATGGCCAGCTGAGCCAGGCGCTCCCGGATATCCAAAACCACTTAAAACTCAGCTTCGCCGCAAAAGACCGTATCTGGATGAATGAATGGGGTCTGCTACGTCACGGTTTCCCCAGAGACACTTGAGGTGCCTCGCAAATAACCATGTTTATCGCGAAGCTTAGTGATGTTACATTGACAAGGCAAACACCGAACCATCAACTCTCTCCCCAAAGTATACATAAACCGCGTGTGGCAAGCTTTAACATTTTCCTCTGACAGAAATTGGACGGGCTCACGATCGCCTGTACGCAAAATATCTTCATATCAGAGAAAAACTTCATTTCAAAGACGCCGCCATCAGTACCCGCACAGTGTGGGACCACGTCTTGAGTGCATTTGCCCGAAATTCTCGAGGAGGCGCGCACAACGCCTTCGAAGGTAAACAGCAAGCGGCACGCAATGTCACGATCGGTAGACAAAGGGGGGTAGGCCCCGCCCTACTGCTTCTGGAATGAACGATGACAGGACCACTGTTGGTCACCGAGGCGTCGACGGTGATTTGAGGCAGGGACGGTTTACGTGACATTAATGGACTGCGTCCAGACCATCCAGATATTTCACCTGTTTGATGACGTTGAAGCGAAAGGGCAAAGGTCGCGGTAAACGTTGTCACGCAAGCGCGAAGTTGCGTTTATGTTTAGTTGGAATGTACTTCCGCGTGGCGTCAGGCAACCAGTGTTTTGACGGTCTTCCAAAAGACGCCAATAAAAGTGGCAGGACGCAAACACGCGGTAGTGATGGTGGACTTAAATGAGGCAAAATCTGCCGTTACTCTGGTCATTGTGCGTCTCGTGACGTCTACGAATTGCTTCACTGAAACGTAATATTCAACTCGAATTAAAACACGTCTTACTAGCTTTCGAGTCGAAGCAAGTCGAAAAGCGAAATGTGTGCAAAGCAGACGAGCTTTTGCCTCGACAACAACCAGTTCTTTTAAGGTTTGACTTCGGTGACCGTTAATTCATTTTGAGGTATCGCAACTATTTCATTTGAATACCGAGATGGCCATAAAGCAAGATTTTAGTATAATTTGGTAGTTGTGCAGCGAGGCACTGCTGTGTTTTGTGAGATCGCTGGAAAAATTTGAGAGACCGTTTCGGTTTCTCAAAACGCCTTAAAAAAACACTGACAACAACCATGGAGCCCAAATCGCAATGCTGAATGCATGTATTATTGAAACGGCTAAACAAGGACGTGTGTAACGCGATTTTAGAAAAATAAAGAGTGCGAAGGCAATTAATTCCATTGAAAGATTCAACACCACAAAAAATTTTAACCCAACAAGTGAGAACTACGCTTGGAACTTAATATCCCGCGCCAATGCGATCGGTTCTATTTTGGCAGATGTCAAAGCAGCCGGGTGCAAAGCCCTATGTTCAGCTTTTACAAGAGTCCGTCACCTTAACATAGATTTAAACGTGCGGTTGCGAGACAATGCAAGGCTAAAGTGGAGTCAGACCCATTGCGGAACAAATAATGGGTTTTGATGCGATCAAAGAGATTGATGCCCCACTGGAAATAAGCCATTGTTGCGCAGATGCGAAGGTGCGGTTAGGGATGAGTGGTCAGATTTTGCGCCGCGAAAACAAGGCGCAGTTTGCTAAACATCTCGCATTGCACCACCTTTGCAAAACATCAAAGTGTGGACGCCGTTTTCCGGCTTGATCCGACGGTGCGTGGGTTGAAACGGTAAGTGGTCGAGTGCAGAAATCCAAACTCGACCTTTCGCGAACGAGGCCGACCGTTTTGTCTTGATTTTGAAAACGCAGGCGACCGGCTTCGTTCCGCCGCAAATGGAACTACCGATTTATTTCGACAACACAACGGTTTGGTTGTGGGATGCAAGCTATTACCGTCGTATTTCCTCGACTCGCCAGGTCTTTTCGGCCTGAGCGCCGCTGCAAATTAAGGCGTCGTGCGGGAAGGCGATTACCGCCTTGCACTTAGCGATCGGCGATTATCGCGCAAGGACGCCCGAGCGGCGGCCGTTTATCGCAAGGAGAAGCAGGCAGTTGAGAGAATTAGTTGATTAAATATCGCAGACGAACGTGCAATCGCCAAATGCAGACGGTTACAATTTGCAAAAGTGGCACGCGCAGTCCACTTTATAGAATTGCAGTCTATCTCAGGATGAATAAATGCATTAAACCGGAATTGGTTCTACGCGCTTGCGAAAATTCTTGTTGCATTCCTTCGGCCCAGATTTCAGCCAATAGGCGGTGAGTTCACCGCAGGTTCGGCCAGATTTATAGGTGCGGTCAAAGCCGTGCGTCGATGTTCGTAAGCTGATAAATATTTAGCAGTAGCGCCAACGTTTCCATGACCCCCGGACTTACACACAAATCGATTCGCTTCTCTGTGCAAAGGTTTCAATCAAATATCCACCACACATATTCACATTCAGCGATCCTTGATGAGGCAAGGAAGTTTTGCTGGTTGCATATGGCAGTAAATGAAACGTTCACCAAACCTTGTTACATATTGCACACTGAGACAAAATTTCCGGGAACTGGGTTAAACATACATGGTCAGTATTTAACTACAAAAACATTAAAATGTTTCAGGTTAATTTTAATGGCAATACATTACAAAATATAAATCATTGGTATGCGTTTTCGAACTCTTTTTGCCAAAAACAAACGACGAGCACGCCAGTTGTTTTCTCCTTCACAGCTTCGACAAGCTATAAAAACCTACGCACTATGGTTGTTTAAAACGATAATTCTGTCTTACGTGATTGGTGGACAGCACTCGTTCGGCGTCGGAATTGCTCTTGCGGGCGTGCTGTCATTCGGACAACGAACGGAGTCAAGAGGCGGCGGGGCGCACCGGACCATGGCGCACTCGTTAATTTCAACCACCTCTGCAAAACGTGGGTAAATCCGTATTAGAACAATCATTTGTATGCGCAAAGCGCATAAAAAATGAACTTCAGGCGGTTTAACGTAAAACTAGATCAGGAAATGAGAGTATTCTTTAGTTGACGGTGAGAAGCTGAAGCTGTAACTGCGACAACACTTTGGTATATTTCAGCAAAATCTAGGGATATAGCACAATATTACAAATGTATCGGTGATATTTTTTCACATTTGTTGTGACGTAACTAGTCTCCAAAAAGGCCACAAAGTCGAATAAATCAGCAAGTATTTTAAATAGGATTGTGAAAATGAAATATTTAAAACATCCTTGGGCAGCTTTGGTCAAACATGGATTGGACAAACAGGCTTAGTTTTTGCGGAATGTCGCACCCAGTTGAAATCCTCAACGAACAGCTAGTGTTTGAAAAACGCAGAGATGAGCAGCATAAAAAAAAGTCAACAACGCAAAAACCTTGAGCTCTGCATTCATACACGTCGCAGCACGATCCCGGTCGATTGGTTCCTCGCTTGACAAGCACCCTGTCGAAGTTTGGCCGGCACAGTTGTTCCGGACAACGCTCGGGGTTACAAACGCACCGACTGGGTAGAGGGCAACATTCCCCAGCAGGGGCGTAACCCTCCTCCAGTTCCGAATCTCCAGGACATTCTGGCGACTGCTGTACGATGCAAAGTGTTTTAGCGCATCGCTGTCGCATGTCTGCATTAAAACAAGAACAGAGCGTTAGTGTCTGCCGATGTGCACACGTGTGGTTGCAGAACATGAACAGAACCCATAAATAAAACCGTTTGACGTAACGATCTTTTCTTTGTTGGGTCACTGCAGAGCAGCATTTGGAAGACGCAACCAGTTAGAACTCGACTTCGCACATCCGAAGCAAATTGGAAGTGCATGATGTGCAGAGGGTAGAAAAATAGATCCTAATAAGCACGACATCGCTGTCCTACGTTCTTTATCCAGTAATACTCTTCAAATGGAATTCACAATCACCAGCAGGTTTCGTTTTTGGACGCTTGAACAAGTTTTTTTAATAGTTAAAAGCAGTTTTCCCTCTAAGAAAATGTCACACTGAGCAAATATTTGTTTTAGTGCGCATGCAATGGTGCAACTATGTAGACACACAGCTAGTGAAGCGACTCTAGCTTTGCAAGGGCTATGTGATATACTGTACATACGACATCAAATTTGGAATGTTGCAAGTGTGCGAATATGAGATTTCACTGTGCAAATGGTTCTGGTGGTGCTGCGCATTTGCGCACCTTAGAGGGATCACTGGTTGAAAGTGTCTGAAAAGAACATATACGCAATGCATTTTTCGGTCTCTTCCTATCAGTACTCTTTTGAGTTTTTTTCTACCAAAAACATTTCACAGTTTAACATTCACCTGCTCTCACGGCGATTTATAGGATTACCTACTCACTGAATTGACAGCTACAAACGTAGTCGAACGTCGCGAAGTATTAACTGACAGGGCAAATGAAACTAACTCATCAATGTGTGACTGGGTCAGCGACTGATATATTCGCCACAGGAAAGTTTGCTTAAAGGCACAAATTTGTTTTGAATAAGCTTCTTGAGCTTTATCAGCAGTGCCTCGTCACCTTTCAATAGCGGCAGAGCGCCATAGAAAGGTTGGAGAGTCCCTAAAGAAAAAACGAGATCCACAGCGACAATGACGATACGATACCAATCCTGCACAATAGTGTGATTTCCAAGCAAACAATCAGCACGAGCATGTGCCAAGCCGTTGATCACGCCGGTTGCATTTCATTAGGCCTTGATCTCTCACCTACGTTTTCGAAATTCTGTCAATTTGCAGCCGGTGGCCACCTCAGTGATTCTGTTTTCCAGCACCGACAACGCCTTTTCACAAGTTGCTTTTCTTCAGACTCTGCCAAACGGACATTGTAAGCCGCGACCTTTTCAATGGAGTAATGAGTATCGGACGTGACAAGTAGAGCCTTTCGAAATTCCAGCGTTCAAGACGTGAATCAACAAACTCTCTCAACCGAGTAAAATCTAGTGCGCTCTTCGAGGAGAACTGCTCCGAAAGAAAACTTCCTTTAAAACGTTTTTTTCACTGTTTGTCATTGCCAGTAAGCTTCTTGGAAAATATCGTGTCTGAAACGAAACTGTTGGTTTGTGTAATTTGATGAAGCAGCGCATCCTTTATGAAACGCACACACGCTTGTTTCTGCTTTGAGAAATCCTGACTTTACCGATGCTGAAACCTTTTATAAGAAAAATAACCCAAGTTCAACCTGTTTTTATTTTGACCAACTGAAACTCACAGATCGCAAGCCAAGGGAAAATATTGACGAAACGCCAGTTTTCAGGAACATATGCTTTGCACGGTTGGATTACCTGCACTCAGCTGGTGCCAGAATCAGTGCGACAAGTTTTTAGCGAGCGCGGGGCATTTGTTGCTCAGTACACCAACGAAGCACGCGACGTTCCTGAACAAGCAGATGAGCACAAAGCATGTTCAAGAAACGAGGCTCTGCGGAGCTGTTTCAGCATCTCTACGTTCGCAAGGTGAAGAAAACATCGGTTTAATGTGGTGCAGGCGCTTAAGCAAGCTGTCGAAGGATGCTCATTAAAGCAGTAGCAGAAAAATCTTCTGAAAAACTAAAAAAACAGTAGGAAAACCTTTGATTTTCAACAATCCCATTTGTGATCCAGTTAAAAGTTGGTGTAATTGCAGAATCTTGGCATTTCTGTCCTGAACGGTTGTATTAAAGTTTTTGGATTTTGCTTCTACAGAGGATGTTCACCTTTCCGCAATAACTATCGCATTTGCCTGATACATGAAAACCAAAGTACAGGAGCAACAGAAACAGCTGTTTCAGTAATTTTGTTGGCAGTGGTCGCATCACGTTTGGGACGTACACGAGAAGTAGACGGAAATATACGAGCAATAATTTGCCAGTTCAAGATTTTTACTGCTTGCTAGAAAAATCCCTTCGTCTACCACAAACAAGAATTAAATGATGCAGAGTGTTTCTCGATTATCTGTGCCTCGTTTATCCGGCATTTGATTATCCGGTCGCCTTCCACATTGGCGCAACTTCGCGAGCTTGCTGTCGAAAAACGAATCTTTCCGCAAATTATCTAAAATTGATTCATATTTAATAGATCTACTCTACTGTTGCAACTGATACCTGTTAACTTTCAAACCATACCTGGAGTATTGTTTTTCTGTCTCTGTTTCCTTCACTTAAATACAAGAACGATTAAAAGCTCTAGATTTGCTGTAAGCTTTCGAGGAATCAACCGACCGGGCTCTGCTTGCTTTGCTTTGCGATGATTCAAACTTGCACATAGCAAATTAAAATTTGTTGATGGTTCAAACCCAACACGTTTATGGAGACTCGTTAGTTAACTACAAGATTCAATTATCCGCTCAGATTTCTAAAAATATTGCCGCAATTAGACCGGATATTCGTGGAAGCACTGTACAACAGAATCACTATCAATTTGCAACAAGTCTGAGACCACAAACGGAAGCAGATTAGTCATTTGGTGAAATCCAAAGCTGCGTCACTTTGACTCGAGGGCATTAAAACAACTCCACACAGCAAGTACAAAAAAGCCCGTAACTGGACAGAAATGCCCAAATAAACAAAAGATGTAGTCGTCGGTAGGCCTGAGGATTTAAACTGTCAATGTTATTTGCTTTTCAGGCGTAGTCACGCTCAGCTATCAAAGTACGTAAAACCCGACAACCGTTATGCACTACAGAGAGAGAGACGGCATTAACAGGTTCAATACAGCAACCACTTACATGATTTAGAGAACGCGATATTGGAAGCGTGGCGGAAGCCAACTAATCTCAGGGGACATTAGTCCAACAAATGGTGGATTTTGTACTGACACAGGAAGCGGACAAAAAGCAGGGATAACCGCGTATCAGCGTGCCATTTATGCCTGATAAGAAAGCAAACAAACGTTCCTGGAACAACTTTTACGGTCCAAAGTTACACCGTAACACGTACGAAAGTCTTGGTCGCAAAAAAACGCTGCATCACTGAGTAACCGTGCAAAGGTTGCTCTTTTGGCGACGAAAACATTTCGCGAATGTTAACTACCGGCCAACAGGCGACGCTGCCAGGCTTCCACGCATTTGCAAATAGGACAGCGAGCGGGATACCTCGCGCAGAACCAAACAACGGCCTTGCAATTTACGCATCTGCTTATTTTACGGCCAAGTGCTCCTCTTTTCCAAGTTGCTTCCGATTACAAGTTGCACCACTGATACTTCGGCGCCGAAACCAAGGCAGGCTGCGCTTCGACTGACAGCAAATCGCAGATTTTCAGGGAGATGCTATTTCGGCGACATGACGTAACATGACATGAGGTTCAAGGCGTCAGGCGCCGCTGTTCAACACGAGCAATTAAAATTCGCGGACACCAAACAGCTTGGTGGGTGTTCCAGAACAGCTCATCACGCAACCACTGTTCGCTCATCTGTCTTGCAGGCGTCAGCGAGTTTTGGGAGTCTCGGCACCGCCACATCGGTGGCAACTAGAAGGTGTGATTTGCATGCCGATCAACATACGTAATGCAACTTTTTTGTCAAATACAGAAAATGACAATGAAATGAGCCTGAAATTTTAGTTGGTGTCTCCTTTACATGTACTAACGTTGCTTCATTTTGATTTTGCTGACTTTTACATGGACAAAATCTTTTGAATCGCGATGGTTTGTATATCCGTAGCCCGGTCCACCCATAGTTCAACAAGCCAAAACCATGTCAAAACTGCAATACATTTGCCGCTCACAGCGGGGGTAAAAAATGCCTAAGCTAGTGACTTTCTGCACTCGGTTCTCGAACTCAGCTACGTTCACGAAGTGTTAGCAAGTTCGCAGATACCTACTGCAGTTCATGAAAGTGATTTGACATGAATCAATATTATAAACAACAATTTGGGGACTGACGCCACAAATAGAAGTTTTCACGAACCTCATGGTAATCGTGCAGTTTGAGTTCATGAAGAACTGTAAGTCTGCAGCCTGAAACGATCGAATATCGCTGGCTTCAGCGAACCATTTTAAGTTCGAACGGCTTTTAACTCAAGTATGCTTATCAACATTGCAAGAAGGACTTTCAGCACATGTTGAAATAAATGAGAATTTTACAATGTGAAACTTGCAAATCAAACAGAACTCACAAGCACAGAAGTATACAGTGCGTCAGTACGAACAACGTTGCTGTTCGCGAATTGATTTGATCAAACGATGAAATACGAATGCAGAATCCTTGTTGTTTACAGTTTTAAAAGATGCTTTGAAGAGCACTGCCTTCATGAAAAAAAGCCACATCATATGGACAAGGTAACTGTATATGAGCACGAAAAACAATTCAGTAAGAATGAAGGATGTGCTTTGCAGGCCGATGCTAAAAGCTGTGACAGCTACATTTCCATGTCTTCTTGACTGCACTAAACGAAGAAACGTACAGTCGCGTCATAGACCTAGATGTTCTAATTTGCTAATGGCTGGATAAACAAGAACAATCCAGTAAGTTTTCAAGGCACCTTAAATTGACTTGCTTCTTTTAAACGCATAGTGATTGTGAAAAAAATTCAACACGTGCGTTATACTACACCTTTCGCAAAATTTGATCTATTGTAGTGCTGCAGGGTAGCTGGTGTAAAACATTCCAAGTAATCTCTGAAACAGTGAATATATGATTGCAATTTGTAATTTTATTAGCAGTGAAGGTGTGAAGGACTTGACTGTACGTGACACGAGCCGTTTAAATATAGCACACGGCACGCTACCTCTTCGAGTAAGAAGTTCAAACAAAACAAGTAGAATGACATTGATGCTCAAATGGTTGAGTATCAATAAAAGAACAGCGCTGAAATGTTGTAGCTGTTAAAAAATCAGGCGAACCTATTTTAAAACTTACCGGCGATACCTTAGGGTGCGGCCTAGCAACGGTAGCTGCGAACACAAAGCTTCAACAAGTGTGTTGTCGCCATTACAAACACAAGGGCCACGCGATAGTTGGCGCAGTACGAAACCGAGTTGGGCGCATTCCGAATCGACGGCGTGGTAATGACATTCTCTCTCGGTGCGCCGTTACGGCTGCTTGGGCTGCAGAGACGCACATGATCTGCCGCTGTTATTTATTTGTCACTCTAAAAGCGCAATGGGGCTTCAAACACCACAACGTCTGCGAACAAGGCCAGTCCCTGTGCGACCACAAATATTGAACTAAAGCGGCGTTTTAGGCAGACAAACAAGAGACGTTGCTTGGCCGCCTAGCCAAGTGCAGACTAGCCTCAGCCGAAGATGTTAAAAAGAACATGCGGCCAGTCATTGCTGTGAGGCTACATTGTCAGTAACCTTGTACTGGTGACATGCTCGCAGTATGTTAAAAAGTAACCGAACGTTCCGGGCTACACGTGAAACGCAAATTAATGCGAAGAGCTGCATGCCAACAATCGTTTTCTGATCATGATTTCAGAGCCAGCCAACAAGAATACTGAAACATGAAATAAACATTTGCTCAACTGATGTACTTAAAATGACGCCGGCGTTTCAGCCAGCTTAACAACGGCTTTATCAAGGCAAATAACAAGTATAAGAACGAATCATTTTCCACAGCAAATCAAATTCTGAAATAGCCTTTAAAAGCTGTTGTGCGAATGAAGCCTATTCACAATTTAGCTCAGACACGACTTCGTGCAATGTCTGCCATATGGCACAAATTAACATCAAGTAGCCTTTAGGCTGCTTCACTTACGACACAAAACTCAAGACAAGCGAACATCCGGGACTCTTGCGCTCCGCACCAGCATCTTGCAGCAAATATTTACAAACTTTCAATGCTGTAAATCACGACAAACCTTCATTGACAACGTTGGCAGGCATTATGATCCATTGCAGCTGTGCAAATGATTAAACTCAAAGTGTAACAGCAGAAATGGCTATCCTAAACAAATTTCCTTTCAACGCTCCTTGAAGGACAAAAACTTCATCGAAGCAAGCAGTAACCACCAGTGCCGGCGAACAAAGCGGAGGGAAACAGCTGCATACTTTGTAAAAATCACTGACCTTAGTTAAACATCTGGTTGTGCTTAAATTTTATTTTCAATCATCATGGCTCTCGTCATAACCATTGTATGCACTGTTTCTTGTTCGAATTTTCGTGCGTGCTTCCAAACAGCCAAAATCCGTTTGGTTTCGCTAAAGAGAACTATTTACTTACCTCCTGGTAGCAGCAAGGACAAAAAGGTTTGTGGAGGCCTAGCACTAAAGACATGCACCACAATTACACCACGAGCTTCAAGAAACAATTTAGGACGTGCCAACCAAGCTCTTTATTTTACCGTCTGGGGGAACTTCGGAAAAAACGTCCATTCAAATTTTTGTGTCTGGAAATACTCAGGCATAGTGGCTCACTTGTGCGATATAAAATTTTTGTGTTATATTTAAAAATATCACTGTAAAATGTTTTTTGCGAAAACACGTTTATCACTTTCAAACAGGTTGTCAACTAAATTAATTTTTTCAAAAGCAGATTTTTTTTGTGTGTGAAAATAAATTTCTTCACGTTGATTTTTCAATATGACAAACCTTTTACATGGCCCAAATGGACAACCATAATCAAGTCTTCAATAAAAAAGACAACGTTACTCTACCAAAAGTGTTTCTTAGCTGCACAGCGGTGCTCAACAGAACCGTGCCCTCATGCAGACTTGGCTGCAAGCAAAGAACCGTAAAACACATCAGCTTTTAAAAGACGTACAATGCGTTATAACACCTCAAACAATGACAATGGATGGAAATGTCACGCACAACTTGCTATCGCTTGGCAAACAATCACGAAGCTCGTGAACAACTGTAAACTTATAAATTCTTTCAAGCCGATGTCTGGACTTCGATATGATCCGTCACAGCCTGACCAATGCGGCGCAGATTCGCAAAAGAACAACCACTCGAGGTTTTTATGCGCATGCGCGAAATTTCGGTGATCTAGCAAAGGAGCAGCGAGGACAAACGTTCAAAACTTCGGTAGCTTTGCGTAATAAATGAAGTCGTTTTGGACGAACAACACGTATTGTCGTCATCATGGGCGCAATTTGGTGGGGGACAGGGGGGACGTGTCCCCCCACTTTTACAGACGGGGGGACATAATATGCGATGTCCCCGCCACTTTTTTCTCTTTAGGTTTTGTATTTGGAGAGGTTTCAAAAATAAAAGTGATGTTTGTCACGTTTTGTGTGAAGAGCTTTTCATGTCAGATGGTAGGCCGCACATAGCCAAGTTGATGTTGGAACAGAGTTTGTGGTATCACTGACTCTGTTAGTTTATAAATTTTAGCTTCGATAAAATAATTTTTAGCATTTCTCAAGTTTCTAGAGACCGTGAAAGATGTTTAACTGCTTCTGTCCGAGATTTTACCCTGAGTGGTATACTGTTAGAAAGGTTATTTTCTTGTAACATTGGGAGCATTACAGCTGCGCATGTGAGAGACCACAGTACAGCCATGATTTGTTCCGCGCAGAAATGTAACTGGCGTTGTTGTAACGTTGGTTATCACATATTCAGAAACAGACAGCATATATTCTAATGATGCTAGTGTGTATAATGTTGGAGAGTTAGATTTTCAGGCAAATCTCTGCGAAGCTTTTGCCGAAGACAAAAAGCAGCACTATAGTGGAGAGTTAGTTTTGGGATGGAGAGTTCAGCAAAAGACTGTTTTCAACCATTAGCGAACAGAATTTCAATCAAAACATTGGAGAAGTAGCCTACAGTATTTACCTAGCTGTATACTGACCTATAGCTCAAAACGTAGGGACTTGACTCGGAATTAGTTGTAATGCGACAATGGTGACCAACAAATCCATAAATTATTTTTCCTTGACTCTTACACTTTATGCTTTGCTGAATGCAATGGTTCGTAAGTCATCTCACTGACTTGAGTTTAACCAAACCCACAATGCAGCAATGTTTTCATCCAAGTGCGAAACATTTGCTTTAAAGATAGGCTACATCACACCTAGTTTTGTTGGACATTCTTTTCGTGTTGAAGGTGAAACTTGGTACTTTTTGCCAATTCACCGTTGTGCATTTTCATTTAATCTCAAATATATTTTTGTGTCGTTATGCAAGTATAACTCCTAGAATGAAACTTTTGACAGGGTGCAGAGTTATAAGTCTGGCCGGGCTTTTCGGGTCGGGCCGGGCTCGGGCTTGAGTTTGTCTAAATATTTCGGGCCTGCATACAAAACATTTTATAACATTAAAAGTAACGACTTTTTTCTTTCGTGAGGTAGATTTCTTCTACTCACCGCGGTAACTTATGTGAGTGAAGTGATTGTGTTTTTTCTTCAGCTAATTCTGTTTGCAAACACAGCTGCGTTCTTTTATTCTCTGCCGGGATTGGTCTCACACTGCATTTGAGAAGGCGACAGCGGTGAGGAAATTAGCACACGATGGCGTTGCGTCGAAAAGATCAATCACTTTCGCGATGCTTGGCTTGTTTCAAGAAGCCTACAAGCCGGCTTTTCATATATATACAGCTGTCCTAGAAAGTTTATTTTATGTCCATAGCGCCACCGTAGATAGTTTCCTGATAGTTTGTTTTTCCGTGGGAAACAATATATTCCACACACCGCAGTATTATCGTTGACTAACATGCTACGTTTGTGCCAGATTATGCCAGTGTTTTGGTCAAGGTGGTTGCTATTTCGGTGTGATAAATCGCGTACCTGCAACTACACCTGCACACATTTTTCGTTGCTCCGCAGTTGCGCATATCTCAACTCCCTCGGTAAATTTGGCTTTCAGGCATAAATCGGGCTTCAAAAATAAATGTCGGGCTCGAGCCGGGTTCGGGCTTCAAAGCGAGGCCCTTTTACAACTCTGTGTGGGTATGTAGTCAGGGGCCAACAGGGGTAAATTGAAAGGATACATCCTCCACCTACCAACAGTAAAAATAGATTGAAATCATTTTGTGAAGTAGGCTGCGCTAATTTTAGGCCAAATGCTTTTGCTGCTGGTATGAGGATATCAATGGGGATTTTGGTAGGGGTGGTGCTGCATGCATGATGCCCAGTAGCATTAAAAAGATTTGCAGCTTTTTAAAAAAAAGAGATGTGCAAGAAAAATATTTATCGTCTTTGTAACGTTAAGCGACTTGAACAAGACATCAAATCGCGCTGTAACCAACACGTCTTATAAAAATGCATGAAAACTGAAGTGTTTTACTGTAAGAGTGATATGCACGTGCGACCAATGCGATTCAAGCATTTTGTGCACTCCTACTTAACAGCTCTGATAAAACGCAAATGATGTGTTCTACTATATTGCTGTGCTTGTTTACATTCAAATACGATATTAATGGAAGCAGGCTGAACTACAATATCGTGTCCAGCAACAAATTTAAGCATACTGATATGTAAATAGTCTACAAGGACAAAACAAAGCGTGATTAGTGTTGCTCTCAAAACATCTCTAGAAATAAAATTGGAAATCTGTATATATAAAACGTGACTTCTGCATCGACCCGATGACTATATTGGTTTCACACCAAGCTGTCCCCCCACATTTTACAACAAAATTGCGCCCATGGTCGCCATCAGTGATTGGAGCAATGAAAATAACGGGAACCTTCTGATGTTGACCTCAGCGTGACTTGCGGCATCTTGAAAACAGTTACTACTGCGTGGTTGGGGCGGTAATGTATTTGAAGTTACGTCTGTCGCGCAGAAATTGTGTGTGCGCTTTCGACAGGAATTGTCGTACCGTTAAATCGAACTTGGACAGGTTGGAAAGGACCGGAGTTTTGTTTACTGCTGTATATGGACTATGGATGCGACGTATCATACAGTTGTTTGTGAAGTCTCGCGGTCTTGGTTGAAAGCAGTTAAGGGAAGAATGTCGTCACAATGGTGCAGACTGACTAAATCCAGAAAACTACAGTCACCCACTGCACTCAGTGCCAAATGAGGCTTTTAGGGGCCCTGAGGCACAATTGTTTGAGGGCCCCCATCTTTTCAGTAAAAAACATGTCTCATTGTGTCCCCATAATACTCGTGTTCATCACGCGAAATAACACACTCTGCAACATCACATGAAAATGGTAGATATGCAATACGAAAATGAAAACGTTTCTCTTATCATCAACATAGGAATGTGAAAAAGTTCTCAGTTTTTCCCACCATGTTAGAAACTCAAACTATGATATTGCTCTTCGTGCTTTTTTGCAAGCAAATTCATATATCAGCTTGTCAAAAGTTTCTTTTCCGTAATAGTTCGCTCTCAATACTCATCAGCGACAAATGATTTTAACGTTGTTGGTGGTTGTGAAACGTTAACATTGGCATCGCTTTTAATTACAGCTACACTGATTTGACAACTAGACTTTGACGTTATCTTGGCTTCGTTACACCTCACTCATTCTTATCCAATGATGGCTTCTTAGTTCTTACGTTTATTGTTAGAGATCAAACTTGTCTTAAACCCATGTCAGCAGACGTGGCATCTTTTTCTTAATTTGCTCATCTCGTTTTCCTTGCTCTACTCTGAGTTTTCTTTAGCCACTCCACTTTCGTATTTCCTCTGCGTTTGGCCTGAATTTACGATATCCGCAATCTCAGGTACGAGGCACAATTTTTCTCACAATACTCAAGGACGACAACCTTCACTATGAAGTTAGCCTTTCTAACTGATGTAGCTGGACTAATATCGTAACATACTTTATGCCCTATGGTTGCATTTATTCTGTCTAATGAGAATGACGAATTTAAAATGTAAATTTAAATGATTTCGTGACCCAGGGTGGAAAGTCTCGCGACCCACTATTTGCGGACGCCTGGTACATTGCATTGAACGTTGGGAAACAATCATAGTGCGTAGGCAGGCTATAACTGTATAGAATGCCAGCTTTCATGTTGGGGACCCCTTGACTGCAGGGGCATTGAGGCCCGTGCCTCACGGGCCTCATAGCTAATATTGGCACTGACTGCACTACAGAATCACATTTGAAATGTTCCTTGCCATCGAGACGATATCCAGCATTTCATTCAACGGAAAAGCAAGCGCTTCAGGGCAGCTTTTAAACTGACCTAAGGTTTCAACAAAGTGGGCTATATAGTTGATTCACATGACCCCAGTTTGTTTCGAAAAGCTGTGCAAAGATGCTTTGTGTTCAACGATCTTATACTCTGGCACAACGATGGTGTGTTCTGCATGCAAACTTGTTGGGTATGATCGGGCTGAGGATTGCGTGAAAAACACGCACAGTCGAAAATTCGTCAGAACGACCGCTGTCACCAAAGTTTCCCAAGTTTAGAAGGTATGGTTAATTTGCCATTGAGTTGGACGGTTACACGCTTACCAGTTTAGAGGTGTTTTTTGACCGAGTTGCAAAATCTCATGCGGTAAACCTTTTTTTAAATAAGCTGCGTGACAGCGATTACCGATTTTTCCGAGGCATCACGTTCGGAGCTGTAAATACTTTGAACATATTATGTTGTTTTCATTGGGACATGTCTCTTTCGGTTGACAGTTCTCAGATTCCGGCATTCATCGCATCGCTTCAGTACAACTTTCAGCAAAATGCTGCTGATGCATTTCAGGTTGTTGAATGTTTAAAACGTAACTTTTGGAGTGTAACTTATCAGTTTAACACCTACCGGAATGTGTTTTTGGAAGGTGGGATTAGCGGATTGTCGATTGTGTGAAGTGCTTTTTTACACTTATAGTTTTCAGTGTCATTTCCACAAACTGGTGTTCGCGATGTTTAAAATTACTAAAAAACGTCATCTTCTTCTCCACCAAAAAGTTTCCCAACACTTTTGGCATAGGATTGGGTGCAAGGATAGTTATTAGTTACCCAAAAGCAGCTGAAGCTACCAACCATTGGTCAAGAAATATGGATTGCGTTACCTGAAAGGCTGCTGGTAACTCATGAAATGGTGGAAGCTTGAAAATAAATTTCAATTGCAAACTATCCCCTCTTGTAAAAACTTGGTGGATGACAAAGCTCACCAATACGCAAATTTGGTATAGATTAAAAAGAAACAAATATAGTACATGCTTACCATCGAGTTTAGCCAGTTGTAGCCGACACTGATGTATATTTTGAAACTGGTGAGGATTAGAACAGGCGATCTGTCGTCCACACTCGCATTTGTGCCCAACAATGTTGCATCCATCGTAGTAAGCGCCTTCGTGACAGAGATCCGACGATTCCAAAGAATTTGTCGCTGAAAATATGGTATGCAGTCGGTTACCACGGGTTTTGTAGCGCAGTTTTTCACGATAAAGCTGATTTGCAGCAATCTTTACAGAGGCAGTGACGATAAGATAAAACCGAAATGCGTCCTGTAATATCGGTTTGAACCCAACGACATAATTTTCCAATCAGCAGGGCTTCAGGTTTTGGGAGCAATTTCATGAAGCGTGGACAAAATCACTTTCTATCTGCAGCCCGCCTGCACGCTACACTAGACAATTAATTCTGTTTCATTTCAAAGAAGCAACTTGCAACTTAGCATTCGAATGCACAAATTACAACAACTCCAAATCCGACTTTCTTGAAATTTCCCGACGAAAGCAATTTTTGCATTGGTTGTCCGACAATGAACAGCTTTGGACAGATTACAAAAAACAACTTATCCTTTTGGAAGGATAGATGCGTTATCGTTTGTCAATTGGGCAAACGCTGGATGTGGTATATATTTACGTCATATTATTTCCCATCGTGTGGTCACGTGACGTTACTCACAAATCAACTGAGCAAGCACACCAAGATGAATGAGCAGTGTTTCAAAATATAGCGGGAACCGAAATAAGAAGGTGAATTTTAAAAACACATTCGTCTTTTCAAATTTGTTAAATACTTCCTTCTTTTCATATATCATACATTGCGTAGCAAAAGAAAGTGAAAGCGAATAAATGTCATTGCAAATTGAACAAAAAGTAGCTGAAACTGAGCGCGAAAAGTAATAAAAACGTGCTGCATATCAAACAAAAGAAGACGAAGTTCATAAATGTTGAGTTACCGTCAAATGTTGGAAATGTATGCCTTGTAATTCAACGATTTTAGATACCTGATTTGGCAACCGTTGAGTCACACTTTTAACTCATATATTTAACTTCTTTCAAATACAGAATTATGTTACAGAGAAGACGACGATGCGTAATCAATTTTTAGAATGTAACCAGTGTTACGTGGATGCGATGCAAAGCTTCTTCGTTTTAAAAAGAAGGTAACAGTAAGCTTCCCAAGCTGCATTCGTTCTTGAGGTAATCGTAGCGAACTTAGAAGCAGACGCACAGAACGACTTGCCTATTTCGATAGTTACGCAAAAGCACGCAGCAAGGTATCAAGAGCAGAGTTGATTCGTGCTACAGTCTGGCAGTTGCAACTGAATACTTTGCCGGTTGCCACACATGAAATAGGCAGCTGTAGTCTCACAGGCTACAACATCTATCAGTACTACTGGAATATGCAAGTGCTTTAGACGTCACATTCCTTAGCTGCCATACTGGTCCCCGGAAATACTGTACATATGAGATTACGCAAACCGCAGATCGTTTCACTGCCAGGCATATGCACTGTCAAAACGTTAGGGGCTAAACCGCCGGCTGTAACTGCAAATTTTGTTGGCTGTAATTGTAAATTTTGTAGTTAAAATACAGCGCGTGACTTCGTCTGCGGATAGACCGTGTCTGCGAACAAGTGCTGCATCTCTAGACGATCATTACGACTGACATGCAGTCTTGGCTATAGAAAAATTTTTTAACCGCTGGAAGTCATTCCACTGGAAACCAGATTTTCGAACGACATCAGCTCTTTGGGTGGTTGTTTTTGCTGAAAGCCCGAAACGGATACATCTCTTCAGCAAATTACGCTACGCTGTCACACTTCTCCGTCAAATTTGTCAAAATTTTAAAATCAAAGACGTGATTTGCATTCTGGGGATAAATTTTTGAAAATTTGGTTTCCGGTGGAATTACGTCCAGCAGTCAAAAATTTGAGACAAGAGATAGAGGTATTTTTAAATCTCGAGAGAGTAACTGATTTAGCTTGTCAATTAAAAAAAACGGTACGAAGAGTGAAGTGCCAACATTTAGGACACAACACAGTAAATATGCGCAGATTTCATCAAACGTTCCCAGAATGCAAGCGTTTTACAAGGTTCCACAGCAGGTAACGTTTTGTTGTGGCACCTCATAAAGTGGGCCAAATCGAGTTAAACACCATCCGAAGTAACAACACACGTGTTCTTTGCAGCAGACGCGTGTGATTTTGAAGCGATGAAAGTGTACGTACGCAATATTCTCTTCGCATGCTTTTGCAATGTGCTCGTCATAAGCTTTAGCTTGCTCATAAAAAATTATCGCAGGCACAATGAATGGTAACGAAAAGACGTATTTCCAAACTTTAAAAACTGGGGCCGGGGCAGGTTAGATGCTCGGCTTGACTCACAGGTAAATCGCCTCTGTATGCCTAGTACAAGGAAGTATTAACATTAAGTAAAATGCCATATTATTCATAATTCAAAATTTTTAATCTCCCAACCGAACAAAGAGACTGAACTTCTTCGGGTTTCCGAATTTGTTTTTGGCACTCGTTTTTCAACACTTTCTTGCAACCCGTATACAATTCTAAAATTTTGCATACGGTGAATAACAAAAAATGCTCTTTAAATGTCAGTAAATTCACAGTTGAACTCGTAAAGTTACGGTCAAGATTGCTACAAAACACTCAAGTGGGCAAAACTTTACTGAAGAACAAAATCTCACTAGTTTCCTTTTGATGTGTTCTGCATAAAAAACAACTGGACGGCACCAACTGGCAATCCTACAGTTCCACTGTAAAATTCAAGTTTACAACTCAGTTGAAAATTGAATGTGTTGCACTACAATTTTAGTTAGACCAAGATTTAAAGGTGAATCTATGTTCATTAACAAATGGCAAAGCTTGAGGTATTTTGGACAGACCAAGATAGCATCAGGTTTCTCTTGCCTGAAGTTTATCAGTGTGTTTTACCCAAACTAAGTGATTTTAGTGGTTATTTGCCGTCAATACACCATGCTCTTACGTAGTTGAAGTGCAATAGGAACTCAAACGAGGTTAGCAGTTTTTCATCTTAGTTTTGACCTGAAGGTGTTGTTTACAGGTGTTAAGCACCATCGCGCAGAGTGAACAAAACTTAAAAACGGAATGCAAGTGACTGCAGTGCTTATATTCACCTTTACTGTAACAGAAACCGTGTCATAAAGCGAGAAACGGCAACAAAGGCACGACTCACTCGCGTCGCAATCAACCTCTGGCCTCCGGTATGTCAACTTGAGCAAATAGGCGGTAATGCTCAAGCGCAGTAGTCTGTTTACGGTGTTGTGCGTATCAGATGACGTGTCGCTTAACAAAAGGACCTAGAACCTCTGAACCGGCGCCGGCGAAGTCAAAACAAGTAACCGAATTGTTAACGGGAAAGTTGTCTTTGTTGCGCGTGGGATCCCAGGCTTTTCTCGAGCTACCACGAGTAGGGCATTCGGCCCTCATGCCTTAACGCATTGCCTTCGGGCTACCAAAAGTGGTCTAAAAATAAAGGTGATACTACAAGTAGACTTTTACGCAGACCTTGAGTGGAACACAGCTTGCCACTGGTAGTCGAAACACAACCAGGCGGAGCCAATCCACAAACTGAAAGATTAGATTCAAGCAAACAGACATATGCCTCAGCACAATGCAGGATTTTCTTACAAGAACACAACGAACGAGCACGTGTATCCGAGAGACTGGAAACAAGTGGCCTATTTGAAATCTGATGTGTCAGAGGATTTATGAGAATGCCGTCTACGTCCAAAACTGCGTCATACAATCTACGCTGCCGGCCATTTTTTCAGGCTGAGTCCTAACGCGTCGAGGCAAGTGGTTAACGAGGTTTTGCAATGAGCATTCCTTCACTTTCGGCGACAGAAAGTTTTTTTTTTCAAACTGAAAAATAGCGATGGTGCGAAGAGCAGCTTTTTTTGATACTTAAACCAATTCTCGCGACTGCAGACAGCATAAAGCAGGATCTTGAGCAGTTTATTTTGAAAGTTAATGTTCCAGCAAAACAAACATTTGTACGTTTTCTCGTATGCTGAACCTCGCTCTGTTCAGGGCAAGGTCACAAATTAAACCTGAAAGAAACGTCTGCCCTACGAAACCGTTGTAAAGCGCGGTACGCGGTGAATAACAAAAAATACTCTTGCGCCACGCCTGCAGTGGGTACGTTGAAGCAGGGCTATGCCACAAACAACAGCTCAGATGAAAAGGTTTCATGGCGACCGGCCAAAGCGAAGTGCAGACGAAAACACATGAGTTCTACTGACATGACTGCAAACTCTTGACGCATTCGCGAACAGGATTTTTGATGTGAGGAACAGCGGTTGTAACATTAACACTACTTAGGAATGAAGTACCGACAAGCTGCCTGAAAGCTTTACAGATTTTTGTCATGAGAGCCTGTGCATTGAGTAGCTTAAGCCACAGACGTACTTGGCACACCTTATTTCTCAAGCTGATGGGCAAAAGATTTAAAAGTTATGTAATCATCAAAAATGCTAAACGCTTGAACACTACAAAAGTCAAGAGGAAAAATTCTGATGGTGCGAAGACTGGAGTTTCGAAGGCGAAAAGACCGGTACGGTTTTCAATCGCTTGTTGGAGATCGACTGTTTTCTAGGCGGCCCTTGTTGAGAACCAATTCTAATAAAAAATTGATTTTATTTTGAAAAGCGTGGGTCTGGTACTGGAACTAATTTACACCCATGCAACATCTTCACTGTCGACTGATTTTACAATTAAAAAAACAATATGTCACGTAGCAAGTGTATTATAATTGAGTTTAAATGTACTAGGTCACCCGGAATGTGATCAAGTATATGGTAAAATTGTTAAAACCAAGATTTTAATATAGGAATGCTATCATAGTTTCGCGATTATTCGTTCATCCGGCAGCACCAGCCTTACTCGAACAAAACCTTATTCATCAACACCGAGCCAGCATGACGCTTTTTTTACGTTCAACAGCTTTAATATAATCTCCGTGCTCAGTGCCACGTTCACGACGTTAATGAAGCGAATGTACACACTTTCTCTGAAGGAACAGGCGTGTAGCAACTTACGTTTACAGATTCCAGGCTCTCGACCGGTCACGAGTTTACCATGGCTCGGCTGAATGATGCACGACAATTTCATGTCGCACTGACCATCAATGGCGAACGCACCGCCGCAGGTTTCGTTGACTTGCTTGGCGCACACGAAGCAGCATCTGTAACGGATCGCAAAGCCACTCGCTCGAAGTAAACGATAATAAACGTCATCTTTCATCCGGACATCAAGTAGTAGTAATCACGGAGAATGAAACTCCATTGGGGCAGTAACAGAATGATGAGGATAAGGCAATAAAATGGAAACACTTCAAAAACTGTTTTTCAATTTGGCTAAACTTTAATTCGTTTCACCAAACAGCATCGCGCTCTCTACCTTTTCTTCGCGCGGTCGCCTAATGTTCGCAGTCTACCTGCATCAAACAGATCAGCATTTGAAAAAAATCAAGAAGCTTGAGACATGGTCACCAGACAAGCTTGACAAGACATACTGCAATTTCACCGAACAGCCAGGATAAGATTTTTTAGATTATAATCCTAGTCTGATTTAACAACAGAAGAATTTATAACTGTCGTAGCTCGTTGGAGCCTCTTTTCACTATCTCAACGACGTGCAATTGCTCATAATTTATTTACAGTATGACTGGTTTGTGAGGGCTACAGAGAAAAATGGAGATCGAATGCCCACAGGACGCGCTGAATTTAATAAGCAGATCAGGGTTCTTGTGACAGACATGTGGTATAAGCACCTGTTTCGTGGGAAGAAATGAAGCGGGACATCAATGGCCAAGCTGTCTACACAACGGAACGAGTTGTTGAAAGTAATGCGTTTGATTGGCATCTGGCCACGTCGGGCACGGAGCATGTAGGAACATAAAACCGAGAAAATGTGGAAGCCTTGAGGCAATCAAGTCAGTCACCAAAAATACTGACGCGAAACGGTTGCTAATGAGGAAACGAATGACAAAATGACAGTCGCTACGACACAACGCCCCTTATCATAAGCCAGCTGGCGCATCCAACAGTAAAAGTTATCGCTGAGTTGTTTGCGAAAATGTGCCCGCTTCTCTTTACGCGGGTAACATTGTAATACGACAAGCAAAAAAACAGCAGAACGGAGTTCACATCTTCAATATTTAAACATCTTGGAAACTTTTGCAAAATTCACTACTCCGTTAAAAAGCATATGATCGTGGATACGATATACAAAAAGCTTTTAAAATTTCTCGAGTCACAACTCATTACGAGCAACAGTCCAAAAATGCTAATCCAATATTTATACTCAGCGCGCAACTTGTCCGCTCCACCTGTCGCCATATGTCTCTCTTAAATTTGATGAAACCTAGTTAGATCGTGAAGTACTGTCACGTTGTACGCGTTTAAGATTTATGTGTTTGAAGTTTGTTGTTCTTGACACAATATGCTACTTTTGTTGTCAAACGTTTCATCAATCACAGCCTTTCCTCGATTTTAATATCTTAAACTTATCCTATCATCCTGCGTACACATAACACAAGACCAAAATCACAGCAACCTCATTGCCATCAGTTGCAGGTGAATAGACAGAATGCCTTCACAGCGCAAATCCTTTTCTTCATTGTTTAACAAGCCGCATGGTGAAATGAAGGGTACGTTTGCTAAATATTTAAACAAAAAAAGATATAAATCAAAGCCAATACATTTACTTACTGGCATGGGTCGGGAACACGACCACCCGCACAAGTCGGAATTTTGCAGTTGCTTTTGTCGCAAGTCGCACATGACAGCGAACGTACAACCGAAGTTGCAACGCTGAGTATCAAGACTGTGGTCAGGAAAGCTGCCGCCATTTCGTACGGATGTGATTTATCCAGTTACGGCAGATTTGTGAAGTTCTTGAGCAAGGAAAGACTTTTTACACACAGCGAAGCTCTTGTTGGTTATATCCTCAATTGCAGACGAAAAATGTCCTTGTTCTGTTGTTGAAGCAGCTAATCGAGGATGCACTTACGGTATGTCCACTTCAACGTTCAATAAAGCAGAAGTCTTTACACTGCACTGGGAACAAAATATTTATGCTACTACTAGTAAATCCCTATCAAGCTGCGTAAACTGTAATAGTGACATGCATGCAACAGTAATCTAACGCTCGCGCGGCTACTCTAACAGGATCACTGTAATTCTTTGGTTCAAAATAAATGCCCATGTAAGTAATTTCTGGGAAAATTTTCTACATTTGCATTTACTCACGTCACGTGATGTTACACACTATTCATCAGCTCCTATGACGCCAGTAGTAAAATATTTGCGGGCACATTAATGATTCCTCAGTCGCTTAAAAAAACACGGCGCTGATTTTATTGGGATATTATCAAAATCAGTAACATATGCAGAACATGGCTGCGCAGGGTAGGACGCTAGCCACAATTGAAAGTCTTAGCGCACTGTTTATCTTTCAGAAAAATATATTTGCTTTCTGAATCACAAAATCAACAGCACCTCAACACTAGTCAAAGCACAGTAAATCTGTCCATATCGGTCCTAACAAGCTTCTATTTTTGACTAAGCCCAAGCACAAAGGCATGCCCAACTAAGCAGCAGCATTGACATGAGTCCGGCAACTTAACGCGAAACTGGAAAAACTGTACCCAATAAGCCTGTCAAAGGTAGTGGTGCCATCAACATTGAAAGAAAACATGGAAACGTTGTGCTTGCCGAAGTACATCTTTACGTACCGAACCGAGCGTTCAGCCTTGCTGCGGGCCTGCCAGCTAAGCCGTAAAAATGACCGAGGTATGCCACTTAACTTACAACCACCTTGAGAAGTTTTGTGGAAGCTGTCACCATCACAAGCCATCAGTTACAAAGAGAGCGTACATGACGTTTCCGAGTTCACCTGTGCGGTATACCGCGCTGGCTCAACTGCTTTGTGTTTGTCGCTCTTTTCCAGGCGACTAGCGCTGCTCGCGGTCGGCACACACCTAAATTTAACCTGAGTGGATTTAAGACATTCTTTCGATCCGAGCGCCTGCTGTTGATCGTCATAGGGTTTATGCCTAGACATAAGTAAACTTAAGTTTCTACACGTCGGATGGAATTCTCATGATTATCACTTGTTCTTGCTGGAATATAAACGCGTTTATCTAAACCCTTCCAGAAAATGTATCACTTCTCGTCGCAGGTAATGTCACGAAAAGCTATCACTACTATAACGAAGGCATTCTCTTCGCACTGATATTGTTTCTTGTAATTTACTGACCTCAGCAAAGACCAGCCTCTTTCCTATTACAACACGGTGGTTTTACGTCTCTGCCTTGGAGTGTTCGTTGCATGTCGAGGAAGCTGAAGAAACTGATCATACCAAGCTTTCGGCCTAGTCTCCTGCAGCTCGCGCTATCCCAAGCAGCGCAGTCTTGAACGCGTTTATCTGGCGGAGGTTAGATCACGGCGACTTTTTTCTTTTTTTCCTTTCTTTCCTCACACGCTCGCATTCTTTCGTCGACAATCGCGTGTGAAGGTCCGGCAGGACTTGTTTGAACACACTCGCGCGGCCTCACTGCTGCTTCGACGTTCCGTCGTCACGTTGCGCCTGAGCAACCGTATACAATTTACTTTTATGACATTTATTAGTATCGACCTTGGATCTGATTCTTGTTTGTGAAGGTTCTTGGTATTTTGAGCTGAACAGTCTGACAGTGTTGCCAAATTAGCAAACAACAGTTTGTGTAAAAATCGCTGAAGCGCAGAAAAGAAGGCAGTTGCAGCTAAGTTCTATAAATAGGTTTTTTACTGGTGGCAATAAAAGTGTACAACAGCTGGAAATCCATCAGAGTGCGCAAGTTTTTTTAACGTTTGCAGAAACAAAAAACAAAACTTTTCAAAGTATCGACTGTTTAAAATTTGAGATATCATTGTCTATTGCGCATTCACAGATAATTTAGTGATGTCAGCTACAAATCCACTTTATAGAAACAAGAACAGCTCAGGAGGTTTGCCAGTGTAACGAATACACTTATTTAATTACAGAAGTTTTTTTATGCTGTTCTTAAAAAGCAAGGGTTTCTTTACGTGTTGGTGGTGACTACATCAACTAAACTGGCAAAGAAAGCTTGACTAAAAAAATCTTCTCGCCATCTGAAACTTGTTTCGTTTTATTCAGTTTTTGTGCCGACAAACAAGTTTTTATTTTAAGCAATTTAACCTGCGTTTTAAAACACGGCTTTGAGAAAAAGCCTCTTTGATCGCGAACAAAGCGTTTGCAAAACTTCGCTCTGTTAAAGCAACAAATACAGATCCGGAATTTTTGGAGCGAAGATCGGGAAAATGAGAAAAGATGAAGCAGAGTCCAGTCGGCTGAAAAAATAAACATGATTCGGTGCTAAAAGCAATTGGAGATTCACATAGCTAACTAATCCTAACTTTAACAAACAAGAATTTTTGATATTGTCATAAGTGAGTCGCTGTTGTTTTTAATGTTTTGTATATTTTTAGCGCATCTCAATAGATTATGAGAGGTTTGTCGAGATGTTCAAATAGAACCCACATTTCTCGAAATCACTGAAAACAAATTTGAAAGAAAAGGTAATACCGCTGACAAAGCAAGATTGGGTTTTTCTGCTATAGGACTTTGGAATAGCTATGAGAAAACACTTTTTGACATAAAATCACAAATCCTGTCTCACAGTCTTATTCTGATAACTCTCTTGCAGATCTACCAACAACATGAAAAAAAAAGAAGGATAAATACAACCAAAGAGCGATTGGCATTAAGAATTTCTCATTCATTTCCCTTGTTTTCACAAGTGCTGGGGTGACACCAAACTGTGCCAAGGTGAACAAAAGACGGGCCCAGTGGTTCCCAAACATTTGAGTATCATGGACCTTTTGACGATTTGGCTGATAGCTGTGGACCCCTTTAATAAAACCAATTAACACTGTTACGCACAAAGTAGCTACTAGAAAAGGCTATCATCTGCTTTGCGCGCCAAAATTTAGCAGTGTTTCACAGTACTTTTCACGTAACAAATTGACATTGTTGCAATGTTGCATAACAATCGAAACGTTTAAAGAGTGGAATTATGTGTAAAAAGCGCTGATAAGTAATTCAGCTCGCATATCTTTGTTAAAGTGAAAGAATATGTTCGTTTACATTAGCGCCGGAAGGGGCACGGGACTTTCCCGCTAGATTGTAAAATTTGATATTTTACTATAAAACTTCTAGTAAAACAATGTTTTCTCTTAGTTTCGGAGTTGGGCAAATGAAATTTAACCACTGTTGTCCCCCTCTGGAAAAGCCCTTCTGACGTCCATGGCATCAGGTCTGGAGATTGTTCTTGCTGATGTCATAAGAATTGTGAATTTCATCCACTCACATTCAAAGAACCATCGAATATTTTCAGAACTATGCAAAGACATTCAGGAAGACGTAATGGGTTTGTTAAATAATGCTGAGGTATGCAGATTATCCAGAGGAAAAATTTTAAAGCGGGTGTTTCATTCCAAATTTAATGTCCACTCATTTTCAAGACAACTTTTGGCTTGCAAAATTGTCCTTCTTGTTAGAACACAAAGTCGCAAAAGGATATAACGTTTTTGCAGTTGCCGGCAAGGTTCAGGCGTTCAAAGAAATGTTGAAGTTATGACAAAGCAAAGTATTAGAAAGCGGTTTTTCAGATTTTAAATGCTTACAGAAATTTTTCCAAACTAATAATTGGGAGATTGAGGACACGAACTTGAAATAAAAAATCAATCAATTGTGCACGAGCATCTGAATGTTATACTACAAAATTTCGAAGTCCATTTTCCAAGAGACGTTTATTCGAATCTACATTCTCTGCTGTGGAACATACAGCGCTTTTCAGCTGAGGATTTCAACTTCGGTTACTTAAAAAGGGAACTTATTTAGCTGCGGTCAGATTTGGTCCAAAAAACAGAATTTAGAAAATTTATGAACTACCTGTTTTTTTGGTATCACTTCTCAGCATTCCTAAATATCGGCATTTCAGTCAAAAAGCTATTTTAGTTCTTGTTTTCATGCCAACAACCTACTTTTGCGAGCAAGCATTTTCTGGTCTAGTCAAAAGTGAATCAAAAAAGAAACTAAATCACAGAAGCTGATTTCTTATGTGGGGGACCCTTGAAAAAAGCTTTCAACCTCATCATTTCCCACAAATGGCGGATGTAATTCAGCAGCAGCCACCACATTAAAGGAGACACGTTTTCTTTTTTATTCACACTGTCATGCTGCAGCTGCTCTTCTCGCTGTCTGCACTGCCGCTATGGGCGTCGGAAAAAGACCCCGGAATTTGAATGTGCTACCTTCAGTAGAAAAACGTTTTTCCCTTAGTTTCATGTTGGTAAAATGAAATTTCACAACTGTTGTCCCCCTGGATAAATCTTTTTGACCACCTTATGGAACAACCCACTGTTGGCTCCCACTTGAAAAATCCTTCCGATGACCATGTAGGTTCAAATGAGCCAGATCTTGTGTTGCCATTTAGCCCGGATTCCAGATTTGTGCTCGATTCATCGTCTTTTGCAAGCTAGACACTCCACCGCGGCGAGTATTCTGGAATTTTGCTATTTTGGTTTCATCTTTTACAACAAAGGTCATGGACCCCAAAAAACTGTCTGTGGACCCCCGGTTGGGAACCACTGGACTGGCCGAAAAAGTACCTGAAAAACGCAGGGAGCCTTATGCATCTGTCATGACGTACATTAGAACAAAGTTCAGATCTGCACTATTGAGGAGTACCCTTGTTGCAATACGAGGCTTTCGAGACAAACGGAGTGATGCTCACCTCCAAGATCTCACGGACATAGACTCCAGTCTAATTCCAAAGCCCATAATTCGTTAAGACTAAATTGTGGAGAATTAAGTTTGTGTCATGTCTCTAACGCACTGGTGTGATAGGTGGGTATATGTCATGGCAGTATGAATGAATTGTTATCATTATTGTTCCTGGACCCATGTACGTCCTTCATTAACTAACCATATTTTGTTTTTCATGTACCCAGTGACGGATTTACGCATAGGCCAAATAGGCCATGGCCTAGGGCCCCGCGAAACTCCTTCCTACGACGACTCATTATCAACTTAAAATTTGCGAAACTGCGCAGAGGCACAAATTCACAATTTACTTTGAAACGAGCGAAAAGGCAAACGTCTAGTCTAGACTCATCCGTACAGTAACAACACGATAATATTGTTTGCTACGCAATATAAGAATTAGAATATTGCTTTTCATCGGAGTTCTGCAGTGTGTGGAGGTCTTGCGTTGTTGCGAGCTTTTTGTCAGTGGAAGGTTGAACAACAGATAAGAAAGTGCCGTGTGAAAGGTTTGATACTGAGGAACATGGCTGGGCGCGAGAGAGATGCAGGCCGTCTGTATGAAAGTGGTTGCAAGCAGTAGCGTTGCCAGTCCGAAATTGTTTTGGTAGGGCCAAATATTATAACTTAAAGCGAACAACGGTGTTTTATTCGGACATTGCCTGCCAAAGCACAAAATGACAAGATATACTAGAAATTTAGGGGGGAAATGGTCCCATTGACTCTCTGGCTACGCCTATGGTTACAAGAATGAAAAAAAGAACAGTACTTACTTGATGTTCAACCTTCCAGACAAAAAGATCGCAATGACGCAAGACAGCTATAAGCACTGCAGAACTCCGACGAAAAGCAATATTGTCAGTATTGGATGCTACGCTTGGTTGTTATCAACGAGATTGCCCGCAAACAGAAATTGCTTGTTGAAACTGTATATGCCGCTGTTAGTTAAATCAGCTAGAACAGTTTCTCGTGAGTTTTACTTGGAAAAAAGTGTCTGCATTGGGCTTACTTCATATGGTTAGCTGAATGTGTTGCGACAATACTTGCTGTGCAAAACTTGCCTTCATGCTGTTTACCATCAGTCTTCTAGAGGATTGAAACGCTGTACATTGTATTGCTTGGAAAATGACAACTTAAAAACGGCATAAATAAACCCTGTGTCCACTGAATGGATTACGACTTTGTAGAACCAAAGTCGGCACCACAAGAGATATATTTTTGAGGGAGCACTACATGTAAGAGAGGCATACTTTCACGCTTTTCAGACAAATGGCCAAATAGATTACACCCAAAAACTAAAATGGCCTAGGGCTCCGTGCTCTCTAAAACCGTCCCTGCATGTACCCAACAATTACGTGATTACTTTTTATTGTTAGACGTTTTGTAATCTGTTTCCACTCTTGTTTCTTCAACCTCATTCAGGTATACTTTGGCCCTGCGGGACATACTTGCGACTGTGGTGCTCCATAAAGGTTCATGGGTAACTGTGTGGCTTTTTCATGACCTGTGATTTTTGCCACTGTTGCGTGCCTCTGATATGCAATGCCATGGCTGCCTGCATGGCTTTCTGCTTTATTTCCTCTATTGTCACCTAGTTCTCTCGCTAGGTGCATGACTATTCCTGCATTGCTTGCTCACCATCATCTTAATGTTGTGTATATGATTCAACGTTTGTGTACCCTTGCTTGTTTTTGCTACTTTTGTATTCGTTGTTCTGTATGTTTTTTCATTTTTTATGTGTTTTGTTTTGGACATGTGCTTGTGTGTTTTTTTAACTTTTTCCATGATGGATTTTTGCATTATAATAAAAAAGGACAAAAAGAGAATGAAACTGACAAGTATACAGGATTAGCAGTTTTAAATGATGTTCATAGCTGCTTTCAAAAGATTTTTGAACACAAAGTACACTTGTGCACCATATGTACGTACGATGTGATATTGAAGCAGCGATACAATTAATATGAAATTTAAACAAACTGCTTGTAATATTAGCTTTAAAATGTTTTTAGAACTTACATCGAAGTTTTTGGTGTTACATTTATATTTGTACGCACTTCAAAAGAACACGTTCACGTACCAAGCTTCCGGTCAGCTGCTGAATATGTACGCACTTTGGGAATAAAATCCCGACGTCGAATTTTTTTAACAAAATATACGGAAGGTAATGAAAGTACGTTGCAGGTCATTTCTCGAATCTACCAACGTGACAATTATTTTCAGACATGCTCTTGAGCAATCCCCTGGTTGTCAGTGCGATTCCAATGGCTGCAACATTACGAGTTTTACGATTCTGTACTTCTACTAATTGCCAAATACATGCAACATCTGTGCTTGAATAATAATCGATGAAACTTTGTTGTCATCTATTTTCTGGCCTTTTCATAACGTCTTTGATGTTACCAGCAGCAATTTTTTATTATGCTGCTTCATTACCGGGGAGATTGACAGGTGCCTTCACGTGGCCCTCCCTGTACGACATATGCCACAAATGTCAACTAAACCTGTCGCTACGAGAGCAAGCACTGCTACCCGCGCTGGATGTGTTCGGCGTGGGATGGGTCATAAACCCCGTTTTTCAGAGCGAAGATGACCCACGATCCAACATACTGAAGCTGAACACCGAGGGGCTCACTGCAAAAAAGATATACGTCATTGAGCAGCTAGCGTATAGGAACAAGGCTTTTAGCATCGTCCTACGACAGAGCCACTGCACAACTTCAGACAAGCTAGTGATTCCCAACTTTTCACTAGATGGGTCAGTGCTGAGCAGAAATCACGGCCTTGCCACGTTTGTCCACGAGCCGTTGGAATGGTCACTGGTCGATCAGTCTCTAGAACTATCAGAGACTGATTGGTCGTGTGTAGACGTCGCAAGATATGAAATCATTAACGTCTACAAACCTCCACGCTCGCGATTCACACCAACAGGAATCCCGACGTTCCCACATCCCAGCCTGTATGTTGCCAACATGTCAACTGGGGTTACAACAAAACATTCTTGACGGTGAGAGCCTGGACTCATGGGCAGTGGGGTCAGTAGAGATTTGAGCCAGGGGACAAAGCTTGGCTGAAGGGGGACCACTGGTAACCGTAGGGGGGTCAAATAGCCAAAATTCAGAAAAAGGTGATAGTGAATCTCTGGATGTCGTGGATGTCCATGCTGCATAAAAAAGAAAACACCCCGAAAAACGCAAAAAAAAATTATGAAATGCTGAATATCAAAATGTCAACTAAAGGGGGCCCAGTTTTTACATTTAGCTTGCCAGAGGGGGGTTCATCCCCGTGCCCCCCGTCAGTTACGCTACCGCTCCTGGGCAACATCCAACAACCTTGAACTGCTGTATAACCCAAAAGAAACAGACAGTTTCTCCTCTCCTCGATGGACCGCCGGCACCAACCTGGACCTGGCTATCGCGAGTTTCGGCCAGACAGCCGACTGCCGGACAGACGTGTTCTAGGAAAGTTCCCGCGGTCACAACATCGGCCCTCCCTCATAACTCCACCAAACTCAAGGAACCTGCCCACAGCGATCCGGTGAAGCGTTAGAACTTTCGCAAGGATGATTGGAAGCGCTTTTGCCTTCTCACAGGTGAATCCGTTGAGAGATTGCCACCTCCGGACACATCAAATATTGAGAAGTCATTCCAAGATTTTTGCGAGAGCCTACTATCCGCGGCCGAACAATGTATCCCACGTGGTCGTCGGAAGAACTATGTGCCATGCTAGGACAAAGAGTGCGAGACCCTCTATCGCTCTTCATCCAAGCCCCAGTGGGGACTGACTCTGATAGAGCCGCTTCGTCCCTATTATCTCGTCTAGAACAGAAGAAGCAAGAGCGATGGGAGGAAGCTGTTAAGTTCATCGACTTCTCACATTCTAGCCGAAGGCGTGGAGAACCGTCAACAAACTTACTTGCAGGTCTGGGCGCTCCTCTTGCTTGTGCCCCGTCTCGGCAAACTCCATCGCCTCGCAACTCGTGAAGAACGGGGCACACAGGACTGGGGATCGCGAGTCTACCAGGCTAGTCAACAAGGAGCTGTCCGACCTATGGATGATTCCAACACCTGAGAGTCATAGTATCTCCGAACCCTTTAGGCCGGAGGAGTTTGCTGCTGCCCTCAGACGCTTAAAACCAGGAGAGTCTCCGAGATTGGATTCCATCTTCCCGGAGTTTATACTCCATGCCGGGTCGCCTCTCAAATCTTGGTTCTGCGACTTCCTCACTTCCTGCATGTGCCAACTCAACATTCCAAAGATCTGAAGAAGAGCACTAATAATTGCGCTCCCTAAGCCAGAAAAGCCACCACTCATTTACGCTCGTGTCGATCCAATCATCGACCCATTGCTCCCACAGGAGCAGGCGGGCTTTCGACACGGGAGCTCGGCCGTAGATCAGGTCACCCTGCTGACACTGGACACCGAGGATAGCTTTTCGCCTAAGAAAAAGGCCGGAGCTCTGTTTGTCGACCTCACAGCAGCCTATGACACTGTATGTCACCGCGGCCTCATCTGCAAGCTGCTGCGATTGCTGCCTGATAGACACATGGTCCACATGATCATGGATATCGTTGTCAATCGCAGCTTTTCTCTTACCACCGGAAACGGCCTAAGGAGCAGGTTACGACGCCTCAAGAACGGCGTTCCACAGAGATCTGTCCTAGCGTTAGCGTCCCTACTCTTCAACATCTAAATACACATATAAATGAAACACAGACTATACAAACGCCCATAGCTTCGTGAGGGGATTGCTAAAGGTTTAATAATTCGCCTTTATCAATGCAAGTTTCGCGCTGTGTGCACAGTACTCAAGACTTCAAGAAAATGGTCAAGCAATAAAAGATCAAATTAACTGTTTTTCACAGAGTTTAATGCGCGTAAATTGAACTAGGCTCGCAACCAGGGTGGGGGACAAACCGAACTACCAAAGCCTCCCATGAAATTTTTATGCATTATTTTAGATTTTCATAAAATGTTATGTTGATCTATGTTTCATCATTATCAACATCTCGACCTAACTTCTGGAAAACTGTCAAAGATTTGCTTGGCAAACGTTCTTATTCAAATCATCCTTTGATCCGTGGTGACACTGTTCACTATGACATGACATCAAAAGCAAAT
>Ga0210059_1000551_pt1 | contig 48700 bp, 32 predicted proteins | sample Ectturendosymbi2_FD_188042 | JGI IMG/M metagenome (GOLD analysis project Ga0210059, IMG submission 188042) | Ecteinascidia turbinata endosymbiont from Florida, USA - Sample 2 (SPAdes) (version 2) | ecosystem: Host-associated > Tunicates > Ascidians > Unclassified | place: Key West, Florida...
CCATGTTTTTATTTTGTTCTTTTCGGGCAAGTTAGGGGAGATTTGGGCAAGTTCAACAATGGTGCTTGAATTGTGCTTTGATTTAAACAAATGAACCCAACATGAGAAGAAATGCAGTCGTTTTTTATGGAGGTCATTTTCTTTGGAGTTTTTTTCGGGCAAGTTTAGGGAAATTTGGGCGAAAATCTTTCGCACCCCCAAAAATTTGCATGCTCCACCTATGGTGAGGGTTCCTCATTTTTAGGGGAAATGATTTCTTGATTTAGTACGATGATGCGTCATTATGAAATTGTTTAGATCACCGTGCTGCATTCAGACTCCAAGTAGACCGTTGAGTACAGATGGACGGAGGAACAATAAATATTATAGTTGTTGCGTCACTTCTTGTTCATCGTTGTGCAATTACGAAGAACTCTATTGTTGCATCGTAGTTATACGATGTTGCCGATGTACAGTTCTCAATGCTGTACACCGGAGACAGGGTTGCCAGGTTGACCCTTTTGGGGCCAAATGTCAGAAATTTTGTCCCAAATAACACTTGCTGGCCCCAAAATTTTCGTTTGGCTCTTTGGCTCTTTTTGTCCCTTTTCCAGGATAGATTTGGCCCCTTGCAAAATTAGATCTGACAACCCTGAGTCCTGTCTGAGAAACCAGAGTTTTTCACATTTTTGACTAATGGATTGCAGATTTTCACCAAATTCGGAAGGTTTTCGATGAGAAAATTTTGTTGGGATCCTTCGAGTTTTTGAGTTAATGTGAAAGTAAGTTCATCAGAATACCTAGGCTGGGCGTTACTAGCTGCAATTGCAGAGGTAGCAGTGAGAACTGTTACGTTACCTAACTTATTGTTATTTATAGGTGGTGCACGTTTTGTTGGTTTTGTTCAGATTGTTGTTGATCGCTTTAGCACTTATCGAGGATGATAAATTTAACTCAGTTTATGGCTGCACATGGAAATTAAGTTGTTCTGTTACGATCTTTCATCATGTACTTGTTTTGCTGTTGAGCTACAGTTGTGATTGAGGAACACTGCTATTTCATAAAATTGCTAATATGGGTTCATATGACTTTGTAACTGCTGATAAATTTGGAAAAGATAGCTGGCCCTTTTTTTGGCCCCTTGTCTTAGAATTTGGCTCTTTTCTGGGCTAGATTTGGCCCCTTGGCAAAACGTAGGTCTGGCAAGTTGGCAACCCTAATCGGAGAAATAGAGGGTAGACTACGGATTAGAGCTGCTGTTCAGCCTTTGTGGGATAAAGTGAAACAGTGTGAAACCCAACTTTTTACCATTTAGTCAAGCCAGATGAAACAAAATAAGATATTTTCTTATGTGAAGCGAAAAAACAACGGCGAAGGTGTGGACGGTAATGAGCAGTGTAGTTGAAATGTAATAGAGGTGCCTTATCCCAAGCGAACCAGATGTAATTCAACTGCCAAAGTTAGAAAATGGGACGACATACGTTTGAGATACGGGTTGTTTTTGCGAAATTTTGAATGTAGCAGACACATTCCAGAAATGCAAGAACAACCGAGTCATTACATTTGTTGATTTTTAACTTCTGTAATAACTGTTTATTTGTTGAAGTATCTAATAAATAAATACTTGATTTTCATACAAATAATTCGTGTTTTTAAATTTTTGTTAATGGGGGTTCCAGGACAAACGCGAAAGTATATCAGGGGATCCATGATGACCAAAAGTTTGAAGAGCAGTGATGTACGTGAAACTCGCGACATATGTTTCGAAGCACATTTCGCACTCAGACTGGCTGGCCATATTGACATGTTATTTTTCCGGTGTTTTGTTTGTAATCTTTGGTTTTTGTTTATTGTTCGGGTAAATGTTGTTTCTTGCCGAGCCACTCTCTAGCCCAGGGATGGGGAACCTGCAGGCCAAATGCGGCCCGCGTAAACATTTTATATGGCCCGCATCAGAATTTTAGTTACACAATTTAGAGTACAACACTGCGTAAAAAACAAGCACCGTGATAAGCAGTTACTTAGACAGTAAGTCAGAAACCTCTATCCCTTAAGTATGTCATAAGAGGCCTCTATCACTCGTAACAAGACAAAGGTAGAATTTTAGGATAAAATTAATTGTTACATGCGGCCCGCCTGCGATAATCCACAATTTATGCGGCCCGTGATAGTAAATAGGTTCCCCACCCCTGCTCTAGCCTATGGAAATATTTTTACATAGTAAGAATACACTGTAGTTTTATATCATAAACTCTCTTCCCCCAGCTAACTGTACGCGCAGCTGAGTATCGTATTTAATCGATTGTAAACCGCGACTTGTAAAGTTTTTCATCATTTCATGCGGCTTGCAATCAGGGGCGGCTCACATTTTTTATTTCTTTACTTTATCGAAAGGTTTAGATGACGCTCCGTCTTTCTTTGGCTAAGTTTTGTCGACCAAACTCTTCTTTGGCATTCGATTTGCTTCAGCATCACGTGCTCATACGTCACAGGAGGGATTATGATAAACAGAAGGCAGTTGTAGTGGTGTAAGCATCATTAATACCGGGGTTGCCAATTAACAGGAAACGCACGAGTACGCCAACGTCGCGAATGCATCTCGGAGGCTTAGGTAACCTATGTTCAAGTGCGGTTTACAATCAAGGGCAGCTAACAATCGAGTAAATTCGGCAGGCACATAATCGACTACCGGAAAAAGCAAACGAGAACGTTGCGAATCAACGAAAACAAATTTTACAAACGATGACGTCACAAAATACGTCATAGGGGCCCTCCAGTGAAAATTGACCCGGGGCCCCCTTACCCTTTAATCCGGCTCTGTCTGTTGGTTAGGAAATAAAGTTTTGATATAGCGCTTTGGTGGCGCTATATGACAACAGCTGGTCTGTAGCACCACGACTGAGTTTTTACAAGGTCTGATATCACTGCACTCGATTTTTGCCTTCTGTATAGTCCCCGCAACTCTTCCACCGACCGTGCGCCTGGTGAAAAGGCTACAGACCCAATTCACAAGGTCTTGGAAGGTCTTGGTAAAGCCCGGGAGGGAGTCGGACTGACCTACCAGCACCGAAGCTGACGCACTTACCACCAGGCCACGGGCTGTTACGGGCATATGTAATCTAGAAACTTCTCGTGCGCCTCTTTTTTAAGCTCTTCTGGTAGTCCTCATTTCTGCTACTCAGCCGAGAATCTCCAAAACTTATTGCAAAACTGATAATCAAAAAGTCACCTGAAAAAAAAGCTTTTGAAAAACAGCTTCCGCAGCTGCTGACGTCGTTCTCGTACATTTTTTGTGAAAAAACACACGGCGACTCAGCAAATTACATGCAATACGTCTAAAAGTTCGATAAGATCTTGTTCAACGTTTGTTGATTCAAAGAAAATTGTAATTTCAAATCATACTAAGCAATCTTCTCTCAGGGTGCTTTGGACAAAAGTAGTTGTAAAAGAGATTGTAAGTTAAAAGGAATATGATTATGTTTATGGTTTCGGTGGAAATTTTCCAATAACTTGTCTTTTTACGTCAATTTGTGATTGTCGTGGGACTAAGAAAACACAAGAACTCTTGGTTTGAAAAAAAAGATGTTCAGGTATAGACATAATGTGAAATTTACGAAAATGCTATACATTTACAAAATTGCTGATACTTTATTTGCATGAACATGGTGTTCGAAGATGCGGTTCTACACGCTTCAAAATAGCCAAACAATTTTGTGCCAAGTTTGACATTAACTTTAGAGATAACCGGACCTGCGATGCAAACTTTGATAGGTAGCACTTACTTTTGAGCAATCTCTTTCAGGTGAAAGTCTGCTATATTTGCGATGGTTCGCAAAACTTACTAATTTCCTCTGCGACAGGTGTATTTCTTCCTGCAACAGAAAGATGGAGAAGAATCGTGGTTGCGTCGGTGGACTACGGTTGGCACTCATACCAGGCGCTTCGCTGTCACGCAACAAACAGGAACGTTGTCATCGCAGGAAGTTAAAGTGCGAGAAAAAGGTGGCGGTTCACAAAAGCTCAGATCCAGGGTTAAAACTCAAAATTGCCACCTTTCAGCAGCCTCTGCGCAATAAAGCGTTGACCGCGTGCAGGTCACGGTGTGTGACGCAAAACAGATCACCAAAGCTGCAGCACGAAAACTGACTGGAGTTGGTAGTTGACGAAAATAAACGACAACTGTCAACTAATCTGTGCAGAAAGCATTTGCCTTCCTCTGTAGGCTGTCATCGTTACAAATTCATGATGCTAGAAGGCATACCGTGGGTTTCCGTCAACAGTTGCTCAAACAAGGCCTCACTGCTTGTTGGGGTGATATTCTTGTTGTCAAGTGAGTGTTGATATCTCTTTAGCAGGTAAGCATTTTCGTTCAAGTTTTGAAACATTACTTTTGGCGCTTTGAAGGTAGTTCGGTTTCAAGGGACAAGTTAGTAACTTCACGCTGTATGAAATTGTAATGGATCATTTTAAATACGTATCACCATCGAAGGTGTCGATATAGGGCACTTTAAATGATAACAGAATAATTTTGAACAGTAAATAAAGATTTGACAAAAGTTAGACTATAGCGAAGCGCGATTTTTGTGTAAGAGATTTTTGTTTTCCTCACGTGAAGATGCTAATGAGCAACGTTATTTGTTCGATATCAGTTGCAGAAAAACAGCATCTGCGAGGATGAAACATTAGCTCCCTTTTCTCGAAAAAAAGTTTCTTAAATAAATAGTTGGAAATGTGTATCGACCGAGGGTTTTCATTTGCAAATACGCAAGTTTTACAGTTCGTTCATTTCGTGGCACTGGGGGTAAAACAAATATTTTAAGCTCTTCAGCAATTCTTCTAAAGTCTCGCAACAACATTTCCCACACTTGTGGTGATTCGTTATAGTGAAGCTTTTGAACCCCGCAGAAAACTTCTTTAGTTTATTTATTAAATTTCCATTGAAAGCATGACCGCTTCTGACAAGCATGAGCAATGGTCTTTGGACAACACGATCCCTGGATTTGTGCTCGTTTTCATCGTTATCAGCAATTTACCGCCTGCACGTACCTCAGTAAAGATGTCACGTTAGTAGGAATATCTGATATACTCGCGCTTTTAACTCATGTCCCAATCTTGCGATTGAAGTGCTTTTAAATAAATCAATATCAAGACAGGATTGGGAGATTCTCTTGCCGCTTCGATTATTGAACCCAATGCCGTTTTTGTACAAAACTCCTCCTAACATTCAAAAACTATTTTCAGAACTCCCCCAGTAGACACTAGGCTATTGTTTTTAATGTCAGCCCAAACAAACAAGACCGGTTGATAAAAACACTTCTCCGTTGCAGTCACGCCGACTTTGCCCAAATACTAGGCCGGCATGTAAAATTCAGATCGAGCCTGTCGATCTCTTTGACGCGTAAGTACCGATTTTCGTCAACGTGTTGTGAACGCATAGTTTCGCCATCCGCTACAAATCTCCTTGGTTGTGTTCACTTTCGCATCGAACAACTGCCTTTACCGCATGCTTGTTGTTGGCTTGTTGGTACGAGATAGTCAGTTGCGTCACAGGTGCAAATTAGAGTATATCTGTGGAAAGGGTGAGGTCGCAAGAGCACAGGGCTGAACGGAGTAAAGGACGCATCTGCAAAAGGTGCATTGCACAGATGATTTCTTGCAACCAACCGCGTGTGGTAGACAGACATTCTGTGAAAAATCGATGTTGGTTTAAGACCAACCAAGTTGTTGCTGTATTGACAAAGCGTCACTGATACTTCGTGAATAATCAGTAACTTCTATACCTGAATAAAGATAATCGACAAGTTAAAATGCCGACTTATGCATACTACGTTTTACAATGGCCATCTCTTTTCATTTTTTAACAAAAAAAATAAGTGATTGGTGATATGCGGAAAATAACAAGGAATTAAATTTCGTTTTTAGGTAATATTCTGGTTTGAGAAAGTGGGTGATCATCTTTTGTTCTCCGCTAATAAATGCAGATGCATTTTGCATGAAGAAAACTAACGTAATACTTTTACAGCGAATAGGTTCCACTTTCCTTTGAAAAGCCTTGTGTTACATTTGTGTGCGCAACGCATTGCTGTATTTTCATGCATGAAAAGAGCATTTCTGAGCACAACTATAAATAATGTAGCTCTTGTCCAATGCATAGTGAACAAACTTTCAACACATGCCGGTGCGGTATACTGCGTGTGCAGACGTCGACGAAAGTAGGCATTTCAACCAGTTCCTTTTCAACCCAAGATACGGCTATATCAGTGTGCAAAAATCTTTCTTTTCAAAAATACTCAGTGCAGTTGTGCAGTGAGCTCAAGATGATCTGTACCTTGAAAAATTTTTCCTGAAAATGTCCATTTCAAAAAAGAGATTTCTAAAATAGGAAACGAAACTTAAAACCGGTAAAGTGGCACAGTCACGTTAGTTGAGCATGCGCCACCAGAGCTGATAGGCTGGGTTCGATTCTCGGGCAGGTCAAACTGAAGACTTGAAAAATGATACTTGCGTCCTGTCCGGCCTCGTTCTCGGCGTTAATGTGTTCTCGCAAGGAAACAGTTCACGAGCGGTTGTGCCACTGACTGGCCATCGATGCAGCGTTCACAATAAAAATTGCCGCGTGCCCCGAGCGCAAGTAAGCTGTTGTGGGCGCCGTAGACCACTCGTGACGCTCTCGAAAGGAGTACAAAAGCGAGTATAAATGAAACTGAACTAAATAAAAACCACTTGAAAAAAACGTTTAAGGGCAGTTTACCCAGGTATGATCAACACTGAGCTTCAAAAATTTTTAAATTATTTTTGTACCGGTGAAGACACGTTTTTTCTGGATTAGTAATTTATATGTTAAGATTTTGACAAATTGCGTGTTGATCGTATTGAATCGGAGGAAACAAGAAAACTTCAAATAACCCAATACAGATTTATCGTTCCATGGAAATGAGGTCAATACAAGGTTTGGAAATAAAGCGTTTTGTTTAGACACAAGAAAGGCATGCCAAAGGAATATATTCCACAACCTCTCCCAGCACATTCGGACATCTATATTACTTAACAGAGTTTTACCATAGAAAAAAAACGGTCAAGCAGTGGCTGCAGTGCTGATCAATTCTTATACTTAAGACGTGCATATCATATTTAGCAGAGAAAGATTAATTGATGGCAATATTCCTACAAATATCTCATAACGACAAGCGGAATCATCTGAAAAAGAATGCTCCACATAAATTGTGCACAAAGTGTTAACTTTCCAACAATATTTTCGCTCAACAGATTCGATTGTAAGCCGCGTCTTATAAAGTTTTTTTCGTCATTTTGTGCGGTTGTATTCAAGGGCGGCTCACAATCAAGGGCGTCTTGTTTCTCTTGTTTCTTTAACTTATCGAAAGGTATAGATCAGTGTTTCTCAAACCTTTTTTATTCCATCGCCCCCTATTTACTCTCTACACGTCGTTTTCGCCCCCCAAGCCTGAAAAAGCAAGCACAAGGTAGTGGATTTAAAGAATGTATTGAAAATATTAAATAGCTGAACCAAGCCATTCAAAAGCTGAACTAAAGAATTGTTTTACGATGCTAATACTACGTTCAGAATTCTTGTGAAAATAATCCAAGGCTACGGAGCTGGAGCGCCGGAGCTGGGCATTTAGCCTGGAGCCAGAGCTCAAATTAAAAATCAGGAGCCGGAGCTCAGTTTAAAATTTAGGACCGGAGCCGGAGGTACGGCTATTTGAGAGGTAGCTCCGTCACCGGGTTCCTTCCTACATACTAACGGTTTTGCCAAATAGACTTACGTGTGCTCTTTATTGTACACTAAACGGGATTGCTACGAGTTATGGCACCAGACTGCAACATTGGATCTGCAAGCTTTTGATGTTGCTTTGGTAGGGCTGTGACATCGTAATCGTGACATCGCTAGGGCTAAGGCCGTTACGATTAAATCGCTAAGGCATCGTAGCTGGCAGGCGTGGTATTACTTGTTGAACAATGGTTCTCAAACACTGTTCTAAAAGAGCCGCATGCAGCTCCCAAACATCCTTTGCGCGGCTTTTAGCAATCTTTCTGTAACAGATTCTATTTGAGCAAGATCTGATGATGCCTACTTCGTAGACGAAATATATACTTTGTAAGAGCTTAGTGCCTGATTTTTGCTGGGAAAGGATTCCTTTCGACAGGCAGTGTCTTTCAGTATTACCTCTAATATTTTGTGTAACAGACTTCGTTAGTGCAATGAAACAAAAGGTGTCAATTGACTTGTGGCCAAAATTTTTTGTGCGGCTCTCTAACAAAATCGGAGGTCTAGATTTGGCTCTCTTCAGCGAAATGGTTGAAAACCACTGTTGTAAAAGTAGGAAGTATGGTAACTACCACAACATCTTACTTTCGATAGTCAGAATGATCAAACCGGGTCTGTAGTAGGGCAATCTAAAAGAACTGAGCTATAATGAGGAGTTATATAATACAATATCCGTAGCTTTTGTAGCTGTGTCATTCTGTTAGCAGAGAGTATGATTAAAACATGATACCATTGCAGATTTAAGCGTGAAATGCACGGCACGCCATTGTAAAGTAGGAATTCGTAGTAGAAACCATTACGCTTGCGAGGAAGGTTCAGTAAATTATTGGCAAGTTCATTAGGAAACATTACGTTTACAAGCAGTATAGCATAACATGAAAGTTATGAATAATTGGTGGCGAACCAGCATTGCTATGCATAGCAGTGCAATATTAGGAGGGTATAAAAATAACGTAAACAAATGTGGACTTTTCTTGAAATTTTCATCTGTGGAAAAATGTATGTTTTCAGGACTGTAACCAGTCTTCTTTTCTCTTAAGGTTTGCGTGTTAAACTGTGGTTTACTCTGCGATTCATCACTGCTTATTATGCATGCAAACGATAAGAAATCAGAAGTTTTCAGCTATTTTTAAAAAGTCAAATGTGAATCTCTTGCTAGAAGTCATACTATTTCTTCGAACAAAGTGCTTTCAAATACATCTTCGCATTTGTGCTGATACAAATGTGTGCGTGTTTGAAAGAACACATGAGAGTCGAGTGTTTTGCGCTCTTTACACGGTTTGCCTGGGCAGGGCTGTAGCTGGAATCGTCAAGACTGCAACAGGCAAAGCATGCAACGAGTGCAAAACACTTTGTCAATTGGGACTGGTCTTTGTTTGAATGCTCGGCACAAATATAGTTTTCCAAAGAGTAATTTTCTTATTCTAGTCGTAAGAAATAACAAACGGTCCTCAGGCATTGACGGCAAAACCAGCGACTGCCTTTCCAGACATAGTTTGTATTATCGTTATCGTGAGTTACTTTTCTGCTAGTAACTGTTCTCTGAATCGTTTGAATCTGTGATTGTTGTTTGTTGTTTTTTCCCTGATTTCCTCGTGGTAAGAGCGATGCTTGTAAAAAAACTACCAGATTAAATTACTCAATGGTTTGTTTATTCTCTTAGTTTTGCGTACATGATTTAATTCATTTTCCAATTAACTTGAGGCGCACCAAAACAATTAAAATAGTATTGTGTGAAAACGACCAGAAGCCGGAGCTGGAGCCGGAGTCATGAAAAAGAGAGCTCCGGAGCCACATTCATGAAAACCAAGAGCTCTGGAGTTGGAGCCATGTTCATTAAAAGAAGAACTCCGGAGCCGGAGCTGTGTCATTTTTCCAACGGCTCCGTAGCCCCAAAGTAATCCCCACTGTAGCCGAGCACACTGACGATCCAGAGAAAAAATTCAACGGAGAAATAGCTTTAGCAACAACCTCCAGCGATTATCATTGTAAATTAAATTTTGCAAGAAACTAACTAGTTATAATAGTAGGCCACTGAAGTCAACTCAGTGATTAATTAGTAGATGAGCATTTTCGCCCCCTTTGTTTTTTTCGCCCCCTTGCCCGTCAAAATCGCCCCCAAGGGGGCGATTTCGCCCACTTTGAGAAACACTGGTATAGATGGCTCTCAGTCTTTCCTTGGCTACATTTCGTTGACCAAACTCTCTTTCCACACTTTTAACCCTATTGTACATACTCCCATTATTAACACAACTGGATTGTGTCTGCTTACCTAGGTTTTGATTGTTTTGTTTATGTATTTATGATTTGGTTTTCTTGTTTTGTTGTTTGTGTATGTTTGTGTTTTGCTTTTCTCGTTGCTGCTGGTTTTCTTTTGTTTTGCAGGAACAGCACGTCTTTCCTAGTATTCACACATATCCCTTCTGGCGAACCAAGAAATTCGAAGGCAACACCTCTACAGATTGGATCCCAGAGTACCAAATCAACCATCATCCAAATGCAAAAAACACTGCAAACAATTTGTAGAGCTTGCTAGATGCGAAAGGGTTATGACAACCCAGGAAGAGTTTCATTTTAGCTGGGTTTATACTTTCTTTGCCACGCCCAGATCCTTGCGGATCTGAACAACCCATCCACCGAGAGAGACCGGCTGCGACCCAGCACCCCTTGCGCAACTGTGTTGATCATCTAGCAGCTCCTTCCCACATATATGCACCACCACGAGTTGAAACTGGACAGTAACAAAGCTAATTTAACTGCCGAGGGGCATCGACTCGACAACCTTCCGGTTCCTTCAATGTCCTGGCGTCCTTGCACTGATTTGTGTTTTTTCTAGCTGAATATTAATTATCCCCAAATAAAATCAACTCAACTCACGTTCTATTCTTTTCAGCATCCCGTGCACATCCGTCACAGGAGGGATAATGATTATGATGAACAGAAGGCAGCTGTAGCGGTGTAAGCATTATTTCCAGGGTTGCCAAACGCGAAACGTGTTAGTACACGAAAGTATCTCAGAGGCTTGGGCAGACGCGGATTTACCATTAGGCTAAAAAAGCAAACGCCTAGGGCCCCCAATTTTGGGAGTAAGGAGTATTTCCAGCATTTTTGTAAGCAATTATATTAGTATTTTTGTTTTATTCAACGCACGATTTTTTACTATGCAGCTAACAATAGAACAGGGTCTCCAAATTTTTTATCCGTGGGCCACATAAGCTATTACACAAAAGTGCGTGGGCCGGACATCTTACGTAATGGGATTGTTTCGGGATATGTTGCATTCTACTAAGCCAAAAGTTTTTTGTCAATTAATTTTTCATTATTGAGAAAAGTATTGGCGGGTCGGATTTGGCCGTGGGCCGCAGTTTTGATATCCTCCTAGAAGAGCGAGAGCGAATGATTGAAGTGAATGACAATGACCACTCTTTTCATGGCGCTGAGAATTGGTTATTGCTGCGTTTAATGCGTGGAACAAAACGCCTGAATCCATTTTTCAGATTACGCGAGGCCAGTGAGGTACTTTCGTTCAGCCTGGGTTTATCTCTTGTTGCTTTCCATGGGTAAGATACGAAGTAAAGGCAAGACTAGCCTGCGCTGCAGCTACAGCTGCAAATATTTAATGGCGCAAAATGCAATGGCGTATCTATGCGAAATGGCGCCAATAGCAAAGTTGAAGTGTGCACCTTTTTTGATAATTTATGTATTATATGTATAAGCACAATTATTACGAAACCATTAAGAAAATAAACGTTTTGAAACGGAAAATATTTGTGTTTATTTTCGCTTTAAAATTTTCAGCAAATAAAATATAAATTATCCATAAGGACCATAACATACTTCTATACTCATTTATTTTTGCTATGAAGAATATCAAAACAATCAAACAATAACGATATCATAATTTATAGGCCTACATAGTGTTGCCTGACAAAATTGTATATCTTACAAAAAAAACAAACGTATTCGAACTGCAAACGGTAATTTCTTTCAAAATTAAACACATTTAATTTGGATTGTACAATAAATTATTTAATGCAAGTGATGTATCACCTGTATTCGAAAAACACAATTCCATCGAAACATTAATATATCCAGCCTTTTCCAGTTAAAGTACACAAAAATGCTCCTTTCCCCATCAAATCTAGATCACACAATCTGCCGTGACTTACTCTCTGTCACTGAGGCTCGGAGGTATGAAAGGACCGGTTTCAGTTCACCTGTAGCGCAGCCAAGAATTTTGTTCGGGAAGGGCCAGTCAATGAGGTTGTCAGTCACTAACGTCGTTTTGAGATCGACTGTACCTTCCGTTTATTTTCTAACAGTTGAAAATGGATATAAATCACCAGTAAATTTCTTAGCAGGTTGTTTCGAGGAGGGGGCATGCTGCAAAGTCTTGATATTCTGTATATTGAACATGCTTTAGCTAGAAAAATAAAGTATGACGAAATTATTAGCGATTTTACAGACAAAAGTCCCGTCGATCGCTGACTATGTAACAGACTGTTTGATGTCATAAGAAGTACAGATGCTATACTCAGAGCCAGCTCTTGACATTTGCAAACCATACAGTTGCACAGGAAACTCAATAAATATGTAATAAGAGTGTTGTCAGATAACTCACCGCTGGCATTTTCGTCAGTTTCATTTTGACTGTTTTTGTTCCTGATATCGAGGGAATTCAGAATAAAGTAATATGTTTTTGAATTGGAACAACTTGTTCAGTGAAAGTAGCGAGCACGTTTAGTGCTAATTTGTATGACATCAATCGTCGCAAATCTTCCAGAAGCTCCCTATTTAAAATAGCCTAGGGCCCCGAAAATGAAAATTCGCCTCTGGGCTTAGGTAACCCATGTTTTTGTGCGGCCTACAATCAAGGGCGGCTTGCATCAATTTGTAACACCATTTCGTGCTGCTTACAATCATAGGCGGCTAACAATCAAAGGCGGTATAACAGTCGAGTACATAATTTCACGAAACACATCTATTTGCAAATGTAGCGCAAATCTGGCGTGTATAACCTGCATAAAATTCTTTAAAGCAAGTTATAACAACTTCGTTTTTGTTTTGCATACTCCTTTCTCCAAATAAGCCCAATGATTTTATTAAGTGATTTCCAAACAAATGTGCTTTGCTAGAGTCTAGAAATTGTTTTTTGAAAAAATAGTAGTAACCAGAAAAAATAAGGAAGGTAAAAATTTCTGTTGTATTGTGGAAGAGGCCAAATGCTACAAAAATGTCAATCTAGTAAGCAAGAGTAGCTGTGGGTACAAAAACTGCCGTAATGAGGTCAAAGATTTTCCGAAGCATGTTCTGTTGGCTATCTTCCAGGTTGTTTTTCATAAAACAAGCTATAAAAATCCACCATTTCCTTCCTTTCAAAGGTTATTTTGAAAGTAGTTTCCTTTCTTTGTTTGCTCTCTTTCATTTAAGATGTGCCTCCAAACTTTCAGAGGGACGGATAGTATCTGAAACGTAATGTAATTTGAAGACTTTAACACGTGAAGTGGAAAAATAAACCAACTTCTGTTGCAGATAATGTGGATTCTACCAAAATAAGTCGAAAAATTAAAACAGTGCAAACTTCAAAAGTATTTTAGATAAAAAGGAACCGACTACTTGAACAACCAGCAAGTGACTTGTTGGTTTCAATAATAAATGCAGCAAAACAACAGTTCGCTTATGTTGTATGACTATACGCTGCAATTCCACAACATTTCGAATAAGCAAAAATACCTGACAGTGCATTCGCGGTGTTGATAAAGATTTTTGAGGGTAGTACAAAACATAACAAAGTGTTGATATATTACCTCGTCCAGGATCAAGGGTGTGCGGTTAAAACAAGAACGTTCTTTATCAATGCCAAAATGTTGGTCTATTTTGTATGAATAGAGGCAGTATCCCGTTAACACGCCTCCTTTTTTGGTTCGTGTTGTAAGTAACAACAATTTCAATCAATTTCAACGTGCTAAGGATTTGCTACAACAAATGTTTTTGCTTTGCTCCTTTTCAAGCAACGCAAATGAACTTACAATTTCGAAAAATTTTCGCTTTCCTTCTAATCAAGAGTTTGACTGGGTGGGAGAATCTTGAACAGACTCGAGTGACCTGCGCGGTTCGGCGACGTGACCCTAAGAGCAACACTCGCGGTGTAAATATTTACTTATACGGACATGGACGAAACCTGTTGGGATGCCTCAAGTCTAAATCATTGGCAGTTTTTTTTGCGCTACTTGTTTAGTTCCTTATCACGTTGAGCTTGCGCAACGCTTAATGTTAATTTAGGATAAAATCTAACTCCTGACACTTGGGGTGAGTATAACCAGAACAATGCACATGCTTCAACAGGACAACAATTTTTACCACCATCATCAGTGTTAACTGTTTAACTGTGGAATAACACAGCAACAAAACACTAAAAGTTAACGTGGTATTTAGCAGGGAGCAAATGCTTATTTCAGTCCATAGAACCCTTGAGGCCTTGATTTGCAATTGCTGACACAGGAAGAGTGCCTTTCGTCAAAGATGTGATAGACTAGCTTTTTGTCACTGCCAATATCTTAGGTTTAAACCTGTAGTATTCCTTTCGCAAAATTATAATTCTGTTTAGCCCAGCTTTGCCAACTGTTGACTGGACTTGATTACGCCATAAAATATTCTTTGGTGATTTCAGGCTGAGTGATTGCCTGTGTGTATGTTTACCAGAGGTTAATGTCTCGTGAGAGCATAAATGTGGAAAATCTTGACTTCAAACACTGTTTGTGACAAATATTTGACATATACGTGATTTTGCAATGTACTTGCGAAAACAAAAAGGCAGCAATTCTTAAGAAATTTTCTTATAAACAAAAGAAGTATTGTGTACGTAACTTTCCTGTTCGGTATTAGTCTTCAAAACAAAATTTAATTTTAAATGCAAGAAACGAGAGAAAACCTTTGAAATCATCACTGTCCTGCGCTACGGGCGTAGACATGGTGGGAAGCCAGGCACGGTCACTCCTCAAAAATTTTGAACCGTTGAGCAAAAATGTGCGGTAAACGAGTAAGGCCGTGAAGATTTGCACTGAAACTTTCAATACACTGGAATTGTTACATTGCTCATCTTGAAATTAAAGCATAATTGCTTTCAAAAAATGATGAAAGGATTAGGAGATTTCCTCAACAATCTGCAACAAACGCAGAAATTTATCAATGGATGTCTTAAAAAATTAATCACAATGAAGAACTATTCGAATTCTCGCGTTTCTTTTCTTTGCCTAACAGCTGCCACGTGAGATATGCGGTTTAAAGGGTGAAGGTATCAGTTTCGAAATTTAAATGGAAATCTTTTGGCACAGGTCACATGGCAAAGCACGTTTGTTGCAAATCCTTGAAGTATTTCTGAAAAAGCAACTTGGATGCGACATCAAATCAATTATGTTCCTGCTTTCTACAAAAAAGTAAGTTTGCAACGAACATTATCAGGCTTTGTATCCAATGTGACATAATGCCTACATTTTCACTGTTTGTAGAGGTTTTTCCCCTTCATGAAAATTGTTCAACCTTCTCTGAAAGTGCCTGTATTTGCTTTTTAACATGCAAAATGCAAAGAAAAATATTTCGTTCGTTCCAAAACATTTCGTTCAGCAAAAGCATCTCGTTTTCGTTCAAACAAAAAAAATTCTTTCAAGAGATTCTGTTTTTCAACTTCCAAATGAATGCCAGGAATTGTCTCTAAACCTGGCAGCACACATTTTTACGTCAGAAACGTTCATTCAAAAAACTTAGGCAAAAACATTTCAGAGGTAAAAAAAGTTGTGGGTGACTGCAGTGTTACAGGATCGGATCGTTTAAGCAAGAAAAAAAGCAAGGTGAAAATTTGTCATAATTTGAAGTCAATAAGTGAAACTAACACAGATTTTAGATTCCAATGGATCTTTATCAATCAACTGGAAACCTTTTATCATTTTTAGACTGCATCGATCATAGTAGTCTAGAGTCAAAATGTAAGTTTGCTTCATTGCTATAAGAATTCTGGCTGCAGGACGCTACTGTTCCTCACATCATGCTTTCATATCTCTAAACACGTCAATTCCCAAACAGTACTCAAAGTACACTGTCTATGGAAAGAAATTTTTTCTCAGCAAAGAATCAGACACAAATATTAGTGGCATTCATTTGGAAGGTGAGAAACAAAATTTCAACCCTCAACAATGGCAAAAAAGGTACTCAAAGTACCTTTTATTTCTCGAAGTTTCTACCGCTCACCTTATCAGTTGTTTTCAACAATGTTTGGATCAAATAATTTGGTGTATATCAAAAGTGGCGAGGCGTGGCAATGATAAATTTTAGCAAAATTAATGAAAAAATGAGTATGCAAGAAGCGAAGGTTATTGACCTCGTCTACAATTAAGGCCATGAAATTGAAAACCAAACTAACACACAAGCTAAAATTTTCATTTTTCCCTGTACAGACCTCAACCATTAAACTTGCTTTTATTTACATTCCTTCAAACAGGGCAAGGAGGTGTTTTTCCGTTCTTTTTTATGCAGCATCATCTTGTTTTTATCTTCGATAGCAAAGTAGCACATTCGGTCTGAACTTAATGAGTGTTATAGAGTGCTTGAAAATCGTTTCGAAAAGAAACAACGTGTCACCCCACTTGCCGTCGGCTTCTTTGTTGCCCCTATTCATTGTCAAAGCAAGAAAAAGAGTTCAATTTTAGCGTTGTCTTCCGAAAGAAAAACCGCGTCACCCTGTCATACGCGAGTATACTACCATGTCGAAGTCACTGCAGAAAGCAAATAAATTGCTATGGAAACTAAAACCAACCGGAGAGGCGCTTCCTGAGAGAAAACGGGTTATCGCAAACCGTGACCAACTACACTTCACCTCACCTGAATAAAGCTCGTGACATACTGGCCTATATTAAATGACACACATCTCAGAAACCTTTGCATTGAACAACTCTGCATGAGATGTGTAAATTTCTAATCGTTCATATGTCATTCAGACTACGCATGTAATGAATGTGAGAGCTATGATAGGTCACATTTAAGAATTAGAGATTTTGGAACACTGTACGTATAAGCGTGTTATAGAATTTGTTAAGCTTTTGAGCACAGAATGCTTGGCATCTGCGTTTGAGTACTGCGAAGGCCTTTAGATAAAATAGGCGTACACACAAAACCTCTTACGGAAATGTCATCTTGCATTTGTCAAATAACTGCGGGAAAGTCAAGCCTGAGATGTCTTGATGTCCAATGCTTGTTTTACATTCCAGTTTACCGAAATTCATCTTCAAAGTTTCTAATATTGATCTTTGTAATAAAGCCAGCTTTGCAATTGGACTCAGCTAAGTTTCTCTGCTCACCCAAGAAAATGCGTGAACTTAGTCGCTCTAGACTAAATATGCTTCTGTTATAAAATCTGTGACGACCGTTTTTCTTGCAATTTATTTCACTTTCAAAGCGAACCGCTCAAGAAAGTCACAAAAGAATTGATACAAATATCAGAATCTGAATGAAGCTATTTGTTTGACTCACACCCAACAGTCGAAATAGGTCTTGTCAAACAAAATTGTCAGAAAAAGTTTTTGCAGAATAACTGCATATCATATTTTCAACCCTGAAGCAAGCAATAAAAATTTGTTCATTACGCACACGGTATCTGGTCACAGTAAGGCAAATCTTCGTACAAAAAGATGTGCACTTTTAACACTAAATTATTTCCCAATCGCAGGTTTTAAAGCTTCGAGCTGTGTTTCCGAGCAATAATTTCATGATTGTCACACGATGTGCAGGTCCCATCGAAAAAGGCGCAAAAACGGATCCCGTTCACGGCCACGTCCTCAGCACTTGCATTGTTCTGGACTTGACAATGACGAGCAGCGTCCGTTCTTTTGTTACATTCAATCAGGAATGGTCAACCGATACGCATCAAACGACCGTTTACGCGACGGGCTTTTAACAGCATTTTGTTATCAACGCTTTTAGACAAATCTTGGAACGTTTAGGACTCACCGTCTAGACGCGCCTTGTGACCTGTCGCGATCTGATTCGACTGTATTTTCTGGCAAACTCGCGAAGCTTGAAGAAAAACCACAACTGCACTGTGACAGTGTTAAGCGAAAAATCCTCATGCGAAAAGAAAAGCCTTGGCCAAGGATGGCAATCAGCAGAAAGCACTGCCCGATGCAGCAAAGCAAGTTTGAAGCTTAACTGGAGCTGCCATCCGCTGCTGACAGACCTAGCATACCTTTAAAATCTTCGCACAAAAATATGGCGAAAAGACAGTCACCCGCAAATATGTCGCCGCTCGTAACCCGCACCTGCGATGCTGTACACGCTTCAGCGTTAAATTAATGACGTCGCACAAAAGTTGAGAGCTATGAAGTTGCGCTGATTGCGTCCGATTCCCGCTCGTTGATTGGACGTGATGGCAGCCTGACGCAGAAACGGAAGTGATTGGCCTTAAATGCATCCACTTTGAGAGATAGCCAACGCGTTCTGTGACCGTAATAGCGATTCCTCGAGCTTGAGCAGCAATCCATCTTGATTTGGCCAATAGCACATCGCTTCGGAAGACTCGCACCAGCCATCGCGGAGCCCGAGTTAAAATTACTGCTGCGCGTGGGAAAAATAGCCGTATCGCAAGTTCGCTGTAGCTAATGGCGGAGTTCAAGTGGTGGACGCCAGGTATGAAATCATTGCAACAAAGCTGAGGCAAAGCCGCTCAAAGCAAGGTGTTTGGGTTTCACTTCGATTTCAGAATAAGCCGTTTTCGTCGACAAGGTTGATATTATTTGATACTGTTTATAATGTAGAGCATAAACATTATCCACGGTTCAAAGGTTACGCAGACCGGAAGTGTCAGCGGTTATTTGATCAGAGCTTCTAAATTCGCTGTTCATCTAAAGAATGTGGAACTGATCGTAAATGTTGCTTTTTAGGTTTTTAGCCCTCGGCTTTAATTTGCGTTCTCGTTTAAATACATACCTTTGAAGAATCGAGAAATTTTTATGATAATAATTAAGCTGATAATTCCAAAGCAATCCACATTACTGACACGTCACGGCGAAAACCTTTCGCACAAGTTGCATGCTTGTACAAAATACTCGATGAAAAGTAAACAACTTTCAAATTGGTCTGGTGGAAACCGAAATCTTTTATGGATGGTTGATGGTGTCTACCAAGTTTACGGTTGTGTAGTTACATACTCTGCATCACAAATAGCATTGCTTTTCCTCACGAATGTGATTTGGTAAATTTGCTTGTAAATCTAGCAAATAAAGGAAAATCCGAACGATGAGTTTGATTCACAATCAAAGCTGCAAATCCGTGGAGTCTTAGGTTCGGATTCGATTGCTTTCGAAAATTGCCTTGCGATGATCATTGAGGAAAACACTTTTCAAAATGAATCTAGAGTGTTTAAATCCAACATTTTCTCGTTCATACTTCATGGCGGTTTTTGTTTCTGGTCACCATGCATGAAAATTTTTGTTGCAGCAAATGATCTTATCTCCAGCAGTAAGCAGCAGCTTAGTCGGGGGCATCTTACTCAGCATTTAGTACTTATGAAACGCTGCTGGCGATACAGCGACGTTAGCGATCGGGAATAAGGCTGAAACGTTCCCGCTGCACACAGGGAGCCTGGATTGCAATGACCAGTGACGTGACAAACCTCTCGTGAAGCAGCTGTCCACACAAACAAGCACGCGTGTCAATCCACATTTCGCCTCTCGAACGTTTGGTGTGGTCGATACAAAACATTTATGAATGGGTTGTCGTTGATTTAGTTTCTCTTTTTCGACTTAATTCGACGTTCCTTTTATTCTTTCTTCCACCCACTATTCGTCCAACGTCTTTTGGAGCTATAAAGGAAAAAGGTCTTAATGACGAGATCAATGAACACTAACAAGTTTTTTTTCATAACCAGACAGTTTATCGTCCACCTTACTGGATTATTGTTTACTATCACTGTAATTAAAACCGTAAGCAATAAGATGTTTCCAGTTCAAATGTACACAATGTCGTTAGCAAGCCACAATGAGAGCTACTGATTGATGCAATTACCTTGCTCACCAACAACATGAACTGACCGAAAGCTATAGATGAAGACGTTTTTGCAACTGCATTGAACCAATTCTTCACGAATTGCTTTTGGCAGATAACGGAGAGGGTGACTATCCAAAAAGCCCTGAAAATCCTCCAGAATATTTGAACAAAGCTCTTAGTATCCAAACTCGTAATGTAACACGTAAAGCAAACTTTTCATGAACCCACTGAAAAATACTATGCACTGTTTTCCGGTTGCTGGCTGTTTTTTCTTAGCCATGCTAAGAAACCTAAACTTGGTGTATAAACTTAAATTTTGTTGTTGTTGTTTTTGAACTACGAAACAGTTCACAAGAACACTGCATAAATCTAATTCAGTAAACACCACAGCTTTTCAGTGAAAGTTCACTTTAAAATTAATGATGCAAAGTATTTTTGTTCTCTTTGCTATGAACGCTTTTACCCAAGTACTTCAACATACAAGCCCAGAATGAACATTGCGATGCAAAGTTAAAATGCTCCTGTTACGGTGAAGGCCATGCAGCTGCACTCAGCAGCTTTTGGGGCAAAACATCTTTACTTCGATGAAAGAAAGTCACTGTCACCTTGAGATGATTTGTACCAAACTTGTTAAACATCAAGTACACAAAACCGTTGGAAACAATCACTTTAACAAGGTGCTTGACTAAACCCTTCAAAGTATATTTAAGATTCATTTTTGACAACATCAAGTTATGTTATTCATATTTTTTCTAAGCAGTTACGCGTTCAAGCACTGAATAGTTTATTGCTAAGATGCGTTCGTTTTTCATGCATTCAGTTAATAATGCACTGTTACAGTGCTATTTTCACTTTTTCATAGAAGAAAGTGGGCCATTTTTTGTGAGTGACGTCATAATTGAGGTAGGTTTTTAGCCATCTTGGCTCATGTCACCTGGCTTAGACAGGGGCGGAGCCAGGGGGGCGACTGGGACGATCCCCCTCCCTAAAACCTACGAACTTTATTCACCTTGATTTTTTCAAATTCGGAAAACAGCATTCGCGTTGTAAGACCATTAAGTTTGTCGTCCATTGTTTTGTCACAGCAGTGTTTTGAAGTATACTTCATCTCTCTTACAGTTAGCGAAGCCTTTGCGAGACTTGACTACCAAATATTATTAAAATCGCCCTCCCCCCTAAACTTACTGGCTGGATCCGCCCCTGGGCCTAGAGCGCAACCGCTAACCGCAAGTATTTCACTCAAGTTTTCATTGGAAACTAGGCTAGAATCCGAGTCTTTTGAGCCTCAATAGCTCTAAATTTTGAAATCAGTTAAACTGTTTTACATAAGTTGTCAAAATCTCGAAACATAAACAGCATCTCAAAACTACACTTAAACTGGGAAAAAAACTTAGGAGCACAAAAAAGTAGAAACCATTCACCCAGGTTGAGACCATCCAGCCAAGCCGCTAACCAACATATTAGGCCATTGACAATAGGAACAAAATTGTGGCGAAGAATCCATTACTTATTTGCTCGTAGATTAAATATAGCTTGATTCCAGGCTCTGCAGAAATGATTTGAAGTTAATGACACTTGAAACATCCAGAACAAATCAATAGTTTCAGTTTGAGATGAGTACTACTTTGAAACAGCGCAATGATTTACCCACAAAACCAACAGTCAGCATTTTCATGAAAGGGTCTTTGTCAGGAAGTTTTCAGGAACGCTGAGCCTTTGCTGGAAAATTTTGTTTCTCCTTCCTGCTCGTTACTAACAAACAATCCAGAATTGTGTTGAGAAGTTATCAAGCCCTGCCAACGTGTCTTTACATTAATTTTCGTCCACCTACAAATTCGAACGGGTGAAGAATTGCAACTTGTGCTTTTACCTTTTATGCAGCATTTTTTGTACAGCATAGATAGAGTTTTGTAATTTTATCTAAACACTGTCTGCTTGTTTACATTTAAAAACACCACAAAAATGGTGACATTGTAAAAGCTGTTTGACACCACGAACAAAGCTTCAAATTTAATAGCCAGGCTAAAAGATTTAAAGCTGATCAAGCCCACGAAGACTTGAGATTGATTTATTCTTCTAAAGAACTCTTTCTGAATCAGCTTTGATTTCAACATAGTGTTTATTTAGACCACTACACATAAACTCTTACTGTGTTATCGAATGGTGTAGCTGACTCTTTCACGGATTTTTGTCAAGTTCACGATAAGTTTATAGAGTCACATGAATTGAAAGTTAAGATGGAATAAAATTCTTGCAAAATAGTCAAATTTATTGCCCCTTGAATGGTTACAAAAACTCATTACGGTTGCAACCAACTTCATGTCAACAGAAGCCTCAACGTTGTAGCGTTCCTTTACTTTTCATAGGGATAAATATCAATAGCGAAAAATAATTCATGACCAATGTGTCTCTTCGTTGTCTTCATGGGCTCGGAAAAGAATTGGGCTTAAGAAGTGTAATGCTCTATATTGAAACTTATGATTGATTCCAGAAAAAAGATTTTCGCGGAGTGAGGGTGAAAAATAACGATACACTATTTAAACATTGTGCTTCGCTCATGAGCAGGCAAAGTTGGCAAGGGTGTTATTGGAGATTGAGAGAAACACGAAAGCCTCTTTTTGCACATTGAAAACACGTTGGCATTTTTATGTCTTTTGAAAAAGGCAGCATTTATGCTAACTGACAACACATGCATGTTTTGAGGAAAGTTTGAGCTCCTACCTCAGAAAAAATGCTGTTCTACTTTGTGTTACGCTGAAACCACTTTCGCAAATCTTTCCGAAGTTATAAAATGACTTCAGGATAGATTTGTTACAATTGAAACCACTGCAACTGTGGCAATAGAAACACATATTGGCAGTTGCATTTAACCAGTACTTTTGTGCTAAGTTAGTCTGTTTAGCATTGTAGTTTTTCTGAAAAACACCTATGATTACCCGGCTGTAAGGCTTATAAGTTACTTTAAAAGTTTAAAAGGTGCTTTGGCAGCAACGTTTACGCAAGTTATGTGGAAAGTTTGTAATTTTTTGTTTATTTATCTCAAACGCAAAGGCCCACATCACATGGCTCAAAGCACGCAACAAATACAGATACAAAGCATGCTCTGTTGTTGGAAGATGGTGAAAGTGCGTGCTTGTTAGGCGATACATTCATTGCTTCATACACTTGCACAAAAGCGCTGCAGCTCTGTGCAATAGAACCGTAAGTCATGAAGCCACTGACCAGGTCCAAAACCAGGGGGGAAATCGGTAAATTGCTCTCCCCGAAATTTCCAAAAACATGTTTGTTTGTTTGTTAGGTGCAACAAGTTACAATCATTTTGCTTCCCCTGAAAATATCAGCTGGTTGCGGCCCTGCCACTGACTACAGAAATGTTCTAATATCATTTCGTGCTTTTCTTATGGTGATTGGCAGAAATTCACCTTCTTATGGGAAATGAAGTCATCTCCTCTATCTTATGCTAGCTGACCTTGGTGCATATGGAAATAGTTTTTCCGCATTAGATTGTGGTTTTCCTTACGTCAATAAAGTCAGACGCTTAACGCTTGCCAATTTTATGCTTAGCCAGTGAAACAAAGCAGTTTCATTTAGCGCAAAAAGGATCTGTTAACATTTAGTTTCACTGAAAACGTTTCGTTGGAGAAAACAAAACCAGGTTTGAATGCTTCAACAGTATGTCTGACAGAGCTTTTATGTTTGAAATTTGTAATTACACTTTCACTGAGTTTCGGAGGACCGAGTGAAAATTACACGCTGTGGCCTGTTGTAGGGAAGTAGCAATCTGAAACGTGTTCGAATTGTAAAACTTCTTTTTATGAGCGGTGACTTCTTAAGAGAAATGGTTACTTCACACGCACAAAATGGAAGCAGTCACAGTCAGGGTTCCCTTTTTGCCCTCATCTCAAGTTGATTGGCATTTAAAAATTTGCTTGGTCTTTTGGCTCTTTTTTCTCTGAAACAGGTTCCTCTGAAGGAATATATTCCATTTTTCGCAAACATTTTGCAAAATGTTTGTGATAAATGCTACATTCAGTGGAGGACTTAGGGGTGGGGGGCCCGAGGCAAGGTTGAAAAGGAGAATCCTCTGATGACGTCATAATACTCAGCCAATCGTGATAAGACCTTTTGATCAATCCTGGGAAGATGATATGCTGGCCACCCAAGGATTTGTTCCTGAAAGTGAGACTACCGCATAACTGACATAACAGAAAATGCAAAAGGGTATTCATGATACACAACTTCAACAACACTGAAAGATGGGAAGACACAGCTAGCAACACGTACAACTTAAGCGATAGCAAGCTGGCATCACCATCCACTTCTCTAGTTTTAGTTTTACGCTTGCTGTTGGGGGCATCTTTGAAAGCAGAGTATATACTCATTTAAAGTTGCTGTCGGGGGTCATTTTGAAAGCAGAGTAGTTACACATTACAGTTGCTACTGCGGACCCCTTTGACAACAGAGTAGCCTATTTATACATTGCAGTTGCTGTTGAAAACTCTTTCGGAAGCAGACTACTTACTCATCACAGTTGTTTTTGGGGGCACTTCATAAACAGAGTACTTACACATTACAGTTGCTGTTGGGGGCCGCTTTGAAAGCAGGGTAATTGGACATTACAGTTGCTGTTGGGGTCTCCTTTGAATGCAGAGTACTTACTTATGATCTGCTTCGGAGTATATGAGTGAATAACACGTTTTTCACCAAAATGAGAAAAATTCACGCGCGAAAACCTCGAGGGGAATCGCCTCCGCTTAAACACACCACTGGCTTCATTAGACCAACGCCCGTGTTCTGATGTTAGTAAGATTTGAGGGATGCAAGTTTCGAAATAAAGTTTTTGCGTAATCACTGGAAATGCATGCACTGTGTAGTGTATTGTGTTGTACGCACTACGCAGGCTCAACGCTTGCAGAGGGTCTCCGTCCCGCGATAGATATACGCCAATGACGTCGAGGAAGTGCTGTTATGAATCTGGTCGTAATGACAAGACAGAATGGGAAAGGACTTTCGTATGGGTGCAGAAAGCTGCCGATGGATCACTATCCAAACTGTGGCACCATTGTACCCAAAGTGTGCAATCTCACAAACCATGAAAAGTCTGATAAGCATCAGTGATGAGCTCCAAACTCCAATGCAATGCCAAGCAAGACTTAAATCTTAATTTCGAAAATTTCTTATGATTTTCTTGCAATTTAGATGCTTCTTTGTGACAAAGGAATAGCAATACGAAGTTTGGCCTTTTTGGCACCATTTGGCTTTTTATTGAAATTTTCGTCTGGCAACAGTGCTATCCACGGACTGAGTATAAATATATTCAAATGGACTCTATGTGAACTTAAATTTTGGTACTGAACAGCAAATAGAATACGGCAGACAAACTGAAATGGAAGTCTATGTCGTTGTTGAGGATATTGAGTTTTGAGGCAATTTCTCTGCAGGGTCACGCAACACGAAGGGGCATTTGCGACTGACTACTTCGACTTTTAACCGCGTTATTTTATTGCAAGTTCGCGTTGCCTACATTCGTGCGCACTGCAGGACTCCACATGGTCACCAAAGTGTGCACGATTGTTCAGACCTTTTGTGCAGATCAACATCGAAAAGGCAAGCAGCTGGAAGATGCGTAATAGTTCCCACCTGCGATAAATAGTGCGTGAAAGAACGCCATGTGCCGATGCATTGCAGCCCGGAAACCTAGAAACGTTTTATTTGCGGGTGAATTGTTCGAAGTTGTTCCGTTTCGACATTGACCAAAGTCGTTAAAACCGGATTCATTTTTTCACGATCACCTTGAAGTTGAAGATGCTATTTCAGTTTGGGTTTTTCGATTGGAAACACAGCTTTTATGTCCCGTATTAAGGAAGTTGTCGCCCGCAGTCGCCACTGCTGCTGAAGCGCATCATCCTGCGGCGTTCGTTGCTGAATTTCGCAAGCAGACAACACTGGAATCGCGTTTGGGGGAATTGAAATTACATTTGAAACGCTTTAACAACGAAGTGACGAGTTCAGCACTGCCTGTTTTTTCAAACATTCCTTTCGGAGAGTGACCTGGTCATGATATTCATCACCCAATGCCAAATACCATTTCTAGGCTGTTTCTGAAATCATTTAACCAACAACACTGCAGCAGATGCTTTCACTGTTCAGTCACGTCACAAATATTTTTCTAGAAATTTCCCCACACTCGCTCGTAGTAAAAGCCTTCGTCTTAAACAACATAGTCTCTTGAGTAAACCTGTCCTTTGCGCAGTTTGCCTTAAAGATTCGGTCATGCAATAATAGAAGTTTTCTTGTGTATTGGTTCTTCAATGCTGAAACCAAACTGACTCAACATCGTCATAATATTTGTTACGAAAGAAGTACAACAGAAAGAAAAAGAAGAACAAAAACGGGCACCGCGCCAAAAAGTGGCTAAAGCGAAACAAAAAAATGTCTCTTTTAAAATGAGAGTATTCAATAACTTAATTTTCGCCTGTAAAAAAACAACAGAAAAACGAAAGAACCGTACTGTCGATTAGCCAGCGTGTCAGCGAAACTGGCCAAGATTTTTCGACAAAGTTTATACAGTGACTCTTAGTAACGCAGCAGAATCGAACTACTTGGAGCATCTCTGCGCAAAGACGAGCAAGTACCACGGATCAGGCGCTCCGAACGAGGCTAATGGCTAGAATCCACGTCAATACACACGAGCCCGTAACAAGTTACTTTTAACTGATCTAGTGAATTGATTGTTTTGATAACATTAAGCCCGCAAAATGCTGAACTATTATTGGATCCCTCTCGTTGAAAAAAATTTAAATGAATGCGATTTTAGCCGTCTGATGAAACGCGTTGCTCAAGTGATCAAACACAAATTCTATGCACATATTTTCTTACACACGCGAAACGTTTTATTCTTTGAAGTTGAAACTCTCATACTGTTAAATGCGTTCCGTCGGTTCCGTCGGCAGAAGTCCGTGTCCACCACACGCTAGGGCGACACGTATATCCTCAACCTGCCACACTAGCAGGAAAATGGAACGAAATTTCGCCAGTTCTTACATTTAACAACACCCGGACGGCAAAAGGAGCGCCGGAGTGCAGCACCAGCAGGTGATGCATAGAACAATAAATAAAACCGGCATTAATAAATAAAAAGAACAGAACTTTGTCTCGTTGCAATAACAGCTCGACTGCGACCAGCGTTTGATTTGAGGACAAAAGGATTTCCGCTCGACTCGTTGCGTGGGTTTCTACTTAGGGTGCGACACTAAGTCGCACCGCGTCGAACAGCCAGGGCACCTTGATGCGGATCAGAAACGGCAGGTTCGGTGAAGCGGAACGCCTATGGCAGTTGAGTTATGGCGGCAGGACACGATTAGCGAGCAACCGTCTTGGTTGCAGTCGACTCAACAAACTCGCTATCTACGTTTTATTACGTCAAAAACAGTCAGGTACATTTGCCTGCTGGTCCTGGTACAGAATCTTCATAGCGGAGACGACGCTGGCGCTATCGAGGTAAAGACTGAGAAAAAAAATGCAATAACGAAACAGATTTTAAATTACATAGAGGTAACGCGGCTGACTTAACATCGAGTACAAGACAAAACAAAACCTCGCGGTCTTTGCATTCTGCGCGGCGAGAATTACAGCAGTTTGTTTGTATATTTTGAAACGGTAATCTCTCCCAGGACACCGACACCGCGGAGCGACGTGCGTTCGTACGAATCCTTCATCGCAGATAGCATCGCTGAGCCCAAGTCTTGGGTGAAATTTGTCGTACTGCCGACCGTTTTGGACGGATCGACTTTCTGTGCTTGTCACCTGTACGACTCCTTGCACCGACAGCCGGGTTTCATGCACGCGGCACACGATCTGCACGCGAGAACGCACCCCCTGGCGACGGGATAGCAGAGCAAGCACGGCAAGAAAATTGACAAGGCTCCCATTAAAGACCATCGAAGGCAGCACCTTGAACCCTTACAAGAACAGGGTTTGTCTGAGAACGTTTCGTCGTCATCGTAATTCGAACAGTGATAGAAGCACGCCCTCACGCAGCACAGACATGTCGCTACATCCACGCAAGAGTCCACGTCGCACAAACACCGGTGATTGCACATCCAGCAGTGGCCAATTACACGCGGAGTAACGACACCAGCAGAATCATCACCTTGACACCGAGGACACATACACTTGCCACATCGTGGGCAAGGATAATTGTGGTCACCAGGTTTAATACCCGCCCGGTCTCTTAACTCGAGACCACTTCCCGGGCCCATTATCTGGTGGTCGTCGTCATTACCGCCAATCACAACAGTGTTGTAATCCGTACTTTTCTTTAGTGACGAATTAGTACTTGAGTTTTTTGAAAGCTTGGGCATATTTTTCACTTCGTCTTTGCCACCACCGTTTGTATGCTTCCACAGTTTTTCTGAAGTACTATCCACAATCCCCTCCCCCGTTTTTCTAACGTGCTCAGAGCTTGTCGTTTTTGGTTGCGTTGAAACAACTCTCTGCATATTGTCTGTTGTCAGCAAAGAAACCGGAGGACTGTTAACGGTAATCTCGGTTTTACATCCAATTTCATCACGCCCTTGGCTTTTCGGTACACCGAGGCGTGCTGCAAGTTCCGCCGAAGGAGGGGGCGGCCTTGCTGGAGGGGTGGAATTGCCCAGCGTGAACGCGACCGGTGCATTACAAATGTGGGGCGGAACTGGGGGAGCTGGGCGGTTGGTGAGCGCATGTCTGTTCAGGTCAGCAACTGCCGTGGACCGGGAAGGCAAGTGGCCCACAGTGTGTGGGTATACACGCGGAGGCACCACCGGTGTAGTTCGTAGCTGAGAGGGTTGGTCGTCTCGGTTCGTCAACACAGTACGCCGAGCACCCGAAGAGCTTCTGGTTGTAAGGTGGTCAGGCAATGAACCAACGCGTGTTGCTGACCCTGGTGGACGATGTCTGCGGTGCCCAAGCCCTTGCGCGAGGCGGCTGACATCGCGGTTGTAAAATTGTTCTCGTTGCCTTGGCTGATCAGGCAAAAGTGATTGGGTTTGAACGCCTGATGATGAAGAATGCGAGCGTTGGTTCACAGGATGGTCGCTGTAGTCGTTATCTACAGCACGATTTCTCCCGCAAGCCCCGGAAAGCAGCGTCAACGTGGACGGGTCTCCCGACAACTCACTGGCGGCGAGAGGGTTAAAATCAGTCCAGTTGCCACTTTCCGCAGATGTGGCTTGCGCGTACATCACGGTTGAAGAACGTATTCAACCCTTTAACGTCGTGGCATCGTATAAAAAGACGACGGTTGTGTAGATATCAAACTCTTCGCTGTTAGCAGTTTGCACGCTGGCTGCCAAATACAATCGCTTGAGTACGTCCACAGTGTTCTTTCCACTCGGAAATATCTTTTCCGCCTTTGCAGTTGTTTGAAGCAGCAGATTATCGCAATCAATACAGAGTTTTGACAGTTTTAAACAAAATTTTAATCTGGAATGTGCATGTAACTGCAAAAAAACATTTAATAATGTTTATGCTAATAATGTTTGTTTAAGTTTAATAATGGCTGTGCTGACCATAATACTTTCTCACAAGGCAAAGATGCAAGAAAAAGTTTTAGCTTCGGGGCTAGGCATCAGACAATCGTCATCGCTATCTTAGCTAACGTTACTAAAGCACCATTTTGAAACTTTCACGGCTGAAAGCTAATTCTTACACAGTGTAATTTGTAAATGTAACGTAACAACAAATTGAGTAAATCAGCGAACGGACATTCTCTATAATCCTTCATATCAGTGTCATGACATGAATACAGAGCGGAAGCAGTTGAAGCCACAGGGAACTGTGCGTTTTACGTTGAGAATGGTGCTTTCAAAAAGAACGACACCTGCACGTTTCATAAAACCATTTTGCAGGCACAAAAACACTTCATAACGTGGTAAGAACGCTGTCATATCCCATGCTTCAGCAGGTTCGACGGTTAACTTTTGGATTTTCTATCTAGCGTAAAGAAAAAGTTAATTCAGGGCTTGCGGGCAACGGCCAAAAAAAATTTTATAGGTTGAACTCAGGTTCGCAAGTCATTATGTGCAGCACAACAAAAGGTATTTTCTTCGAGAAAAAAAACTTCAGGTTAGTAATGGACGTTTAACACCACGCAATCGTGTTGAACTTTACAAAAATGTCCATCTGTAACGGGTCGTATTGGCGAGGTATCGACACTAGTGCCAGTGCTACCAAGCAATGTTACTAGTACAAAAAAGAAACGCTGTGAGCCGCTCAGACAAGATAAAATCGCTGTCAGGTTCGACCGAGACCCTACTCCGGAAATTAACAGAGGATTACGCGATCGCCTTGGGCTGACACGAGCAGAAATCTCTGCGGCGTGTTTTCTAAAGCCACAGGTCGACCATGCGAACGCGTAACGATCCAGCTACGGCCTCCTGCGAGCAAATTGCTGGCATTCTTTTTCTGTTGCAACCATTGACACACTTTAGTAGTATTTCCAAGCAGGTTTGCCGCCCTGATGTAGGAAAAAATAAGGCTTGTCCAATTTATCATAAACTGGAGAAACAACGGACTCGGTGAACGGATCTGCTATCCAATCAAAAAACACACGATTGCGCAAAGTTGCTAGTCTACTGGCACTGTTTCTTGTTATATTTTTTTTATGTATTGTTTGTTTAGCCCAGATCACATGGGTCAGTTACAGCAAACACTCGTACGAATTACTAAGTACCTAGCACAGAGGCCTTTGTACATACTCTCAGGCAAGATTGGAAAAAAACAAACCCTGAATTTCGCGGCAGCAACTGCAGCAATCAAATCTCCCGTCATCATCACTGATGAACTGCGAATACATATCGGGTTGCCTGTGCCAATGTTGCATCCCACGCACAACATAGATAAAAATTAGTTAAAGACAAAGCAGCATTCAATTTTCTGCTGAATGATGTCTGTACTAAACTTTTACCTGCTATAGTGCTTGCAGATGTCGGTTAGTATAAACAATTCATATTCAGTTGGTGTCTTAACTGTCTGATCGTAATGCACTCCTGATGCAATTCTATTTGCTTTGAACAAAAGAACACTTGGGAAGCGAACATTTCGCAAGCAAACTGCTTTGGAATAATTCTGGACAACGCGGAGTAGAAAAAAAACACGTAATCGATGTGTCCTTTCACTTCGCCTACTCTACCTGGAAAGGAAGATGTACACATACCGAAGCGACCTTTTATACGAACCGGCAAAACTGACATCACATCGCACAAAGAAAAGGTAGCGCCTACTAAACATAACCTGTCTGCTTCCTTTTCACCTACAAACACGGCTCACGCCTTGTACCAGATGCCAGTGGCCCTCAATCATTCCCGGGCGGCAGCGTAATAAGCAGAAGGCACGCATGCCACAGGAAACGAAGGATCAAGACAAATCGTACGCTCCTCGACAGGCAAAGCACGATAATGACAGGCGAATTTGAGCTGGGCTAGATGCGTGATCGCCCAGAGTTGATGACATCTCCACCACAGCTTAAAGGCACATTTGCACTGCTTGAAGTTAACGATCGCCAAGGACAATCAGGAACCAATCCTTTTCAACAAGAAATATCGTCTGCAACTTCAGGGCAGAGTGCTGTCTTGGTTTCAGCTTTAAGCCAATGCAAGGTGGGGAACCTACGGTCCCCGTGAACACAGTGCCTCACAACGAAATTCCTTGATAAGCATATACTTAAACAGAAGTCAAGAAGTCTCACGCTTACTCCTCATTTTTATCTTTTTAGGAAAATAAGGTAGAATTTTAAGATGAAATTAATTATTTTTTTACGGCCCGTCAGCGATATTCCACAATTTATGCTGCCTGTAATAGTAAATTGGTGCACCATCCTTGAATTATTCGTCGCACAATGGACCACCGTAAATGTAACAACGAAGCGTGGTTAGCCAAATGCGCAGAAACACTGCCTACAAAATGCAAATGCAAAGGTTAAAAAAAAACAGCGCATCTGACTGAGGTACCTAAATTCGAAACGATCCTTCACAACGCGCAACGGCGAAAAGCGACTTGTCACGCGGTTCATCTTATTGACAAAGGCGAAGGTCGATTTTCACGTCTAATATCTGATACGTCGTAGATACGCTGGTAATTGCAGTGTTCATTCAACCATTCAACAAAACCACGTGAAAAATCGCGGCCATCATCCGCAAACACAATCAACTTATCGATTGCATCCGCCAATAACTCTGTTGAGATACTGCTCGCAGCAAGGGTTCGAACGGCTCGGCTAAAATTAATTTGACGTGCGGACAGATAGTCGGATAGTGAATAAAATACAGTGAACGACAGTTCCACTAGACAGGCACGAAGGGTCATGAAAAATGCATGTGTGCAGTCGTTGCGCAACGTGCTCGTGTACAGGAAGCTGAACAACTCCGTAACGCTCAACAACAGACAGATGAATGGCATACATGTCGGTCACAATGGAACGTTTCCCCGGAATAGCAAGCCAAACCCCCGCCAAGCGCACACTCAAAAAATTCCCGGCAATTCAAGTGTGCCTCGTGTGCAACGTTGTTAAAATTACGCCCTCAACCTAGTGAACATCGCTGACATGCTAGAATTGATTTCAATCGATGCTGAGCCTGTCAGTTTTGATCAAAAAACTTGAACGCCAGGTCTAAACTGTAACAAATATTTGCCATCTAACAGAAACCTTCTCACTGTCACATTATGACTTGCACCCAACCACGGGCGGATAAAATAGGTGCCAATGATACCAAGACTGCTTAATAATGGCATCAAATTTGAGGAACATTCGTATAATATTACTTGCACAGGACATCTAGAGATTGTCTTAGTTTCAACGGAAAATGATGCAAACCGGTTTTAGGTCACTGTTATAAAAAAATAAAACTGAAACGCAGTAAAGTCATTTTTAAGTAAAAATTCGCTTTTACATGCGAGAGGCTAACTGGCGGCCTTCACCGAACGCATTTTTCTAGCTATCACGGCCCAATTCATTGCAACATTCCCAACATACAACCACACTAATAATTGATCAGAAAGGAAGGCATCAACAGCACTCTGAGCTGGTATATGATCGTCTTTTGATTTTTCATTTGATTGTGTACAAATTTTCCGAAATGATTTGTTTTGTGTTCGGTACTGTATCGTACTGGTACTGTCTGTGGCTGTATCTGAGCTTCGCACTGCTGCATGCTTCTGCGTGTGAAGACGCACCCCAAATCCAGCACAGTAGTTCGGTTACTGTACTTTTGCGAGAACTTTCGGCACGATACCGATAACTACAGCAGCTTTTGATAGCCAACGAACTACTGATTAACGAATGGCAACACGAGGCGACAGATAGCAAAATCTGCCCCTAGTCATGTGCACGCTTCACTGCAGTAGGTGATCCGCACTGTATATACGCAGGGCACTCCCCGAACAAATTTCAGTAACGTCAAGTCACTTTAAAAATCTGCATTTTTTTGCTTTGAAATCACTGTTGTGAATCATTTGTTTATAAACCATCTTCCTCTATCTTGCTGCAAAGAAAGCGAATTAACATAGTTCAACACGCACCAAGACCTCCACTTTGATTCACATGCTTTTTTCCAGATATGTCTGTAGCTTTCCTTTATCTAAACGTGTTTCAACTGATCCTTGTAAATCCACATGAACAAGTAAGCAAACAGTTCAGTCGCAGCAGTAACAAACACTACAGAATGTATCATATAAAAATTCATACTTTTGCCATAGCCACCTACATGGCTATCTGCAACAGCAAAAGAAAGATTGCTTTGATTGAATCCAAGTGCACAAACCCTTTCTAAGAACAGACACCCAAACTCTTACTACAGCGACCGCAAAATAACCACTGAGTTCCCGCTGTTGCAACGGACTGATTCTCGAAGTAAAACCCTTCTCTTTTCACGCCACCTGCGACCGATCGCAAGCCGGCTGACAACTGTGCCAGCCAAGCGTGCGACGCGTCGCCGTCGGCTTGATTTCCTTTTTTGTTCGCCTTTGCGTTCTTCCGAACGCTTTCCGCTGACCCACGAAAATACGCGAGAACACCGCAAGAATGCGGCCCGAGGGGAGTGAGTCGGAGAAAGCGCAGAGAGAAGAGAGCGGAAGGAGAGCGGAAGGAGGCCGGATAAACAAGCGAGGCGGGAAGACTCATCGAAGCAAATACCGCACAGCGGACCAGAGAAAATGGCTGTTTAACTACTTCCTCGCAAGTCGTTCAAGCCCCTCTCTGAAGCGCTCGCACGATCGCTCAGCAGTCCCTTCGGGCGCCCTCGCCTCCTTATTTTTGTTGTCAGCAGCCCGCGTTAGCCGCCCTGACCTCTCGAGCGCATCCGGTTTCACAAAAGTCCAAGCCGCAAGCCAACCGCGAAACCAACAGATCGACAAGACTCGAGCAGCCATCTAACCACTAGATTGGCGAGAGTTCTACTCGCATAGACGGAACGAAGCAGCCAGGAAAAAGCGCCTTAAAATCTCAGCGCTCACTGATAAACTTACAGCGGTTTGTACGGTGAAGCCGTCCATGCCAAAAGCTGAAACGAACGAAGTCAAACTGACCAGTTACGACCGACCACGCAATCTTAGATTACCGACTGATGTCGTGAAACGAATGCAGTTAACTACCACCGTGGCGGCGCACAAGAGCAGTCATCACCAACAATGTACTGACAAAAACGCAATTGCAGAATCTGATTTTATGTCAAAATGAAACGTGCCCCGCCCAAAGGCGTAACTTAGTTGAACATTTCCTGAATTTTCAACTGACCAGTCATCGCTGACGCTTTGCCTGGCTTGAAAAGCGATATAGCACAAATGTTCGCCGGTGTGGCGGATGCATTTTTTTGCATTGTTTTCAATGGACGCATTGCGATGGCCACCAGATAACACCGTCAAAGGTAAACGGAAGCAAATGATTAATCAGATCCAAAGTTCGTCATCCGCTACCGACGATCAAGCTTGTTACTCAGCGAAAGAGGAAATTACAAATGTATTTCTTGTACACTACCGACTGCGCAAGGAGTTTCGTTATGCTGACTGTGGCTTAAGCTGCCCGAACGGGGATCGACAGCTTCGCATATCCCCACAAGTTTACGAAGTACGAAGAGCAATTGTACCACGATCAGCAAATGGTTTCAGATTTTTATACCACTATACCCAACGGCATTGACTTGCACACATTCAACGGCCCACCAAAAGGTTTCAAAGAGGCTTCATCGCCAAGACGAGAAGGAAGAAGCAGTATTTAAACATTACATCGAAGCACATAAGTAGTTTCCACACAGGTGAAGAATTTGGATCATATCAGTCAGCAAATTTCTTATAGGAAATCGATTTCCCGTAACACTACGCATCGAGTAGGACTGAGGATGTGTTGTGTTACGTGAAATCGATTTCCTAAAAATTTGCTGATTGACTGGAACTCTTCACCTGTGTGGAGACTAGTTACTGGAACACAGATGTGTGCAAGTTTGAATCATCACAAAAAGATAAAAGCAGCCCATTCGGCTGATTCCTCGAAAGCTTACAGAAAATTAGACCTTTTAATCGAATCAATCATAAAACTAAAATTCACCCAAAGCAAGAACTTTTTAACTACAGTAAAACCGAATCCTCGCTCTGAAAACATCTTTGATTTTTTGGGCGCAAGCGAAAAAGAGCATGAGCTAGTGATTAGCAAATTGCAAGAATCTTCGCTCATCTAAGATGTTTTGCAGACATTTGAAAGACTTCAACATCCAAACTTCAACTTGCCAGGAAACCAAAAGCTGATGAATCTATTAAAAATACAATGCATAAATTCAATTTGAAAGGTCAAATCTTTCTACAAACGTTGCTGGTTCGATTTATATTTTTCCTTTTGTCACATAGTTTTTCAACAAATTCTCACATATTTTTTGTAGATTTTTATTTTAGATTTTCTTTCTAACTAATAGGTCAATCTTCTCTTTCGACGTAAGTATTGAAAAAAAGCTAAGAATACGAACCAAAAAGAAAAAAAGGACAAAACTTTCCGATTACGGGAGCTAGATTTTATTAAAATTACACTACGGTACATTGATTCATCACGAGCGTTTCTGCATTATGTTTAAGATCACTGTTAGCTTGGTTTCACGTCAATCCCTTGCAAATCTGCAAAGTTCAAATCTAAGTTTACCTTCTACCTTCTTCAACTGTCTGCATGCAATCAACCTTTTTCTTCGAATCGTCAGACAAAGCATCTCAGCCATCTTCACACCGCGACTACTGGTCACCATTCAGGCGTAATTCCTAAACAGCGGAAGTTGATCGAGCTTTGCTGAATGCTGAGCAGGTAACCAAATCACCGTAAGCCTCCAGGATTTGTTATCGTCTCGCAACCGGCACTCTTCGCATGAGAAAAAAGAAAAGTCTGCTTGCATCGAAGCCGGTCCGTAGTGTTTGCAGAATGGGGAAAAATGCACGATTCCTTCATTACCTCTATACAGATATTTTCTTTACTGCTTCCGTAGGGCCAGAATGCTGCTTTTGTAAAAGTTTTCTCCTTGCGACGATGCAGAGAACAATAAGGAAGATTTTAAAATGAACGGGTGGACAATAATCGCCTCTCGCAGTTGCCAGTTCGTGTATAAGTGCGGCGACTGTCACGAAGTCTGGTTACCGGGACGTGGTGACATGAAAGCATCGTACATCCGGACTGCGGAAAATCCTTCCGCGGGAATGTTCGCTGCCGAACGTTATCACTGGTCGTGTAATAAAATTCTCTAGAAACGGATTCACGTGCGGGTTGGCCGTCGGCTCGAGCGAAAACGCATACTTCACCCGAATCCGCGCTATACTGAGAGCTCGAAGCAATTAGAGATTCATTTAACGCAGTTAATGGGCATCACCAGGATGGCTACGCTGTTGAAAAGCTAGTGATGAAATAGTACACAATGATTTCAAACATGGTTAATGCAACGCTATGAGGAGAAAATTTCGTCCCGGAAACTTGGTGAATAATTATTCAATAATCATAATCATTTAAGCAACTTAGCATAAAACAACTGCACGAAACGAAGCTTGATGTCAAGTCGTCGCAAGTGGTGACAACGTTTTTCTCTTCATTCTATGCAATAAGGTCAGTAAACTGTAAACGGCATAGCTTGCACAAAGTAAACCAACTGACAGTATGTCTCGTAAACCGTTTCATTAAAATAATCAATTAGGGTGGGCAGAAAAGGAAGCAACAGACTGCTCCTCATTATCTGTTCCAACAGTGACTGCGCGAATGCTATAGAGCAGGGGTGGCCAAACCTGCTCCATGTATGAGCCGCATGTCGTAAAACACAAGTTACAAAGAGCCGCAACATAAAAATCTGAAAACACAAATTTATTTGCAATCTACGCTTCTGTCACATCATAAATCTGCTTGTAACGACTTGCAAAAGTAATACTGTACGGCACGCTAGCTAACACAGTACCACTTCACAATATATCTACATTTTGCAATAGTAATAAAAAATAAAAAAGAAATATATAATTTTTCGGGAAGCTCAAAGAGCCGCAGTTTGGCCACCACTGCTATAGAGCTTGTGCAAAGCTGTAACTTCGATTTGGACAATCGATTTCGTCGGTTTCATGCAGTGTATTGTGGTTCAGGACAACCTGAACGTGAGACGAATTCTGTGATTAAAAAATGCGCGGCTGGTAGTAAACTTTTTCTGCAACGGCGACAACACTGAAATGTGTTAGGCCGGCCGTGGGTCTGAGGCTACTTAATTGCGTCCACCTGAAGCTGCGCATAAACATGGATTGGTCCCACTTCGAAACAAAATGGCTTACATCCGCTCGGCTCAATCATCAAAAGAAGAGGCTATTATTTAATCTAATGATCTGCGAAACCAATAGACAAACGTTGGTACGAAGGGTTGTCTTCATGTGCGCAGGCGAACCGGTCGGATCATTTCGTGCCATAATGACGTCAGACCAAGATGGAGAGAAATTGAATGGAGTCGAAATGCGTCAGTAAACAAGCAGTCCGGCCGTGGCGCCGTTTCCACAACATCAAAGGAGAGAAGAACTGAGAGATCGAGCCGCGTATGCGGAAGCAATTAACCAGGTTACTTTCCACTGCAGAAGACCACGCCAACCGAGATAATTGCCTCTTCGGCTCTCACGAAAACCGGACATCAGTGCTGTTGCAGGACAAACGTGGAAGCCGCCGCCAGTACAACAGTGGATCTATCACTGGAATCCTCCCTTGCGCGAAACTTCGACATATTTCGATATTGCAGGACATGTAATAAAATTATAAACGCATACAAGCTTCCACCATATATGTTGTTAATCGATTCAGTCAGAAGCGGTACATGGAGCATTGCTTGCCTTGTTATCGTAGGAAGAATGATGGGTTCATTATCGGTGTGGCTGAAATAGTTTAAACACTTTGCACTCAAATTTGAACTGTTGTTCATGTAAGTCCTGCTCGGGCATTCTGGAAAGTTGTCCACCAACATTTTTTAATTTTGCTTTTACGAGTAATTACGGCTTTCCTAAGTGTTAACCTCCTTTGTGCAAGCTGGTTCCGAATATGATTACGCATGAATTTAAATTTAACAGTAAGATTTGCAGCTTACAACTGCGCATAAGCAAAATGATCAGATACTTTCAACCTTCTTGATAAACTGACTTTACACCTTGCCCTCAAACTGTGACACCACGATTTTCATGCATTCCAGAGTTCCACCCATGAATCAGCTTTTTTGTTTTGTTAGAAACGGATCTAGGACTACAGCCACCTGGATAACAAGCACCCGGACAACTCCCACCTAGGACAATCACCACCCAGGACAACTGCCACTATAACTTAATTCACTATGGTCCAACTACTTTTGACCTGCGGGCCATTTTACGAAAACGTGACAACTCGCGGGTCACTTTCAACAAAATAATGTACAAAACAACAGATTCAAAACATTTAAAATCAAAAAGGGAAAATAGGTGATTCAAGTCAGTGTGTCATTGCTCATCGAAATTATTACACAATAGCAATAAGCAATTTATTACAAATTTTTACCAGTGCGATGCCGGTGGTTGAGACTTCTCTGACACTATCATTCCTTTATCAATACCAGTGTCTGTGGTAGCCGGAGATTATATCGTCCAGTGTTCCGTCTGCCATTCTACTTCTGTATTTAGATTTGATTTGCATCACGGTAGAAAATGTACTCTCATGCACGTATGTGCTTCCAAACGCCGAGCGCATGTTTAGTGCGAAATCTTTCAGTTTGGGAAACCTATTTTTGCTGACTAATTTCTAGCGGCTCTCTACGCTCTAGTCTAACGCCTTTAATGTTGTACATAATTATTAATAGATGTTATGCTTGTTCTGATCAAAATTGCCTACTGTAACATACACACAACAATCAATACTAAGAAAACTTGCGGGCCTTAAAAATTCTGTCCGCGGGCTTGTAGTTGGACCACGCTGGCTTAATTCATTAGAAGCCACCGCAGACTTTTTCTCATTTTTTCCTATGCTGGCGATCAACTTGGGATCAACTTGCAGTCTAGTAGATCGGGATCTACTGGTTGGCCGCTCCAACTTTGAAACATCTGTTTTCTACAAATTAGATGGTTTTACTTTTAAGGATTTAGCAAAACTCGTGAACGAAGAAACGAAGTTCATGAAAAATCAGCTTAGAAACATTTTGTATGCAGATTTTTCTGTTTTCTTTTTCAAACGTAGGCGTTGGTGGGAGGCAAAAAAGGTCAGGAGCTACAAATGTGTTTTAACTTCTTTCCTTGTATTCAGGTTGCTGACAGACAACAAAAGACGTAGAAGTTAAGAGCCTCTTACTGATCTTCAGCAAAATTTTGTTGATGCAGAATGGTTAGCGGTATATTCCAAACAGTCAAAACTGCAATATGGTTCAAGAGAGTAACCACCATGACAAACTTTACACAACAGTCCGAGAAAAGCAATGACTGAGGTAGCATTTGACAGAAATAGTTTTACAATTACAAAAAAAGAAACAACAGCTATAACTTGTCAAAAGGGAACAGTCCTTTGCTTCACGTTTGAAATAAAAAAAACAGAAATGTTTGTCTCTTCTAGTTTCACAATGATGCTTTGAACATTTTCAGCATTTTTTTCAAAATCACTTTTAGCTGAGATCTGCGAACACTTGTTTTACTTTTACCATGATACTGAGCAATGCACCTCTTTCACCCATGACCTGTGGCAGCCAACGACTGCTCTCAGCACTGGCCGAACATTGCCTTTGCCGCTACCAATCTCTTTTCAGTTACTGCATGCCAGTGAAAGAAACGCAGACATCGGAAATTGCAAACGACCGTCAATCACTGCCCAGTTTCTAAACACAGCCAAGGAACCCGCACGCGAGCAGACTGTTCAGGAAAAGCCGCTTGGGACGCTTTTCGTGTTGCTCGGAATCGAATGCGTCACTCCGGCGTCGGAGGAAGGAGTGGGGTGTGACGTTCCTGCTGTGGAAGCGCACACGCAGTGCAGCAGTACTTTTGCAAGCCTACGCAAGTATTTCACCAAGGCCTCAGCAGCATTGAATTTATGCTTCACTGAAATCACACTCCGTTAAACCACGCGAACTAACAGGAAATTTATGAACACAATACAAGGCAAAAGCGAAGAATTTGCTTCAATTCCCGTAAGTAGCAAAAAAATTGCATGTAGCTTTTTGATTCATTTCGATATTTGTAGAAAAAATCCATTTCTTATGCTCTTTCAAGATACAATCGTAATTTAACAAAAACAGCACGCGTAAAAATATAACTGTTTTCTAACTTGCGCAACTTTACAGCACTTTTTTCGCACCTTTTATACAACTCCAACAAACAGTGGCCACAACTGTGGTAAATCAACGGCAAGAGTTGAAAATTAATATTGTCAAAGGCATGGATTGACAGCTGCAGATTCAGACAAAATAAAAAGTGACGATGAGGACCGATAGCAACGGTAAGCACACCTTTCTACTTATCCTTTCATTTGACATGGAGGCTAATCAACGCAAGCGTTTTCTTTCTTCTGGAATGTGCGATGAAGCTGCACTGGGTTGAAATCTGACGTGATAGGTCACCAAATACCGGGGAGCGTCGATAGCAGTGGTGCCACTCCTAGTGTTTTTCCACTAGATCTAGTGTTTTTTTATTTCATCTAGTGTTCTAGTGTTTTTTTTATGGCTATTTAGTGTTTTTTACGAGTGAGCTGAGTGTAATTAATTGCACAATTTTTTGTAATTGTAACTGTAACTGAGATCTTTTGATGTGGTGCCATTGTAATTTGCTAAAAATTCTACCTAATTAAATCTTAACTTACACAAGACAACATGATACGTTTTGAGTTAAACCGCTGCGAAGTCACTTGGTCATCTGTTAAAAGTTTCAGTGAATGTACAAACGAGCACAAGCGTTGCTGCTATCTCCCGTTTTCTTTGTTTCTGGTTCACAATGAGTTGCACAATGTCTATGGATGGTTGACACTGCAACGCATTTTCTGGGCATTTTCACTTTGTGTAAGTTTGATTTTGTAATCTAGTGTTTTTTTTTGTGAATCTAGTGTTTTTTATCATGAAATCTAGTACTTTTCCGTAACAACAGAGTGACAACACCGGTCGATAGAATGGGTTGAAAGGTTTTAGTTATCTAAGATGTCAAGTTCACAGTGTTTACCTCATCAATGAATTGTTGTGGTAAACCACGGTAGCCTGCAAATAGCCGTACCTGGTTCTAACGAATGTGTATAAGCGCTGGTGATCTGTTAAGTGGCGAGCACTCTAACGCAATGTTTTTTCAGAAACTAGCCCAGTAATTATACGATTATATTGCAGTGAAAACAGAGTAATACTTTTTTCTCAGAAATTGCGCGGTTTTGCTTATTTTGCGGCGAGCAGCTCCTAATCACTGATATTTTTCCGTCTTTAAGACATTTCAGAAACCTAATATTAGCACTAAATTTGCATGGAAACTTTCAATACTGGTCAAAGTTTTAAAAATAATGGACAAAGTGACCTCCTGCTTTGAAAACTTGCTTTGTCAACCCAGTGGAAATGTAGACGTGACCACCACCAACCAACAGCAACACCACCTCGTCTGTCATGACTTGGTTCTGCTTGTAAGGTCGTGGACTTTACATGATTTACAATCTTGCCTTTTTGCGGAAAGTTTTCCTAAAAGAGGTTTACAATGTTTCTGCAACATACCAACTAGGGTTACCAGCTTTCTGTTTCGCCATTCCGGACACCTTAATACCAAGATTTCCAAGATTGATGCAACAGAAGCTTACGAAACACGATAGACATCAAAAGCAACAGCGCGTGCTGCGCGTTGTAGATGGTGATTGTGCAGCGTTGGCCTACTAACCTCTAGGGCCCTTATTAATTTTGTCATAATAGAAGAAACTTGTGAAATGGTGAATCGTTAAGGCATAGGTGCAAAAAACTACTAAAACAGGAAAAATGAACAATTTGTACTAAGTAGAGAAAGAGCTGTCAGTAACTTCCGGGACAAAAGTGATCCAGTCCGGGACACGGGACGCCAGACGTCAATTCCGGGACTGTCCCGGCCATTCCGGGATGGTTGGCAACCCTAATACAAACATAGACTAAAATTCCACAATTCCTTGCCAAAAATAAAATGAGCGAGAGAAACTTTTCCAAATGGCATTTGAAAAAGTACGGTACTGAATCTAATCTATATCGAACACGGTATCACACTTATATGCAAATCTAATCTATATCGAACTATCACACTTATACTGTATGCAAAAAGTGAGCACAACGATGCAGTCCCATCGGCAATGGGGCTTTGGTGGGCTTAGCCCTCCCAAACAAACTCCAAGCCCTCCCAAATTGAAACATGAAACACTATAAGTTAGTGTAGTTTTTGTCAACTTTTAGAATGTCAAGCCCCCACCCCCACAAACGCAAAGCCATCCCGCCGAAACGCCAAGCCCCCCTATTGAAAACTTTCTGGCGACGGTTCTGCAACGATGTACCACGTGTTGGTCGAGTGATCAACATATGAAGACGTATTTTGATCAGATGCCAACACAAATATTTAATCTTAAAAATAAAATCATCCAAACCAGTAAAAAGATCAAATACTTGCTGAAGCCACAAACGTAGGAAAGTACAGCAACAGCACTACACCCTTATCAGCATTAAATGCTGTCCACCGTCACTGGAGTCAGATCTCAGCTGCATGAAGCTGGACAATTTCTGTGCACTCCAGCGAAGTCCAGTGGCATAGACAGCCCAAAATTTTGTGAGGGGCAAACAAATTTGAGGGGGGGAATGTTTGACTTTAGGCGGGCAACAGTATTTTTGTTTGGGACGTCGCTTCTCAAAGCACAAAATGGCTAGATATGTTAAAAATTTGGGGAAGGCCATGGACCCTTGGACCTCCCCCTGGCTACGTTTATGGCGAAGTCCACTTTAAATCAGTTTTGTTTGCAGAAAAAAAGATGAATACACTCAGGGACCGAGTTTCAGAGGTGGACGGGGGACATGTCACGTCCGACGTTTGGACAAGGGTGGACACAATATCGTTTGTTCCCTCCAATATTTTTTGATAAAAAATAAAGTAGCTGTACAAATTTCGTGGTTATATTGGTTGAAACCTCTCAGCATAAAGCCGAGAAATAAATAAGAAAAATAGACATTATCATTGAATTAAATTATCTATAGACACAGTGTAGATATTTACTATGTAAACTAAATTACCATGATTGTTGATAATTGCGTTGGTTAATTTGAATTAACCGAATTAGTGTGTACATAAACGCGCAGCCATAGGGGCACTTGGGCCATGGTCCCGAAAATATGTCTTTTCCATAATTTGCCTCCCATTTTGCCAATTTTACAAAAAGTTCGTACTGCGGGCGTTTCAGTGAACGTGGTGGCATCGAAACGCAAACAATAATATTATATCTGTGTGATATGCACAATGACATGCATATCACACAAACTTTTAACCCCCAAAAGTTTTCTAGTAAACTCGGTCCCTGAATGCACTTGCTTTTACTTATTTTCAGAACGCAAAATATTTTTTCTCAAAGAAACTCTATTGTTGGAGACAGCTCTTCAGTGCGGGTAAATAAGCTCTGCAGTCCTAACCACTGCCTCCTTTAAAAGAAAGAAAAAAGTTTTGCTTGAGCAAAGCGAACGTTGAGACATCAGCTCTTAGTTAGATTTACGTTTCAATGCAGTTTGATGTTTGATGAAACAAAATGGCAAAATTTTGGACGTTTTCTATTCTGCTGCCAACATCAAGCAAGGTTTCATTTCAGGAAAAGCGAAACGAATACCCTTTCCCACGTCTTTCATGCTCTTTATATAGCACAAAAACTTCAATGTACAAACGCAAAATGTGCACCGTCAACCTTCACGATTTTCACACAATTTTATGCCCTATTTCTTAATGATAGGTTTTAAAACTGACAAGTATCTGCTTAAATTTCCGGCGACTTTAACAAAACTGTGAACGCTTGCTAGAATTTAGCTACTTTAGCATATCACTTATAGCGCATTATCATTGTTCAAAAACTAACAATGTTTTCAACTGTCCATAGGTAGACACAGCTTGTGGATCATGACGAAATATATCAACTGCGTAGTGTTTTCTTGATAAAAATTTTGCAAATTGCTTATGAGTTTAAATTCTAAAAAAATGTTAGCTTTTTTAGCACCAACAAATGTGCATTGGAAAGGTGTAGCTGCAAAGATATACAAGTTTTTATAAAATTTAATGATACTTACAACAATTTTGTGTCCTGACATAAATTGAAAAGCTTACTGCTGACAAAATCCAATACTTTTACTTTTCATGAGTTGCAAAATGGTCTCGACTTCCAACTTACGTTTTTGAGGAAACTAGCATTGAGCAGAGAACAAAGTAAATTTGTTTGGTAGATTTAATCTTTATATATTAAAAATCTTTTTTTAAAAGTAGGTTTCTTTAGTTTTGGTCGGTTTGTTTCACTTTTAGAGCTTTTATTGAAAAACAATTATTACCGTTACTTTTATTGCAACCATCAGCTATCTTTGTAAGCTGCAATCAAGGTTGACAGTCTTCGGTCAAACGTAGTTTCAAAAATCACGCCGCAAATTTCCATCACGCACACAAGCGAACCAAAATCTGGTGTATAACGCCGATTCGTCTTGTCCAGCGGGAAGTCGAAATACTGAAAGACTATTCAAACCTCGATTATCTTTGAAAGAGCGCAAACATTACTTTTGTATCTATAAGCAGAAAAAAACGATGGAAGGCTTATGCAGTGTTATCAATGCGGGAAATATCAATTTGACAACAGTTCTACTTCGTTACTTCAGAGCGTTTTTGGAAAATCATGCCAAATAAGTCTCTCCTTCCGTTAAGGAAACACATCTCAAGCAATCTTACAAAGATACTATCACAGTTGATCCAACATATGCTAATTACAATTACTAATTTCATGCAAGATTTTAACATGGACAGTTGATAGTGAGAGATCGGTGTAAACGGAAATTAATGAGAATCATGTGCCACGCAATAAAAACGAAGGGAGAGTAAGAACTGCAAACTGTTCTTCAGCGCTTATTGAGACGGTGGGCTGTACCTGCCCTTCATGAAAACGAGTACCAAAGAACATATTATTTCGAGTGACTGAGCGCGCAAAACAACGCAATATGCTTTCACCTCGGTCACAACAACAACAGCCTTCAACAAACTGGCGAGTGATATCCGGCGAGAGGATATTAGAGCGGAAACGAGGTGCCCGTTTCTTCCCGCTTAAAAGGGCGGCCCGGCGAATCAATCGCCACTCTCATTGCTAAGCGCCTGCAAACGGAACCACACAGAGACAAGTGGGGCGAGGCACAAACCCAAACTCACCAACCAAAGTGATGTAAAAGTACTTCTAGTAGGTTTGAAAGAGGAGTTTGCCACTGCGCAATTGCAGCCAGTTGATGAGGTGTCCACGATTAAAGGCAATTGTGTGCTGTGACGCACTTCCAATCCATCTTGTAAACGTTCGATTTCCGTGTTTGTTTAGTGTCCGCAAGACTGATGTCAAACAAACCTTTCGCGAGTAACAAAACGCGGTATTAACGAATTTGCCGGACTGGACCAAGCGTTAAATGTGGAACGCCAATAAGCTTTCGAACCACGACCAAGCATCGACTTGTAACCCACGTTTTAAACCCAATACTTCAAAAACGATTACCCGAATTGCATGATTGCTGTGAATGGTGGCAGTGCTGAAACGAGTTTGACATTGACAGTGGTTAGTGGTTGATCGCAATAAGAAATGGCTCACCTTGTATAAGCGCCACACGTTTCAACCATAGTAAAACTACTGAGTGACAGAAATCTTCTAGACCTTCCTGCTAAAATAATTGACAAAGTTCTTTCCGGTCACTCTAAATCAACTTAAAATTTCATCTTACAAAGGCAGTCATATTAATCTGTGTCCATTTGCCACAGATTAGACGACGGCGGCTTTACCAGGAACTTTGACGAAAAAGTAATGGTCAAGCACAGCGGCGTACGCAGAAAATTTCCGAGCGGGGGGGCAAGTTTCGTCACAATCGTGTGACGTCACAAATCAACTTCAGGGGAAGTGCCGAAGGCATAACCATTCTAGGGGGGTCTGGGGGCATACCCCGGGAAATCTTTGCAAAATTACACCTAAAAATACGCATTTCTGTGCATTCTGGAAGCAAGTTTTAGACAATACTGTTTTTACATTTTTTTATTTTTAGGGCCTGAGGGGGTGGTCATGGGACAGTGGCCTCCCCCCTCCGTACCCTAGTGGTCAAGCATCTAAGCTCAGAAGCACGCTCCTTTCAGGAAGACCTCATAGTAGCTACGTTGCTTGCATACTAACTTCAACGATGATGGAAATACATTAGTTAAGAAGAGCCCAACCGAATCCTCCAAGCAAGTGACTTTCTTTTTGCAGAAAACGGGATGACACCGAGAAAGTAGGAGGAGCACGTGTGGAATAAGTCACATGACGTAAAAGACTCGAAAGACCCAGCAATTTGACATCGATGTGAAACGCATGACGTTTCTTTAAATAATGAATATCTTGGCGCTGAAGAGCGGACGTGATTCACCAAATTTTGTATATGTTCAGCATAATTCTCGAGTTAGGTCAGGGGTCAAAAATCTGTGGCCCTGCACTTTGTCCACTGTATGAGGATACTTAGAAAGACAGCCAAACAGATGTGTGAAAGCAGGCTAGGCTAAGTGTGTGGAGCAGAACAGAAACAAGGAAAAAATAGAAATATCCCTGCCGGCTGTAATTCATAAAAATAAACCTAATACGGCTGGCAATAGCGAAAAGGTCCTGTGCGCCCCTGAGTTAGGTAAATTAAAAATGTAGCAAACTTGTTTTGAAACACATTTCTGTTTGCAGCTGAGGTGCGTGTCCTCCACAGCACGGATAAATTACACCGTCAATTTCTTTTCCGAGGGAAGTTACCTGCAGCCTTCGAAAGCAGTAGTCGAGGTATGACATGCCAACGCGCATGTTACAAAATACTGATCAGTGATGAAGCATGTAATGACAAAAGCGTGACGTCTACGCAAGAAAAAATAAATGAGGAGATTTGCGATTTTTTTTTCGTTTTGGAGTTTTGTCTTTAGATTCTTATTCAAGGCGGAAGGTAAACAGACTCTTGCTTCGCTAAAGGCTCAAATCGTCGCCAGCCCAAGGCTCTTAATGAGGTGAATTTAAGGAGGATTAACAACAGGTTTTTATATACAACCAGGGCCGGATTAAGGGGGGGCAACGGGGGCAATTGCCCCGGGTCCCCCGCTGTAAGGGGGCCCCAGTGTTGAAATTTATTTGTTTCAAATAAAATACTCGTTTGAAAATTTCGTAATTCAAAAGCAATACAAGAATACAACTCTATATTATATTCCTATATATTGCGTTAAGAATCAAGGGGACAAGGGCCCCCAACAGCAGCTGATTTATCTACAAGTTTGACTGTCTGCCAGTTTTAGTAATCGCTATTGAATAGCCTATACGTATTTTTGGTTTTGTTGAATGCAAATATATTTGATTTCGCTGGTGATTTTTTCCTAATAATCGTTCTTTTGACATGAGTATGACTCTCTACTCGTGCATCACGCCTATTGCACAAATGTCACGAAAACATTACTATTTGCGTGCTAACTGCTAGTGGTTGCTGACTGCTGTTTAGTATCAATCAACGTTGCTACTGGGTTCAGTCTTGTTAACATCAGATTGTTGTCTTCTTCAACATCACATAACATCAAATTTTTACGCTATGGTTTCACATAAGCTAAATGCTTCCGTTAACAAAGCGCGAGTACCCTCGTTGAATCCGAAACAGAGCGAAATATCGCCATTATATGGAGAAGTCGTTTATACTTTACGTAAAATGTTAGCTTCAACGCAGCGAAGAGAGCTTCTTTAGTTTGGAACGATAACCAAACACACATTAGGGTCAGTGGCTTAACAGACGGGGGCAAAGGGCGACCTTCCCCCCTGGCAAGCTCAGTGTAAAAGCTGGGCCCCCTCCAGTTGACATTTTGATATTTAGTATTCTGTAGGTAGTTTTTTGCGTTTTTCGGGGTGTTTTCATTTTTTATCTCGTACAGACATCCACGACATCCAGAGATTCACTATCTTTCTTAACTTTTTTTCTGAGTTTTGGCTAGTGGGTCCCCTTCAACTAAGCTTTCCCCAAGGGTCAAACCTCTAGTTACGCCACTGATTAGGATGAGAGATTGATGAAAGAAACTTGAAAATCATGAATCTATCTTATTTTCGTCCTGAAATGAGAGGAAATGTGGAAAAAACAAGAACCCAGTCAACATCAGATTTGTCCACAAAACATCAGACATCAGAAATTTATCTGAGAACATCACATCTGATGTCATGTTAACAGG